>Ga0180217_1002931_pt1 | contig 14961 bp, 12 predicted proteins | sample eDN3rd37CBELigOP_FD_128521 | JGI IMG/M metagenome (GOLD analysis project Ga0180217, IMG submission 128521) | Enriched Organic Plus compost microbial communities from Emeryville, California, USA - eDNA 3rd pass 37_C BE-Lig OP (version 2) (version 2) ... | reverse complement strand
TTTTTGTTTAGTTGGGTCAACGGATAGAATCGCAACCTTTTTGTCGTCGAATTCATTGATAAAACGGCGAATCAATTCATCTGTGAGGGAGCTTTTCCCTGCGCCACCTGTACCCGTAATCCCCACAACTGGAACTGTTTTCTCAAGGTCTTTTACTTTTTGAATGGCGTTTTGCGAAGCTGCAGCCGTTTCATCGTTGGTTCCAATTTGATTTTCGGCAATTGTGATGAGCTTAGCGACTGTTTTGTAGTCCCCATTTTGAAGGAGCTCAAGCTCGTCCGTTAACTCCGTGCTTGTTGGGTAATCACACTCTTGAAGCATTTTGTTGATCATCCCTTGAAGACCCAGAGTGCGACCATCATCTGGTGAGAAAATCCCAGCAATTCCGTATTCATGAAGCTCCTTTATTTCACGAGGGATAATAACTCCGCCACCGCCGCCATAGATGCGAATATGAGAAGCCCCGCGCTCTTTTAAAAGATCATACATAAATTTAAAATATTCCACATGTCCACCCTGATACGAGGAAATCGCGATACCTTGCACATCCTCTTGGATTGCTGCATTCACTACTTCCTCCACCGAGCGGTTATGTCCAAGATGGATTACTTCTGCACCACTCGCCTGTAGGATGCGACGCATGATATTAATCGAGGCATCATGCCCATCAAATAAGCTTGAAGCCGTCACAAACCGAACATGATGCTTAGGACGATATACCTCTACCGTACTCATTTCCATTCCCCCAGTCTCACCTATTTTGAAACGATACCTTTTAATAAAAGCTCTGTTTGCATCTCAATATATTCCTCCAGCGTGAAAAGCCTGCGCATCGCCCAGCGGCGAAAGCCCCACATCTGGCCTTGAACAAAAATATTATGAGCTACAAGTTCAACCTGTTTTTTCGGCAATTGAAGTTCCCCGTTGGCAATGCAATCTTCAATTGCCCTTTCAAACATACCCACCATTTCTACTTCTTTGTTCAACACATATGGAAGGGCATCCTTTGAGAGAGATTTCGCCTCCTGATAAAGGACAAGGACCTCATCCTGCATCTCATCCATTACAAGAAAGTAATTGCGAATCGCAAGCTTTAGACTTTCGATACTACCTTCCTTTGTGTTGATTGCTTCTTCCATTCGCTCTTTAACCTGATCGTAAATACTGTCTACGACCAAATAAAGAACATCTTCTTTCTTACGGATATACTCATAAAGTGTGCCAATACTAAAACCAGCAGCTTTCGCAATTTCTCTCGTTGTTGATCGATGAAACCCTTTTTCCTTAAAAAGCGTCACCGCACCCTTAATCATCTGATCCCGCCGCTTCTTAATCAACCGCTCATCCTTCACTGAAGCCGGAACATCATTCCTCCGCATCTTTTCACCTCCAAAGATAAAGCCCAGGGCGCTCGAACATATCGGCTACAAGCATAACGAGCGCTGACAGAAGGTGCATGTTACCTTCCGAAACGATTGGCTTATGACCTAGAACCGACGTCGCATGGAGCTAGACATTTTGAAGCAACTGTCCCTCGTTCCACCTTTTTTCTTGGGACAAGGGACCTGTCCCCTTGACCCACTATTTTGTTAACATTCTAGATATGACGAGGCGTTGAATTTCTTGTGTGCCTTCATAGATTTGAGTGATTTTTGCGTCACGCATATAACGCTCGACTGGATAGTCCTTTGTATAGCCGTAACCACCAAACACTTGAACCGCTTCTGTAGTTACCTTCATCGCTGTATCTCCAGCAAAAAGTTTTGACATTGCAGACTCTTTGCCATATGGAAGTCCTTCTGATTCTAACCACGCTGCTTGATAGGTTAAGAGACGAGCTGCCTCGACACTTGTTGCCATATCCGCAAGCTTGAAGCCGACTCCCTGTTGAGCGGCAATTGGTTTACCGAATTGGACACGTTCTTTCGCATATTCAGTAGCTGCATCAAGGGCACCTTGAGCAATTCCTACCGCTTGGGCTGCAATCCCATTACGACCTCCATCAAGCGTCATCATGGCAATCTTAAAGCCTTCACCCTCTTCGCCGAGTAAGTTTTCCTTAGGGACACGGCACTCTTCGAACATAATTTCAGTCGTAGGTGATGAACGAATGCCCATCTTCTGTTCTTTTTTCCCTACAGAGAAACCAGGGAAGTCGCTTTCGATAATAAACGCACTTGTACCTTTATGTTTTGAAGATGGGTCAGTTAACGCAAACACCACATAAATATCAGCAATCCCACCGTTTGTGATGAAGATTTTCGAACCGTTTAACACATAATGGTCGCCTTCTAATCTAGCAGTTGTCCTCATTCCACCTGCATCTGAACCAGAGCCAGGCTCTGTTAATCCATAGGCACCGATTTTTTCACCCTGTGCCATTGGTCGTAAGTATTTTTGCTTCTGTTCTTCACTACCAAACTTGTAAATCGGCCAACCTGCAAGAGATGTATGAGCGGAAAGAGTTACCCCTGTTGAAGCGCATACTCTTGAAAGTTCTTCGACAGCGATACAATATGCTAAATAGTCACTACCAATTCCGCCATATTCCTCTGGCCACGGAATTCCCGTTAACCCAAGCTCCGCCATTTTATCGAAAATTTCACGATCAAAGCGTTCCTCTTCATCACGCTCCGCCGCTGTCGGTGCAACCTCATTCTTTGCAAAATCACGAACCATCTTACGAATCATCTCATGCTCTTCAGACAACTTAAAATACATTTCCATTACCTCCATTGGGACAGAGGGACAGGTCCCTCGTCCCACCATTTTTTTCCTGGGACAAGGGACCTGTCCCCTTGACCCATTTATAGATGTTTGCTGATGACGATTTTTTGAATTTCGCTAGTTCCTTCGTATATTTCAGTTATTTTGGCATCTCGGAAGAATCGTTCAACCGGATAATCTTTTGTATAGCCATAGCCCCCGTAAACCTGAATGGCTTCGGTTGCAACCTCCACCGCTGTTTTCGAGGCAAACAGTTTTGCCATCGAGGATTCTTTGCTACATGGCAAGCCCTGGTCGTGTAGGAATGCAGCCCGATAGATTAGTAGTCTAGCAGCCTCAACATTTGTCGCCATATCTGCAAGCTTAAAGCCGACTCCCTGCAAGGAGGCGATTGGTTTACCGAATTGGTAACGATTCTTCGCATACTCCACTGCATGTTCTAGCGCCGCTTCCGCAATTCCAAGCGCTTGGGAAGCAATGCCGATTCGACCCATACTTAGATTCGCCATCGCGACTTTAAAACCCTCACCTTCAACCCCTAGAATGTTTTCAGTTGGTACCATTACATCTTCTAGGGTGATTTGAAGCGTACGTGAACCGAGAAGTCCCATTTTATGCTCATCTTTTCCGAACACAAAGCCCGGTGTATCTTTTTCAATAATGAAAGCCGTAATGCCTTTGCTTCCCGTTTCGTTCGGGTTAGTGCGGGCAAATACAATATATACATCCGCTTCGCCACCATTTGTGACAAACACCTTTGAACCATTCAACACATAATGGTCACCTTGTTTGACTGCTCTTGTTTTTAAACTTGCAGCATCTGAGCCAGCGCTCGGTTCTGTTAGACAAAAAGCACCCAGATATTCCCCTCTTGCTAACTTTGGAATATACTTTTGCTTCTGCTCCTCTGACCCGAAATATAAGATGGGATGCGTACCAACTGAGGTATGAACGGATAAAATAACCCCGATGGTTGCGCTCACCTTAGAAAGCTCGTTGATCGCAATAATATAGGACGTAAAATCCATCCCTGCTCCACCATATTTTTCAGGGGTTGTAATTCCCATTAATCCAAGGGACCCCATTTTCGAAAGAATTTCTCGTGGAAATTCTCCTTTTTCCATGCGCTCCACGAACGGTGCGATTTCTTCTTTTGCAAAATCACGCACCATTTTTCGCATCATTTCTTGTTCTTCTGAAAAATGAAAATTCATGCTGTTTCCCTCCAATGCGGGATCTTGATGAGTTGGGTTGTATTTAAGAGTTGTCACTTCGTGCTCACCCCTATTATTCGTATGTGTAGAAACCTCGACCAGATTTTTTCCCTAACCAACCCGCTTTCACGTATTTCCGAAGCAATGGACACGGTCTATATTTGTCATCACCAAAGCCTTCGTGTAGGGTTTCCATAATGTAAAGACATGTATCAAGCCCGATAAAATCAGCAAGTGTCAGTGGCCCCATCGGATGATTCATGCCAAGCTTCATCACTTCGTCAATTGCTTCTTTTGTAGCGACACCTTCATAGAGGGTGTAGATTGCTTCATTTATCATCGGCATTAAAATACGGTTTGACACAAATCCTGGGAAGTCATTGACTTCAACTGGTACCTTATTCAACGTTTTTGTCATATCTTCAATCACTTGATAAACTTCATCAGCTGTGGCTAAGCCACGAATAATTTCAACTAATTTCATTACTGGAACTGGATTCATAAAATGCATTCCAATTACCTTTTCCGGGCGCTTCGTGGCTGCGGCAATTTCTGTAATCGGAAGAGAGGAAGTATTGGTTGCTAAAATAGCATTCTGAGGTGCAATTTCATCTAGTTGTGAGAAAAGTTTTGTCTTGATGTCCATATTTTCAACGGCCGCCTCAATCACAAGGTCGACATCACTTGCATTCTGCAAATCAAGAGAGGGAGTAAGCCTTCCCAAAATTGCTGCTTTTTCTTCTTCACTCATGCGACCTTTATCGACTTGTCGTGTAAGGTTTTTTGTGATCGTCCCAAACCCGCGATCCACGTATTCTTGTTTTAAATCATGGAGCTTTACATCGTAGCCTGCCATCGCACAAACCTGTGCAATCCCAGAGCCCATCTGTCCTGCACCTATGACCATCACTTTTTGTACCTTCATCAAACATACCTCCTAATTTGAAATGCGCAGGCGCCTTGCTCAGCCCCGACAAGCACAATACATGCCGGCTAGAAGGTTGCTCTCTGACCTTCTTGACGGAATGGATTGTGACCTCGAGGGGCTAGACGCCGGAGCTAGACACAGAAATCTAAGTATCGAATTAATTACGTTCCTACCTTATAAATAAAGTTATACCTGAATCATAATGGCATCGCCTTGACCGCCACCACTACAAATCGCAGCTATGCCTATGCCGCCGCCACGGCGTTTTAATTCATGAATAAGGGTAATAATTATCCTCGCCCCACTAGCTCCAATTGGGTGACCAAGTGCTACAGCCCCACCATTGACATTGACTTTCTCAGGGTCAAGATTCGCAATTTTACCACTTGTTAAGGCAACTGCAGCAAAGGCTTCGTTAATTTCAAACAAATCGATTTCATCGACTGACTTGCCCGTTTTCTTTAACAATTCATTGATAACAAGGCCAGGAGTTTTCGGGAAATCACTTGCTTCAACAGAAATTGCAGCATGGGCAAGTATCGTTGCAAGTGGCTCTTTTCCTTCTTGCTTTGCTCGCTCCTCACTCATGAGAACAAGTGCAGCTGCACCATCATTCACGCCAGGTGCGTTACCCGCCGTAATCGTGCCATCTGCGCTAAACACGGACTTCAGCTTTGTTAACTTTTCAATGGTTGTGTCTGCTCGCGGTGCTTCGTCTTTGTCAACAACTGTGGTTGCACCTTTACGACCTTTTACCTCTACTGCAACGATTTCCTCTGCGAGCTTGCCAGATTCAATTGCCGCTATGGCACGTTCGTGACTGCGAAGAGCCCACTCGTCTTGTTCTTCACGGGAAATGCTAAACTCTGACGCCACCTCATTGCCGTAGGTGCCCATATGAACACCCTGGAAGCTGCAGGTTAGGCCATCATGAACCATTAAGTCCTTTAAGCTTGCATCTCCCATTCGTAATCCAAATCGTGCTTTAGGTAAAAAGTAAGGCGCATTGCTCATTGATTCCATACCACCAGCGACAATTATCTCTTCGTCACCTGCACGAATAATTTGATCAGCAAGTGTGACACTGCGAAGCCCTGATGCACACACTTTATTAATGGTTTCTGTTTTTACTTCCCAAGGAATTCCTGCATTTCTTGCAGCCTGTCGGGATGGAATTTGCCCTTGGCCACCTTGTAGAACATTTCCAAAAATCACTTCATCAACCTTTTCACCTTCAATGCCTGCCCGCTTTAATGCTCCCTTGATAGCGATTCCACCAAGTTCGGACGCTGTTAATGAACTAAGATTTCCCCCTAATTTCCCAAACGGAGTACGAACACCACTGATAATGACTGTTTTTCCCATGATCCAACCTCCTTGATTTTTCTCGACTTAACGCAAAAATCGAAACCGCTTACATTTTTCCGACTGAACGCTCGCTCAGCCTTGTCTGAAAGAAGGAGGCGTACCAATGTACACCTCTCTTTATCTGTTAATCTATTACAAATAAAATAAATGTTTCCTATACTCCTATTTTACAATATAGAGATTGGAAGATAAATCATATTTTTCCACTATGATGCAATTTCTTTTTGATCACCGACAACGGATCTTTCAAGGATTTCAGCAATATCATATGTGCCGATTTGCTCCTCTACTTCCTTCGCCTTTGTACCATCGCTTAGCATTGTTAAGCAGTACGGACAACCAGAACCAATCGTTGTAGGACTCACCGCAATCGCTTGCTCTGTTCTTGCTACGTTAATACGAGTTCCTGTATCCTCTTCCATCCACATGAGACCACCGCCAGCACCACAGCACATTCCCTTTTCACGGTTACGTTCCATTTCAACCAACTGAACACCTGGAATTTGTTTTAAAATTTCGCGAGGTGGATCATACACATCATTGTATCGGCCTAAATAACAGGAATCATGCCATGTAATGACTTCATTTACCGCATGCTTTGGAACCAATCTACCCTCTTTTACCAGGTCATACAATAGCTCTGTATGGTGGACAACCTCGACATCTTTAAGTCCCATATCTGGATACTCATTTTTGAAGATATTGTAGGCATGTGGGTCGATTGTAACAATCTTCTTCACTTCTGCCTTTTCAAATTCAGCAATATTGTTCGTGGCAAGCTCTTGGAATAGGAATTCATTTCCGAGTCGACGTGGTGTGTCACCAGAGTTTTTCTCTTTGTTTCCAAGAATCGCAAATTTCACGCCAGCCTCATTCATAAGCTTCGCAAAAGATAGAGCGATTTTTTGGCTTCGGTTATCGAATGCACCCATTGAACCAACCCAGAATAAGTATTCGAATTCTTCTCCGGCTTTTTTCATTTCTTTTACAGTTGGTACATGAACATCTTCACGAACTTCACGCCAGTTTTCTTTTTCCTTACGATTCAGTCCCCATGGATTTCCTTGGCGCTCAATATTCGTCATCGCACGTTGAGCATCCGCATCCATTTTTCCCTCTGTAAGAACAAGATAACGACGTAAATCAATAATTTTATCAACATGCTCGTTCATGACTGGACATTGGTCTTCACAGTTACGGCAAGTTGTACAAGCCCAAATCTCTTCTTCTGTAATAACATCACCAATTAAGCTTGGGTTGTATGCTAACTCTGCTGTAGCAGCTGTTTCATTTGCACCTTGGCCAGCTGAAGCCAGCGCTAGCTGATTTGCCTTTGTATGATTGAATGCAACTGCTGGAACCCACGGAACCTGTGATGTTACAACAGCACCTGTTTCCGTTAAGTGATCACGCAATTTTACAATTAAATCCATTGGGGAAAGCATTTTTCCTGTACCTGTTGCCGGACACATATTTGTACAGCGTCCACATTCCACACATGCATAAAGGTCGACTAACTGGGTTTGCTTGAAGTCTTCAATTTTCCCAACACCAAAAGTCTCTTGTGTTTCATCCTCAAAATCAATTTTCTCAAGCTTCCCTGGGCTTGTTTGTCTGCTTAAATACACATTTGCAGGCCCGGCAATTAAGTGCGCATGCTTTGATTGCGGCACATAAACTAAGAAGCTTAACAGGAAGAGTAAGTGAATCCACCATGCGACATAAAAAATCACAATGGCAACTGTTTCATTAAGCCCGCCTAATGCAAGTGAGATGATGGATGCAATAGGCTCGGTCCATGTTGTTTCATGGCCATGCCAAACGATTGCAGCACCGTTTCCTAATAAAACAGAAAGCATTAAACCACCAATAAATAATAAAACGAGTCCTGATTTAAAGCCCCTTTTCAATCGAACAAGCTTTTCCACATAACGGCGGTGGAAAGCCCAAACGACTGCAACTAAGATCATAAATGTGACAATCTCTTGGAAAAAAGTAAAGCCTGGATACAAAGGTCCCAGTGGCAGATGTGAACCTGGTTTTAGACCCTTCCAAATAAAATCAATCGCGCCAAATTGGACAAGAATAAACCCGTAAAAGAACATCACATGGATGATTCCACTCTTTTTATCTTTTAAAAGCTTTTTCTGCCCAAACACGTTGACCCAAATCCGCTGAAGGCGCTCCTTTACTTCTCCATCAAATTCGACCTTTTTGCCAAGCTTGATATAGGCAATCCTTGTCTTGATCAGATAAACGAAAAGATAAATAGCGTAAGCGGTTACAGATAAGAATGCAAGAAGATTAATGACTAAGAGGATATTCACTTTTTAACCCCTTTCTAAAATTTGCTAAACTTAATCAAATTCACCTTGGGAATTTGCGCCCAGATTTTTATCGAGCTTGCTCGATATATTTTCTCTAAAAAATCTGAGGCATCCGCCGGAGGCTTAACTCTTTTCAGGCAGGCTTGCCCTGCTGAATGGAGTTAAAATTCTGACTATATAGTTCGTATCTCCATTATATAATGAATGAGCATTCAGTCAACTACTTTTTCTTCAAAAACCTTAAATAATCAATCCCATTTTCGTATAAACTAAGTGAACGCCATTAAGCACAACCTCATCATAGGAGGGGTATATTTGCGAGCTATCTTCTGGATTGTCCTTATTATCATTATTCTATTACTGTTACTCCGCCTTGATTACAGTCTCGGAAGAAAAAGTCATCTAAAAAAACAAGAGGATGAGGAATTTCCTCTACGCGACAGTAACATTTCCCTTTATTCAACAGGAGAAACACTCTTCAACGATTTATTTACAGATATTCGAAACGCGAAAGAACATGTCCATGTTGAATTTTATATTTTGCAGGATGATGACTTTAGTAAAGGATTCGTCTCGCTTGTGAAACAAAAGGCCGAACAAGGCGTGAAGGTTCGCCTGCTTTTGGATTGGGTGGGCAGCCACAATGTTACAAAGGAAATGGAAAAAGACCTAACTCGCTCAGGAGTTTCGTTAGCCTATAGCAATAAGCCCAAATTTCCGTACCTTTTTTATAAGCTGAATGCCCGCAATCATAGGAAAATCTCCGTCATTGATGGAAATATTGGTTATATTGGCGGCTTCAATATTGGAAAAGAATATCTTGGTAAGGATCCGAAATTTGGGTTCTGGCGGGATTACCATCTGAAACTAACCGGTGAAGGAGTCGCAGATCTTCAAACACAGTTTTTGAAAGATTGGTATGGCGCCACAAAAGAGGAAATTGAAAACCGAAATGCCTATTACCCGCCACTTCCTATAGGAAAGTCAAAAACGAGACTCATTTCTACTAATGGAGCATATCTTGAAGGACAATTTATGAATATGATCAAACAAGCTGAACACGAAATCATTATTGGCTCCCCTTATTTCGTACCAAGTGAACAACTCAAAGAAGAGTTAAAAAATGCAGTGAAACGAAATGTTAGGATTCACATCCTTTTACCGAAAAAGCCGGATCACCCATTGGTCAAAGAGGCCGCCATTCCGTATATGGACGAGCTCTCAAAGCTCGGCATTCAGTTTCATATGTACACTAGAGGTTTTTACCACGCAAAAGTCATTTGTATTGATGACAAGCTTTGCGATATCGGAACAGCCAATTTTGATAAAAGAAGCCTTTACTCTAATTATGAAATTAATTGCTATATCCATGATAAAGAAGTGATTCAAGAGGTTAAAAATATGGTAACAGAGGATTTTAAAACTTCAAATGAGCTTACTCGCGACCGAATCGAAGAACTAAAGACTGAGAATAAGTTAAAGATTAAGATTGCAACATGGGTTTCTCACTTTTTATAAGGAGATGAGTGCGGAATAGTGTTAAAGGAATAGCAGCTTGTGCAACTAATACTGTCACTAGCCCAAATTTACTGTCACCATCTAAAAAATACTTTCATTAGCCCGTTTACTGCCAGTAACCAAAAAATACTGCTACTATTTCAGATTTACTGCCGCTAATCGAAAAATACTGCCACTATTCGAGATTTATTGCCACTAACAAATCAGGCACCCGTGATGGGTGCCTGTTATTTTGGTCCAAATTGAATCATTGGTGCTAACCATTGGAATAGCTTAAATCCTAAATAAACCCCCACGATTCCAGTTACCCCTGCAAGTGCTGGTGGAGCAGGGATTGGTAGCTTTAATAAAGCAAAAATAAATCCGACAACGACACCTGTCAAAAGTGCCAATATAACCTCTTTCATATGTGTATCCTCCCTTTTCCCTTCATTATTCCCGTTAAAAAGGCCCTCTACTCAACGTAAGGGCCTCTTAATATATAGATTACATTTTTTCTGGTGCAGATACACCGATTAGCTTTAATGAATTTTGCAAGGTGATTTGAACAGCTTTCATTAACGCAAGACGTGCTTTCGTTTTTTCAAGATTGTCTTGGTCAAGCACTTTCTCCGCATTATAGAAGCTATGAAGAGCCGCTGCAAGTTCATTAATATAGTTCGTGATGCGATGTGGAATTCGTTTTTCTGCTGCTTCTGTCACGGCTGCAGGGAATTCTCCAAGCTTTTTCAATAGGTCAACTTCTTTTTCAGAATTGATATAGTCAAGCGCATAATTGCCATCTAATGCAATATTCAACTCATCACCAGAGCGTAGCATGCTGCAAATACGTGCATGTGCATATTGCGCATAGTACACAGGGTTCTCGTTTGATTGTGAGACCGCTAAATCAAGGTCAAAATCAAGATGAGTGTCTGAGCTTCTCATTGCAAAGAAGTAACGAACCGCATCTAAGCCAACCTCTTCTGTCAGTTCACGCATTGTAACAGCTTTTCCTGTACGCTTACTCATCTTCATTTTTTCGCCATCTTTAAATAGGTGAACAAGCTGAATGATTTCAACCTCAAGTGTGTCTTTATCATAGCCTAGTGCTTGAATCGCCGCCTTCATCCGAGGAATATAGCCGTGATGGTCTGCTCCCCACACATTGATCAACTTTTCAAAGCCACGCTCGAGCTTGTCCTGATGGTACGCGATATCAGGAGTTAAATACGTATAAGAACCATCATTTTTAATTAAAACACGGTCTTTGTCATCACCGAATGTTGTTGAACGGAACCAAGTTGCACCGTCTTCTTCATAAATATGTCCTGCATTACGAAGCGCTTCAAGTGCGCGGTCAATTTTTCCATTATTGTATAAAGACGTCTCAGAATACCAAACATCAAAACGAACTCGATACTCCTCTAAGTCCTTTTGAAGCTTTTCCATCTCGTATTTCAAACCATATTCACGGAAAAAGTCAAAGCGTTCCTTTTCATCCATCGCGACATATTTATCACCAAATTCTTCAGCAAGACGCTTTCCGATGCCCACGATATCTTGGCCATGATAGCCGTCTTCTGGCATTTCAGCCTCTTGACCAAGGGCTTGAAGATAGCGTGCCTCAACAGACTTTGCAAGGTTATTAATTTGGTTCCCAGCATCATTGATATAGTACTCACGTGATACATCATAACCTGCTTTTTGTAAAATATTACTTAAAGAATCACCCACCGCTGCACCACGAGCATGTCCAAGGTGCAGGTCACCTGTTGGGTTTGCTGAAACAAACTCCACCTGTACTTTTTGCTTGTTGCCAACGGTTGTTTCACCGTAAGCCTCACCCGCTGTTAAAATGGTCGGGATAAGATCCGTTAAATAGGAATTATTCATATAAAAATTGATGAACCCAGGTCCTGCAATTTCAATTTTTTCGATCGATGCTTTTGATTTGTCAAAATTAGCTACAATTTCTTCTGCAATCATACGAGGAGCTTTTTTAGCCACACGTGCTAGTTGCATTGCCATGTTTGTCGCATAGTCCCCGTGCGCTTTTTCTTTTGGAAGCTCCAACACAACTTCTGGAATCTGCTCTTCCGTTGCTAGTCCAGCCTTAACAACTGAGTCTTTAATTTCCGCTTTTAAGCGTTCTTTTACCTGATCAACAACATTCATCTAGTTTCGCTCCTTAAATGTAATGGTTATTTTATGTAATCCAGACACTTCACCATGTAGTGAAAGCTCATATGCTAAAAATAAAATCCCTTTACGAGAGTTTTTGTACCATTTGTATTCAATATTATTTGTTTTTGCGGTGAGGTCAAAGGTTCCGTGCTGGTTTTGGAATGAACCTTGTGTGGTTTCATTTTTCCGGTAAACCTGACGCATTTTCACCTGTCCCGAACGAAGGATGAGGACCTCTTTTTCCGAGATTTTAATCACTGTTTTAACCGTACCTGTTTCTTGCTTTTCATCAAATTGCAAATATGTATTGTCGCCTTTTATGTAGTATAGACCATTTGCATCAAAAGCAACATTTTCTTTTCGCGGTCCGTCTTTAATTTCTGTTACAAATTTGAGATCAATAGGTACTCCTGCTTGACTCATTTCCACACATCCCTATATGAGGATGTTCAAAATATCCGGTGAAAATGACACTTCGAATTTCTTCGTTGGCTTGTTTTTCCGTTCCTTGGAAAAGAAAATCACTTTTCCTTCGTGCTAGAACATCTGCTCACGTATTAACTACATACGTTCCGCTACTCAAAACTGCACCGCCTCGAACTTCTTGGTCCTTTTCATCCTCCCTTTTGAACAACGTATTTAAGTCATTAACTTCACTAGTATACGGCATTTTGTAATGGGATTTCAAATTAAAATGGAAGATGTCAGTCAAGCCAAAATAAAAAACCCGACTTAATAAGTCGAGTTTGGGAAAAGTGCGATAAGTAATTATTGCTTTGTGACTTTGACATTCAAGAAAATATTAATTGCAAAGAGGATGATCGCAAGGGTTGTCACAGTACCACCGACAGCAATTACGGGTTCGACTGCAGCATTTCCGAGCAATAACAATGTGAGTCCAATCATCATAACCGGTAAACCAATATTATGAAGCCAAAAATGAGTCTTTCCAAGCTTGGATTCTCCTGCTTGAGGGAATAAATAATAGACAATACCTGCAAGCCCCATAGATGCCCAGCCTAATAAGTTAATATGAACATGGACCCCTGTTAATGTGTAATTATGTGACATCGACATCCCCATCCCAATGAGAACACCAATCACAAAATACACGGCAGCCATTTTCAAAAAGCGAACCCCAACCATCGAACTCCCCCTTAGATAGGTAATTTATAGTTCAAAAGTATTATATTCACCTGGCTAGAAAGAATTGTCATAATAGTTAAATTTATTTTTTACGGGACTTTGGTTTTGCGGAATCACAAAAAAGCTTGAGCCACAAGGCCCAAGCATTTAAACGCAAGTTTTTACTTTTTCGGTATCCACCCTAAAATCATTTCACGAATCAGTTTACTTGCGGTATTCGCCGTTTGTTCAGACGTATCATAAATCGGTGCAACCTCTACCAAGTCTGAACCAACTACACGCACATCTGATTTTGCAATCTCATGAATCGCGCCTAACAACTCTTTAGATGTAATACCACCGGCATCAACTGTACCTGTACCCGGTGCATGTGCTGGATCTAATACATCTATGTCAATGGTCACATACACTGGACGACCCGCTAACTTCGGAAGAATCTTTTTTAGCGGCTCAAGCACTTCAAACTTTGAAATATGCATGCCGTTTTCCTTTGCCCATTGGAATTCTTCCTTCATCCCTGAGCGAATGCCAAATGAAAACACATTCTCTGGTCCGATTAATTCAGCAATTTTACGAATTGGCGTGGAATGAGAAAGTGCTTCTCCCTCATAATTCTCACGTAAATCAGTATGGGCATCCATATGAATAATCGCAAGATCTGGATACTTTTTATAAACAGCCTTCATGACCGGCCAAGAAACGAGATGCTCGCCACCCATACCAAGTGGGTACTTTCCTGCTGCAAGTACTTGATCCACAAAGTCTTCAATCATATCAAGACTACGCTGCGGATTTCCGAAAGGCAATGGAATATCACCAGCATCATAAAATTTCACTTCTTCTAGCTCTTTATCAAGATATGGACTGTATTCCTCAAGTCCAATCGACACCTCGCGAATTCGGCTAGGGCCAAAACGTGAGCCTGGACGGTAGCTAACTGTCCAGTCCATTGGCATTCCGTAAATGACGGCTTCGCTCTCTTCAAAATTCGGATGGCTTTTGATAAACACATTTCCTGAATAAGCTTCATCAAATCTCATCGAAAATCCCCCAATAATTATTAATCAAATACGCCTTGGCGTATTTGCGCCCAGATTTAGGCCCACAGGAAGTGGGTCATAAAGACGTTGCCACAGGACGTGGCGCTTTTAGTCTTTGATCTTACTGATCGAAAAACATCCTTTGAAAATCTGTGGCATCCGCCGGAGGCTTTTAATTTAATTCAGTTGATTATTATCTTTTGCAAATTGCAGTTGTACTCCACAATAGGTGTGTTAATTACCAACTTATACTGAATTAAATTAAATCAGCAACAAATTTAGGCAATACAAATGCTGCTTTGTGGAGTTCTTTTGTGTAATATTTTGTTTCTATTTCATGGAAGCGGTCATCACTCACTTCTAATGGATCATATTTTTTCGAACCGATTGTGAATGTCCAAAGACCACTTGGGTATGTTGGGATGTTCGCAATATATAGACGTGTGATTGGGAAGATTTCCTTCACATCACGCTGTACGTTTCGGATTAAGTCGGGTGTAAACCAAGGGTTGTCCGTTTGCGCCACA
>Ga0180217_1002930_pt1 | contig 14962 bp, 10 predicted proteins | sample eDN3rd37CBELigOP_FD_128521 | JGI IMG/M metagenome (GOLD analysis project Ga0180217, IMG submission 128521) | Enriched Organic Plus compost microbial communities from Emeryville, California, USA - eDNA 3rd pass 37_C BE-Lig OP (version 2) (version 2) ... | reverse complement strand
GGCGAGACCTGATGCGCCGAATCGCCGGCGAAGATCACGCGATCATGGACGAAGCGCGCCATGCGCCGGCACTGGAATTTGTAGATCGAAATCCATTCGAAGTCGAAATTGTCATGGCCGAGCATGCGCGCGATGCGCGGACGCACGGCTTCCGGCCGTCGCTCGGCCACCGGGTCCGCGTCGGGACTGAGCTGAAGATCGATGCGCCACACGTCGTCGGGCTGCCGGTGCAGCAGCGCAGAGCGGCCGGCATGAAATGGCGGATCGAACCAGAACCAGCGCTCGGTCGGGAAGGCCGCCGTCATCTTCACGTCGGCGATCAGGAACTGGTCCTCGAACACCTGGCCGTGGAAATCGGCCCCGACCATTCCGCGCAGCGACGAGCGCGCGCCGTCACAGGCCACGACATATTCCGCGGTCATGCGATAGGTGCCGTCCGGTGTATCGATCGAGATCGCGACATGATCGTTGCGCTGCTCGAGCGCGACCACCTTGTTGCGCCAGCGCAGATCGACCGCGGGCAGTTGGCTCGCCCGGTCGACCAGATAGGCTTCGGCATAGAACTGCTGCAGGTTGATGAAGGCCGGCATCTTGTGGCCGTCTTCCGGCAGCAGGTTGAACTGATAGAGCTGGCGATCGCCATGAAAGATGCGGCCGACGCTCCAGACCACGCCCTTGTCCACCATGCGGCGCCCGACGCCGAGACGATCCCAGAACTCGAGCGACCGCTTGGAGAAGCAAATGGCGCGGGAGCCCTCGCCGATCCGATCGGCATCGTCCAGCAGCACCACCGCCAGCCCGCGCTGCGCCAGATCAATGGCGAGCGACAATCCGACCGGCCCGGCGCCGACCACCACGATCGGATGATGCACGGCATCGCCCGCGGACCGATCCTGATCCGGATGGCGCCGATAGCCGAACTGCGCAATGTTGTGCGGTGTCGTCATTCCCGTCCCACAGGCATCGGAAGATCGGCGCTCCGCCAGGGCGGATGTGGCCTCACTTCTCCCTTGCTCCGCTCCCTATCGCGATATAGTCTCACGTGCAACTATCTTAGCCGCACCTCCGGTGTTCCCGTCAACTCAAATCGGAGTGGTTCTTGGCCAAGCTCGATCTGTTCAGGTTCGTTCCGTTCCGGCTGAACCGGCTCGGCGCCGAGGTATCCGCGGCGCTGTCCAGCGAGTACCGCGACCGTTACGGCCTCGACATCCCGCAATGGCGGGTGATCGCGACGCTGGGCTTTCGCGACGAGGCCTGCAGCGCGCAATACATTTCGCAGTGCACCCGGACCCATAAATCGACCATCAGCCGGGCGGTCTCCGAGTTGCTGAGCCGCGGGATGCTGGAGCGGGTCGAGAGCGAGATCGACCGGCGCGAGTTCCGGTTGCGCCTCACCCCGGACGGCAAGGCGCTCTATGAGGAACTGATTCCGCGGCTGCTGCGGCGCGAGCGCGAAATCCTGGCCTGCCTGAGCGCGGAGGAGCGCAGAGAATTCAGCCGCCTTCTCGGCAAGATCGAGGATGGCCTCGGCCTGGTGCAATCCAGCCGCCCGCTGGCGGAGACGGCGCCTTATTGACAGGGCGAGCGCACGCCGTCCTTGAACCGCATTCTCGCTGACTGCGTCTCACCCGTACGCGCCGCTCCGGCAGCGCCGCCCTGGCAATGAGCGATCGCGCGGTGCGCGCTTGTCATGCTCTTGCAGGCCCTTCTGAGCCAGAGTGACGCGCATGCCCCTCCCGCGGGAGGACGATGATGCAGATGGAGACGATCATGATGAGCCGACGGAAGCATCTTGGACAAGCAGTCGCCGTGGCTGTCCTGGCCAGCGGCATGATCGGGGCGCTCGCGCCGAGCCCGGCCGCGGCCGGCGATGTCTCGGCGCAGCAGATCCTCGACAGCCTCAAATCGCCGCCCAGGACGCGAAGCCTCAGCGCCCCCGCCCGGCCGGGACTCAGCGCCGCCGACCTCGCTTTCGTCAAGCAGGTCCGTGGGCGAAGCCGGTCGCTCACGCTCGGCGAGCGGGATCAGATGGCGGAGATCGCGGCCAAGCGGCCGAAGATCGACCTCGACATCAACTTCGAATTCGACTCGGCGAGTCTTGCTCCGCAAGCCGAGCCGCAGCTCGCCAGCCTCGGCAAGGCCCTGACCAGCCCGGAGCTTGAGGGCGCCGTCATCATGCTGAGCGGCCATACCGACGCCAAGGGCAGCGATTCCTACAATCAGGACCTGTCGCAGCGCCGCGCCGAGACGGTAAAGCGCTTCCTGATCGAACATTACCGGATTCCGGCGGAGAATCTGGTGACGTCCGGTTACGGCAAGACACACCTGAAGAACCCTGCCAATCCCTTCGACGGCATCAACCGCCGCGAGATCGTCAATGTCGCCGAGAAAGACCAGGCGGCGAACCTGAAGTAGCACGCATTGCGCGCGGTCCGCAGCACGGCGCCGGGCGCGGCCCTTCTATCGATTGCCTGCGCCGGGCAGAATAAGCTAGACTTTATGATGTATTACGCGATGTCTGATGGCTTCTGGACGGGGTTCACCGTGGCTCCGGCCAACATGTTCCGGCGTTTTTGGCGGGAGCGGTTTTGGACTGGGACCAGCTTGCGAACGATCATGGGAGTGATCGCGACGATGCTCCCGAAGATGAGCGCCGCAGGCCCCGCGGCACCCTGCTGATGCTCAGCGTTGGCTACTGAGGCGATCGACAGACATGTCGCATTTTCACCGCGCGAACCATTGGCGTCCGGCCAGACCCCGCTCCCGGCATCCGATGACAGTTCTGGTCACATGGCTCGCCATGCTGACGCTGGTGGCGTCCGCGGCAATGGCAAGGGCAGCCAATGCCGCCGGCGACCGGCTTGCCCTCGTGATCGGCAATGCCGGCTATCCGGACAATGAGGCCCCGCTCAAGGAGCCGATCAACGATGCCCGCGCAGTGGCCGACGAGCTGAAGCGCAACGGTTTTACGGTCGAGGTCGGAGAGAACCTGACCGGCGACGCCATGCGGCGGGCGTTGGACAAGCTCTATGCCCGCATCAAGCCGGGAGCGGCGGTGCTGTTGTTCTTCAGCGGCTTCGGCGTGCAGTCGGCCCGGCAGAGCTATCTGCTGCCGGTCGACGCCCAGATCTGGACCGAGGCGGACGTGCGCCGCGATGGCTTCAGCCTCGAGACCATCCTCGGCGAATTCAACAGCCGCGGTGCAGGCGTCAAGATCGCGCTGCTCGACGCCTCGCGGCGCAATCCGTTCGAACGGCGCTTCCGCAGCTTTTCTGCCGGTCTTGCGCCGGTGATCGCGCCGAGCGGCACGCTGGTGATGTATTCGGCCGCGCTGAGTTCGGTTGTCAGCGACAACGGCGCCGATCGCAGCCTGTTCGTCGCGGAACTGCTGAAGGAAATCCGGGTCCCCGACCTGACGGCAGAGGAAACGCTGAACCGCACCCGGGTCCGCGTCACCCGCGCCTCGCGGAGCGAGCAGGTGCCGTGGATTTCGTCGTCGCTGGCGGAGGATTTCTCCTTTGCGCGCGGAGCGCCGAAGGCCGGCAAGGCCGATGCCGTCGAGCCGAATCCGGCATCGCCTCCAGCAGCCAAGCCGGCGGAGGGGCCCGCCACAGCGCAGCCGGCCGCCGCCGCCGCCAATGTCGAGACCGCACCGCCCGCTCCTGCCGCTGCGCCCGCGGCCAAAGGCGACGATCAGATCGCGGCGCTGGCCAACGATCCGACCATCAAGGCGCTGAACAGCAAGCTTGCCGCCAATCCGAGGGACAGCAACGCGTTCTACCGGCGCGGCCAGGTCTATGCCAGCAAGGGCGCCTATGCGCTCGCCATCAAGGATTTCGACGAGACTCTGAAGCTCAACCCCCATGATGTCGAGGCGCTCAACAACCGCTGCTGGACGCGCACCATCCTCGGCGAGCTCGACGCCGCATTGAAGGACTGCAACGAATCGCTGCGGCTGCGGCCGAATTTCGTCGACGCGCTGGACAGCCGCGGCCTGCTCCACCTCAAGAAGGGTCAGCCCAAGAACGCCGAGGCGGATTTTGACGCGGCCTTGAGGATCAATCCGCGGTTGACATCGTCGCTCTATGGCCGCGGTCTTGCCAGGCAGCGCAGCGGCAACACGGCCGGCGGCGAGCTTGACATGACCAATGCCAAGGCGATGGACCCGAATATCGTGAAGGAATTCGCCGGTTACGGCGTGAGGTGAGGATAGCACGGTGCCAGCGGCAATCGCCGCGGGCGATCACCGCCGATGAACTGAAAACGCGTGCAGGAGGAATGAGCCATGGCAATCATATCGGGACGGCAGGGACGCACGGCCTTCATGGCGCTGCTGACGGCAGGCCTGCTGACCGGCTTCGGCCCAGGGTCAGCATCCGCAGCAGAGGTCACCGAGGGCCAGATCCTGCAGGCGCTGACGCCGAAGAAGCCGCTGACGCGCAGCCTCTCGGCAGCACCGCCGACACAGCCTGCGGCTTCCGCGGCCGACAGCCGGTTCATCGACACGCTGCGCAATCGCAACACCCGCTCGCTCTCGTCCAGCGAGCGCGAGCAGATCGCGGTGATCGCCGACACCCGCCCCAGCATCGATCTCGAAATCAACTTCGAGTACAACTCCGCCACCATCGCCGCACGCGCGCGGCCCTCCGTCGAGGCGCTGGGACGCGCGCTGACCAATCCCGACCTGAAAGGCTCGACCTTCCTGCTCGCCGGCCACACCGATGCTGCCGGCAGCGACGCCTACAACCAGACGCTGTCCGAACGCCGCGCCGAGGCGGTCAAGCAGTATCTGGTGGAAAAGTTCGGCATTGCCGCCAATGACCTCGTGACCGTCGGCTATGGGGAGAGCCGGCTGAAGCGGCCGGATGCGCCGCTGGATGCGGCGAACCGCCGCGTTCAGGTGGTCAACCTGGCCAACCAGACCGCCGCCAAGTAATTCCGCCTTTCCAGCGACGAGCGAAGCACGCGATGACCGATCCTGTCCGCCCGCCGACCATGGCGCCGCTCGATGCCGCGGCGCCGCGGCCGCTGTCGGCCCGTCGGTTTTTGTCCGCCATGCTGTTTGCTGCCGCGCTCGGCGCCGGCGGGGCCATGACCGGTTCGCTGCATGCGGATGACAAGGCCGCGGCGGAAGTTCCGGTCAGCGTGGTGCAGGCCACCGATGCCTGCTTTTCCGATATGGTCCGCGTGACCGGCTTCGTCGTGCCGAAGCAGGAAGCCGTGGTCAATGTCGACAACGAAGGCTCCAAGGTCACCGATATCCTCGTCCATGAAGGCGATGTCGTCACCGCCAACCAGGAGCTGGCGCGCCTCACCCCGCCGCCGGGCGGCGGCGCGAGGGCGGCGCCGATCGTGCTCCGCGCGCCTGCCGCCGGCCTCATCACCAAGGTCAGCACCATGGCCGGCGCGCCGGCCTCACCACAGAGCCCGCCGATGTTCCGCCTCGCGGTCGACGGCGTGCTGGAAATCGAGGCCGAGGTGCCGAGCCTGCACATGCTCAAGCTCAATCCCGGCGCGGGCGCGCGCATCAGCCGCGACGACCAGGCCGATCTGGTCGGGCAAATCCGCCTCGTCGCGCCGGAGATCGACCGGCGCACCCAGCTAGGGCGGGTGCGGATCTTGATCACCGGCAACCCGCCGCTGCGGGTCGGCCTGTTCGCCCGCGTCGGCATCGACGCCAAGCGCAGTTGCGGCGTCTCGATTCCGCGATCGGCGGTCGACCACCTCACCGTCCAGGTGGTGAAGGGCAACGTGATCGAGACGCGCCGGGTGCGGATCGGCCTGAATTCAGATACCAGCGTCGAAATCCTGGAAGGCCTGACGGCCGGAGAAATCGTGGTCGCCGATGCCGGCACCTCGCTGCATGACGGCGACCGCGTCAAACCCATGTTCAGCGACGATTCCGATCGCGTGCGAGGCCGCTAAATCATGATGCGTCGAGATTAAATCCAAAGCTGTCCCCTGAGATGGCCCCGTTTCTTCAGCGGCCCTCGAAGGGCGACGGCGATCCGCGAGGGCGATGCAGGTGTATCGCCACCTCAGGATGACGCCGTCGCGTCAACCTCAGCTCATCACGCTTCGGCAAAGACGAAGCAACAAGCGCCCTTTCGCTTCCGACGTTCGCTGAGAAAGGCGCTGTGAGCAACCAAGCGAACTTCGGAGTCGAGACCCGCGATGGCACTCAATGTTTCGGCCTGGTCGATCCGCAATCCGCTGCCCTCGGTGGTGTTCTCCATCATCCTGCTGGCGCTCGGCTGGATCAGCTTCACCAAATTGGCGGTGACGCGGCTGCCCAACGCGGACATTCCCGTCATCTCCGTCGCGGTGGCGCAGTTCGGCGCCGCGCCGGCGGAACTGGAAGCCCAGGTCACCAAGACCATCGAGGACGGCGTATCCGGCGTCGAGGGTGTGCGCCACATCGCATCGTCGATCACTGACGGCCTGTCGGTCACCACCATCCAGTTCGCGCTGGAAACCAACACCGACCGGGCCCTGAACGACATCAAGGACGCGGTGACGCGGGTGCGCGCCAACCTGCCGCAGAACGTCAACGAACCGCTGATCCAGCGCGTCGACGTGATCGGCCTGCCGATCGTCACCTATGCCGCGATCTCGCCGGGCAAGACGCCGGAGCAGCTTTCCTATTTCGTCGATGACGTGGTGAAGCGCGCGCTGCAGGGCGTGCGCGGCGTGGCGCAAGTGGAGCGCATCGGCGGCGTCGAGCGCGAGATTCTCGTTTCGCTCGATCCCGACAGGCTACAAGCGGCGGGGCTCACCGCGGTCGATGTCAGCCGCCGGCTGCGCGGCACCAATGTCGATCTCGCCGGCGGGCGCGCCGAGATCGGCAAGAACGATCAGGCGATCCGCACGCTGGCCGGCGCCAAGACGCTGCAGGACCTTGCCGGCACGATGCTGAGCCTGCCGACCGGCGGCGAAATCCGGCTCGACGACCTCGGCACCGTCACCGACACCATCGCCGACCGCAGGACCTTCGCCCGCTTCAACGGCAGCCCGGTGGTCGCGCTCGGCATCAAGCGCTCGAAGGGAGCCAGCGACGTGGTGGTCGCCGAGGCGGTGCAGAAGCGCGTCGAGGCGCTGAAGGCGGCCTATCCCGACGTCGACCTGCAATTGATCGACACCTCGGTCGACTTCACCAAGGGCAATTACGAGGCCGCGATCTCGACCCTGTTCGAAGGGGCGATCCTCGCCGTCATCGTGGTCTTCCTGTTCCTGCGCGACCTGCGCGCCACCGTCATCGCCGCGATCTCGCTGCCGCTGTCGATCTTTCCGGCCTTCTGGGCGATGGACATGCTGGGCTTTTCGCTGAACCTCGTCAGCTTCCTCGCCATCACGCTGTCGACCGGCATCCTTGTCGATGACGCCATCGTCGAGATCGAGAACATCGTGCGGCACATGCGGATGGGCAAGTCGCCCTATCGCGCCGCGCTGGAAGCCGCCGACGAGATCGGCCTCGCGGTGATCGCGATCAGCCTGACCATCATCGCGATCTTCGCGCCGGCCAGCTTCATGTCCGGCATCGCCGGCCAGTTCTTCAAGCAGTTCGGCATCACCGTGTCGGTGCAGGTGTTCTTCTCTCTGCTCGCCGCGCGTTTCGTCACCCCGGTGCTCGCCGCCTATTTCCTCAAGCCGCATACCCATGAGGAGCCCCCGCCGGGCCGCGTGCTGCGCGCCTATACCCGGCTGGTCACCTGGTCGGTCCAGCACTACCTGCTGACGCTGCTGTTCGGCTTCATCGTGTTCGCGGCTTCGATCTGGAGCATCCACCTGCTTCCGCAGGGCTTCCTTCCCGCGCAGGACACCGCCCGCTCGCTGCTGGCGATCGAATTGCCGCCCGGCTCGCAGCTCGCCTATACCGAGAAGGTGACCGAGGACATCGTCACCCGGCTGCGCAAGCGGCCCGAGGTAAAAAGCGTGTTCGTCGACGGCGGCCATGTGCCGCCCGGCACCTATGAGGTCCGGCGCGCCGCGCTGATCATCAACTACACTCCGAAGAGCGAGCGCAGGATCACCCAGCGCGGCCTCGAGCTATCGATCAGCCAGGAGCTGAACACCGTTCCCGACATCCGCTACTGGTTCCTCGACGAGAACGGCTTGCGCGCGATCTCGCTGGTGGTGACGGGGCCTGACATCAACATCGTCAGCAACGTCGCCAGCGAACTCGCCAGCCAGATGAAGCGGATTCCGCTGATCGCCAACGTGATCTCCGAAACGGCGCTCGACCGTCCGGAGCTGCGCATCCAGCCGCGATCCGATCTGGCGGCGCGGCTCGGCGTCTCGACCGAGAGCCTGTCGGAGACCATCCGCGTCGCCACCATCGGCGACGTCGGGCCGGCGCTTGCGAAGTTCGACGCCGGCGACCGCCAGGTGCCGATCCGCGTGCAGCTCGAGGACGGCGCGCGCGGCGATCTGCGCGTGCTCGAGCAGTTGCGCGTGCCGCTCGGCGGCGGACAGGGCGGCGTCCCGCTCTCGGTCGTTGCCGACGTCAAGCTGGCTCAGGGACCGACCAGCATCAGCCGCTATGACCGTGAGCGGCAGGCGACGGTGGCCGCCGACCTCGTCGGCACCGCCGCGCTCGGCGACGCGCTGACCGCGATCTACGACCTGCCGGTGATGAAGAGCCTGCCGAAGAACGTCCGCGTCAACCAGTCCGGCGACGCCGAAAGCCTGAACGAGCTGTCGGCCGGTTTCGCCACCGCCATCAGCGCGGGGCTGATGATGGTCTATGCGGTGCTAGTGCTGCTGTTCGGCACCTTCCTGCAGCCGATCACCATCCTGTTCTCGCTGCCGCTGTCGATCGGCGGTGCCATCATGGCGCTGCTGCTGACCGGGAAGCAGCTCACCACGCCGGTCTGGATCGGGATCCTGATGCTGATGGGCATCGTCACCAAGAACGCCATCATGCTGGTGGAATTCGCAATCGAGTCGATCCTGGCCGGCATGAGCCGCGAGGCCGCGATCATCGATGCCGGGCAGAAGCGCGCCCGGCCGATCGTGATGACCACCATCGCGATGGCCGCCGGCATGGTGCCGAGCGCGCTGGCCTTCGGAGCCGGCGGCGAATTCCGCTCGCCGATGGCACTGGCGGTGATCGGCGGGCTGATCTTCTCGACCCTGCTGTCGCTGATCTTCGTCCCCGCGATGTTCCTGCTGATGGACGATATCGGCAAGCTGTCCTGGCGCCTCGGCAAGAAGGTGCTGGCCACAAGCGGCGAGGACGAGGCGAGCCTGCCCGCGCCGGACGGGCTCGAGCGCTCGACCCGGCCTTGATGGCGGGGCGAGCGCCACTTCCGCGCCGACATCGGACCGGCGCAGAGCCGCGCAGGACGCTGCAACCCTGCCAACCCTGCCCCTTGGCGTGCGAACCCGGCTTCAATACTCTGCGACTGAAGGACATCTCTTTACGAATCCGGGCTGCCTCAATGAACCGACCTGCCGGCACGGCGCCAGCGTTGCAATCTTTCCGGGCTGCATGCCGACCCTCCTATCGGTCAGCGCGGGGCCTGATGATCGGTGCCATGGCCGGCATGCTGGCCCTGCCTGCCCTGGCGGCCGGCGAAACTCCCTCATCGGCGTCCGCCGTCACCGTGCTCACCACCGCCCGCTCCTGCTTCAATGACATTGTCGATGCCTTCGGCATCCTGATTCCGCGCGAGGAGGTTGCCGTGCGGCCGGATCGGCCGGGACTCAAGGTGGTCGAGGTGTTGGCGGAAGCCGGGCAGACCGTGACGGCGCGACAGCCGCTCGCCCGTCTCGCTTTGCCCGAAGGCGGCACCACGACGGTGCAGGCTCCCGCCGCCGGTCTGGTCGGGGCATCGACAGCCGTGGTCGGCACCATCGCGTCCGGCAAAGGGGAAGCGCTGTTCACCATCATCACCGGCAGCGAATTCGATCTGGCGGTGCAGGTGCCGGCCCGCAACCTCGCCAAGCTCAAGGTCGGCCAGGCCGCGACCATCAAGGTCATCGGCGCCGAGGACATGGAGGGCACGGTGCGCCAGATCGGCGCGACCGTCGATCCCAACGTCCAGCTCGGACAGGCTTTCATCGCCGTCACCTCGCAGCGGCCGCTGCTGGTCAATGCAGCGGGCCGCGCCTCGATCAAGACAGGTGAAAGCTGCGGCGTGGCGGTGCCGCTGACGGCGATCCTCTACAGCAGCGCCGGCACGGTGGTGCAGGTGGTGCGGCGCGACCGCATCGAGACGCGACGCGTCGAAACCGGACTGATGTCCGGCGGACAGGTCGAGATTCGCGAGGGTCTCGCCGAAGGCGATACGGTGGTGGCCCGCGCCGGCGCCCTGCTGCGCGAAGGCGACCCGGTTCGGCCGGTGGCCGCTGATACGGCCAAGAATTAGCAGCCGCGCACGCGCCTGCCAGGATGAAGGGACCGGCTTAGCTGCCCGCCTTGGCGACGTCGCTCGTCGCCGCGGCGTCGAAGCGGATCTCGTCCAGCAGCGAGGACGACAGCACCGGCACTTGCCGTCCATTGGAGGCCTTGGCCACCGCAAGGCGCGTCTTGCTGAAGATGGCGGACGCCGCCGCCGGAGAATTCAGATTGTTCAGCAGTTCCGACACCAGCAGGCTGTGCGGCCCGCCGCTGCCGTCATCGACCACCTGCCCCGGTGTCGCCGACGACAGGATCAGCGCATTGTCCGGCGCGGCAATCGGGGCGAGGCCGTGCGAATAGAAACGGAAGCGGCGCTCATAGGGATTGCGGCGCGACGCATCGACCACCACCAGCTTGGCCCGGGCGCCGCGCTCCTTCATGGCCTCGAGCACGGATTCGATGCTGGTCCCCTCGCGGCGGACATCGGCCTCGCGCCAGATCGCGGCATCCACCGGAATCATGTAATTCTCGCGGCCGGCCTGCACGCCGTAACCGGCGAAGAACAGCATCGCCACCGCATCCGGCCGGATCCTGGCCTTGAGCCGTTCGACCGCGGCACGCATGTCTTTCTTGCCGGCGTCCTCGATCGTCTCGACCTCGAAGCCGTCGCGCCGCAGCTCCGCGGCAAGCGCCCGCGCGTCATTCACCGGGTGGACCAGCGGCGCGTTGGCATCGGGATAGCGGCTGTTGCCGATCACCAGCGCCACCCGCGCGGCACCCTTGGCATCGGACGATGGGACGGCTGCCAGGGTGCTCGGTTCCGTGACCCGCTTATACAGCGCCGCATGGGCCCCGATGCCCAGCGAAAGCGTTCCGATCAATACCGCAAGCACGGTGGCCGAGCGGCGCGATACGCGAACGTTCCGAAAATTCATTGGCGTGTAATCCCCGTCATCATTCCGCCGCGACAACATCGCGAGCGGCTACTCACATCGGTCTGAGGGTTGCGGAGGTCTGAAGACCAATTGTGCTGGATTTGCGGCGTAGCCTTATAACAAAGTGTTACCGGACGCCCCTCCGGCTTCGGAAGGTCATGAATGACTTGTCGAAAATCGCCTTGCCATTGGCCTTCTGCTTGCGCATGCAGCGGGTCAGGCCGGCGATGTCGGGAATTTCGCGGCCGCATGGGCGCAGCCCGTCAAGCAACCAAGTACGGCCCGTTGCCCGTGACTTGCAGCAGATTTGAAATCCGCCTTTATTCGTGCCACTTTTCAATGAGTTACGGGTGAGGGCAGCCTCGGACCAGGCTCGGCGCCATCCCGGCGGCCGACCATGCGACCCGGAAGGGCAAGACCACGCTGATGGATATGCGACATCTCGCCGGAGCGGCGTTCGGCGCCGTGACGGCCCGGAAGAACGGCCCCTCCCTCTACGAAGTCTGCGATCCGATCCTTCGGGACTCGCGGCAGGGCGATGCCCATCTGATCCAGTTCTACCGAACCGCTCTCGGCAATCCCGCTTTGCGTCCGCTGCTGAGGCGCGCCGGGCTGCCGGAACTGCGTAACGACGCCCGGCTGCGGGCCCTGCGGGAGGCCCTCATCGAGGCACGCGACGCCGCGGAGCCGGACTGGGCCGCCATCGGCCGGCCAGTCGCGGCGCTGATCGACACCGTGCAGCTTCAGCACCCGCGGCCGCCGGCGGTGTCGGCGCCGACCACGCCGCCGCCGATGGCCGATATCGAGGCGGCGATCCGGACGTGCGGCCACCACCTCCTGCGCGCCTATGCCGCGCGCGGCTTTCTGCCGGCCTACGCCGCCTTCAATCTGATCGGCGATCCGGACGTGCGCGGGCCCGATTTCCTGTCGGCGCTGACCGGGCTCAATGCCCGCAGCTACAAGAACGCGATGCTGCTGTTCGGCCTCGCGCGCGTCTTCATCGCGCGGTCCGCCGCCGCGGCGCTGATCAATCCGCCATGGACCGGGATCGCCGAGCCGATGTGGGCGCCGGTCCAGATCCGGCACCGTTCGGCCTATTACGACGCCTTCTTCATCGAGGCCCTGCTGAGCTATCTCGACACCGGCCTCGCCGCCGCGGCCGAGCAGGGCCCCGCCCGCGCCGCGATCGACGCCATGGCCGAGTTCTGCCTCAAGCCCAGCCGCGAAACGGTGCGCTCGCACGACGGATCGACCGTCGACGTCATCACCGCGCTGGCGCCGCCGCCGCATCCGCGCTTCAGCCGCTTCTTCGCGCAGGTCAAGCAGAGGCTCGGCTTCGGCGTCTACGTGCCGGACTGCGACACCACCGCCTGTTCATTCTCCGCCGCACTGCAAGCCGGCAGCAAAGACCCGCTGCTCGATCAGCCGCTGGTCGACTTCTATGCCGGATACCAGATCCGGGACGGCGACAATGCCCCGCGGGTGAGCGTGCCGCTCAACGACACCATCGATTATCGCGGCGGCATCGTGACCTGGATCGACGGTCTCGACGGCGCGCGTCCGTTCGGCAACGACCTCGATCCGACGCTCAATCTCGATGTGCTCGAAGTCAGCTTCCGCAGCTGCACGCGCTGGCAGATCCTGGAAACACCGGCGCGCCTCGCGGTGCTGCACGACATCATCGCCTTCCAGCGGCGCCTCGTAGCGAACGGCGCCTTCGCCGATCCGCGCTCCCATATCTATTATCTTCCCGAGCTTTACAGCGCCTATTTCGGCCGGTGCTACGCCGCGCTGATGGCGCTGCCGGAAACGGCACGCCGCAGCCTCGACCCCGATGGCAGCTTCGCCTTGATGCGCGATCGCATACTTGATTACGTGCGCAGCGACCTCACCGCGCATGCGATGAATCCGTTCGACGCGGCGCTGGCGCTGATCGCGCTCGGCCATCTCGGCGCCGACACCGCAGCCTTCAATCCGGCGCTGCACACCATCCTGAACCATCTCGGCGAGGGTGGACGGCGCGCCCCGTTCAAGGCCTATGAATGGAACAAGATGAAGACGCCGACGCGAATCCTCGTCGGCGGCCCCGAGGTGACCTCGGCTTTCGTGCTGATGGGCCTTGCACTGGCGCGGCGCGCCATGATGAGAAATGCTCCAGAGTAGCAGCTCGCTCGATCGTGAAGGCGACCATGTCACTTGCTCCCTCGCCGCCGCGCCGACAAAATGGCACCATATTTCGCTGCCCCCTATGTCGTGACCCGATCTCCGGGGTTGCAGACGCTGCCTGCCTCACGTGGTTCTCTGCCGATGTTCAAAGGCTTCTGCTTCGCCCTCCTGCTGCTGACGCTCGGCGCCACGCGCACGGCACTGGCCGCGGATATCACCGGCGTGCCGAAGATCCTGGCCGCCAACCATGTCAGCATCGGCAGCACCCACATCCGCCTGCTCGGCATCGACGCGCCCACGCTGCAGCAGTTGTGCCTCGATGCCAAGGGCGCGACGTGGAAATGCGGCGTTACTGCACGCGACGAACTGATCCGCCAGGCCGGCGGCAGGCCCTGGACATGCCACGGCGGTCCGACCGACCGCCGCGGCCGCGTGGTGGCGAAATGCGACGTGGACGGGCAGGACATCCAGCAATGGCTGGTGCGGCAGGGATGGGCCCTGGCCGCGCCGCACCAGCCCCAGCTTTACCAGGACGATCAGAAGCAGGCCCAGGCGGCCAATGCCGGCCTGTGGCAGGGCGCGTTCTTCGCGCCGGCCGACTGGCGCGTCCGCCGCAAGCAGGCGCTCGTCCTTGGCGCCTTCAAGCCGAAAGAGAACGTCCGCCGCATCCTGTTCGCCTCGGCGTCCGGACCGCTGCCGCCCTCTCCCGCCTGCCGGATCAAGGGCAACGTCAACACCTCGGGGCAATGCATCTATCATCGCCCCACCAGCCGCTGGTACGCGCAGATCCGGATGAAGATCAGCAAGGGCACGCGCTGGTTCTGCTCGGTCGAGGAGGCGGAAGCCGCCGGCTGCCGCGAGACGCGCCGATGATCCTCGCGACCGATCCCGCCACGACGGCCGCCAGCGTGCGGCAGGTCAACTGACCGGCCGTACGACCGCATCGCCGCGCCGCCACCGCCGGACGCGGCAGGCGATCCTGCTGTCGCTGCTATTGCTCAGCCTCTACGGGCTGACCGCCTATATGCTGCTGCCGCTGCTCTGGACCCATTACGAGCACCAGAAAGGACTGGCGGGCCTGCCGATGGTGACCCGCACCGCGCAGGACATTCCCGGCGATCCGATCAATGTCGGCCTGATCGGCAGCCGTGACGAGATCGCCTGCGCCATGCAGGCGGCGGGCTGGTCGCGTGCCACCGCGATCACGGTGCGCTCCAGCATCGGCATCGCCGGAAGCGTGATCTTCCGCCGCCCCTACCGCCGGGCGCCGGTGAGCAACCTGTATTACCTCGGCCGCCGGGAAGACCTCGCCTATGAGAAGCAGGTGGGCACGAGCGCCGGTCAGCGCCATCATGTCCGCTTCTGGGAGGTGCTGCCGCGCGGCGCGGAGGGCCGTCCGGTCTGGCTCGGCGACGCGGCCTTCGATCGCGGCGTCGGCATCAGCCACTATACCGGCGCCGTCACCCATCATATCGCTCCCGATATCGATGCCGAGCGCAAGCAGCTCGCCGACGATCTC
>Ga0180217_1002928_pt1 | contig 14969 bp, 13 predicted proteins | sample eDN3rd37CBELigOP_FD_128521 | JGI IMG/M metagenome (GOLD analysis project Ga0180217, IMG submission 128521) | Enriched Organic Plus compost microbial communities from Emeryville, California, USA - eDNA 3rd pass 37_C BE-Lig OP (version 2) (version 2) ... | reverse complement strand
CCAGCGGGCGGCGGCATCGAGGTCGTCGGCGTACAAGCTGATGGTGGCGAATCCCCGGAGCATGACGGTTCCTCTCGATCGGGATGTCGGTTGAGGCCACGATCGCGCGCCACGCGGACAGATCCGGTCCGCATTCAGGAATCGGCTTCGAGGCGCTCGATCCGCGCGACGAGACCCGAGCGCCGGGGCGACCGCGCAGGCAGCATCGACAGGCAGAGCCGGAGGAGTTCGAGGTCGCCGGCCGCGGCATCCGTCTCGGCGTACGTCAGGAGCACGTCGACCGACGCCTCGGCCATGAGCGCCTCGCGCAGAGCGGTGCGCACCGTCGCGCGGAAGTCCTCCACGCCGGGCGCCGTCGAGTCGGGGAGCACGTCGCCGCGGTACGCCGCCAGTGCGACCCGGTGGGCGCCGCGGTCGAGCAGCGACAGCACCTGGTGCGCATCCGTCTCGACGTCGACGCCCAGGCGGTACGGCCGGGACTCGGGGGCGAGCGCCGGCGCCGCCTTCTCGAGCGCCTTGCGCAGCCGCACCATCTCGGCGCGGAGGGTGACGGATGCCGCGGGGTCGCCGTAGACGAGCTCGGCGAGCCGCTCGGCCGACAGCCCCTGCCGGTGCACCGCGAGCATCAGCAGCAGCTCGGCGTGGCGGGGGCCGAGCTCCGACACCGTCTCGGCGCCGTCGCCGCTCACCTCCAGCAGCGCACGGTCGCGGCCGAGCACGCGCAGCGTCGCGTTCCGCGGCTCGGGACGCCGTGGCGCCGCCCGTCGCACCGCGGGAGCGGACTCGGCGCGGGCGCGCAGCCGGGCGACCAGCAGCTCCCCCTCGATCGCACGCGCCGTCGCGTCGACGAGCAGCTGCGCCTGCGGCGTGGCGGCTTCGATGCCGCCCGTGACGTCGATGACGCCGAGCAGCCGGCGGGTCTCGGGATCGTGCACCGGAGCCGCCGTGCACGACCACGGCTGCACGAGCCGGTTGAAGTGCTCGGCGCCGTGGATCTGCACCGACCGGTCGAGTTCGATCGCGGTGCCCGGCGCCGACGTGCCGACGGCGCGCTCGGACCAGTTCGCGCCCTCGATGAAGCCCATGTCGCCGGTCAGCGCGCGCACGTGCCGGTCGCCCTCGACCCACAGCAGGCGCCCCGCGGCGTCGCCGACCGCGACGACGACGCCCGACTCCGTCGCCTCGCCGGGCAGCAGCAGACCGCGGACCATGTCGATGACGGTCGCGAGGGGGTGCGCACGACGGTACGCCTCGAGCTCCTCGGCGGAGAGGTCGAGCGGCGGCAGGCCCTCGGCGCCGACCAGACTCTCGAGCGAGCGTCGCCACGACTCCCGCACGAGCGGCCGGACGTCGCGCAGGCGCTCGTCGGCGGCGTTCCCGGCGACCAGCTCCTCGTGGGCGCGCTCGATCAGCAGACGGGACGTCTCAGGCGACACGTCGCGTCGCTGCGACCACGAAGAGGACACGGTGCTCCGATCGGCGTCGGCGGGAGCGTCCGTCCAGTGTAGGCACGCGGCTGCGGGGCGCGGCGGGCCGATTCGGGATGCCGGGAGCGCGGCATCCCGTGTGTCGCATCGTTTCGGCCGGTTCGAGGGCGACACGCGCGCTCGCCTAGGCTGAATCGGTGCTAGACCCGACGCACGCGGACGACTCCGCGCTCCGCGCCGCAGCCTCTCAGCCCCTCATCCGCCGACGCCGCCCCCTCCAGTGGATCGCGACGATCGTGATCGCCGTCATCGCCGTGCAGGCCGTGGTGCTGCTCGCCGCGAACCCGGCGTTCCAATGGGACGTCGTGGGCGCCTACCTCTTCGACGGCAAGGTGCTCGACGGCCTGTGGCTCACCGTGTGGCTGACGTTCGTCGTCTTCGCGCTCAGCGTCGTGCTGGGCACGCTCATCACGGTGCTGCGGATGTCGCCGATCCCCGCGCTGCAGGCGCTCGCGTGGACCTACGTGTGGTTCTTCCGCAGCGTGCCGCTGCTGGTGCAGCTCGTGTTCTGGTTCAACATCGGCTACCTGTTCCCGATCATCGGCGTCGGACTGCCGTTCCTGCCGCCCTTCATCGAGATCGAGTCGCGCAACCTCGTCAGCTCGGTCGGCGTCGCGATCATCGCACTCACCCTGCACGAGGCGGCGTATGCGGCGGAGGTGGTGCGCGGCGGTCTGCTGTCGGTCCCTCCCGGTCAGCGCGAGGCCGCGAAGGCCATCGGCCTGGGCGCTCCGCGCACCTTCGTGCGGATCATCCTCCCCCAGGCGCTGCGCGCGATGCTGCCCCCGATGGGGAGCATGCTGATCGGCATCCTCAAGGCGACGTCGCTGGTCAGCACCATCGCGATCGCCGACCTGATGTCGGCGGTGAGCGCCATCTACAACCGCACGTTCGAGGTCGTGCCGCTGCTCGTCGTCGCGACCGCCTGGTACCTCGTGCTCACGAGCGCCCTGTCGGCGCTGCAGTGGTACATCGAACGGCGCGTCGGCCGCGGCTTCGTGCGCCGCGGCACCCGCACCGTGCGCACCCCGAAGATCCGCGTCCCCGAGGGAGCCCTGTGATGGCGACGCCCGCACCCGTGCAGGAGGCGTTCCTGCGGTTCGTGAACGTCTCGAAGAGCTACGGCCCCACCACCGTGCTGCGGGGGATCGACCTCGAGGTCGCGCGCGGCGAGTGCGTCGTGATCATCGGCCCCTCGGGCTCGGGCAAGTCCACGCTGCTGCGCTGCGTCAACCAGCTCGAGACGATCGACGGCGGCGCGGTGGTCATCGACGGCGTGCCCGCCGGATACGAGCTGCGGGGCGGCCGTCTGCGCGAGCTGTCGCGGCGTGCGATCGACCGGCAGCGCTCGCACACCGGCATGGTGTTCCAGCACTTCAATCTGTTCCCGCACCTGACCGCGCTGCAGAACGTCGCCGAGGGTCCGCGCGGCGCCCGCGGGCTGTCGCGCGCCGAAGCGGAGCGCATCGCGAGCGAGCAGCTGGCCTTGGTGGGTCTCGCCGAGCGCGCGGACGCCTACCCGAGCGAGCTCAGCGGCGGCCAGCAGCAGCGCGTCGCGATCGCGCGCGCGCTGGCGGTGGAGCCGTCGATCATGCTGTTCGACGAGCCGACCAGCGCCCTCGACCCCGAGCTCGTGGACGAGGTGCTCGCCGTGATGCGCTCGCTCGCCGACGCCGGCATGACCATGCTCGTCGTGACCCATGAGATGGGCTTCGCCCGCTCGGTCGCCGACCGCATCGTCTTCATGGACGCCGGTGAGATCCTCGAGGTCGGCACTCCCGACGAGGTGCTCGAGCACCCGACGCACGACCGGGCCCGCGAGTTCCTGGCCCGCGTGCGCGACTGACCGGAGCCCGCGACGCGCGTCGACCGACCACCGGTCCCCGCCCCCGGCATCCCGCATACGCGAACGGCCGGCCGATCACATGATCGGCCGGCCGTCTCGACGTTCGCTCAGTCGGCGATGATGTCGATCTCCGACTTCTCGACGGCGACGTCCGAGACGTCGTACGCGGCGAGGATCTCGCCGTAGGTGCCGTCGGCGATCAGCTCGTTGAGCGCGTCGCGGAAGACCTCGGCGAGCTCCGAGCCCTCGGGGAAGCCGAGGCCCTGGAACACCGGGTTGAACTCCGGGCCCGTCTGCGCGAACACGTCGGGCTCGGCGGCCAGCAGCAGGCCGAACTGGCCGAGCGAGTTGGTCGCGATGTCGACGCGGCCGCTCTTGACCGCGAGGTCGGCGGTCGCGCGGTCCGGGAAGGGTGAGATCGTGATCGCGTCGTCGCCGGCGGCGACGCAGTCGTCCGACAGGCCGAGCAGGGTCGCCTCGGACTGCGCCTCACCCTGCAGGATGCCGACGGTCAGGCCGCAGATGCCCGAGAAGTCCTCGCCGATCTCGACGTCGCTGGTCTGCAGCTTCTCGAAGGTCACGCCGTCGCGCTTCCACGCGACGAGGTCGAGGATGTCGATCCGCTCGGCGGTGATTCCCATCTGGCGGAAGGCGAAGTCGTACTTGCCCGACTGCACGCCGGGGATCGCGGCGGCGAAGTCGGTCGCCTCGGTCGTGTACTCGAATCCCAGGCGGTCGGCGAGCTCGGCGAGGAGGTCGGCGGTGACACCGGTGAAGGCGCCGTCTTCGTCGGTGAAGCCGAAGGGGTTCTCGTCGTCGCTGACGGCGATGACGAAGCTCTCACCGGCCAGCGGCGCGTCCGAGCCGGGCGCGGCGGTGGCCGAAGGAGCGGTGTCGGCGGTGGACGAGGCGCAGCCGGTCAGCACCGCGAGAGCGGCGGCCGACAGCACCGAGAGGGCGACGAGCGGGGAGCGACGTGCAGGCATGGGAAGGAGACCTTCGATTCGGGTGAGGTGCGGGACGGGTGGTGCGACGCGATCAGTGCGCGAGACGCTCGTAGGGCGTCTTCTCGCCCGCCGTGATCGCGAGGCCAAGCGTGTTCTGCGCGGGGGGCAGGGCGCACACGGTGAAGTCGGTGAACGCGCACGGCATGTTCATGGCGCGGTTGAAGTCCAGGATGACGGTGCCGTCCTCGCGGATGGGCGCCGTGCGCAGGCTGCGGCTCGCGCCGTAGGTCTCCTTGCCGCTGGTGGCATCGCGGAACAGCAGCCAGATGCCGCCGGGGGTCGTCGAGTACTGGCCGTAGAAGACGGTCAGGCGGTACGTCTCGCCGTCGCGCTCGAACTCGACCTCGCCCGGGCTCTCGTACGTCTCGGTGACGCCGCCCTCGGCATCCAGGTGGTACTGGCGTCCCCAGGGGAACGGGATGAACTTCGCCTCGATCACCCACGACGGGTCGGGCTCGAACGTCGGGATGCCGCGGAAGTCGCGGACCGCGTCGGCGCCGGGGCGGCGGGGGCGCACCAGGTAGGTCTCGCCCCACTTGCTGACCTCGACGATGATGTCCTCGTACGTCAGGTAGTGCGTCTCGCGCTCGACGAACGGGCCGAACGCGTGCGTGCCCTCGATGCGGACGCCGTCGAATTCCAGGTGCTCGCCCTCGGCGAGCTCGACCACGATGCCGTCCTCGAGGCGCCAGGCGCCGGGCACGCCCTCGATGGTCTGCGGCTCGGGCGTCACGAAGATACGGGCGAAGACGGAGAGCCAGCCCTTGGGGTCGCCGAGCTCGGCTTCGCGCTCCGCGTGCCACGCCTCCCAGTCGCTGCGGAACTTCTCAAGGTCGATGCCGGCGGGAGTCGTGTCGATCTGCGTGCTCATGATCCTCTTCGGGTGAGGGTCGTGCGGGGCTTCGCCCCGATCGACCCTAGGAAGGGATCGGATGCCGCGAGAAATCGGGATGACACGCGGTGTCATATCCCGCGGAGGCGGGCGGGTTCAGCCGCGCGCGGCCCACCATTCGCGCAGCCGGCGCTCCGCCTCGTCCTCGCCGACGATGCCCTCGTCCAGGCGCAGGTCGAGCAGGAACCGGTACGCCTCGCCGACCTCGCGGCCGGGCGGGATGCCCAGGATGTCCTGGATGCGGTTGCCGTCGAGCTCGGGCCGGATCGCGTCCAGCTCCTCCTGCGCGGCGAGGTCGGCGATGCGGCGCTCGATGTCGTCGTAGGCGCGCGCGAGCCGCTTGGCCTTGCGGGCGTTGCGCGTCGTGACGTCGGCGCGCGTGAGGATGTGCAGGCGCTCGAGCTCGTCGCCGGCATCCCGCACGTAACGGCGCACCGCCGAATCGGTCCACGCGCCCTCGGAGTAGCCGAAGAAGCGCAGGTGCAGCTCGATGAGGCGGGTCACCACGCCGATCGTGTCGGAGTCGAACCGCAGCGCCTGCAGCCGCTTGCGGGCCAGACGCGCGCCCTTGATGTCGTGGTGGTAGAACGTCACGCCGCCGCCGGGCTCGAGCCGGCGCGTCGCCGGCTTGCCGATGTCGTGCAGCAGTGCGGCGATGCGCAGCGGCACGTCGGGGGCGGCATCCGGGTGTCGCGACTTCTCGAGGTCGATCGCCTGACGAAGCACCGTGAGCGAGTGCTCGTAGACGTCCTTGTGGTGGTGGTGCTCGTCGACCTCGAGCTGCAGCGCGGGGATCTCGGGCAGGAACTCGGCCATGAGGCCGGTCTCGACGAGCAGACGGATGCCGCGCAGCGGGTCGTCCGTCGCGAGCAGGCGCGTCAGCTCGCCCTGGATGCGCTCGGGGCTGACGATCTCGAGCGTCTGGCGCAGCGCCGTCATCGCCTCGACGGTGGCCGGGTCGACGTCGAACGAGAGCTGGGAGGCGAAGCGGGCGGCGCGCAGCATGCGCAGCGGGTCGTCGCCGAAGCTCACACGCGGGTCGGTCGGAGTGCGCAGCGCGCCCTTGAGGAGGTCCTCGACGCCGCCGTTCGGGTCGACGAGGGTGCGGCCGGGCACCCGCAGCGCCATGGCGTTGACGGTGAAGTCCCGGCGCACGAGGTCGTCCTCGATGGTGTCGCCGAACTCGACGGTGGGCTTGCGGGTGACGCCGTCGTAGCTGTCGGCACGGTACGTCGTGATCTCGACCTGCTCGCCGGCGACGCGGGCGCCGATCGTGCCGAACGCGCGCCCGATGTCCCACTGCGCGGTGCTGATCGGCTTGACGATCTTCAGGATGTCGTCGGGGCGCGCGTCGGTCGTGAAGTCGAGGTCGTTGACCGTGCGTCCCAGCAGCGCGTCGCGCACGGGACCGCCGACGATCGCGAGATCGAACCCGGCGTCGGCGAAGGCGCGCGCGAGCGTGTCGACGACGGGGGACTCGGCGAGCGCGCCGAGGCGCGCGATGCCCTCGGCCATGTTGAGCATGCCTTCGAGCCTACCGACGCGACTGTGCGCGTTTACGCGAAGCGGAGGAAGCCGGTGAACGCCAGTTCGCGCACGCGCGGCAGCAGATCCGCGCGCAGCGCGGCGGCATCCACCTCCATCAGGTCGGCGATCGCGTCGATCAGCACGCCGACGGGGAGGTCGCCGTCGCACGCGCCGACGAGTGCCGCGAGGCCCGGGTCGACACCGAGCGCACGGCCGAACCCGCCGCCCTGGCGCAGCTCGATGACCGTGGGGTCCTCGTGGCCGGGCAGATGGTGGCGCGCCTCGGTGACGTCGGGGGCGACGGTGAGGACGGATGCCGCGAGCGCCGCGTCATCGAGGGCGGCGAGGCGATCGTGGGCGTCGAGCGCGGCGGCGAGGTGCGTGCCGAGCCCGTCGCCGGCGATGGCGTTGTGCAGCCTCTCGTACCGCGCGAGCGTCGGCTGCCCCTCCGCCGGGCGGCGCAGCAGCAGGTAGCCGAAGCCGACCTCGGTCACACGCCGCGCCGAGAAGTCGTCCAGCCACGCGTCGACGAGACGCGAGAATCCGGGGGTTCCGGGCAGCGTGCCGCCGTCGCGCACCCACAGCTCGGCGTACGACAGCGGGTCGAGGCTCTCGCGCTCCACGACCCAGGCGTCCAGCGGCACCGGGGATGCGGCGACCCACTCGCGCACGCGATCGAGCCCCGGGACGCCGTCGCGGGTCTCCCAGTTGCCGAGCAGCTGGGCGACGCCGCCGGGGGCGAGGTGCGCGCCGACGCCCGACACGAACGCGGCCACCACGTCGTCGCCGACCATGCCGCCGTCGCGGTACTCGTACGCGGGCACGCCGTCGACGCGCGGCGTGATGACGAAGGGCGGGTTCGAGACGATGCGGTCGAACTCCTCCCCGGCGACCGGCTCGAAGAGGCTGCCCGCGCGCACCTCGATGCCCTCGACGCCGTTGAGCAGGGCGTTCAGCCTCGTGAACGAGAGCGCGCGCGCTGAGATGTCGGTCGCGACGACGTGGGCGACGTGCGCCCGCGCACGCAGCGCCTGGATGCCGCAGCCGGCGCCGATGTCGAGCCCGCGCGCCGCCGGCGTCGGCAGCTGCAGCCCCGCGAGCGTGAGCGAGGCCCCGCCCACGCCGAGCACGTGGTCCTCGGGGAGGGGGCCGCCGAGCGCCGCCTCGTCGAGGTCGCTCGCGATCCACCACTCGCCGGAGCCCGACACGTCGGTGTACGCCTGCGGGCGCACCACGGCGGTCGGCGTCACGACGCCGTCGGCGACGGTCGCGATCCCCAGCCGCACGAGTCCCGCGGCGCCGCTGCGGGGCAGCGCGCGGTCGACGGATGCCGTGGCCTGCGGCATCCCGAGCACGAGCAGGCGCCCGAGCACGGCGAGCGCGTCCTCGCGGTCCTGAAGCGCACGGTCGGCGGGCGAGCGGAGGCCACGGGCGATCGCGTCGTCGGCCGCCTCGCCCCACGCCGCGCGCAGGGCCTCGGCGGTGTAACCGGCCGCTCTCAGATCGGCGGCGAGATCACGGCAGACGTCGGCATCGGGTTCAGGCAGCACGTGGTCCATTCAACCCGGTCGATCCCTCCCGCGCCGCGGCCGTTCGGGGCGCTCGGAGGGTCGGACCGTAGAATCGCTGTCGATCGTGCGGTCAGGACATCGCACAGGAGCGCCCCCGACAGGATGATCGTGACCACACCGGGAACCCCCGCCCGGCGCCGAGCCCCGCGCCTCACGGCCGCCGCCGTCGCCGCCTCCGTGGTCCTCACCGCTCTGATCGCGCCGCTCTCGGCCGCCGCCTCACCGAGCCCCGACCCCACGCCGTCGGCCACGCACGGCGTCGCCGCGGGCACGACCGAGCTCACGCTGTCTCCCGTGGGCAACGGCGTGCTGCGCCCCGGTGAGCCGCTCAACGTGCAGGTCGCGCTGCAGAATGCGACCGATGCGCCCGCCGCCCCGGTCGAGGCGACGCTCGCGCTCGGCACCGCAGCGCTGAACGACCGCCAGGAGCTCAGCGCGTGGCTCGACGGCGACACCGGCATCGCCGAGGTGACCCCCGTCGGCGTCGCCACGCTCGGGCCCGTCGATCCGGGCGCCGAGGTCGTGCAGGGCATCACCGTCGCCGCGGACGACCCGGCGATCGCCGGCCGCGCCCCCGGCGTGTATCCGCTGGTCGTGTCGTACCCGGGGGATGCCGGACCCGTCACGGCCACCAGCGCCGTCATCGTGCCGTCCGCGGACGCGCCGGCCCACGACATCGGCATCATCGTCCCCATCACCGCCGGGGCGATCGCCGAGGGTCTGCTCGACGCCGACGAGCTCGCCGAGCTCACCGGTCCCGACGGCGCGCTCACCGCGCAGCTCGACGCGGTCGAGGGAACGCCGGCGATCCTCGCGATCGATCCCGCGATCCCCGCCGCCATCCGCGTGCTGGGAACCTCCGCGCCCACCTCCGCGAAGGAGTGGGTCGCCCGCCTCGACGAGCTGCCGAACCCGCGCTTCGCGCTGCAGTTCGGCGACGCCGACGTGACGCCGCAGCTGCAGGCGGGACTCGGCCGCCCCCTCGCGCCCACGTCGTTCGCGGCCTACACCGTCTCGTCGCAGTTCGCCGCGCCGACCCCGACGCCCACGGGTTCGGCGACCACCGGCCCCACCCCCACCGCGACGCCGACCGTCCAGCCCGGCGAGCCGGTCGCGCCGCCCACCACCGACGAGCTGCTCGAGATCGGCCCGGACGCCCGGTCGGACGTGTACTGGCCCGCCGACGGCAGCGCCGGGCCCGACGTGATCGCACAGCTCGGCGCGCTGGGCGACGAGGACGACGCATCCGTCACGATCGTGCCGTCCACCGCGACGAGCGAGGGAGCCGACGGCGACGCGGTGGCTGCCCGCGCCACGGCCGAGGGCGCCGCCCTGCTCGTGTACGACGCCGCGGCGTCCGCCGCCCTGGCCGACGCGGCGCAGCGCGAGACGACATGGCTCCGCGGCGCCTCGCTGACCGCCGCGACGGCCTACCTGTCGTTCGCGTCCGCCGCGACCGACGGCCCGCTGCTCGTGACGCTCGGTCGCGCCCCGCTGAGCCTGCGCTCCGGCATCGGCTCCGCGATCACCGCGGCGACGAGCGCTCCCGGCGCCTCCCCCGTCGCACTCGACGCGCTGCTCGCCGCGACCGCGAACGCCGTCGGCATCGTCGCCCCCGAGCCCGACCCCGCGCGCGTCGACGTCGTGAACGACCTCACCGCGGATGAGGCGGAGCTCGCCCGGTTCGCGACGATCCTCGACGAGCCGGCCCTGCTCACCAGCGCCGAGCGCGCCGAGATGCTGCAGCTGCTGGGCGTCGCCTGGATCGGCGACGAGGAGTGGCCCGAGGCCCTGACGGAGCACCGCGAGGCCACCGCCCGCACGCTCGACTCCGTCGGCCTGCTGCCCTCCAGCTCGGGCGACCTGTGGGGCTCGAGCGCCAACCTGCGGTTCTGGGTGCGCAACGACCTGCCGTACCCGGTCAACCTCGTGCTCTACACCTCGCCCGACAGCTTCCGGCTCGACGTGCAGCCCGAGACCCCCGTCGTCGCGACGCCGTCGAGCAACACGCGCGTCGAGGTGCCCGTCGAAGCGCGCGTGGGCCGCGGCGACGTGACGCTCGCGCTCCAGCTGCGCAGCCCCGCCTTCATCGCCATCGGCGACCCGCAGACCGTCGACGTCAGCGTCCGCGCCGACTGGGAGACCGCGGGCCTCACCATCCTCGCGGCGCTCGTCGGGGGCCTCCTCGTGGTGGGCATCGTGCGCACCGTGCTGCGGTTCCGTCGCCGGCGGGCACGCCAGACGGATGCCGAGGGCGCGGCATCCGTCGACCAATCCGCGTCCGCGAACACGGGCGAGGGGGAGAACGCAGACGCGCGCTCCGGAGAGGACAGCCAGTGAGCGGCATCGGGCGCGCGAGCGTGCTGATCGGTGCGGGCACGATCGTGTCGCGCCTGACCGGATTCCTGCGCGCCGTCGTGCTGGTCTCGGCGATCGGCGCGACCACCGCCGGCGGCAACGCCTTCGCGGTCGCGAACCAGCTGCCGAACAACATCTACGCGATCATCTCGACGGGCCTGCTGAGCGCCGTCGTGGTGCCGCAGATCGTCAAGGCCGCCGCACACGACGACGGCGGACGCGCATTCGTGTCGAAGCTGTTCACGCTCGGCGCGGTCGTGCTGCTCGGCACCACGATCCTCGCGACGATCGCCGCGCCGTGGCTCGTCGCGCTCTACGCGCCCGACTACTCCCCCGCCCAGCAGGCGCTGGCGACCGCCTTCGCCTACTGGTGCCTGCCGCAGATCCTCTTCTACGGCCTGTTCGCGCTCGTCGGGGAGTCGCTCAACGCACGCCGCGTCTACGGGCCGTACACGTGGGCGCCGATCGTCAACAACATCGTCTCGATCGCCGGATTCGGCGCGTTCATCTGGCTCTTCGGCCCCGGCACGCCCGCCACCGACTGGACGCCGGAGATGATCGCGCTGCTGGCCGGCACCGCCACGCTCGGCATCGTCGTGCAGTGCGGCATCCTGTTCGCGTTCTGGCGCCGCACCGGCCTGCACGTGCGTCCCGACTTCCGCTGGCGCGGCGTCGGCCTCGGGCAGATCGGCCGCCTCGCCGGCTGGACCTTCCTCATGGTCCTCGCCGGACAGCTCGCCGGCCTCGTGCAGTCGCAGGTGCTCTCGGGCATCCCCACCGGCGAGCCCGGATTCTTCGTGTCGCAGAACGCGTGGCTGCTGTTCATGCTCCCGTACTCGATCATCGTGCTGTCGATCGGGACCCCGTACTTCACGCAGCTCAGCGAGCACGCCACCGCCGGCCGCAAGGACGAGGTGCGCGGCGACATCGGGCGCAGCATCCGCACCCTCGGACTCTTCGTCGTGGCGGCCGCCGCGGCGCTGGCGGTCGCGGCAGTGCCGGCATCCCGCATCTTCACCGACAGCCGCGCCGAGGCCGCCGACGCCGCCGTCGTGCTGGTGTGCTTCCTCGTCAGCCTCGTGCCGCTCGCGGTGCTCTTCGTCATCCAGCGCACGTTCTACGCCTACGACGACACCCGCACCCCGTTCTTCTTCACGCTGGTCCAGTGCGCCCTCGTCGTCGCGACCGCCTTCACCGCCGACTGGGCCGCGGATGCCGGGATCCTGCCGTACTCGCTGCTGGCCGCCGCCGTCGCCCTCGGGCAGTCGTTCTCGAGCCTCGTGCAGGTCATCATCGCGACGTGGCTGCTCAGCCGCCGCCTCGGCGGAGTGGGCGTGGGGGCATGGCTGCCGGCGCTGCTGCGCTTCGCGATCGCCGGGGTGCCCGCCGGCGCCGCGGGCTGGTTCACGTTCCTGCTCCTGGGCGGAGTGGACGGCTGGACGGTGTCGGACAAGATCCTCGGCGCGGTGGGAGCCGCGATCATCGGGATCGTCGTGCTGATCGTCTACGTCGGCTTCCTCGCGCTGCTGCGCGCACCCGAGCTGTCGGTCGCGATGGGACTGGTCCGCCGCTTCCTCCCGGGTCGTCGCACCGCGGCGTGATGCCCCCGGCGGCGGAATGCCCCGCGGTTACCATGTGTTGAAGCATCCGGAGCCCCCGCTCCGCGACGGCTCCGCGAAGGAAAGGTGCGCACGTGCGTCAGGTCATCATCATCGGCTCCGGTCCCGCGGGATACACCGCCGCCATCTACGCGGCGCGGGCCAACCTCTCGCCGCTCGTCGTCGCGAGCTCGGTCGAGGCCGGTGGCGAGCTGATGAACACCACCGAGGTGGAGAACTTCCCGGGCTTCCCCGAGGGCATCCAGGGCCCCGACCTGATGACGCGCATGCAGCAGCAGGCCGAGCGCTTCGGCGCCGAGGTCCTCTACGACGACGTCGTCTCGCTCGACGTCGAGGGCCCCGTCAAGAAGGTCACGCTCGGCAGCGGCGCCGTGCACGAGTCCGACGCCGTCATCTTCGCGACCGGCTCGGCGCCCCGCAAGATCGGCATCGAGGGCGAGTCCCGCCTGTCGGGCCGGGGCGTGTCGTACTGCGCCACGTGCGACGGCTTCTTCTTCCGCGACCGCGTCATCGCCGTCGTCGGCGGCGGCGACTCCGCGATGGAGGAGGCCACGTTCCTCACCAAGTTCGCGTCGAAGGTGTACGTCATCCACCGCCGCGACGAGCTGCGCGCCTCGAAGATCATGCAGGAGCGCGCCTTCAAGAACGACAAGATCGAGTTCGTCTGGAACTCCGCGGTCGTCGACATCCTGGGTGACGACGCCGTCACCGGCGTCGTGCTCGAAGACACCGTCGACGGCTCGCGCCGCGAGCTCGCGCTGGACGGCGTGTTCGTCGCGATCGGCAACGACCCTCGCACACACCTCGTGCACGGCAAGCTCGACCTCACCCCCGAGGGCACCGTGTGGGTCGACGGCCGCTCGTCGCGCACCTCGGTCCCCGGTGTGTTCGCCGCCGGCGACGTCATCGACCCGACCTACCGCCAGGCCGTCACCGCGGCCGGCAGCGGCACCGTCGCGGCCCTCGACGTCGAGCACTACCTCGCCGCGCTCGGCGAGGCCGGTGAGCCCGCGCCCGACGCGGCCGAGATCGACGGGCTGCCCGAGGTCACCTCGGCAGCCTGACGCTCCCTTCTCCGGTGAGATTCCGGGCCTGAGGGTCTGCTGGGCATCAGCGCCCACGTGGAACAATCGCCTGCGAAAGCGCGTTCCATCACATCGGACGACTTCCCCCATCGAAGGAGAACCCCTATGACCGCCAAGGCGACCTCTTCCGCCACGTTCGAGCAGGACGTGCTCCAGGCCGAGGGTCCCGTGCTCGTGGACTTCTGGGCCGAGTGGTGCGGTCCGTGCCGCATGGTCTCGCCGGTGCTCGACGAGATCCAGTCGGAGCACCCTGACAAGATCACGATCCTCAAGCTCAACGTCGACGAGAACCCCGACCTGGCCATGAAGTACCAGATCACCTCGATCCCGGCGATGAAGGTGTTCCACAAGGGTGAGGTCGAGACCACGATCATCGGTGCCAAGCCCAAGTTCGCTCTCGAGCAGGACCTCGCGGCCTACCTCGGCTGAGGTCCACCCCGGACGCTCTGAAAGCCCCGCCCCCCAGGTTCCTCCTGGTCGGCGGGGTTTTCTGTTGCATTCCGTTCGCGGCATCCGTTTCGCCGATGATGTCTTTCGCGAAGGATGTCGATTTGAAGGCCTCCCGTTCGACGCACGGAGTGAGCGCGCCGAACGAGCGCGCCGAGCGAAGGCTCGTGAATCGAGGAGAACGACATGCGGTACATGATGATCATGCAGGTGACCCCCGAGGCGGTAGCGGCCGCGGCAGAAACGCTCGACATGACCGAGGTGGTCGCCGTGATGGGCGCCTACAACGAGGAGCTGCAGACGGCCGGCGTGTTCCTGGCGGCCGAGGGCCTGGCCGACGCGGAGGAGGGCTTCCGCGTCGACTTCTCGACCACCCCGCCCGTGGTGACCGACGGACCGTTCGCCGAGGCGACGGAGGTGTTCACCGGCTTCTGGATCATCGAGGTCGCCAGCCGCGAGGAGGCCGAGCACTGGGCGCGGAAGTGCCCACTGGGTCCCGACACGGCGCTCGAGGTCCGTCGCATCAACGAGTTCTCCGACTTCGAGTCCGGCGACACCGCGGAGTGGGCGAAGAAGGCGCAGGAGTGGCGCGCCGCGAACTCCTGACCGGGCCGCGCCTTGGGCCTTGGGGCTTCGTCAGGAGGCGTCGACACGCACCGTCGCATCCCAGCGGCGGTGCGTCTCGGTGTCTCCGAGCAGACGCCACACCGCGGGGGTCAGCGGCGGGTAGTCGAGCGCGATCTGGCGCAGCACGCGGTAATGGCGCGCGGCGTTGGGGCGCACGCCGCCGTTCGCCGCGATGTTCTCCGCCCGCAGGATGAGCACGACGAGCTCATCGACCGACGGGAGGTCTTCCATGAAGTCCCACGGGTCCTCACCACCGCGCAGCCGCTCGCTGACGAGCACCGACAGCTCGTCCGCGGCTTCCGCGCGCAGGAGCTCGAGACTCGCGCGTCGCCGCGGTGTGTGCTCGTCGTCCTTCATCCATCAAGGGTACGTCCCGTTACCGACGTCGTCGCGCGCCGAGAGCTATATGCCCACGCGGTTATGAAGCCGGAATCGGTCGCGGCTCAGGAGGCGCCGTAGCCCGTCTCACCGATCTCCTCGAGAATCCGGTTGAGATCCTGGAT
>Ga0180217_1002927_pt1 | contig 14969 bp, 20 predicted proteins | sample eDN3rd37CBELigOP_FD_128521 | JGI IMG/M metagenome (GOLD analysis project Ga0180217, IMG submission 128521) | Enriched Organic Plus compost microbial communities from Emeryville, California, USA - eDNA 3rd pass 37_C BE-Lig OP (version 2) (version 2) ... | reverse complement strand
GTAAATCATTTAAAGAAATACAATTAATATCCATTAATTTTGGTGTGTCAACTATTAGGTGGTTATGAAATTTTGAGAAAAAGAGAGTATTCGTGAGATAAATTAACTTTATAGAGGGAGGTACCACATTGAGCTTAAAAGGATTTAAACTAACAGAAGAAAAGGTCCTCAAATTGAAGCCGATTATCGAAAAGATATTATCTCGTAAATACGGTAAGGAAGTAAATTTTGTGGAGTTATCAATAGGAAATATTAAGATTGATTCTAAAAGCAACTCAGAAAAAATGAACTGAGCAAACTAGCCTAGCCTTTCAAGTGGTTAGGCTTTTTTCAAAAATAAAGGTTTGGATAAAAAATTACGTAATTTATGTTAAGTATCGAATTTGAGATTAATGTCTATATTACTGCAAATAGGGAAAAGTTGTTCTTATCGAAACCTATTTAGTTTACATAACATCGACTTGAACAACCCAATTTGTAAGAATTTCGAGTTTTTTCGATATTTTGCTCAGCGTTCGGCTACAGCCTCTTTAGTTTGAACGGACTCTTTTATTTGTTCTTGGATCCAGGCATCAATTGTTTCGTGGTTAAATAATATCCGTCTGCGAACTCGGAAATGAGGAATCTGTTTCTGACGGACCATTGTATAAATCATATCTTTGTGAACACCTATGTATTCAGCAACCTCTTCGGTTGTTAAAGTATTTCGTTGCAAATGAATCACCTCCAGTTTAATTAGCCAGGGTTAATTCATTCCTTCCCCATTTTCTTCAGAGGTATAAGCATTAATTAGAATTTGATTAACTTCAACCCCGTAAAAATCAGCAAGTTTTTCGATAACCTTTTTCTTAGGGAAACGCTCATCATTTTCATATCTGCTAAGAGAATTAACGCTTATTCCAATATTTCGCGCGACTTCTAATTGAGTAAGATTCTTCTTAAATCGCAACATTCTAAGACTCTGCCCTATAGTAAAAAGCATGATGGTTTGCCCTTTCCATTTTCTGAACTTTATTTTATTAGTATCAAAGTCAGGTATTAAAGTAAATAACGTCTTTCATCTCTTCCAAGGGAATTTATAACTACTAGTTGTCATATCTTCTAATAACAAATTTGGTAGGAGATGAGTTAATTTGCAACTAACTTTTAAAGAAAAATTACCTAATTTAGTAAGTGGAATTATAAACAAGATCTCAATGGATGTTGATTATGAGATTAAAGAAGTCGGAAATGACATCGAGATTTTTGGGAAGTTTATCGTTATAAGAGAAATAAAGAATGAAAATAGGATAACAGAAATTAAGGACTGTATCCCTATAGAAATAACGATTGCAAAGAAATATCTGATTAAAAAAACAAAAGAGGTCTCTCTTCGCTTAGAAGGATTTCACTTTGAATTTGAAGAGGATATTACTGTTATATCGGGTGAAATAGAACTATCTAATGTCGAAGAGACGGAAGATAAATACGAGGAATTCGAATTTATTATAGAGGAGACAATCAATTCATGAATTAAATCGGGATGGATTATCCACCGATTCTTTGGAATGGGTCAATTCTTTTTTAGTTTTTAGTCCTAAAAGCTGTTAGATGCCCCTGTAGGCGTTTTTTATGACTGATAATATAAAACCGCTAGACTAATTCAAAAAACGTCATATCAACAAAGGTGGAAGTAGGTGGAGTGGGTTTAATACTTTCCTTGTAACTGTTTATTCCGACATTAAATAATCACATTTCTGTCACAGTATGGGAAAGGTTTAACCTTCTACTTATAGAATTTTTGTAAGTAGGGGGATGATAAAATGATAGCCAATACTGAAATTAAGGAACTAACTGCAATTCAGGAAATTAAATCAATGGTAAATTTGACAGTAGCTGAGATGGCAAATGGTGAAATTGATGTATTTGTGCTACCGAAACAGGGGGGCATCAAGGGATAAGATTCACGAAAGCAGGTAATAAAGACGATATTGTAGCTGAAGCATTAAAGGAATTTGAAGATGAAAATAATGTGAAATTAACATGAAATAAGTCCTATCTCTTAATCGAGGTAGGGCTTTGTTTTATTAATATTTTATTTGTAGGTTCAAGTCTTATCCAACAATATGAGAATATTCCTAGGGTGCTGGATAAATGGAATAACCTAAAGGAATGGGAACGAAACTGGGAGCAACAACTTGAAGAGGAAAAGAACGGTCCAGACCACGAATATAAACAGCATAATATCGAGTTATTAACGGAACAATTAAAGTCCATCAGGAAGGCCGTAAAAGAGATTGGGAAATGGATTTAAAATATGCAGGATTTTATGCGGAAAATGAGCACTATGGAAAACTGCTGGGTCCTCTCAAACCTTGTGATCATGAAAATTATTGAAATAGAGTATTGCAACCCTAAAAATTTTGTCTGTTTATAAATTAACAACCCACCTCATCTGGTAGGTTGTTAGTAAGATATATTAGTAACCAAAATTGTTATATTTTCTTTAGACGTTCATAAAAAATCTTTTTCTTTTTCTCAAATTCTTCATTTGCTTCCAAAGTATTTTCTTTTTGATTCGGTTCATTAATATCTAAAGCTAAAAAAAGATCTGCTTTTAAGGCATTAAATAATATACTTGCCTCATCAAAGTTTATATCCAATACATTTTGTATAATTTCTATAGACTTTTCTTGAATCAACCAATTTGGAAGAGGTTCTATTGACTTACGAAAGTAAGAAATGAGCTGTATTAATATCGATTGCTCATCTGAACTTACCGAGACTTGTTTAAAAGCTTCTGTAGTCGATTTCAATACTGTTGTTATGTACCCAATTGGATTATCAATATCTTTTCTTGCAGTCATTTTTTGCATTAGTTCTAGTACGTTTTCCTGGCCATATTTTTCCCAATTCCTAATTAAATCATCAGAAATTGATATTCCTAACTTTAATGCAAGTTTTTTCATCTGATTACTAAAGGACTCTTCAATTTTAGTATCCTCCAGGTTACCCTCGAACAACGATAGTTGCTTATCGATATTGTTATTTTTCTTCTTAGACGAAATTATAACAAATTTTATTTTCTCCACTCGACGACCAATTTTAATCTCTTCTATCTCAAAAGAAATATCGGTTTTTTTATTTAATTCTTTTTGTGCCGGAATTAAAACGCGTTGTTTAAAATTTCCGTAAGCTGGATATATATCTACTGCACCTACCATCTTCCTTAGTTCTAATAACGGCAATGTTCGTTCCCGGATCTTCTCGTACTGTTTCAAGAGTTCATATAAACGAATAGCATAGGTACTTTTTAGTTTAACGACATTTTCTAATTTATAACTTGTAAATTCCTTTTTTAAATGTAGTAAATATGGTCTTAAAAAAGGGTCAAAACGGATATCAATGGTCCCTTCTGTCTCGTTGTATGCTACAAAACTTAGCCAGGCTACCTGTATCACCTTTTTATCTATACGGACTTCAAAAACCTTTTGCATTAGTTCTTTAGTAATTTGTCTTAATTCCGTATATTTTGGATTACCTTTAAGACCTAAAAGTTTATTAAACTCCTTTATTGATAAAGTATAAGTCTTAAAGTCTGAATCTGTTGGTTGGATATTACTTGCTAAACACAAAATGATTTTTTGCTCAACGACACCCAACTTATAGTTTGCCTCTATTAGCATATTCGATTTTGTTACTAAATTATTTGGACTTGCCTCAACCATTTTTGTATCTATCATGTTATATCCCCTTCCCTAGTTCAATTATGACAAAAACTTAAGTATAACAAAAGTATTTTTTTGTTACACAAGACTCATTTATCTAAAAACCATTTTTGTTATGGTTGATAAACCAAATTTGTTATAGTTAAGACCATTTTCGTTATCGTTCAACCAAATTTGTTATAGTTAAGACCATTTTTGTTATGGTTGATAAACCAAATTTGTTATAATTAAAACCATTTTCGTTTTGTTTAGAACCAAATTTGTTATAGTTAAGACCATTTTTGTTATATATATGATTGTCGAAATAGCATGAATCCTAGTTTTATTCATGTCGAAAACAATAAAACAATAAAAACATTTAAAATATAATAAGTAAAACAACAAAACAAGATTATTATGTGTAACATAAATTGATATATTATTTAAATCAATCACTACTAACACAAGTTAAAAGGATCTAAAGATGTGTAAATGAATATGATATATATCGATATTCAACATTTCCCAACATAGTTTATGCTATGTAGAAAAGTAATTGCAGTCCGTTTTAGTTGTAAAACATGGGAGATAGGTACTAATAAATGCAGTAGTTTATCTTCAATCAATAAACGTTGGAAGAAAAGAAGAAATAAACATTTATAGTAGGAGTAATTTTATGAATTTTCGAAAACAGTTGGAAAAAGTCATTGATACCAAAGGATTGACTGATGACACGACACGCGCACGGAATAAAGTTACATGATACAAAATACGAAAAAAACGAGAAAATGATAAGTTTTGATAAGGTTAGTGAAAAAAAGTTGATAAAAAAGTACAAAGTTTAATATAAGAGTTCATGTAGAGAAAAAGGTAAATTACTTCAACTTTCCTCCACTTCTCAACTATTTTGTATTAAATTGGACATAAGGAGAGGGTTTATAAAACGAGGAGGTTGTGGCACTGAAAAAACAGGTTGTAGACATGGAGAAGGAACATACGATTGAGAGGTTAGATGGCTTCATCCAGGATACGGACGAAATTTATAAAGATATTGAGAAGCTTGAAAGTATTAAAAATGCAGAGGAAAAAAGAGTTGCAATAAGTGAAATAAAAGAAAAATATAGATCCTTAAAAGACAATTTAACATCGGACTTAAAAGACTTAGGAAAATATGAAACCGTCGGTATCGCTTCACGTTTTTACTTGCCAGCATTATGTGATATGCTGCATAACTCAGTACTTTTACCAGTAAACCAGGTAGCCTTAAAAAATATTAGTAAATTACATAGTTCTTTGTACGATATCCGGGACTATGCGAACTATTGGAAACACCAATTAGAAGGATTTAAAGTTGAGTAATTATTGTATATCAATGTATATGATATTCAATATTTCTCAACATAGTTAATATTAAGTTGAATTACAAAATATAAAAAACCCCATTACGATGAGGTTTTAGAGATAAGTATACTTAAGGTCATATGCATTATTTTATACATTGCTGATTTATCAACGTTTTGCGTGCAAATAAAAATTTATTTCCTGAATTTTTACGTATAAAATCGTGCTAAATTTTGAGGGTGAAACGGTCCCATCACCCCACATATTTTTTATAAACAATTGCTGCGGTGATTATTGGGGCTAGTGTCCAGACAATATCAGATGCTATTGATAATATGTCAGATGGATTTCCGATCATTTGAGAGACTCCCTTCGTGCTTTTATAAAGCTAATACGAATTAAGGTAAATATAAGTTTCATCTAGTCTCTCGGTTAACTATATAGAACATTAGCCCTATACTTTTCGAAGATGGGGCCTTTTTAATTTGAAATTTTAAAAGCCCTCACGCGATGGTGGGGGCTCACACTATTTGTTAACTTATTTTATTCCTTTGTTCGACTTGATAATTGTGTAGCGCTATGTTTAATCTTTTGATGTCATTTACAGATAAATCAACAAACTCTACACCATATGAAACTAACTTTCCTTTAATATGGTCTTCTCTTCTGATGATTTTGCCTTTCAAATCGAATTCTTCACCTTGGAAAGTAAAGTTTATTTTCATTAAAATATTGTATTTAACGGGAAATTCATAAGAAGAATGAAATTTTAGTCTGGTATGTCAACACTAAACTAGACACTTTTTTTAGGGTGTATCTTTTTAAATTCAATGGGACTTAGATAGTCAAGGGTTCCATGAATTCTTTCATTGTTAAACCATCCCACATAATCACTTAATTTACTGTGTAGATCTTCCAAGCTTTCAAATGTTTGCCCCTTACAGAATTCTGTTTTAATTATCTTAAACGTGGCTTCAGCTACTGCGTTGTCATAAGGACAGCCTTTTAAGCTTAATGAACGCTGTATTTCGAATGTGTCCAATGCCTCGTCAATTACTTTGTTTTTGAATTCACTTCCACGGTCTGTGTGGAACATACGAATCTTTCGTAAATCACCTTTAATCGTTGATAAAGCTCGATACACAAGCTGGGCATCTTTATTTGGACCTGGACTAAATCCAATGATTTCCCTATTGAAAAGGTCGACAAATAAACATATATAATGCCACGAATTTTGGACCCTTACATATGTCAAATCGCTCACTACAACAGCTAGGGGAGTATCCTGGTTAAATTCCCTGTTTAATTCATTTTTTACCGCTGACTCATTAGGCTTTTCAACATGTGGTTTAAACTGGGCAACGGTGTATTTAGATACAAGTCCATTTTCGTTCATGATACGGCTTATACGTCTTCTAGATACCTGTAAACCTAGTTTTTTTAACTCATGTTTAATCTTACGAGTTCCATAATTCTGACGGCTTTTATGAAATATCTCAGTAATAGTAATGGTCAATTCATCATCCTTGTTATCTCTAGCTTTTGCTTCATAATAATAGGTACTTCTTTGGATTTGTAGGACCTTACACATTGCTGATACAGGGTACTTGTGGGCATTTTGCCTAATCACATTTACCTTCGTCCGATTATCAGCGCTGCTTGCTTTAAAATATCGTTTTCCATTTGTAATCGCTTATTTTCTTTTCGTAGTTCAATTAGTTCATTTTCTTCTATTGAACGATTGTCTTTTTCTTTGAATGAACCCGTTCCTTGGCTTTGGATAATCCATCTATCCAAGGCAGAAGCAGTTAATTCATATTCCTTTACAATGTCTTTTCTTGACTTACCACTTTCATATAACTTCACCATTTGTGCCTTGAATTCATCAGTAAATGTACGTCTTGATCCCATATTATCAGTCTCCTTAACTGGTACGTAGCAGACTACGAGCGAAGTGTAAGTATCCGTAACTTGACATGGAGCCTCTGTGGGTATGCTTGATCCAGCCAGGCAACCAGCTCTCAAAGGGATCGCTGGCTTGCCAAGCAGGCTAGCATACCCACCCCTCCTTATAAAGTTACTAGTATCACTCTTTCCCGTTCTTATAGTTGATATACTTAATTCTCTATCAGTCTGCTAGCCCTTAATTTTTTTGTCCAGCTAAGTGTAACCTATCCACAGAAGGCACTTGAAGCAAAGGCAAACTCAATTCTTTACCGGTTAGAAGAGTTTTTAGGTAATGAAGCAACATTTAACATCTTTGCACAAGACCCTCATCCAGAATTAGACTTTGAAAGGTGGATGAAGGAAGGCAAAGTAATTATCTTAAGAATACCGAATCGGAAGTTAGGACCAATACCGACAAGAACGCTAGCACATTGGATAACGCTCAAAGTGTTTATGACAAAGTTACTCATGGATCCAAACGAATCTAAAACTTTTATCGTATTTAATGAACCTCATCAGTATTTGACTGAAGGCTTAAAAAACTTAATGCAAAGGATTTTATTAGAAGGACCTAAATGGAGATTAGCGGGGCTTTTTGCTTTCCACCACTTCAAACTACTAAAACATGGTTTAGACGATGATATTCGTGCTGCAGGAATCAACTGGTTCCTATTTGCCAATGATAACAAAAAGGTATATGAGGATTTAGCAGAACAATTAAAACCGACATTCGATGTTGAAACAGCAATGCAGACAGAGGCTTATCATGCGATTGTCATAACAAGATTTAACGGAAAAAGACAAAGCCCATTCTTAATGAAAGCTCTAGCTCCACCATCCCAACGCTATCCGGAATACGATAATTCGTTTTTAACCAAAAGGCATGCAAGACAATATGGCCGCCATTGGAGGGAAATTGAAAAGATTATCGCACAAAAAGAAGATATGAACTTTGGAACTTAATGAAAAAGTTTAGTGAAACATGCATATTTTCTATGTGGGGGAGCATATGCTTTATTGCAAAGCGCAGCTTGCAAAAAGCGTCTGTGGGGAAATACTGCTCTCTTCTAAAAAGAGAGTATTTTTTATTTCCTTGCGACCTATTTCCGAAATAAGTCTTAACTTGAAACTATATAGAATAAACACTTAAATGCTCCCATAGATTTTTATAAACCAAAAGTACAGGGGGTTATAGGGTGGTATGGAATAAAATTGATAAGATAAAAAAGGAACAAGAGAGAGAAAAATGGCACAGAGAATGGAATATGTTAGAGAAGTTTTTACAAACGTTCTTTTCACTATATCCGGTTGAAACGATAAAAGATCGTCTAATCAAAAGTGCTGAGAATAAATACGGTTTAGATGAATTTAGAACAGAGTACAGAACTAGTGATGCACAATTGGATAAGGAGAAAGATGAATTTATTAAAATAACATATGAAGACGATAAACCAATTATCAATTTGTCTGTCGAATGCTTATTCTGCCTTCATAATAATAAAGAATACCTTTCTACAACGCCTACTTACAAAAGAATAAAAAAAGCAATGAAACGAGATTTCGATATTAAAACAGATGGTAGAACGGAATATGGGGATTTCACATTAAGCTTTTATAAGGTTTATAGGTATTAGTAGCACTCTCTTTTAGAGGGTGTTTTTTTTGTGTGGTGGTGGTTTTCATTTCTTATCAAAACAGTTAAAATATAAGACAATGAAGAAAAGAAGAAAACAACGTTGGAAGATTGGAGGTTTAGATATGGCAATTACTATCACAATGGGAATTCAAAAAGGTGGATGTGGTAAATCAACAACAACTGGGATTCTTGCGCATTTACTAAGCAGAGACGGTTATAAGGTGCTAGCGATTGATATGGACTCACAAGGTAATTTAACTGAATTACTGGCTGAAAAACCTTCTAATGATTTTCTAGGTAAATCTGTACTAGAAGCAATGCAACATAACAACGTAAGAGAATACATATATCCGATAAATGAAAAGTTAGACTTGCTCGCAGCAAATAACTTTCTTGCTACATTCCCTAGATGGATCTATACAGGTAAAACGTATCAAGGAGAGAGTATTCCCTTTAAAGGAAGTCCAAGTTTAATATTGGACAAAACCCTAGAACAAGTCAGTGACGAATATGATTTCATTGTAATAGATACACCACCTTCATTGAGTGAACAAACGACTAATGCATTATGCTCCAGCGATTACGTTATAGTGATGTTTGAATGTTCAAATTGGTGTTATTCTGCAGTACCTAATTTCATGGATACAGTAGAAGGAGCTCGTGAGTTTGGAGAAAAAGGTGTAGAAGTTTTAGGGATCTTAAGAACAATGAATGATGTACGTAGAAGTGACGCAAAAGCATTTAATGAATTAATTGCAGAAGATTATCCAGAAGAAGTATTTGATACGATCATTACAAGGAGAGCTCCTACAGGTCGCTTAGCGTTGTATGGATTTAATAAAAATGCGGAAATAAGACAAGCATTAGAACAATACGAAGATTTTTATAAGGAGTTGTTGAGCCGTGTCGAAAGTAAATGATATTAAAAATAAAATGCGTAGTCAAAAAACAATAAGTCCAACTTTTGCATTAAACGAAGAAGTAGGGAATGAAGAAAACAAAGAAGAAATAAACGTTCCAAGAAAAGAAGAAAAGAAGATAGAGAGAAAGCGCGTGTCATTCGATTTACGCACCGATCTGCACAAGGAATTAAAGATGCAGTCCTTATTACAAGAGAGAAATATCTATATATTGATAGAAGAGGCATTAGAGAAATATCTAGACGAATTAAAGTAAAATTCGAAGGAATTTACGAAAAAACGTAGCTATTTCGTGAAAATGTAACTGTGCGTTACGAAAAACCATGATTTTCCCTTGTATATTATCGCCGATTTGGCTATAATAAGTTTGAGGATGAGATTATATCCGGTGTAGACGGGTGGCTCTACACTCCCGCGTAGGGGACGATAAAGATACTACGATATATCCAGTACGGGGATTCCTTCCTGGTACCGACCACCTTATTTTTTAAAAATTTAACAAATAATGTCGAATTTAAAGTATAATTGACCTTGGGCTTGTTTCCAGGGTCAATTTTTCGTTTTAGGGGAAATTAAGAAATGTTATCAGTTACAGATTTACTTACGATACAGAAAAAACCAAATATAAAAGACGTTTCCCTTCAACTATTCCAAGAGTTTTACAAGGAACATTTATGTGGAAGAGTTTTTCATTTTGAATTAGATGATACCGATAGACCATCGATTAAACTGCGTTTCAAAGAAGAAAACCTGTGTCACTTATTAGGGATTCAATACATAGTGGCTAAGCTTAAAAATAAACATGAGTATGCTGGTAAAACAGGTTATCAAAAGCTAGAAAATGGAACGCTCACTTTTGACTTTTTGAAAGCTACAGATAGGACATGGTTCAAATCAAAAAGAAATCGAATGCTGTATTTTCCATTTGTACATCAAATTGTTCAAAACCCAACAGTAATTGTCTTTTCAAATGACGGTTTAAACACAAATCTTGATGTTGATATTATTCTCTATAACCATTTAGATAATACATATTTGCATTTGGGATTGGATAAAGATCCAGATTCAGATTACTATTATCCAAAGAGTTTTTACGACCGCAAGAAAGATGACCATATATCAGGAAGAGTGCAGCTACCTGTTAAACATATTAATATAGAGATTGATTAGGCTCCCATTTCGGGAGTCTTTTTTTATTTTATAGTAATTTTTTATGATTTTTATAATTCAACATAAGATAAATTATGTTGAATTATGAATTCCTAAAATCCTATTAAAATGAAGTCTTGGGATTGTGCTAGTCAGTTTTTGAAAAAACATTATTTAATAAAAAAACAACATTGGAAGAAAAGAAGAAAACAACGTTGGAGGATTGGAGTCGTGACTGCCACCAGTAAAAGCTTCCTTTCCGTCGACCGTGACAATCTTACAATGATCCCGATAATTCCAATTAGATAAAATCCAGGGAAAGCGTAAAGGAAATATTGTCCGGCATTCTATCCCTGCTTCCACCATCTGAAGGATTTTTTTCGCGGGAATTTTTTACTCCCCCAACCATCTCTAATAAAACGAACCCGAACTCCATTTACTGCTTTTTCAATCAGCAGTTCTGTGATGCGATTACCTATTTGGTCATTCCGATAGATGTAATATTCCAGATCAATGGTTTTTTGGGCTTTTTGTAGGGATTCGATGAGTTGTTCATATTTTGCTATTCCATTGTTTAGTACGTGGACTTTGCCGACTCGAAGCCCGCCTACAGTAAAATACCTTAAAGCATCGGCGATTATCGATGCTGAATCAGTATATGTATCAGGTAATTTATCAGACTCATTATGAGAAGAGGTCAATCTTTTCCGATGAATAATCTTGGGATTTGATGTGCTAAGATATAGCCAGAAACCAATGATAGGCAAAACAAGGACGATTATTATCCAATTCAAAGCCTTGGCAGGACGACGAACTTCCCAAATAGCTATGAATAACATAAAGAACGTATTTAACAGGTATAGATAAAAAATCCACTCCAACTAAAATTCCCTCCTTAGTTTTTCCATTATCATGTACAAACAATGTACACCATGTAGAAGTTTTATAACAACGAAAAGCAACGGTTTCAAAAAGGGATTATTGCCTTTTGCTTTGGGCATCTTCCAATCCATTCTTTACATTAATTAAGCCACTACCAAATTCGTGATCAGTTCCAGGGATTCCTAAATCATAAGTAGAATTCTTAATAATGTCTATTACTTCTTGGTTCGTTAAATTAGGGTTTACTGAAAGCAAAAGACCTGCTAGTCCTGCTACATGTGGTGAAGCCATAGAAGTACCTGAAAGGGCAGCATACTGCTGGTTAAAATAGGTGCTCGGAATTTGAACTCCGGGAGCTGCAACATCGATATAATCTCCATAATTTGAGAAAGGGGCACGTTGTCCGGTGTAACTTACGGCGGCGACACTTAGAACCTTAGAAAAAGCAGCTGGATAGCTCGGCTGCATAGTATTTTCATTTCCTGCTGCAGCAATCAAGACAACATTTTTACTGTATGCATAATCGATTGCCCCTTTTAAAAGGGAAGAATGCTGATAATTGCCTAAACTCATATTAATGACATCGGCTCCATGATCCACTGCCCAAAAAATCCCTTTTGCTATATCAAAGGTCGTCCCATGCCCTTCGGCACCCATTGCTTTTATAGGCATAATTTTGTTATACCAAGTGATGCCTGCAACACCTTCATGGTTGTTTGTTTCTGATGCAATGATTCCTGCTACATGGGTGCCATGCCCGTTGTCATCATCAGGGAAATTATTATTCAACAGTACATTATAACCATTTGTAATTCGTCTTCTCAAATCAGGATGGTCCAGATCAACGCCAGTGTCTATAACAGCAATAATGATATGTTCATCCCCTTTGGTGATATCCCAGCCTGCTTCTGCTTGAATTGCCGATAAGTTCCATTGGTATTGTTCTCTATATAGCAAATCATTAGGAAGTCCAATTTGATTTTGCAGATAAAGATAATTGGGTTCAGCAAATTCAACCATAGCCTGTCTGTTAAAATATTCAATAAGTTCCTTGGTCGAAAGCGTATTAGAACGAAATACAATCGTAGAATTTAGCTTTTTAATGATAGTGCCATTTATCTCCTGTGTTATCCTTTTTATTTCCTTTGTTGAGGGAAGAGTCTTGAATGTAACGTTTACTTCTTTCTTAATATAATGACTCTCAGTTTTTTCATTGTGTTTAATTAGAAAAACGGAAGGATCATTTTTTAATTGATTCTTGATGGTTTGACCCATGGAAAGGCTGTTTATTTGAAGAACATTTTTTTCGTTTTCAACATTTTGGACATTGGTTATAGGGGGATTAAATTTGTTTTTGACAGCAACTGTTTTATTTTCGGGATTCTCTTTGTTTCTTGTATTTGGTACTATGAATAATAACCCTATGGATAGAAGAATAAGTACGGAAACAGTAACCAATAAGGACTTTCGTAATTTTGTCATGAGACACCTCTATAAATTTGTTATTAGAAAATGCTGCAATATTAGTATTAAATTTCTTATTAACATCCTTGAATCTTGATACATAAAGAACACCGTTTGAGAACAAACGGTGTATAAACTTATTCATCAATAGTATCTGGATCTGTTGCGTCTTCAGGATCTTCAATTGATTCTTCTGTATCAGGGGTGACATTATGTTCATCAATAGTATCTGGATCTGTTGCATCGATCGGATCTTCAATTGGTTCTTCTGTATCAGGGGTGACATTATGTTGATCAATAGTATCTGAATCTGTTGCGTCGATAGGATCTTCAATTGGTTCCTCTGTCCCTGGAGTTACATCCTCCGGTGGTGGATTATTATCGTCATCTCCATTATTACACCCTAATAACAAGAAAATTGAAAGAAAAACCGTTGATAAAAGTTTCATCCACTTAAGATTCATCTTACCGCCGCCCTTTCGAATGTTGTAAATTCTAAATTATTTTCTAGGTTGGTTAACAACTAACCAACCTTTTGTCTCGCATAACTATTGTTGTTTTACCTAGAGTTTATTCTTCTTGAACACGTGTTCTTTTATTGTATTACATTACCTCTATATGGATCTTGACTTTGCATGTAGTTAGAAAATTGCTGAACCGATTGTTGAATAGTTTGTGGAGTTTCTTTTTCCAAACCGTACCATCCGTTTTTAAACATTAAGTTATATAGATTGCGGTGACAGTCTTCTGTTTCTTGGGAAACAGACGCTATTGTACGATACAACGATTCATGGCTAGCTTCTTTTAATGCAGTCGAGTATGAGGAAGATATATATTTTTCCGTAGTTAAGGCATCGTTTAGAAAATCTCTATCGTTCATTTGCGGCGTCTTAGGGACTGGTGTTTCAGGATTTTTAATCCTGTTTGGAGTATTATTTTCCACTATAGTTTCCTCCTTATTGATTCATATTTTGTGAAGGTTGAGTTACATACTGTTGCATCTGTTGAAGCAGCTGTTGATAGTGTCGATCATGCATTTGTCCAGCTTGTTCAAGTGCTGCTCTTACTTCGGGATTTTGACATTGTTGAGCGAAAAAATGCATTTTCTTCATCGCAAGTAAATTCCAGCTTAACATATCGTTTACATAGAGATGATCCTTTGTTGACATTATTTCAGGCGGTTGTGTCATTAAAGCTTGTGCTTGTTGATTATTCATACCCGTCTGCATTTGTTGCATGATGTTTCCTCCTTGTTAACAATGTTGTAATCACTTTAGGTAGATTGCCACACAGCGGTCAAAAATATGCAGGTATTTTAGACTAGTTTTAAAGCCCCCCCACCTCTAGATAGCATTAAATACTCCCCACCTATACGCAGGTGGGGAGTATTTGTGGCTAAACTAAATATTAATTTATCCTATTCCAGATTCTGTCTAGGTCCAAGGCAACATATATTTTATCACCATTAATTTCCTTATGTATAATAGGATTGGAAAAATACTGATTTATATTTTTATTAAATTGCTTATACCTTGCTCGTGGTTTTGGTCCATATAAATCGTTTCTGGATAGCCCTTATACATACTCCGTCTACCTCTTTTTTAATTTTATGAAAAATACCAACTGCATCAATACTCCATTTCTAAATAAGCATACCAGTCTTGCTTCTCGAAAAGGAAAATCCCCCTCGAATTGTAAAACAATTGTACTTTAATCAGCTTTTACAAAAGTACAACCGTCAAATTTACCCTATTCTCTCTTCCTTGGTTTTTTTTGCCAAGAGTATTTTTTCCGAAAATGTATGAATAAATATTTCTATCTTCAAACATTCTAAGAAAGGTTTCAAAAAAAAATAATAGGAGGTGTTATTCATGTCAGTCATAAATGACGTTAAAACAGCTTTAGCCGGATTAAAAAGCGCTCAAGCTAGCTTTGAAACATTTG
>Ga0180217_1002922_pt1 | contig 14977 bp, 12 predicted proteins | sample eDN3rd37CBELigOP_FD_128521 | JGI IMG/M metagenome (GOLD analysis project Ga0180217, IMG submission 128521) | Enriched Organic Plus compost microbial communities from Emeryville, California, USA - eDNA 3rd pass 37_C BE-Lig OP (version 2) (version 2) ... | reverse complement strand
TTCATTACCAGCGCCCTCCCGCGCCACCTCCGCCAAAGCTTCCTCCGCCGCCGCTGAAGCCGCCCCATCCACCGCCACCGCCTCCGCTCCCCCGGCCAAAACCTCCGGGGAAAATCGTGGGCCCGGTGCCGGTATAAGCCCGGCCACCCCTGTCGATCCTGCTGATGATGAAAAGCAGGAGCCAGATGAACAGAAAGAAGACTCCGACGACCCAGCTTCCGTCGTTCCCCTGCCGCCCCGCCGTCCGTCCCGTCCCTTTGTATTCCCCTTTCGTCGCCGCCATCATTGCGTGGACTCCGGCGGCGATTCCGCCGGAATAGTCGCCTTGCCTGAACCGGGGGACGATTTCGTTTTCGATGATCTGCTTGCAGAGGATATCGGGGAGCGCCCCCTCCAGCCCGTAACCGACCTGGATGTAGAGGCTCCGGTCCTGGATGAAGACAAAGAGAACCGCGCCGTTGTCCTGCTTTTTCTGCCCGACGCGCCACGCTTGGGCCACGCGCACGGTGTAATCCTCGATGGAGGAATCCGATTCCATGCGCGGGTAGATCGCCACGACGATCTGGTTGGAGGTTTCCTCTTCGAACCGGCGCAGTTGCCGGTTCAATTCCGCCGCCAACTCCGGGCGCAGGACTCCCGCCGCATCGTTAACGTAGTCACGCGGAGGAGGCGGTATCACTTCCCTCCCCCAGGCAATGGAAAGACCGAAGAGGCAAAAGGCCAGCCAGAGCACTCGCGGGAGCAACGCCCACCGGCTGCCTTTCACGACAAATTTCGCGACAGAGAGAGGGTCTGCGCCCATCGATGCGTTTTTAACCCGAACTCCGAAGTTGTTCGCGGCGATCTTGCGCAATTTCTTGGGCATAAACGGCTTCGTCGAGAAGTTCACCGTATCGTAAAGATACGGTTCACTTCTCCTCAACCGTTTCTGCTCCAAGCTCTTGCACAATCTCATCCGCTCCAACATCGGAGTTCGGCGTTAACGGCCAGCCGGAGCGGGGCTTTTGGCACCGAAGTTGAACTCGACCTGCGGCGGCGTTTCCGCCCCTGCGGCTGCGGCGAAGTACGGCTTGGGCTGAAAGCCGAACATCGGCGCGACCAGCACCAGCGGAAACGAGCGGAGGGTGGAGTTGTATTCCTGCACTGCCTGGTTGAAGCGGCCCCGCTCGACGGAGATCCGGTTTTCGGTCCCCTCAAGCTGGGCTTGCAGCCCCTGGAAATTGGCGTTCGCCTTCAGGTCGGGATAACGTTCGACGACCACGAGCAGCCGGGAAAGCGCGCTGGAGAGAGCCCCCTGGGCGTCTTCGAAGCGGTGGAACTCCTCGGGGTTGGCCGGGGCGGTATTGGAACCGACGGCCACCTTGCCCACGGAGGCGCGGGCATTAATCACCTCGGCGAGCGTGGATTTCTCGAAATTCGCGGCGCCTTCCACAGTCTTGACGAGGTTCGGCACCAGATCCGCCCGGCGCTGGTAGACGTTCTGAACCTGCGCCCATTGGGCGTCGACCGCCTGGGAGAGTTTGACGAGGCGGTTGTAGCCCGAAACACCCGTTAACACCACGGCGGCAATGAGCAGCGCCAGCAGCCCGGTCCCGACAATGAGACAGCCCTTGGATGACTTCATACGTGCGATTCTAAAAAATATCGGTCTGGGGGAGAAGCGGAATACGGCCATTTCCACCCGCCCGTGGCGTCAGGAAAAAACCTTACGTCGGTGCGACAGCTTTACCTCAGCCTCCGCAAACAGTTGGCGTGGCTGGCGTAGCGGTCCATAACCGTACCGCCAGCGGCGCACTCCGAACTTGAAATGCCGCCGTCGCCGGATAGTTTCGGCGTTCCTATGCAACTTTTGCCCGGTTTCCGGGATTTTTATCCCGAGGAATGCGCCCGCCGCAGCTACATCCTTTCGACGTGGCGCGAGGTCGCACGCCGCTATGGATTTGTGGAATACGACGGGCCGATGCTGGAAACCGTGGAGCTTTACAAAAAGAAAAGCGGCGGCGAACTGGTGGGCCAGCTTTTCGATTTCGTCGACAAGGGGGAGCGGCATGTCGCGTTGCGCCCGGAGATGACGCCGACGCTCGCCCGCATGGTCGTTGCCCGGGAGCGCGACTTCAAAAAGCCGCTCAAGTGGTTCTGCGCCCCGCAGTTCTTCCGCTATGAGAAGCAGCAGCGCGGCCGGCTGCGCGAGTTCGGCCAGTTCAATGCCGACATCATTGGCGAAGCCTCCGTGGCCGCCGACGCGGAACTGGTGGCCCTGGCCATCGACCTTTTGCGGGAGTTCGGGTTCACGGAGAACGATTTCGTCGTCCGCGTGAGCGACCGCAACGCCTGGCTCGCGTTTCTCCGGGCAAAGGGAATCGACGAAAGCCGCGCCCCGGAGTTCCTCCCCATCATCGACAAGATCGAGCGCGACACGCCCGAAGTGCTGGCTGGGAAGCTCGCCCCCTTCGGCCTGTCGCTGGAAGAAGTCCGCGCCTTTATCGCGAACCCCGGGGAGCATTTTGAAAAGTTCAACGCGCTCGCGGCGGATCTCGACGCGCGTGGCATGAAAGGCTTTTACCAGCTCGACCCGACGATCGTTCGCGGGCTGGCCTACTATACCGGGCTGGTCTTCGAGGTGTTCGACAGGGGCAAGTCGCTGCGCGCCCTCGCGGGCGGCGGCCGTTATGACAACCTGCTGCGCGACATGAGCGACGGGAAGACCGACCTCGCGGCCATCGGATTCGGCATGGGCGATGTGGTGCTCGGCGAACTCATCAAGGAAACGCCCCACGCGCTGGAACGCCTCAAGGCCTGGACGGGTCGCCTTCACGCCGCGGATGTTTACGTGATCATCGCCAGCGAAGCCCGCCGCGGGGAAGCGACGGGGCTGGTGCAGGCGCTTCGCGGCCACAGCCTGCGCGTCGATTACCCGCTCGCCCCGGCCAAGGTCGGCAAGCAATTCCAGGCTGCCGAAATGCAGGGGGCGCGGGTGGCCGTGCTCGTCGGCGACGAGTGGCCGGTCGTAAAACTCAAGACCCTCGCGACCCGCGAGGAAATTTCTCTTTCGCCGGAAGCGCTGCTTGAACAGCTCGCCCCGGCCCGTCAACCTTCACCCGAATAACCCAAGCCACGTTCCGCATGTACCGCACCCATCTCTGCAACGCCCTCCGCAAGGAGCATATCGGCCAGACCGTCACCCTTTCCGGCTGGGTCAATTCGCGCCGCGACCACGGCGGGGTTATTTTCATCGACCTGCGCGACCGCGAGGGAATCACCCAGGTGGTTTTCCGTCCCGAGGAGCACCCGCAGGTGGCCGAGCTTTCCCACGGGCTGCGCGGGGAGGACGTGATCCGCGTCACCGGCGTCGTTTCCGCCCGCCTGAGCGGCACGGAAAACGCAAAGCTCGCCACGGGCGACATCGAGCTGGTTGCCACGGCGCTTGAGGTTTTGAACAAGTCGGAGGTGCCCCCCTTCCCGCTCGATTCGAAGGTAGCCAACGAAGACCTCCGGCTGGCATATCGTTACCTCGACCTTCGCCGCGCGGAAATGGCTTCCAACCTCCGGCTGCGCCATCGCGTCGTGAAGGCGACCCGCGATTTTCTCGATGAGCGCGGCTATCTCGAAATCGAAACGCCCATTCTTTCCAACCCGACGCCGGAAGGAGCGCGCGACTTCCTCGTCCCCTCCCGCCTGAACCCTGGCGAGTTCTACGCGCTGCCGCAGGCTCCGCAGCAGTATAAGCAGTTGCTTCAGGTGGCGGGGCTGGAGAAGTATTTCCAGATTGCTCGCTGCTTCCGCGACGAGGATCTCCGCGCCGACCGGCAGCCGGAGTTCACCCAGATCGACCTGGAAGCGTCGTTCATCACCGATCTCGAAATCCAGACGCTGATCGAGGGGCTTCTTGCCCGCATCTTCAAGGAAGCGCGCGGGCTGGAGATCCCGACGCCGTTCCGGCGGATGCCGTGGTTTGAGGCGATGGACAAGTACGGTTCCGACAAACCGGACCTCCGCTTCGGCATTGAGCTGGTGGAGTTGAGCGATATTTTCGGCCAATCGCAGTTCAAGGTCTTCCGTTCCGTGCTCGATAATGGCGGGGTGATCAAGGCGATCAACGCCAAAGGGGCGGCGAACGCCTTCTCCAAGGAACAGCTCAAGAAGTGGGAGGAGTGGGTCAAGGTGGAGTTCGGCGCAAAAGGGCTGGCCTACATTCGCCTCAAGGACGGCGTATGGGAATCGCCCATCGTCAAGTTCTTCAGCGAAGAGGAGAAGGCCGCGCTTGCGGAGCGGATGGGCTTCGAGGAGGGCGATGTGCTCTTCTTTGGCGCGGAGAAGTGGGAGCCGGTGGTGACCATCCTTGGCCGCGTGCGCCTGCGCGTGGCGGAGTTGCTCAAACTGGTCGAGAACAGCGACGAACTCAATTTCCTATGGGTGGTTGATTTTCCGCTGCTCGCCTGGTCGCCGGAGGAAAACAAGTGGGTGGCGGTGCATCACCCCTTCACCCGGCCGAAGGCGGAGGACGTTGCGCTGCTCGAAGCGGGCGGCGACCTCTCCAAAGTGCGCGCGGTGGCTTACGATGTCGTTCTCAACGGCGTGGAACTGGGTGGCGGCTCGATCCGGATTCACGAGCGCGAACTCCAGTCGAAGATGTTCGACATTCTCGGTGTCGGCCCGGAGGAACAGGAGCACAAGTTTGGCCATATCCTCAAGGCGTTCAGCTTCGGCGCGCCGCCGCACGGCGGCATCGCGCTCGGCCTCGACCGTTTGGTGATGCTAATTGCCGGGGCGGAGTCGATCCGCGAAGTAATCGCCTTCCCGAAGAACAACCGCGGCGTCGACCTGATGACGCAATCTCCCGTGGAGGTCGACTTCAAGCAACTTCGCGAGCTTTACATCCAGAGCACCGCGAAGAAAGGATAGGGATAGGAAGAGATTGCGGAGGGCTGATTGCGGAAAGGAGACTGCCGCCTGCTGAGGGCAAGGCGGCAGTCGGCGGGTATAATGAGGCTGTGGGCGCTGCTTGCCATGAAGGCGCTATCAAGGCGCCATCAAGGCGCTTATTGGTGCGACGGTGCTGCGCAGCAGCGTCTTGGAATGCGGTGCTTCTGCGCCGCAATGTCTGCCACTTGTGCCACTTGTGCCACTTGTACCCCTTTTCGAACTTGGCCCGCTTTCTTCGCGAGACGTAACTTTACGCCGCGCCGATACCAAGATCAGGCATCCGAAGCGCGTTCATGGCAACCCGGATCTCCTCGCGGAGTTCCGCGAGCATCTCACGGGTGACTTCCAGTTGCTCGTCGCGATACTTGGCCCACTGTGTGGCCGTTGCGCTGATTCGCTCGCAAGCGGCGGTGAGATAGGCGTGCGCCGTTTCGGTCAGGCCGGGGGTGGCAAGCTTCGCCTCAAGGTGGCGATGCGCCTCCGCGAGCTGCGCCAGCATGATCTTTTCATCCGGAACACGGCGCAGCTTTCTTGCAAGACCGAGCTTGGAAAGTGTCCAGATGATCCACTTCGTCGGATCGAACTGCCACGGCTTCACGCCGTTGCGGTAGTCGTGCTGAAACTCGTGGTGGTAGTTGTGATACCCCTCGCCGAAAGTGACGAGCGCCATGAGCCACGAATCACGGGCGCTGCACCGGGTGGAGTAGGGCCTGTCGCCAAGGTAATGGCAAAGCGAGTTGATGCAGAAGGTGCAATGCTGGAGAAAGACCACGCGGGCCACCCCGGCGATCAGGAACGCGCCGAGTGCCGAAACCCAACCGCCCCAGAAATAGCCAATCACGGCGGGGAGGATGAAGGCGACAAAGCTGCCGATCCAGTGCACGTAGCGGTGCTGCCACATGACGATGGGGTCCTTCTGGAGGTCGAGAACGTTGTCGTAGGGGGGCGGCGGGTTCAGCTTGAACATGAGCCAGCCCATGTGGGCATGGAACAGCCCCTTGGTGATGCTGTAGGGATCGTCGTCGTGATCGACATGCTTGTGGTGCTGGCGATGCTCGCATGACCACATGAGGATCGAGTTCTCAAACGCCCCGGCGCCGAAAATGGCGGTGAAAAGGCGGACGCTCCAATGCGCCTGGAAGGCGAGGTGCGAAAAGAGCCGGTGGTAGCCGAGCGTGATGGAAAAACCGCACGCGCAGAACATCACGAAGAAGAGGGCGATCTGGAACCAGTCGATGCCGAAGTACCAAATGTAGGCGGGCACGGCGGTCAGCGAAAGAAAGAGCGTGCCGATCAGAAACGAACTGGTGATCCAGTTGACTTTGTCGAAAGGAATTCTCGAAAACATGTAGCAGGATTGGGCAACTGACGAGAGACAATGGACTGAGGCATCGAAAGCCCGAACCGTGTACATCCGCCAAGGCGGGGGGAGCATACACTCTTCTTTTCGGAGAGCAAACGCTCTTCTGGAAAAAATCGGGCCGCCTCGGGCGGGCTCGCGCTACTCCGCCGGACGTCCGTTGACCTCCCCTTGCGCGGGGCGGTTGGCTGGCTGCGCACCGTTTCCGGCCGCTTCCATCTTCCCAAGATAATCGGGGAGCTGCAATCCGGCCTGGCGGGCAAGCTCCTGAAGCGGTGGAAGGCTGCGGATCAACCCGGAAAGGAAATTGGCCGTCGAGCCGCTTCCCCCTGCCCCGTTCCCGCTGTCCCAGACGGTGATCTTGTCAATCTTGACGCCGGAGATCGCCTTCGCCTGCGCGTCGACAAGCTTCGGCATCTGCTCGCCGAGCAGGAGCGTAATGGCGATCTGCGGGTTGTTTCCCGCGGATTCGATCATATTCCGGAAGCCGTCAGCCTTCGCTTCGAGGATGTTTTTAGTACCCTCGGCCTCCGCGGTAAGGCGGGAGGAGATTCCGAACGCCTCGGCTTCGGCAGTCGCCTTGATGCTGGCGGCCTGCGCGTTGGCGTGAATCTTGACCTGCTCGGCCTCCGCTTGCGCCATGACGGTGATCTTCTGCTTCTGCACCTCCGCCGGGACGACTTCGTTCGCGTAGCGGGTGGCCTGCTCCACTTCGGCGCGCGCCAGTTCCGCTTCGCGCTTCGCGGTGTAGGAGTCGCGCTCGGAGTTGGCGTTGGCGACCCGCTCGGCCGTAACAGCCAGCCGGTTCGCCTCGGCGATTTCGACACTCAGTGCGGCATTCGAATTGGCGATCTCGATCTGCGCGAGGTTCTTGCCCTTCGTCGCCTCGGCAAGGGCGTTCGCCACCTGAACTTCCTTCTCGCGATTGGCCTGCGCCGCACCGATGTCGCCGTCGCGCTCCGCTTCGGCGACCTTCACCTTCGCCTCGGCTATCGCCTTGGCGGCCGCTTCCTTGCCGAGCGCCTCGATGTAACCGCTCTCGTCGGTAACGTCCTGGATATTGACGTTGATCAGCCTCAAGCCGACCTTCTTCAGCTCGACTTCGACGCCGTTGGCGATGTTGGAGATAAGCTTGTCGCGGTCGGAGTTGATCTCCTCGATGCTCATCGTGGCAATGACGACGCGCATCTGCCCGAAGATGATGTCCTTGGCTAGGTCGCGGATGCTATCCTGCGTCAGGCCGAGGAGGCGCTCCGCGGCGTTTTCCATCACCCCCGGCTCGGTCGCGATCCCGACCGTGAAAGTGGAAGGGGTGTTGACGCGAATGTTCTGCCGGGAGAGAGCGCCCTTGAGCGGGATCTCGATCGGCATCGGCGTAAGATCGAGGTACTGGTAGCTCTGGAAAAGGGGCCAGATGAAAGTCGCGCCGCCGTGGATGCACTTGGCGGACTTTCCGCCGCCGACCTTTCCGTAAACGACCAGCACGCGGTCGCTCGGGCAGCGCCGGTAACGGCTGCCGAGGGCAAGGACCGCCGCGCCGAAGAGGATGAAAATTCCGCCGATGAGGATCAAGGTTTCGATCATAGATGTTCGCGTTTAGGTCGCGTTTAGGGTTTGGGGGTTGGAGATCTGCGGGGGATTATGGGATTTTGGGGCGAGACGTTGAAAAATCGAGCGGCGGGAAAATCAGACCGCCCGTTCGACTTTCACCGTCTCGTGGTCGATCACTTCGAGAACGCGCACTTTTTCACCGCTGGCGATCTCCTCTTCGCTGATCGCAGCGAGCGTGACCAGGCGCGATTGCGCCACGACCTGCACCTGCCCGCTTCCGCTCCCTCCCTGCCCTCCTTGCCGGGCGGGAATCCGGATATACGCGGTGCCGACCTTGCCGACGCTGTTGCGGATATCAAACGTGTTGTCCTCCTTCAGCCCGCTGAAGGCGCGCATTAAAAAGAAAAACCCGCTGGCGACGGCCAGCCCGGTCGCGCTCCCGCCCAACGCCGCGATCCAGAGGGAATATTCATTGGCAATAAGAATCGAGCCAACCGCGCCAAAGCCAAGGGCAAACCCGGCAACCGTCGTCCATGAAATCGCGTGCCCATGATCGGTATCCGCGTCGGAGACATCGAAATGGTCGTCGAGTCCCAAGATTCTGAGGATCACCTGGAAGACCGCCATTACCAGTCCCGCAAACGCCACCAGGCGGAAAACCTGCTGAACGAGCGTGCCTTCGTTAAACCAATCGGTAATACCCATCTAAAACCTCCTTCAAACGACCAGATCGTGGTTTAGGGTTTTCACAACCGGAAGGCAATCTCTTCGTGCATTTTTCGCCACATTGCCTCCCGCGCCGTTTCCCGGTAAATTCCCGCGGATGACGCCGGAATATGCCGTTACCCCTGAAGGCGCGGGCCTCCGCCTTGACCACTACCTTGCGGAGAAGCTCCCGGAGCTTTCCCGCTCGCGGCTTCAGGCGTTGATCAAGGAGGGCTACATCCTCCTGAACGGACGGCAGAGCAAACCGGGCGAAAAAGTCCGCGCAGGCGACCGGATCGAGGCGGAAATCCCCGAGGCCGTCCCGGCAGAAAATGCCGCACCGGAGGCAATCCCGCTTTCGATCCTCTACGAAGATGACGACCTCGTGGTGCTCGACAAACCGGCGGGAATGGTTGTTCACCCCGCAGCCGGGAATCCTGACGGAACCCTCGTCAACGCGCTGCTTCATCATTGCGGCGCGCTTTCGAGCATCGGCGGGGAGCAGCGGCCGGGGATCGTCCACCGGCTCGACAAGGAAACCAGCGGCTGCCTTGTCGCCGCGAAGAACGACCTCGCCCACCAGGGGCTTTCAAAGCAATTCGCAGGTCGCGAAGTGCTCAAGGTCTATCTTGCCCTCGCATCGGGGCGTTTCGCCAAGAAGAGCGGGATGATCGAAACGGAAATCGGGCGGCACCCGGTGCACCGCAAGAAGATGGCGGTGCTGGAAAACGGCCGGGGCCGCGCCTCCCGCACGGCCTATCGGGTCCTGAAGGAACTCGAAAGTGGCAACAGCTTGGTGGAATGCACGCTGCACACCGGAAGGACGCACCAGATCCGGGTGCACCTGAAGCATCTGGGCCATCCGCTGCTCGGCGACGAACTCTATGGCAAGCGCGGGAAATGGAGTCGTCAAATGCTTCACGCCTGGCGGCTCGGCTTCAATCACCCCCGTACCGGCAGCCCGTTGCGGTTCGAAGCGCCGATTCCCGCCGATTTCCTTGCGGCGGGAGGCGTGCCGCCAGCGTGGTGACGGCGTGATTTTGCAAAATCGGGGCTTCTCGGGGCTCCGGTTTTGCGGGATGTTTTCCATAAGCATGAGCCCGTTCGATCAAGCCCTCTCCTACGTTCATGATGCGCTCACCCGCAAAAGGGAGAACGCTCCGGGAAGCCGTGCCTCGGCGGCGGCGCTTCACCGTCTGGCAGAAGCGGCTGCGGCTGGTCAGACGCAACCGCGTCCAGAGTCGAAGCCTTCCAAAACCGGGCACGAAGCACCCTCCCAGGCGAAGAACCCACCGGCTCCGCTGGCGGCAAAGGGGTTGACCGCTCGGTTTCGTGAGGTCATGGGTGCCGTGGGAGAAAAGGAGGCGGCTCAGCCTTCACCCTCATCCCCTCCCCCGCCCAGGCCGGCCATCCCGCCAACGGCCCCAGTTATGGTCTCAGCCCCACCCCCAGCACCGGCCTCAGCGGGCGGTTCGAAGGAAGAACGCATGGAGCGGCTGCGCGAACGGGTGCTTTCGTGTGTAACCTGCGATCATCTGGCCGGAAGCCGCACGAACGTCGTCTTTGGCGTGGGCAACGTAAACGCGGAACTGATGTTTGTCGGCGAAGCCCCGGGGGCCGATGAAGACCTGGCGGGCGAGCCGTTCGTCGGCAAGGCAGGGCAGCTTCTCACCAAGATCATCGAGGCGATGGGATTCCGCCGCGAGGAGGTTTACATCGCCAACGTCCTCAAGTGCCGGCCCGACATGCCGCCGGGCGTGACGGGCAACCGGAAACCGACGGCCGAGGAGATGGCCACCTGCCTCCCATACCTGGTGGAGCAGATCGAGATCGTAAAGCCGAAGTGTCTCGTGGCGCTGGGCGCAACCGCGATGGAGGGCCTGCTCAAAGAAGCCGCCCCGATGCGCGAACTTCGCGGGCAGTGGCACTCTTTCAAGGGGATTCCGCTGATGGCGACGTATCACCCCGCCTACCTGTTGCGAAACCAGAGCAACACGGAAAAGCGGAAGGTTTGGGAGGATATGCTACAGGTGCTGGAACTGCTCGGGAAACCGATCACCCAAAAGCAACGTAGCTACTTCCTTTCCAAGGGATAACAAACGACGAGCCTTTTCCCCCCCTTCAAACCATGCCTCCGAATGCCAAAGACTTCGAAATTCTCGGGCAATTCTACCTTGGCCGCACCCTCGACCAGACCACCGGCAAGGCGGCGGAAGACGCTCCGCCTTTCCTCTACGAGGCGGCGGATCTGACCACGCACGCCGTCTGTGTCGGAATGACGGGGAGCGGCAAGACGGGGCTGGGCATCAGCCTGCTGGAAGAAGCGGCCATCGACGGTATTCCGGCGCTGATCATCGACCCGAAGGGCGATCTTACGAACCTCGCCCTCCAGTTCCCGAAGCTCGAACCCGCGGATTTCCAGCCCTGGGTTTCCGCCGACGCCGCCCAGCGCGTGGGAGAAACGGTGGAAGCCTTTGCCGCCTCGCAGGCGGAGCTCTGGCGCACGGGACTCGCCCGCTGGGGCGAGGATGGGGAGCGGATCGCGCGTCTTCAGAAAAGCGCCGAAGTGGCCATTTACACACCCGGCAGCACCGCGGGCCTGCCCGTTTCGGTCCTTGAGTCGCTGGAGGCGCCACCCGCCGCGCTCGCCGAAGACCCGGAACTGCTTGGCGCACAGATCGAAACAGCGGTCGCCAGCCTGCTGGGGCTGCTCGGCATCGCCGCGGAGGCAGGCCGCAGCCGCGAGGGCACGCTCCTTTCCGCGATCATTCACCATAGCTGGGATCGCGGTGAAACCCTCGACCTGCCGGAACTGGCACGGCGTATCCAGAAGCCGCCGTTTACACAGGTCGGCGTGCTCGACATCGAGTCGTTCTATCCCGAGAAGGAACGCTTTCAGCTCGTCCTCGCGCTGAACAATCTCCTTGCCTCACCCCGGTTTGCCGTCTGGCGCGAGGGGGCCCCTCTTGACATCCAGCGGCTGCTTTACACTCCCGAAGGAAAGCCGCGTTTGGCGGTCTTTTCGATTGCCCATCTTGGGGACGCGGAGCGGATGTTCTTCGTCACGATGCTGCTGGGGGCAACCGTTGCCTGGATGCGGCGGCAACCGGGCACCGCCAGCCTGCGCGCGCTCCTCTACATGGACGAGATTTTCGGCTACTTCCCGCCGACGGCCGATCCCCCTTCCAAGCGGCCGCTGCTGACGTTGATGAAGCAGGCGCGCGCCTTCGGCCTGGGGGTCGTCCTCGCGACGCAGAACCCCGCCGATCTCGACTACAAGGGGCTTTCCAACGCGGGCACCTGGTTTATCGGCAGGCTTCAGACGGAGCGGGACAAACTCCGCCTCCTCGACGGCCTCGCGGGCCTGGGCGTGGACAGGAATGCCGTGAACACCCTGCTGTCGCGCCTCGGCAAGCGGGTTTTCCTCATGAACAACGTTCATGAGAACGAGCCGGTGCTTTTCGAGACGCGCTGGACGCTCTCCTACCTCTGCGGGCCGCTGACGCGGGAGCAAATCCGGAAGCTCCCCCGCGCGGTGGACGCCGAAAGCGCCGGGGCAGGCGTGCCGGATCGAAATGCCGCCGTTTCCGCTCCCGCCTCTTCGGCAGGAGCATCGCCCGCCCAGCCGGTGGTAAGGGGGGTGCGGCAAATCTTTCCCCGCAAGATCACAGGCAAGGTGCTTTACCCGCGTCTCGTCGGGGTGGCGAGTGTCCGCTACCGCGACGCCAAGGCGGGGCTCGATTCCAATCACCCGCTGGCGCTGGCCGTTGATTTCCCCACATCGCTCGGTGGGGTGAACTGGAACGAGGCTGAAAGCATCGAAATTGACGATTTCCGCCCGGAAGCGCCGGAGGAACGCGGGTTGCAGTGGGAGCCGCTTCCGCCCGAAGCCGTACGCGCGGCCTCTTACGAGGAGTGGAAGCGCGATTTCGGGGCGTGGCTTGTGGAGGAGGGTGCGATCACGGCTTTCTCCTGCCCGCTCAACGGCCTTGTTTCACAACCGGGCGAGACCGAAGGCGAATTCCGTGCCCGGTTGGCGACTCCGCTGCGCGAACTGCGCGATCAGCAGATCGCCCAACTGAGGGAAAAGACCGCCCGCAAACAGCAGGCCCTGCAAGAGAAGCTCCGCGTGGCGGAAGACCGTGTCCGCACGCAGGAAGGCCGCGCCAATGAAGGCCGTTTGCAAACGGTACTCTCCGCAGGCTCCGCTTTGCTCTCACTATTCCTGGGGCGGAAGAAACTTTCAGCCACCACCCTGTCGCGCACGGCAACGACGGCCCGGGGAATCGGGAAGCTTTCCCAGCAGAGCGAAAATGTGGAATCCGCCCGAGCCCGACGCGATGCGCTGAAAAGCGAAGCCGACACGCTGGAGGACGAACTGCGGACGGAAATGGACGCCATTCGCGACCGCTTCGACGCGCTTACGACGCCGCTCGAGCGGCGCGAAATCAAGCCGACGCGGACGGGAACGCGGGTCGAGTGGATGGCGCTTGGCTGGACGGAGTAGGCAAGCACCCCACCCTACCGCGTCACCATCGTGGAAACGATGTTAATGGCGAGCGCGAGAATCGCGGCATTGAAAGCGAAGGAGACGATTCCGTGCAGCAGGACAAGACGCCGGATACGACGCCCTGTCACCTGAACGTCGGAAACCTGGCAGGTCATCCCGATCACGAAGGAAAAATAGGCAAAGTCGAGGTAGTCGGGACTCGGCTCTTCCGGAAAAGCGAGGCCCCCCTTGCCGTTTTTCCGAGCGCTGTGAAAGAGGTGTGCGTAGTGCAGCGTAAAAACCGTATGCACGAGGCTCCAGGAGCAGACCACCGTCGCGATCGAGAGCAGCACATGCCCGATGAGCATCTCCCGATCGCCCGGCCGGCCGGTGCCGAGCAGATAGGCAACCGCGAAAAGGCTCATGCAGGCGGCCGTGAGCACGCTGAAGAAAATCACGGTGTTGCCAAAGTCCTGGAGCCGCACCCCTTTCTCGAACCTCGCCGGTTCGCCCGCGGCAATCCGCACCCAGGCAAGGAAAAGAAGGACCGCGCCAAAAACGTCCCACGCAACCACGGTGACGACTGCCGTGCTCCAATGCCCGACGGTCAACGCCACCGCGGCAATGGCCGCTCCCGCCGCCACGAAAAGCCGGTGATGGGCATCCCAGTTTTTCAACCGCCGAATCAAAGGGCCCATACCGCCAGCGTACCACGAGCTTTTCTCGCCTGCCACGTCCGCGTGAGCAGAGGGTTGAATTCCGGTGCCAATGCCGGGTTCTCCCTTTCTTTCCGCAATCTCCCCCTACCCCCCAAGATACGCCTCGCGCACCTTCGGGTCTTCGCGGAGCTTCGCCGAATCGTCACCAAGAATGATCCGCCCCGTTTCCAGCACATAGCCGTAGTTGGAAACTTCCAGTGCGAGGTTGGCATTCTGTTCGACGAGAAGAATCGTGATCCCGAGTTGCCGGTTCACCTCCACGATTTTTTCGAAGATTGTTTTCACGAGCAGCGGCGCAATCCCGAGCGACGGCTCGTCAAGCATCAGGCAGCGCGGCTTGCTCATGAGCGCCCGGCCGATGGCGAGCATCTGCTGTTCACCGCCGGAGAGTGTCCCCGCCGTCTGTTTCTCCCGTTCCTTGAGGCGCGGAAAAATGCCGAAGATATAGTCAAGCTCAGCCGGAAAACTCGCACGGTCGCTGCGGCGGTAGGCCCCCATCAGGAGGTTTTCCATCACGGTCAGGTTCGCAAAAACCATCCGCCCTTCGGGGACGTGGCATAACCCCCGCGCGACAATCTTGTGCGGCGGCAGGGCGGTGATGTTCTCCCCCGCAAACCGGATGGAGCCGGAGCGCGCCGGAACAATGCCCGACAAGGCCCGCAGCGTCGTCGTTTTCCCTGCGCCGTTCGCGCCGATCAGCGTCACGATATGTCCCTGGGGGATTTGGAGACTGATCCCGTGAAGGGCGGTAATCGCCCCGTAATCGACATTCAGATCGTGGACTTCCAGCATCGGCGTTTTTACTCTCCAAGATAGGCTTCGATGACCTTTGGATTGGCGCGGATCTCTTCGGGAGAGCCCTCGGCGATCTTGACCCCGTAATCGAGCACGGCAATCCGCTGGCAAATCCCCATGACCACGCGCATGTCGTGCTCCACCAGGAGCACCGCGAGGCCAAACCGCTCTTGAGTGAACCGGATAAGCCGCATCAATTCCTGCTTCTCGGTCGGGTTCATCCCCGCCGCCGGTTCATCGAGCAAGAGCAGCTTGGGGCGCGTGGCAAGCGCGCGGACGATCTCAAGCCGCCGCTGGTCGCCGTATGGCAGGCTCGTTGCCTCCGAGTTGTGGAGATGGTCGAGGCCGAAGATTTCCAGCAGTTCCATCACGGTCTTGTTCACTTCGCGCTCTTCCTCCTCGAAAGCCGCGCCGCGCCAGAGCGCGTGCGAAACG
>Ga0180217_1002919_pt1 | contig 14989 bp, 7 predicted proteins | sample eDN3rd37CBELigOP_FD_128521 | JGI IMG/M metagenome (GOLD analysis project Ga0180217, IMG submission 128521) | Enriched Organic Plus compost microbial communities from Emeryville, California, USA - eDNA 3rd pass 37_C BE-Lig OP (version 2) (version 2) ... | reverse complement strand
TCGTAGAGAGCCCGGATGCAATTCAAGCTCGAAAAGTTATCGAGCAAATTAAAAAACACAAATGGAAAAACTCAACAATCGATAAAAATGCCGTGGTACGCATTTATGTAAACTAAATTTTTCGATACAAAAAGTGTTATTAACTCATTATCAATGATTTATTTTAAAATAAATACAAATAAAATTCAATTTTGTAACATTTTATTGTCTGATAAGTCGTCCCATTCATTCAGTATATCCATATAAAATATAATCATAATTTTTACTTAATATTGAACAACTTAAAACTCATCTGCTAAAATGCTAGAAGCTTAGTTATTGAATTTCATTATTGTTCTGAATTGTAATACATGAAATCAAATTGATGATTAGCATTAATCAATAATTCTTTCTTATATTTTTATGTTAATTCTTTAGAATTCAATAACTTATAAGTTACCTTAAATTACTAAAATAACCAAACTCTTCATCAACTAAAACTCGCCTATCTAAACCTAAATTCATTTCTTCGCAAGCAGTTTCTGCTACTAAGGAGCAAGAAAAACAAGCAGATAGATTTAAATCAAATATACCTTGTCCTTCAGATTCCCAACATAATGGGTCAGAAGAGCAATTTATTGACCTCTCTAATCCTTTTTTTATAATCTCAAGAATTCTTTCAGGTTCTCCTTGGGAAACCAAACCACCCATACTGCCTTCTGATCCCTCTGCTGTATAGATTAATACACCTGACATTTGCTTTTCAGGGTTTGTCGAAATGTATAGTCTTTCTTTTAAACTTGCAGTAGGGTAGCCACACGAAAATTCTAACTCTCGCATCATCATATGTGAGAACGAGTGGATTAAAAAGTGCTTGTATTTGTTATTGTATATTTTCATCTTGGAGCTAATACCTTGACTATTTGAATCTGGAATTTTATTAAGGTATTTACCAAATCGATTTTCTAACTCACTAATATTTTCAGAAACCCAACTATCAATTTTGTCATTTGAGAATTCAAAGAATAGTCCTTCTCCTAGAGTTTCATTTGCAGGAAGTGTATATAACTCTTTTGAGTCAATGGAAAATATATTTTGACCACTTGAAGATTCTTGCACCTCACCATTTACAACAATTCGTTCTTTGGGATTTACTCTTGTAAAATCCAATTGTACATTAGTTACTTTTAATTCTTCTACTTGCTGAATTTTTATAAAGAAATCTGTTAACTCATCAGGTAGCTTTATGTCCTTAAATCTTAAACCTTTATTGTCGTCTAATCCATTAATTAGTGAATTTTGAGAAAAACATCGGTACTCTTGCCATCTATATTCTTCGTGTTTATCTACGTTAGTCTCGGAGATTACATTAAGAAATTCACTTTTGAGCTGATTTTTGAAATTTTCCTTATCAACGGTAACAATAATTCCATTGTCCGATAAAAATTCGTCAAAATCATCTTCGATTTTTTTATCCCAATAATCCTCCTTAGAAATCGGATTAGTTGAATTTCTGATTTTATATCTTTCTTCGATAATTTTTAATGCATCTAATATTTCTTTCGATTTATTTTCCGCTAAGTGCATTGGAATAAATAGACTTGAAAATCCATTTGCATAGTAAACGTTATTTGCTGTTACCAATGCAATTCTCATTTTTTCACGACCATTTTTACTTTCGTTTCTTATAAAGCAATTTTCATAAGGAATGATTGTGGGATTATCAATATCTAACTCCCAAGGTTTTTGACCAATACAATAAGGTTCTAAACTGTTTATACCTTCAAGATTAATTTTAGGTTTATCCTTGTCTGATCCAGAACCTAAACCACAGCTATTACATTCAATGTAAATACTTCCATATCCTTCAGATTTGGTTTTGCTTTCAGTCCATTTAAGTTTTGGATTACTGCAACAAGGACCAACCATTTCATTTGACAAAAGATTTTCCCCTTTATCTTCGTCAGGGCGAAGCCTTAAGTACTTTTCTGTTTTCCATCGTAAATAGTTAGCCCAAGGAATATCCGAAAGGTGACCATTAGGACAAATCAAAATCAAGTTGGTCTGTTCAAGAGTTTTGTATTCTCTAATTTTGATAGGATTTCCGTCTTCATTTTTTGTAGATATTTCTCTTAAAAAATGACCTGCATCTCGGGGAGGGGCGAAATAATCTAATTTCAATGTTTGAGGATGTTTTTTGCATTCGCTTTTCCATAGGTTATACCACTCTTCAATCTTTTTTAAGTCGCCTTTGCTATTTTTAAACCACTTCGGGAAATGGGTGCCATTTATCATATAATGACTTGAAACTCCTTCAAATGACTCTCCAGCTTTTTCTAGCGCTGCTCTTATTGGGTGATTTTTCCAATTAGGCGTATTGTAAGATTCATTCAAAGCCATATGAGGAATTCCAATTAAACACACTAGATTTTCAAATTTTTTTTCGGATTTAATGAAATTTATGAATCTTTGATCATCAATAAATTTCATTCCTCTGTTTAAGATTTCGGATTTACTCAAATCATAAACTATTTTATCGTCTGTATAGTTCCGTCTTAAATTTTCGATTTTGGAATTTGCCCATTTAACGAATCTCCATTTATTAATATCGGAAATTAAAACATAGTTGCCATGTTTGGTTGTAATAATGGAACCCACTCCAGAAGTAGAGGAGAGTAGTTTATATTTACCAACTCCTTGGTTGTATTGATTTTGTTTTAATACCTTCATTTTATATTGAATTTATTTTGATTGCAGCTTCTGGTTCAATTACCCTCAAAGACATTGGAATTTGCCATTTTTCACTATGAATATTGCCTTCATATTCTTCAATATCTACATAGAGTTGTTCTTGAGGTGGATTTGACCTCGCTGACTTATTGTTGAACACAAAAATTTTATTATCTTCCAAATTTTTGTTTGATTCTTCTTTCCATTCTGAAATTGCTTCTTGAATCCAACTTTTAATATATTCGACATTTTCCGTTTTAAGAAGATTACTAATGATTGTTTCAAAGGTGCTCATTCTTACATATCGTTTTTCAAAGTAGTTAGTCAATTCAGAAATTATATCAGATAGTTCTTCTTCTGAAATTGTAGAAATATCACTTGCAGAAATGCGTTCAGTAAATCTTGTTTTATGACGTAGCATAGTTGCTAAGTACAAGCCCATATACCTTTCTACAGCTTTTTGTGTAAATGGAGTTATTGAAATGGGTTCAACGTAGCTATACATCTTTTCGTGAAATTCAATGAATTTTTCATAGTGAGATATATCTCTTGCTCTGAATGGATGATGAACCGTTAAAACAAGTCCATAATCATTTCTGGCTACCCGACTACTTGCCTGAATATATTCAGCTGTATTACGTGGCATAGAGTTCATAATTATTGTGTTAAACCTTGAAACGTCAATCCCAACAGAAATCATATTAGTAGCTACAACAAATTCAGGTGGTATTTTTCCTCTTACTAATTCGCCTTTGTCAAGGTTTGCAAATCTTTTTCTCGCTTCCCATTTAGTTTCAACACTTTTTAGTTCATTCTTAACTTCTTCACCTGAAAGCCTTCCCGTTAACTCAGATTCTTGAATTGGACCATAGGTATAGAGAGAATGCATTAACTTTTGTGGTCTAACCACCCTTGAAAACACTCTTCTTAATTCCTTCAAAATATAAGATTGAACTTGAGATTGAGTTTTTCCAACTTCTTTAAGACTGTTGAAATAAGATATTGTCGTGTGATAATAATCCATTGCTTTTTCGAAGTCCTTGTAAGACTCAAATTCAATCGGATGCTTTTCTCTCAACTCCTTCAACTCAAAAATGGCTCTATGAGTCATTATTATTGCAGCCAATCTCATTTGCATCCATATCTGTGTTCTTCCCGTTGGCAAAACACCGATGTATTTTCTTTTAGAGAGATATTCAGGCGTTTTATCATCGGGACTATTAAATCGTCTTTTATAAAATGCAAAGAAAGAATCATCACATTCAACCCCTGGCTTTGGGAAAAGATTTACTTTTCTGTCAAATAGCGCTGCAATTTGCAATTGAGTATTTCTTGTTGTAGCTGTTGAAGAAATTATTTTCGGTCTAGTCCCATCTTCTCTTGTGCATAGTTGATCAACGGCTGATTCAAACAAAGCAACAGCAGAACCAAGTGGACCGAGCAATAGATGCAACTCATCTTGAATAATTAAATCTGGGGGTAAATAACCGTCTTGAGGTTTGCCTGTTTCCCAATTTCCTCTTCCAAAAATCCTTCTTGAATCAGAATTTCTCCCATTGTTTTGACCATTTACTTTATGGGCTAATTGAGCAAACTTATCAACTGTCCCAAAAAGTAATGCTGGTGGGTGTTGGTAAATGGTTTCATCTGATAGGCATACGGGAATAGGACCTTGATCTTGCCTTGCTTTGGTCCTCCTTCTCGGGTAATGAAATGAACATTTTGAATTACTACAACTAAGATGTAATCGGTTTTTTAGAAAAATACTTGTATTTCCATCATTATCTTCATTTGTTTCTGCTTCAAGCTTTGAGTGACACCAAGTGCAATTTGAGAACGGAATTTTATTTTTATTGTCATTATTTAATTTTTCGAATTCCTTTTTCAAATCCTCGTTTTTGTTAGGTAATGAGTTATCACCAACCCATAATCCAATAGTAATAGGTTCATCTCCTAAATCGTAGTTGCCCCACCTTCTAATCAACTCTAATGCCATAATGACCAAAGTGGCTCTCTGGAATTGCTGCATTGTGAGTAGTCGAAGAGTGTAACGCATTATTGTAGCTGTACCACCACCTCTTTCTTTAAACTCTTTTCTGCGATTGATTATAGTGAGCGCAATCAAACCCAAATACGCTTCTGTTTTACCACCACCTGTAGGAAACCAAACTAAATCTACTAAGTTGTTTCTGTTGTCCCAATTTGCATCATCATCGGGTCTGAAAATGCCATCTAAATTTAAAAGTATAAATGCAAGCTGAAAGGCTCTCCACCCCGCAGATTCAGTTTGTGTAAAAAGTTTATCATCCGCTACAACTTTATAGAATGAATAATTAAAATACTCAAATGACTCTTCATTCATTAATGAATTTACCGCATGTTGTTTCACTTTAACAGAATGCCATAATTGCATAAACATAGCAGCATTCATTAAACGAAATGAAAGTAATCTTTCCTTATTCCTATCACCTGAGAGAAAATTATTTATATTATGTTTCATTCTCAGATAATCTTCTGTGCATTTGTCAAGCTCTTGTTTTGCGATATCTGAATAAATTCCTAGATATTTTTCATCTTTCCTTTTAAGTTCAATCCAATTTCCATAAGAGTCCACAAAATCGTTTAAACCTTTAATGATTTCATCATCAGTTGCATCAGAAAAAACCGATAACCATTTAAACTCTTGTGATTGGGAATTTTCCAAAAACAAAGGAGAAACAAAACCTTCCTTATCATCATAAACGGCATCCCTACTTTTATCTCTAGGAACTGGATCTATATCCGGTGTTTCACAAGTAGGTAAATACTCTGTTTCAACCACAATTGATTCACCTGATTTACTCCATTTGACTGAACATCCATGACCTATAGCGTAGTTTTTGAACTGGTTATAAATGAAAGCCGTTGTAGTGTCTTCAGAATACGTATTATCCTTTTCAGGACGGAATTCGTGATTATTATAGGGTACTATATATTCGGAGTCCACAGTAAGTTTTACTCCAAAAAATGATTTTTGATTTACTAACTCATTAAATGTTGAATAATATCTGTTATTATTTTGTTTAGCCTCATCAAATGCAATGCTGGTATTTACTAACTGTATTTTCAAAAATATCTTTCTGTCATCTTTTTTTCTAGAATCTCTGCTTAACTGAATGTTTACAGATAAGGAAGCATAATCTTCTTTTTTGTTATCTAAATCGAATCGGAAGATATCTCTTAAACTTGAAGTAGTAGTACCATCTTCAGAAGTTACTGTAACATTGACTTCTTCATTCGGTTTATTGTGTAAATAAGAAATTTTTCTTGTATCTTTTGGGAAGTTTATGTTTTCTAGTCTAATGATTCTTTCAACGGGTATTGATTGCCATAAACCATACCCAACAGGAGAAAAAGCATCTAACAAGTTTCTCAAATAATCTGTAATGTTTTCTGCGAGTTCTATCTTCTGAGTTACTTCATAAAGTTTTTTTCTGGACTCATCATTAGTAATGTTATTTTTTAACTCATAAAAAATCGTTGATTTTAAATTGCTTAAATAACTGGATGTTTTTGTTAGATTTGGCATTGGAGAAATAGAATTTGCTAAATCAAAAAGTGATTCCGCAATTTGTTTTTTTATTTCTCTAATTCTTGATTTAGTTTGAGTTCTTTCTTCATCTGATAATTTAGATAGCAGAAGATAATGATTCTTATTTTTTGTATTTATCTTAAAAGAATTAAGTTCATACTTGTCAATAAATTTCTGAATTTCTTCAAGACTAACTTCACATAAAAGCCCATATTTATTATTTAATTTGCCTTCGTTATCTATTATTAGTTTTTTGTAGTAGCGGAAATTAACCTTAAACTCAATCGTTTTTTTACTTAAAAAGCTTTCATCTAAACAACAAGTTAATCCCATTGTTTTTGGAAACATTTGATTTAATTCAATTGTTTCTGTAGCTTCTATATCTTCCGAACTATTATTTTGTGAATCTTGTTCTTCTGCATCATCCTTTTGGTCAGCTTGCTCGTTATTATCTAAAGTAATACCTTCCTTAAGAGTCCCACTATTATCTTCTGGGAATAAAATTCCGGTACTGTATATAGCGGCAGGCACAATGTCTAAGATTTCAGAAGTGTAATTTATCGGATCTTCCTCGGAGAGCTTCTTATTAGTAAGTTCTTCATCTTCTATATTAATAAATCGGTAACCATTTATTCCTGGCCCCAGAGTTTGTTCTCGAATAAATCGTTCTAAAGAATTTCTTTTTTCTAAAACTTTTTTATTCATTGCTGTTTTTTTGAATGGTTTCTAGTTCAATTAAATTTAGTTCCGGTATGATAAGTTCAACAAGTGCTACTAAATTATCCGCTAAAAAGTTTTCATCTATTCCTAGTTCGTCTAAAGGATGATTTTCTTTATAAAAAGCCAATCTATTATTAATAATATCTCTTGGATTCTTATCTCTATCAAAACAACCGTCATTGAATAAATCTTTTAATAGTAGATTCATTTGTCTTGTACTCTGACGACTAGTTTGTTTTGTTGAATTACGAATTCTTTGAATAATTATAAAATATGTTTTAGGTATGTTTAAATATTCGCATAATTCAATAAATACTTTTTTACTTAGAGGTGCTATTGATTCACTATCTGGATTAATCCAAGTATTTTTGAAATGAAATTGAGATACCATTTTTAGTCCCTTTGTTTCAAAATGTGCTTTCATTTCGTTGTATAGTTCTTCTTCTCCTTTTTGGTCAGCAAGTCTTTTTAATAGAATTTTCCATAGATAGCCCTCAGTATTTTCATCTAAATTAAATTGTTGACGGATAACTTTTAATTCTTCATCCTGTTGTTTCTTGTCAACTATTTTTTCATAAATATTAATGTTCTCTTGGATTTCATTAAGATTTTGTACAAATATTGGGTTGTCATCGATTTCAGTAGTTAATAAGTAATCTATTTTTGCAACTTTACGTGTTACATTATTGTCTTCAGAAATAATAAATAAATCAGAACTATATGCCGTTTTTACTCTTTGACCTTTTAATTTAACTCTATATGTTTCTCTTTGATCAGAAATTGAATATTCGTTTTCTAAATTCCAATCAATATTTAGCTTTTGCTCAGGTTTATATTCTTGTATTTTATTTTTAAGTTTATTCCACTCAAAATAGTTATCTCTTATTGGATGAGCTAAGAGTTTGTGATACTCGTTTTGCAGGTGGTATTTTGACCATTTATAAATATATCCAAAAAGAAAATTAGGTAATATTGCTTTAATCGGTGAGCCTAACCTGATTTCTAACAAATTTGGATAATAATAATTGGGATACCTGCCTTGGTCTCGATAGGAGAGAGTAAGGTAATAATTAGAATCTGTTTCTGAAAAATCAGACCAAGTTTTAAATTGAATTATGTTAGTTAATCCGAGACAATTTCTAATCTTTGTCAATAAATTCTGATTTCTCAAAATGGCCTCATCCAATATAATTGATGGAGTATTTAATTTTAATAATGAGTCAAATATCTTTGACTTAATGTCTAAATTAATGATTACATCAAGTGTGCTTGAAAGTACTTCTTTTAAGTTGTCAATGTCATCCTCACTTAACTCAAGAATTGCAAGTTTAGTAGTAGAAGAGATAAGTTCAGAAGTTGCTTTATTTGAAAAGAGATCATCAAGAATATAATTCTTAATCTCATCTGTATAGCAAATCGAATATATATTCATCAATTTAATTGATCTCAACTCATATAGTTCTCGAATGCTTGTCTCCAAAATAAAGTTATCCCAAAAAAAAGATAATTCATCTCCTACAAATTCAATTGAAGGAGATAAATTTGCTTTTCTTTGGAGAAGAAAATCTATTTCAGACTTGGCTATTATGTAAGTATTATTTTTAGGAATTTTAAATCTTTCTCTGATTAATTCAACTTTACTTCTTGTATTATTTATGGATGAATTTTCTTTGCCAAAAGTAATTACCAAATACTTAGTGAATCTAGTGTCATTATCAGTATTCCATTTTTGTATTTCTTCAAATGAAAAATTGGTCATCAATCTTTTTCTCTCACAATCGAATAGTATTACAGAATCCAATTCTTCAATTATTTGACTATTTATTCTATCGATTTCATTAAGAGTATTTGATGCATTTGCTAGAATATAGCTTTTTTGATTGCTATTAATTAATTTCATATAAGGCCTAAACTCAAACTTTTGAGAAAGTGAGTCACAGAAGTTTTTCTGTAGGTTAAAAATTGATTTTTCTTTTAATGATAAGTTCTTTTCCAACGATTGGTAAAAATGTAAAAGAGTTTTGTGTTCATTTTTTTCTTTAATCCAGTTTTTCCAAATTCTGTTACCTCCATTTTTCCCACTTGCGCCATCTGGGCACTTCATTGTTAGGCTTCTTAATTTCGATTCAATTTGCGATATGAAATCACTAACTAAAGGATTTGTGTCGTCATTTTTTTTATCATTAAAATGATAAAATTTGAATAATCTGATACTTAAATATTCGGCAATTAGTAACTTTTGAGTATCATCGAAATCATCCACGAAATGTATGTGTAAAGCTGTCAAATCACTATTAGTTGATAAGATGCTAAGATTAAGTATTTTATCAAAATAGTGTATTATCTTAGTATACTTATCAGTTTTAGAATCATTTTGAATTTCCTCTAAAATGTTATTTAGAGAGCTAAGAGATTCATTTGTAAATGAATTCAAATGAGGTATAATATGTTGCTTTATCAATTCCATTATTCAACAATATTAATTTCAACATTCAAAATAGCTCTTGTAATACCTACATATATTTCGTACTTATTAAGCTCACTTGGTTTAGAAATCACCAAGAAAACATTCTTCTTTTCAAGTCCCTTAAATTTTAAGATTGAAGTGTACCTTAACTTATTAGCTGTATCACCTACATTGCTTTCTGAAAGTTCCTCAACATCTTTGATAATTAATAATTCACGTAAATCTTCTCCTCCTTTATATTCACCTTTTAAGAAGGTAGACTCAATAAGTATGATACAGTCTAGGCCTTTTAATGAAGAATTTTTTTCTCTAATTGGTGTTAAAATGTTTTTAACAATATGTGACTTAACATCTACTAGAGATTTATGCCTTTTAACTTGGATGTTTGAGAAATTATCTTCAAAGTTTGTAAGATTTAATACTTCAGGATTTTCTAATATTTCACATGACAATCTTCTAATATCGGGATTTTGTGCACTTCTTTTTACCTCATTAATTTTAAAATGACAATAATATTCAGTCAATAAGTCCGCTATTTCAGCTACACTTCTTCCGTTTACTAAGTAGCTTTGGTCGATATCATATAAAATCAATGAGTTTCCATTAACTAGTCCTTGTCCATTAAATCCGGAAAATTTATTGATAAACAAATCTAAACCTCTATCAAATATATCCTGAGCTTCGTCTATTACTATAAAATCATAAGGTACTAGTTTGTCATTCTTTTCGAGTTTTTGAATGGTTTCTTTTACTAACTCATAAAATTGATCTTCATTTAGTGAACTTAAAATTTCATAATCTAAAGATGGATTATGCTTTTGAATGAATCTAAAAAATGTAGTAACCTCTATATTGCTAAGTTGTCGATTATTTAAAATAGATTTGGTGAAATGCATTAAAAGATTGTTCCAACATAAATAAATCCCATTCTTGTTATGTTGTTTATCTATAAAAGCTTTTGCAATAGTTGTTTTACCGCTCCCCGGAGGTCCTTCAATCATTATCCTTGGATTTTTATATAATCCCTCTAGAATTTCAATGTTATGAATTCCAAGCCATTCTAAGGTGTTTATTGTATTCAAGGGGTTTCTATCTCCTATTATTGGACTAAGTATTTTTTTTATCGCAACATATTCTTTAGGAGTAATTTCTGTATAAGTCCGAAAATGCTTTTGGTGCTTGCTTTTGGAATATTCAAAAACACTTAACAAAAATTTTTCTATTGAACCTTCGTATTCCTTAGCAAGAAAGGAAGTCCAGAGAAGTTTATTGTCAATTAATTTTGATTCAAATGGGTAATCAACGTGAGGAAAAGCTACAGCCTCGCAAAAAAAACATCTTTTTAAATTGTTAAGAATAATATCTTTTAATGTGTATTTGTATCCCTCGGCTTGTTTGAAAGGGTTTTGTTTAATGGGGGTGTCGAAATTTTTTCCGTAAAAAAAGGTATTGTCTTTCGTAGATATTGGACCTCCTTTAACCTCTAAGACAAGAATACCGTGTTTACAGAGGATAAGAAAATCTATTTGTGAGCTGGTCTTTTTATAGTAGTTAAAATTGTCTGAATGTTCAGGCAATTTCAAATCATGCCAAACATCCCATTCTATGCTGCTTTTGCTTAAATCATTCCATAGTTGCCTATAAATATCGATTTCACCATACAGAGGTGTCCCATCATCTTTAACAACAATGGTTTCTAATGCATCTATTGGATTATTTGGGTAAAATTTTACTGGCATACTAATTTTTCATTTGCGATTGTTGAAATTTTATTAATTGCATATAATGCAAAAAACTGCCTTACAGGAACTTTTTCTTTGTACTTAAACACCCTTAATTCCTTTTGATTTATATCTTTTCTCTCTATATTAAGTTTTTCGATTAACTCTTGAATAGTATCAACTAATTCTGTAGGTTCTGTAAGATTAGGCGTTGACTTCTGGAGTTCATAAAGTTCTTGAAGTTCTTGAGCATTTCCAATTTTATCGGAAAAGCCATTGTTAATATAGCTTAAGAATTCCTTGCCTCCTTTAAAACCCGAAATTAAGTTTTCTAGGTTTTTATAATATTTATCATCAATCTTTTGAATGGGAAAACCCTTACCTGTGCCATATTGAATAGACGTAAACCATTTACCCTCTGCTGATTTACTTTTCTTTTCAATGTCATAGTTTGATAAAGTAACTGTTAAGTTACCATCCTTAATCGCATGCCTTCTAAATCTGGAGCCTTTATTCTTTACAGGAGGTTTATCAAATACTTTTAACTTAAAAGTATTTAGATTTATTATCCCCTCTAAGTTTGGCTTCTTGTTTAATACTAATTTATCAGGTAAAGGGAGTTTAAGTGTTTCTAATACAGTTTTTGCAAAAGCCCTACTAACAGAACAACATACAGCATTACCAACTAACCTCCATTTATTATTTTCAGTTCCTAAAAATTGATAAGTGATGGGAAACCCCATAATTATTGCGGCTTCTCTTACAGTTGGTAATCTATATTCACCATCACCCGATCTTTTAATTTCTGATTTGTAAATTATTGACTCTCTAGAGTTTGCGATTTTTGTCGCTGTAATAGTACGACTTGGTCTATTCTCATTTTCAGGGAAGGACATTTTCCCCATAAATGGATGATTGGTTTTCCAATATCTTGAAAACTTCCATTCTACTTCATAAATACCCGTATCATAAAAATGATCAGTCAATTGGTTTTGAAAAATTTGAATTGGATATTGCGGATCTGAGATGACTATATCAGATTTTTCGGAAAATGGAATGGGAAACTGATTTTTCATCATTCCAATTGTCATATAAGCAGCTTTACCATTTTTAGCTTCTTCAGAATGGGTTGTTGTTGGTATAATTAGTTTTCTTTTGTTTATAATTTCACCAGATATTAATCTATTTCTTGCTTGAAATGATCCATAATCGGCTGAATTAATAATTTTTGTATTGTCATATAAATCAATAGCAATCTTTAAAGGGCTAATTCTATATTTATTCGCCCAATCTGTAAGACCAAGATCTTTAAATGTATAAGATGTTTGTAAATATCTTTTGGAATTAACTACATTTTCCATAAACCAAGCCTTAAGAATTGAATTGGGCTGATGTTTTTTTACTGCGACAATTCGCAAAAAGGTCTCTGTTAATTCAACTCCTAGTGATTTATCTGCATTTCCTGATTTATTCGAACTTGAGAAACTGACACATGGCGGACTACCAATAATTATCTCCGTATCTGGAAGTCTTTCTATTTCTTCAATATCGTATTTGAAGTCTAATATATTTTTAGGTCGGCAGTTTAGGCCAAAGTTATAATTATAAGTATCTACTGCAGGTTTCCAATGGTCAAAACCGTATATAATTTCATATCCCATTTGTCTGAATCCTTCGGAAAAGCCTCCTGCACCACAAAAGAAATCTATAACTTTCATATATTTTTCACAGATTAATAACAATTGAAATCTCTAATATAATAATTTACTTAAGACAAACGAATTATCTTAGGATGGATAATATTTTCATCACGTGGTAATACAATCTGCTTATTCGCTAAAGCCTGCAAACTATATGAAAGTTGAAAATTATCTCTAACAGAAGAAAATATGTAAACTCTATAATTGTCATCAATAGCGATTAGACCTCAATCAAAAGCACGATGCATATTAGGACATAACGCTAAACCATTGGTCACTTTATCATCATGTGACACCGAAAATGGCACTATATGACAGGCATCTACAAAATTATAATTGAACGTTGATTGTATTTACATACCTGTAACAGCACAGGTGTCATTATATACCTGAGAAATATATCTTTTGAAAAGGTGTGAACGCACAAATACATTTTCTTCAGTAATAAACTCTATTCGCTTATACTTCACTGCTGGATCATTCAACACAAGTTGCTGAATGGAGTTATAATAAGTTTCATCGCTACCCTTTTGAGCTAAATAATTAGCTTTAGTTTCGGCAAAGAAATAGTCCAAAATAAAATTAGTTAGTATCAATCGATTCTCAACACTTAACAATAACACAAAAACTTCTTTTGAGAAAACTGCATAATCTACCAATCTAGATAACGTTTCTACACTTTTAACATGTGCATGCAAACCTGCACGATTAAAAGTGATTACATACCAAAAATGCTCACCTGCAACCTTATCTGATTGCATATAATAGAACGGCTGTGTGAAATCTGATTGATGTGATGTATTTACTAGCAGTCGCCAATTCTCTTGAAATAGACCTACTAAGTCTGAATTGACCCTAAATTGATTGTCAGTCACTAGTCCTTTTTCTACTAATTCAATTAAAGTTAATATCAATATAGGCTTATGCGGAGCTTTACCATATTTAGTACCTCCACGCTTTATACGAATTATACCTTGTATTAATTGGTCTAGGTTAATCATAATTTGGTTTATTCAAACTTAAAACACTAATTCATATCGAACTGAACGACCTCCCCCAAATACATTTAAAGCACCTATTTCATTCAAACGTTGTAAATCAAGCGTTGCAGTAGCTTTAGAAGTTTTGGCAATAGCCATGTATTTTTTTGCAGTCATGCCGCCTTCAAATCCGTCAACACCAGCTTCAAACATGCGATTAATAACTTTCTGCTGCCTTTCGTTAAACAACTCATTGAAATTTACTAAACCCAACTCTTCAGCGAAAGAAATTGTGATTGTTTGAAGATTTTCAAGCGTAAACTTAAAATTAGGCCAGTCTTTATATTGCCAATTATACATATTGAGCCGATTAGCCTTGATAATCGGCTCAAATAAATTAGAAGATTAATTTACCATCCTTAAGAACCACTTTTGCATCAAGCTTAAATCCCCCACTTTCATTCCTAACAATTGAATAATCTATTGCGCGATATTCAAACTGATTCCGAATTGCAAGAAGAAAATAGGCACGAGCACTCACCCATCCATTATTACCTATTTCACGATTAAAGCGTGTTACTAATTCCTCATTGGAAAGCCTACTTAATTGACTCTAGAACTTTGTGATTACATGTTTCATTGTTTTGATACTTTAAAATGTTAAACAGTACCAATCAAAAAGACTAAGGGAGTGACCAAATTTTTGACTGAACAGCCCTCATCGATTGACCACCGTGGTTGGTTGAACTCGGTTGGTGTACATATTGTACTCTTGATGATTGAATATAATATAAAGATAGTGAATACTTTTAAAATTCAAAAAATAATCGCTATAACTATAATCGTAATTTAATATTTCCGATTCTTATCAATTGGGCAAATCAACTATACCCCCATAAAAGAAAAACCTTGAAATTATTTAAATTTTCAAGGTTTTTCTATCATTCACCAATTATTCAGTTTTATATCTTTACTTCCCTATACATAAAATCACGTCGTTTTGACATAGTAAGCTCCCATCCTGTTTGGGAGCTTTTTTATTTGTAGTCTAATGGCTTGTGGAGTAGTATGCGATCCTGCGAGAAAAATGCTTCCTCAAAATATGAAACCATCCTTATACG
>Ga0180217_1002918_pt1 | contig 14989 bp, 10 predicted proteins | sample eDN3rd37CBELigOP_FD_128521 | JGI IMG/M metagenome (GOLD analysis project Ga0180217, IMG submission 128521) | Enriched Organic Plus compost microbial communities from Emeryville, California, USA - eDNA 3rd pass 37_C BE-Lig OP (version 2) (version 2) ... | reverse complement strand
CGGCCCGGCTTCTTGCTGCGGTAGGGGAACTCCCCCTGCCAGGTGTTGGCCATGATGCGGCCGCCGGGCTCGAGCTCGTCGCCCCAGGCGAACTCGGCGTCCTCGAGCCCGCCCCGCGCGGCGAACTCCCACTCGGCTTCGGTGGCGAGATCCTTGCCGGCCCATTGCGCATAGGCCTCGACGTCGACCCAGCTGACATGCACCACCGGGTGGTCCCAGAGGCCGGCGATGTCGCTGCCTTCGCCCAGGGGCGTCTTCCAGGTGGCCCCCTTGGTGAACCGCCACCAGGCCGACATGTCGTTCAGGGGGACCGGGCCGTCCGCCGGCGAGAAGACCAGGGAGCCGGTGTAGAGCATCTCCGGGAGCGGTCTGCCGATAGCCTTTGGCCGCCAGGGCGCTGTCCACGGCGTTCTTGATGCGGCCGGGGATGATGTCGTTGTCGATCCGCGGATCCCCGGAGCCCGGCTGAACGTCCGGCGCCCAGGCTTAGGTGGAGCCGGGCGCGACGGCGACCGTGTCGCCCTGCAGCACGGAGACCTTTCCGCGCGGGGCCTCGCAGGCCGCGAGCGTCGGGCCGGCGGCCGCGAGGCCGAGGACGAGACCGGTGGTTTTCATGAGATCGCTGAGCATCTCAGACGCTCCTTCTTGTCCCTCGAAAGATCGCGATCTCGCGATCGTCACGGGTGATCTTTCGCCGCCGCCTCGGTAGGACCATCAGGTCAAACCCTTGGCTCGGCCGAGGCATGGTGGGGCTCCTCCCCGCCGAACCGGATCAACGGGGTTTTCCCTCCACGAAGCATACCTGCGGGCGGCGGCAGCAGGCGGCGGGCCTGGGTCCTGCCGGTCGGTTGGTCGGAGGGCGAGGCGCGCCAGGCGATCCTTTTGATTTCCTCCCTCTGGCGTCGCACCATCAGACCGCCCAAAGCGAGGCTCTGTTCGACCAGCTCGGCACGATCACCGCCGGGATGCTCTATATCTAGATCTGAGCCAGCACCGCACGCGGTGTATCCATCCGCATCTGGCCGAGGTTCTGGGCCTGGCTCGCGAGGGCGTTAGGCGAAGTCCAGGAGCGGCGGAGCGCCCCGATCGAGGGCCTCAGGCAGGGGCCGCTTCCATTTTGAGGCGCGGTCCGCAGTCCAAATCGCGCGCCGGCCCGGATCTTCCTTCTTAGCCGCGGCGGAACTTCGCCAGCGTTCGATCACTAATGGTTAAAGGCCTTGAGGGCGCTTGCGCGGCAAGCAGCTCTCCCGGCCGATCGTTACGCCGCCTTTTCCTGCGTCCAATACGGCGCGTTTTTGCGCCTTCCCGCCCTGTTTCCGGGGCGGGCGGGGAGTGAGGGATGAGCATCGGAGACCTTGGCCGTCACGCGGACGGCCGGCCCTCCCCAGGGCTGGCGGCGAACGGCGCTGCGCCCGCGCCTTCGAGCCGGGAAACCGAAGAACTGGCCGCCCTCTATCGCTTCACCGACCGGCTGTTCCGCGCGAACTCCGAGGAGGACGTCTATGAGGCCGGCCTGGTGGCGATCACCGAGGCCATGCAGTGCGATCGCGCCTCCATTCTGCGTTTCGATCAGGATAACGTGATGCGTTTCGTCGCTTGGCGCGGCTTGTCGGAGGATTACCGAACGGCCGTGGACGGGCACACGCCCTGGCGCCTGGGGGATCGCGACGCCTCGCCCCTCACGGTCGCCGACATAGATGAAACCAACGAGCCGGAGAGCATCAAGGCCGCCATCCGCTCCGAAGGCATCACCGCCCTGGCCTTCATCCCGCTGATGATTGGGGGCCGGGTGATGGGGAAGTTCATGACCTATTACCCCGCGCGGCGTGAGTTCACCGCCCATGAGATCGAACTGGGGCTGACGATCGCGCGACAGCTCGGCTTCAGTCTCGAACGCATGGCCGCCGAGGCCAGCCTGCGCAATGAGCGCGAGCGTCAGCAACTGCTGCTTCGCGAGATGGACCACAGGATCCGCAACCTGTTCACGGTGATGATCGGCATGGTGGCGCTGAGCGCGCGCGATGCGCGCAGCTCGCGTGAGCTGGCCGAAGCGCTCCAGGGCAGGATCGGCGCCCTGGCCAAGGCCCATGCCCTGACGCTGAGCGGCGGAGAGGCGCGGCGGCGCGAGGGCGCCACGCTTCATGCGCTCATCCGGTCGATCCTGGCGCCCTTCGAGCTTTCCGAATCCAAGCGCGTGAACTTGTCGGGGGCGGACGTCGGGCTGACCGACGAGGCGGCGAGCGCGTTCGCCCTGCTGCTCTACGAGATGGCCACCAATGCGGCCAAGTATGGCGCCCTCTCCCGCGAGGAAGGACGTATCAGGATCCGGACGGCTCAGCGGGACGGAAAGCTCAATCTGCTGTGGAGCGAGTTCGGCGGACCGCGGCCGGCCAAGACGGAGGCCGAGGGATTCGGCTCCAAGCTGGCGCGCCAGGCGGCCGAGCGTCAACTGGGTGGGCGCTTTTCGACCCGCTGGCGACCGGCGGGCCTGGCCATTCGCCTCTCGGCGTCGATGAAGCGCATGGCGCCCGATGCCGCGCGCGAAGGCTGACCTTCAGACGGCGAATTGCCCGAGGCCGCGAAGCCGCGTTAGGATCCAGCTATGATCCTGACCGACAAGCCCGTCGCGATCGCGGCCGACCATCGCGGCGTCGCCTTGAAGGCGCGGCTGAAGGACTGGCTGCTCGCCAAAGGCCATGTGGTGAAGGATTGCGGCGCCGACAGCGGCGCGGAGCGCGTCGATGCGATGGACTATGCGCTGCGGCTGGTGGAGGAAATCAAGGCGCATCGGTCCGACTTCGCCATAGGCCGTCGGTGTGTCGATCGGAGCCTGGTTCTGAGCCGTGGCGGTCGGGCCTGCGGGCCCGGCGATCGCCGGCAAATGAATGTGAAGGCTGCGGCGCGCCAAATCCTCAGATGGCGCGAGCGCGACCCTCCCAGTATGGCGCCCTCACCTTGTTGCGCTGGATCTTCCCGGCCTCGCTGCGAGGCAGGCTTTCGACGAAATCCACGCCTCGCGGAACCTTGTACTTGGCGATCGCACGGGCGGCGAAATCGAGGATGTCGCGCTTCAAGGCTTCGGTGCCCTGGACGCCTGCTCGCAGCTGAATGACCGCGCGGACCTCTTCGCCCCACTCGTCGTGCGGGATCCCGACGGTGCAGCTGTCCTCGACGGCCGGGTGCTTGATCAGCTCGTTGTCGATCTCCTGGGGATAGATGTTCACCCCGCCGGCGATGATGGTTTCGGCGCTACGACCGGTGAGGAACAGCCAGTCGTCTTCGTCCAGATAGCCGATGTCGCCCATGGTGAAGTAGCCGTCGCGACGTCCCGCCTCGGTCTTGGCTTCGTCCTTGAAGTACTCGAAGCCACCCTGATCCTTGAGGCTAAGATAGATGGTTCCCGGAACGCCGGGCGGCGCTTCGCGCCCATTCTCATCGAGGATCTTGGCCGCGCCAGGATGCGGGCGGCGCCCGACCGTGCCCGGCCGTTTCAGCCACTCCTCGCTCGTGACCGTGAAGCCGACGCCCCCTTCGGAACCGGCGTAGTATTCGTAGAGCACAGGCCCCAGCCACTCGATCATGGCGCGCTTGACCTCGGGCGGGCAGGGCGCTGCGCCGTGCGTGATACGGCGGATCGAGGAGAGATCGTATCTGGCGCGAGTCTCCTCGGGCAGGGCCAGCATCCGCTGGAACATGATCGGGACGAAGTGGCCCCGGGTGACCTTCTCGTCCTGCATGACCTGGAGCACCCGCTCTGTGTCCCACTTGTCGACCAGCACCGTGGGGACGCCGTTGTTCAGGGCGCGGCGGATGTCCCCGGCGAGGGGCGAGGCATGATAGGCGGGCCCGGTGCAGATGTGCTTGTCGACGGACCGGTCATAGATGGCGTCATAGCCGCCGATCGCCTGGGCGCCGGGCTTGTACACCCCCTTGGGCCGGCCGGTGGTGCCGGAGCTGTAGAGCATGGTCGAACCGCGCACCGGATCGTCGATGTCGGAACCCGCATGGGCCTCGATCGCCTCGTACGGAACGAAGCCGGCGGGCGTTTGGTCGATGGCCACCCGCAACCTCAGCCGCGGGCAACTGGCGGCCGCCTGTACGGCGCCAGCCAGGCTCGTCTCCACGAACAGCGCCTTGGCCTCGCAATTGTCGATGACATAGGCCATCTCTTCGGCCTTGAGGTGCCAGTTCACCGGGGTGAGGCGAAAGCCTCCGCGCAGGGCCGCAAAGAGGACCTCCGGAAACTCCACCCGGTTCGAACAGACGATCGCGACCGCGTCGCCGGCCGTCAGGCCATAGCTGCGCATCAGTCGGACCAGCCGATTGGCGTTGCGGTTGAGCTCGCCGAAGGTGCGCCGCCGCCCGTTCAACTCCGAGACGGCGACCCGCTCGGGTTGGATCTGGGCCCAGACCGCCGTGCACATGCCCGACTCCACCGCCGCATCCACCCGCGCCTTGATGTCGTCGTCGGCAAGCTTCGCCTGCTCGATCATCGCGTTCCTCCCTTCGCGTTGTCTCGGAGCTTCTGCGCTCGGGTCAGCCCCAGAGCGGCGAGGACGCCTTCATGGCGCGGATCATGAAGGTGACGGCCGCTACGTCCTGGCCGGTTTTGGCGTCGGCGATGTCGACGTCGTACCAGGCGTTCTCCGTCCTTGGGCTCTCGGTCAGTTTGCGCATGGTGGTGCGGCCGACATAGTCCCGGTCCGCAAGGAGCGGGCCCTTGAGCTGCCGCACCTCCAGCCCGCCGAAGAGGCCGACATAGGGCGTCCTCGCCTTGGCGAGCACGAAGGGGCGGCTCATGTGCGCCAAGCGAACCGCGAAGGCCGGCGAAAGCGCGCCCTTTTCGTCATAGATCGGCAGCCGCTCGGTGATCCGCCCCAGGCCCGCCTCGTAATCGGCCTTGGAGACGCGCATTGGGATGTCGGCCGTCGTCTCCCCGGGCGACAGATCGGCATAGATCCGCAGGCGGCCGGGCTCGGCGGGCGCCTGCTCGGCCATGCGGCGCGCGATCTCGGAGCCTCCGTCGGACCCCTTGGCCGATGCGGAGCCGACGCAGATCTGCTGACCTGTCCGGTTGACCATCCGCAGCGCGGCTCGGTCGGCTTCCGGCTGAACGATGGCCTGGACCTCCTCCCGATCGACGGTCGCCTGGGTGAAATGAAGGGAGATGTCGCCCGTTTCGAACCACGCCGCGCCATAGAGCTCGACCAGCAGGGGAACGAACTGGTCCATGTGCACCGAGCCGGGAACGGTGCCGCCCTTGAAGCCGAGCTTCGAGGCGACCTCGTCGTTATGAATCGAGGCCGTGGCCTGCTGGAAACCGTTGTGGGGCGCGCGGTAGGGACCGACCAGCGCGTCTTGGGCCTCCTGGGTGGTCATTGGAGCGCTCCCTGCAGGCCCATCATCTCTTCGAAATTGGCGCGGTAGAACCGGTCGCGGTCGTCTTCGCTCAGGCCCTCGAAGGTGCGTTCGAAGCGCCCGATCGGATCGTTCGTGCCCTCCGGATGGGGATAGTCGCTGGAGAACATGTAGAGGTCCGCCCCGCTGTCGCGGATCAGGTAGCCGGTGTCCTCTCCAGGGAACGGCGTGAACTTCACGTGCCGCCGGATGATCTCGGAAGGCTTGGCCGACAGTTGCTGCAGATAGGGGTCGGTGCGACCGAAGGAGCGGGCGCCCATGTCCATCTGGCGAAGGAAGCCCGGCACCCAATAAGCGCCGTACTCGATGACGCCGCCGCGCAACTCGGGCTGCCGATCGAAAAGGCCGTCATAGACCAGCGCGCCGAGGAACATCTCGGCCGAATGGGGCAAGGCCACATAGTCCTTGAACCGGAGGTTCTCGCCGCCTCCGTGCAGGTCGGGCGACTTGGGCTTGCCGTTGTTGACATAGGCGGGCGGCAAGGTGCGCGAGCCTGCGCCGATGTGAAGGACGAACGGAACCTTCTTGGCCGCCAGCAGGGCCCAGAAGGGATCAAGGTCCGGATGCCCCGGCGAGCGCTCGCCTGCGGGGGAGGACGGAACCCAGATCGCGCGACAGCCCAGGGCGATGGCCTCTTGCGCCTCTTCGAGGGCCCTGGCCGGGTTGTCGAGGGGGACATAGGCGACGCCGAGCAAGCGCGGATCGCCGCAGAAGGCGGCCATGGCGCGATTGGCCGCGCGCGCGCCGGCGTAGAGCACCTCTTCCTCGCTGCTCGTCCGGAACGGACGGAGCGCCGAGGTGGGAAAGACGAGTTGGCTGGCGAAGCCTAGCTCCTCCAAGGCGCGAACGCGCTCGCCGGGATCGAAAGCCCCGTAGGCCAGGCGACCCTTGGGGCCGCCGATCAGCCCTTCGATAACCTTCTCCTTGGGCGCTTCGACCGGCGGTCGCGTGGAGGGCGGATCGCGGCGCAGCAGCCGGTCCTTCATGGCTCCGTCGGCGAAGGGGACCAGCCAGTCGGCCGGCTCCATCACGTGGCTGTCGGCGTCGTGAAAGACGCGCCCGGCGGCGTAGGGCATCTCGTCTCCTCCTTATTGTTGACATTGACACTATTATATCGGCGCGCGGCTGTCTTGGGTGAAATGCGGCCGCGCCACGGCGGTCCTCAGAAACGCTTGCGGAGCGTGAGACGGTACACTCGGCCCAGCGGATCGGCGGTGTAGGTGTTGTAGGCGTAGTCCAGGCGCGCCGGCGGGGGATCGCGATCGAACAGATTGATCACCCCGAGAGTGGCGGTCGTGCGCCACGGGAGCTCCACTCGGTAGATCAGATCGACCGGGATATAGGCCTCGATCTTCTCACCGAAGCGATTGGTCGCGGTGGGTGGGAAGACGGACTCGCGATTGTCGATGATCCCGTCGAGATAGCGGACCGTAAGGCGCAGGTTGTGCGGCCCGCGGGAGTAGTCGAGATAGGCCGACCCTTTCCACCGCGGGATCGCCGGACCGGAGTTCATGGTCCCGGCGATGTCCTCGGCCGGCTCCAACTCGACGCCTTCGGAATAGAAGGCCGAGGCCTCGTACTTGAAGATGTAGTTCACGTCCCCGCCGAAGCGGACGTCGCCGCCCAACGTGTCGGGCAGGTCGAGCTGCCAGGTCGCGTCCATGCCGCGGATCTTGTAGTCGCGGGCGTTGGTGTAGAGGTTCTTCGTGCGCAGCAGGTTGGCGAGCCCGCAGGTCGCCGGATCGCCGACCCCGCCGGTGAAGGTGAACCGTTGCTGGAGGTTCCACCACGGGTCTTGCGGGTTCGACGTGCAGTGGTTGGGACTATTGAGGGACGGCCCGAAGAAGGCGGTGATCATGGCCGGGGCGGTGTCCCGCTCGATCGCGCCCTCGAAGTCGATGGCGTAGTAGTCGAGGGTCGCGCGGAAAGTCCCGACGTTCAGGATAGCGCCGACGTTGTAGGTCGTAGCTTCTTCAGGCTGAAGGTCTGGGTTGTTGTAGATGTCGATCGGGCGGAAGGCGCCGAGTTGCGCGACGACCCCGCCGCTCGTGAGGAAATCGTCCCCGAGGTTCGTCAGGTCGGGCGACTTGAAGGTCGTGCCGGCGGAGCCGCGCAGGGTCAGGTGGTCAGTCGCTTCCCACCGCAGCGCCACCTTGGGGTTGGTCGTCGTGCCGATGTCGCCGAGATCCTCGTAGCGCAGGGCCACCTGGGCCTCGAGCCGGTCGGTGATCGGGACCTTGAGCTCGCCGAAGATCGCGAACACATCGCCGGTCAGGTCCCATGGCTTTTGCGCGCCGAAGAAGGTCAGCACGCCGGTGGGGGTGGCGCAGCTCGTCACCCCGAACATCGGACAGGGATTCTTCAGGATGTTGGTGGCGTCAGGGAGGTTCTTTTTGTCCTGCTGCCAGCGGTACTGGACGCCGCTGGCCCAAGTGATCCCCTCATCGGCCCAGAGACGCCAGGGAAGGGCGCCGTCGAGCACCAGATTGGCTTCGAAGATTCGCGACCACTCCTCGAACGCGTAGGGATTGGCTTCCAGATAGCGGATCACCTCGTCGCTGTTGGCGACGCGGGGATCGAGCGCGAGGGCCTGGGCGTACTGCGGATTGGCCACCAGGGTGTGAGCGTTGCCGGCCATGCCGGTCGAGAACGGATTGAACCAGAGGCAGGGGCCCTGGCCGGGCGTGCTCGTCGCCGGGTCGGCGCCGCCGGGCGTGCACCCGTGTCCGCCTAGTCCGAGCAACGCGTACTGCAAGTTGGGCGTCGTGATCTCCGATGTGATCCGCTCGTTGGTCTGCTCAGCCCAGGTGGCGTTGACCGCATAGTTGATCCCGCCGATCGGAAGCGGGCCGGTCAGGCCGGCGGAGACGCGCAACAGGTGCATCTCGCGACGCGACTGGAAGCCCTCCCCGGTCAACGGATTGCCGCTGTAGCCGTAGGGACGCCATCCCGAGTTCGAGGTCAGCACCCCATTGGCGTTGATGTTGGCGATCTGGGCCGCGGTGAAGGCGTCGGGATTGAGGGTGAGCAGGGCTCGCAAGCCCGGATGGTCCGGCGGGATGTAGTAGCCTCGGGCGCCCTCGCTTCCGGCCGGCGCTGGAAAGGGATTGTTGCCGCCCGCGCTGGTGGCCAGCGGATAGTTGCTGGGGGCGTAGCTGGGATTTTGAACCTCGCGCGGGACGGTGTGGCCCGAAGCGAGGCCCTCGAGGTGGAAGCGATGTTCGCCGGCGACGTCGAGGTTCAGCTCGCCGTAGACCTGATAGCCGTCGATCTCGTCGACCAGATTGTTGAACGGGCCCTGGTAGAACTGGCAGCGCGCAGACGAGCCGCTGCCTGTCAGGACGCCGCCGAGCGCCAGGCAGCCGGGATCGACGAAGCCCTGGTTGAACGCCGCAACGCTCTTGGTCGGGCCGGTCAGATAGGCGCCCGGGCTGCCGTTGGCCGACCAGCCGGACTGAGAATTGACCGTGAGCGGATAGAGCCCCCAGTCGCGCTCGTCCTGTTGCAGGACGGACCTGTGCTTGTATCCCGCCGTCAGGAGGAGGTTGCCCCAGTCGGCGACCTTCCCCCACGCGATGTTGGCGCTGTAGTCGCCCGCGGACTTGCGGATGGCGTTGTAGGTGGCGTCGATTTCCAGCCCTTCGAAGTTCGACTTGGTGATGTAGTTGACGACCCCGGCGATCGCGTCGGACCCATAGGTCGCGGCCGCTCCGTCGGTGAGCACCTCCACCCGTCCAATGGCCGCGGTAGGCATCATGGCCACGTCCACGCCGCTGCCTGCCGACTGCACGATGGGCATGCGATGGCCGTTCAGCAGGACCAGGGTGCGTGAGGCGCCCAGGCCGCGAAGGTTCACCGTCACCGCGCCGGAGTTCTGACCGTTGATGCGGTTGGCCTCGCCGACCGTGTTGGTGACGGCGGGGAGATTCTTGATGAACTCCAGCGGGGTCGGGTCGCCACGCTTCTGAAGCTCCTCGCTGGAAAAGGTCTGGATGGGGATGGCGCCATTGCTGGTTCCCGCCAGCAGGCTGCCCGTGACCACCACCTCCTCGACCTGGGCGTCCTGAGCCGCGGCTCCGCCAGGCCAGGACATGGCGGCGAGGGCCAGCGTCGAGGCGCTGGCGACAAGGCGTGAGCTGGTCATTCGATTGCCCTCCCGTGCGCCGCTGCGACGCGTTCCTCCCGCACCGACGCAGCCCGCCGGCGACAATGCCGCTTTCCGAGCGGCTTATTGACTAGAACACTAATTAGAGAATTTTGGAGAATGCAACGCAGATTGTCGATCTAGTCAAAGATTGTTGACTAAGACACTAATTGCGAGGCGCAATGCGGCCAGCGCGGGAGGCGGACCATGGTGGAGGCGACGGGCGAGGCGTTGCGGTCGGAATCACGCGTCCGACTGGGGATCGGCGACAAGCTTCTCTATGGGGTCGGAGCGACCGCGAGCGGGGTCAAGGCGCGCGGGCTGAGCGCCTTCATGATGCTCTTCTACAACCAGGTCGTGGGATTGCCGGCGGCGTGGGTCGGGGCGGCGATCATGATCGCGCTCGTCTTCGACGCCATCGTCGATCCGCTGGTGGGCCAGGTGTCAGACCACCTGCGCACGCCCTGGGGCCGGCGCCACCCGTTCATGTATGCGTCGGCCTTGCCCCTGGCGCTGGCGCTCTTCCTCTTGTGGGCGCCTCCTGGCAGTTGGTCCAAGGAAGCGATCTTCGCCTACATGATCGCCATTTCGCTGACGGTGCGGTTCCTCGACACCTTTTTCGAACTGCCGCACACGGCGCTCCTGGCCGAGCTCACGCGGGACTATGATCAGCGCACCACGCTGGTGGCTTTCCGGGCCTTCTTCCGTATCGCCGGCGGCCACCTGATGATGCTGATCACCTACAAGTTCTTCCTACAGCCGAACGCGGAGTACTCGGTCGGCGTCCTCAACCGCGAGGGTTACGCCCAGTACGGCCTTTGCGCAGCGCTGCTGGTGTTCTTCACGATCCTGGTCTCCAGCCTAGGCACGCACCGGTTCATCCCACACCTTCATCGCCCCGCCAAACGAACGGCGAGCCTGACCGGCATGGGGCGGGAGGTGGTCCACACGCTGCGCAATCCCTCCTTCGCGATCCTGCTCGCATCGGGCACGCTGCTGTCCATCGCCACCGGCCTGAAGGGCGCGCTGGAGCTCTATTTCGAGGCCTATTTCTGGGAGTTCACCCCCGACCAGCTCGTCTACATCACCGGTGGCGGGATCGTCGCCTCGGCCCTGGGCGTCACCCTGGCCCCGATCGTATCCCGCAAGCTGGGAAAGAAGCGCGGCGCGCTGATCGTCTGGACGATCTCGCTCACCCTGGCCTCGGCGCCGATCGCCCTGCGCCTGGCCGGATTGATGCCGCCCAACGGATCGAACGCGCTGCTCTACATCATGATCGGGGAGAGCGTCTTCCAGGGGACCGCCGCACTGACGACCGGCATCCTGCTCTCCTCCATGCTGGCCGACGTCGTCGAGGACAGCGAAGTGCGGACCGGTCGCCGCTCCGAAGGCCTGCTCTTCTCGGCCGACAGCCTGCTGAAGAAGATGGTTTCCGGCCTCGGGGTCTTCACCTCGGGCATCCTGCTGACCGTCGTCGGCTTCCCGCAGGGCGCGCGTCCGGGCGAGGTGGATCCGAAGGTGATCCACGACATGGCGGCGCTCTATCTGCCCGTCGTGGTGACGCTCTATCTGGCCGCGATCGCAACGCTTTTCGCCTTCCGCCTTGACAAGCAAGCCCACGAAGAAAACCTGCGGAAACTCGCGTCGGACCCCAAGGCCGTCTAAGGCGAGCGGGTGAGAACGTCCGATTCAAGAAAGCAGATGATCAAGCGCCAGATCCATAGTCAGGGCCGAACCGCCGCATGAGGTCTGCGCGACTGCGGCGAGGCCGCCGGCTGACACCGGAGGCGCGGCGCGAAAGCCTGCTCGACGTTGCTGCGGCGCTGGTCCTGGAGCAGGGCTACCTGCCGCTCGGCATGCAGGATCTCGCCGATGCGGCGAAGGTGAGCAAGGCGCTCATCTACAGGTACTTTCCTGAACCTTACGACCTTTACAACGCCCTGCTCGAACGGTCTTGCGCGCAGTTGGCGGCGGCCGGCGTCGAAGAGGCGGCCAAGGCGCCCGACGCGCAGCTGGCGGTGGTGGCGACGGCGGACCTTTACTTTCGCTATGTCTGCGAGGCGGGGCCGTTGGTCCAGATCGTCCTGCGCGACAGATTCATGGGCGGCCGGATCTCAAAGGCCGCCGCCGCGCTCCGTGACCGGGCGTGCGGCGCGCTGGCGCGAGCCTTGCGTCGGGAGTTCCAGCTGCCGATCCAGGAGGCGGTGGCGTGCGTAAGCATCGGCACGACCATGCCCGAGGAGTGTGGTCGCCTCGTCTACCAGGGCGACCTTGATCTCGAGCAGGGCGCCGTGCTCTGCCGTCAACTCATCCTAGGCGTCCTGGACGTCGCCGCCCGCCGCGGCGCGGAAATGGGCCGCTAGGCGACGGTTCCCAGCTTCGACGATCTCGGCGGCCAGATCCTCGGCCAGACCGCTCGTCAGCCGTCCGCGGGCAAGGATGCGACCGGTTCGCAGGACGGCGGAGGTAAGGACGGTGGTCGCCGCCCGCGCGACCTCCGGCGGGACGCCGTGGCTCCGGCTGAAGCGCTCGGCGACCACTTCGGTGTTCGCGGCGCGCAAGGCCCGCTGCTCGCGTCTAAGGCCTTTCCGAACGGCTGGCGCGGCCTGCAGGGTTTGGAGAAGGCCCCCGCGCTGAGCGACCTCGCGCAGGTAGGTGACGGTGGAAAGGCGCAGCCGTTCGACCGGCCGCGTAGCGGTGTCCACCCGCTGCAGCTGGGCCGCGCGAACCGCCTGCAGTTCGCGGCGCGCAAGTTCGACCAGCAACTCGTCCACGGAAGGAAAGAAGTGATAGGCGCGGGGCGCGGTCAGTCCAACCTCGCGGGCGATGCGCTTGATGGTGACGGCGTGCAGCCCTTCGGAGACGATGATCCTGGCGGCCGCGTCGAGAATGAGCGCGCGCCGGTCTTCGATCGGCAGGCGGCGCCCGGGCCGGCGCGCGATCGCGCGCCCGGGCGCAATCTGGAGCACGGGCCCGACGCCGGAAGGCGCAGATGGCAACGGCGGCGGCGAAGGCGCGCGGCCGGCTCTCGCCTTCGCCCAGTGACCCCGGGTCGGATAGGGGATGGCCGTCCGATCGCAAATCTTGGCGAGACCGGAAGCGCTGAGACCAAGCTCCCGCGCGATGGCGGACAGGGGCTCGCGCCATAAGCGCTCGTAAAGGGCCTGGCGGCTCAGCTCGATCATTGGACCCCGCGTCATCGCTCCCCCTGTTCGCGGCGAGAATAGCCATGGCGTCGTTCCGCGCCAGGGGCCATGCATCCGTCGGGACGTTTCCTTGATGACATTCGCACTAATTAGTATGCACAATGCTCACCTAGCGGCAACGACAGGAAAGCTGGCATGCAGACGACGCTCGCGCCCTCGAAGACCGTCGAGGACTTTCGCCAGGAGGCGCGCGCCTGGCTGCAAGCCGCTTTTCCCCCTCACCTGGCCGGCCGCGCTCCTCAGGCAGGGGAGGCCGATCCGGGCGATCCCGCCTTTGGAAGCTGGCGGGCGGCGCTGTGCGACAAGGGATGGGCGACGCCGACCTGGCCCAGGGCCTATGGCGGCGGCGGCCTTTCGCAGGCTGAAGCCCGTGTGCTGCGCGAGGAGATGCGTAAGATCGGCGCGTGGAATCCGATCGGCTACAGCATGGGCGTGCGCATGCTCGGCCCGACCCTTCTCGAGTACGGGACTGACGCTCAGAAGCAGGCCCACATACCGCCGATCGCGCGCGGAGAGACCCGCTGGTGCCAGGGCTATTCCGAACCCAACGCCGGCTCGGATCTCGCCTCCCTTCAGACGAGGGCCGAGGATCGCGGCGACCATTTCCTGGTCAACGGGCAGAAGATCTGGACGAGCGGCGCGCAATACGCCGACTGGTGCTTTTGCCTGGTGCGCACGGATCCCAACCGCAAGCACGACGGGATCTCGTTCCTGCTGATCGACATGCGATCGCCAGGGATCGAGGTGCGGCCGATCCAGCTGATCTCGGGCCGCTCCCCGTTTTGCGAGACCTTCTTCACCAATGTCGAGGTCCCGAAGGAGAACTTGGTCGGGCCCTTGAACGGCGGTTGGACCGTCGGAAAGCGCCTCCTCCAGTACGAGCGTCAACGAAGCGAGGATGCCCCGCCGCGTGCGACCGAGAAGCGGCCGATCCAAGAGGTGGTCCTCGACTATGTCGGCCGTGACAGCCAAGGGCGCCTCGCCGATCCAGACCTCAGGCTGCGTCTGGCGAGACACGCGATGGATCGGCAGGCCTTCGCCCTCACCATGCAGCGCGCGGCGCTGGAAACTGGCTCGGGCGGCCCGACCGCGGCCACTTCGATCCTGAAGAACGTCTCCTCGCTCCTCGTGCAGGAACGGGCCGAGCTCCTCGTGGAAGCCATGGGAGCTCAGGGGCTGGGCTGGGACGGTGAGGCTTTCGAAGCGGACGAACTGGCCTGTGTCCGAGAGTGGCTCTCGGGCAAGGCGAACACCATCTTCGCCGGGTCGTTCGAGATCCAGAACAACATCATCGCCAAACGCATCCTGGGCTTGCCCACAACGACCGATTGAGCAGAGAGCCTGAGCTTGTCGCTAGGCGACGGCTTCATGACTGCGGCGAATCCTGATCGTTCGACGCTGATTCCGGTGAATGTCGGTCGTCGCAGCAGTGCGGATTGTCGCCCGCGCAGCCGAACAGCTTCCGAGGAGACTCCGCATGTGGGACTGGTTCCTGACGTACTGGAGTTCGGTTGGGCTCGCCGCCGCGATCGTCCTCGCGCTCCTGTTGTTCTTCACCAAGGTCTGTCGCGGGCGGCTCCAGGGTTCTCGTTGGCGCGATCCCGTCTGGGTCGCCTGGCTGACGACGCTCGCCTATCTGCTCCACAACTTCGAGGAATATGGCGTCGACGCCCTGGGCCGGGCGTTCCACTTCCCCTTGTGGATGTGCCAGCAGTTCGGTCACGCCTCGCTGGAGGCCTGCCCCATCCCGTTGTCCTACTTCGTCGCGGTCAATATTCCCCTGATCTGGATCGCCCTGCCCATCGCGGCGCTCTGGTGTCGCAGCCATCCAGCGGTCGGCTTGTCCGGCGCTGGCCTTCTCCTGGTCAATGCGGTTGCGCACGTGGGCGGCCTGTTGGCGGGCGGCGGCTACTCATCCGGGACCCTGACCGCCGCCGTCATCTTCCTTCCCCTGTCGATCTGGACGTTCGTCGCCTTCTTCGGCCAAGGAAAGCTGCTGCGTTGGCCGGTGCTCGGGGCGATCCTCGTCGCATCGCTCCTGATGCATGGAATCTTGCTGGGGCTGATGCTCGCCTTCCTCGGCGGCGTCCTGTCGCTCCTCGCCCTGATCGTCCTTCAGCAGCTCTGCCCGTTGGTGTTGCTGCTGCTGCCCTGGCTGGCCAGCCGGAAATGGCCAGGGCTAGATGGAAAGGCCATGCCACTCCGCTGGCGGCCCGGGAGG
>Ga0180217_1002916_pt1 | contig 14996 bp, 13 predicted proteins | sample eDN3rd37CBELigOP_FD_128521 | JGI IMG/M metagenome (GOLD analysis project Ga0180217, IMG submission 128521) | Enriched Organic Plus compost microbial communities from Emeryville, California, USA - eDNA 3rd pass 37_C BE-Lig OP (version 2) (version 2) ... | reverse complement strand
TGAAGTTCGGGGATCGGCTCTGGGCGTTGCCACTTGCCACGCTCTGGCGGGTCTAGCTGTACTCGGTCCGCCGGCACCCGACGCGCTGCCGCCCACCTAGCCGCTTCCGGCCGGGGACACGGCCCGCACCCCGAACCGTTCCGCGGCGTCGATGAGTTCCCGGTCATAGGTGATGAACTCGTTCACCTCGAGCCGAAGCGCCACCGAGATGTGCAGAGCGTCATTGCTGCGGAGCGGGGCGAGCGAGGCGGCGTCGATGAGATCCTTGCGCGAAATATCTACGAACTCGACCTGGTCGAGCACTTCGCGCACCGTCTCGACGGAGAGCAACCCCGGTCGACTGGCGGCAGCGCAATGCTTCCGCTTGGGGGGGGCGCGTACCCCCTGCCGCCCGTGAGCGGCACCGATCCTCGCCCACCATAGACTGGTATCCATGGATCTTCTCGTGGTGGGCTCTGGTTTCTTCGGGCTGACGGTCGCCGAGCGCGCCGCCGCCGAACTCGGCAAGAAGGTGACGGTGATCGAACGCCGCTCGCACATCGGCGGCAACGCCTACAGTGAGGCTGAGCCCGAGACCGGCATCGAGGTGCACCGCTACGGTGCGCACCTGTTCCACACCTCGAACGAGACCGTGTGGGAATACGTCAACCGGTTCACGAAGTTCACGAACTACGTGCACAAGGTGTACTCGCATCACAAGGGCGTCGTCTACCCGCTGCCGGTGAATCTCGGCACGATCAACCAGTTCTTCCAGGCCGCCTACTCGCCCGATGAGGCGCGCGCGCTCGTGAAGGAGCAGGCCGGCGAGTTCGACGTGAAGACGGCCCGCAACTTCGAAGAGAAGGGCATCGCCCTGGTGGGCCGGCCCCTGTTCGAGGCGTTCTTCCGCGACTACACCGCGAAGCAGTGGCAGACAGACCCGGCGAAGCTCTCAGGCGACATCGTCAGCCGTCTGCCGGTCCGCTACACCTACGACAACCGCTACTTCAACGACACGCACGAGGGCCTGCCCGTCGACGGGTACACGGCGTGGCTCGAGCGCATGGCCGACCACCCGAACATCGAGGTGCGCCTCGAGACCGACTTCTTCGATGTGTCGCAGCCGCTCAATAAGCGCGACGTCGTGGGCCAGGTCCCGGTCGTCTACACCGGGCCCGTGGATCGCTACTTCGACTACTCCGAGGGCGAGCTCGCCTGGCGCACCCTCGACTTCGAAGAAGAGGTGGTGAACGTCGGCGACTTCCAGGGCACCTCGGTGATGAACTACCCCGACCCCGAGTTCCCCTACACCCGCATCCACGAGTTCCGGCACTTTCACCCCGAGCGCGACTACCCCAAAGACAAGACCGTCATCATGCGCGAATACTCGCGCTTCGCGAACCGCGACGACGAACCCTACTACCCGGTGAACACCCCCGAGGATCGCGAGCGCCTCCTCAAGTACCGGCAGCTCGCCGAGGGCGAGGATCGCGTGCTGTTCGGCGGGCGCCTCGGCACCTACCAGTACCTCGACATGCACATGGCGATCGGTTCGGCGCTGTCGATGTTCAACAACAAGCTGCGCGACCTGCTCTGATCCTCGCCCTCGCTATCGCACACAGCGAGCAATCAGTCAATCCGTAGCGTCCTGTGAGCCGAAACTCATAGCGTGAGAGTGTGGCTGCTTCTTCCGTCAATTTCCCCCGCGGTAAGTACTATGCGCTGACCTGGAGCATCCCCGACGCCTACGGCGGCATGACGAACGCCATGCTGCACCGCTCCCGCGCTTTCCATCGGCTCGGCGGGGTGCCGGTCGAGATCCTCACCCTCGACGACCGCCCCGACTACGCCGAGCTTGGTGCTGCCCTGCGCGAGTCGGGGGAACTCATCGAGGGCCTCAGCATCCGCAACCTGTGGGACGACCTGCGAGAGCGCACCGTGAACCCGGCCACGAAACCGGCGAAGGCGGTGCCGATGCTGCAACCCGAGGCCGATGACCGGGTGGTGGATTCCGGGGGCGTAGTGCTGCTTCGCGAGCGCCGCGACACCACCGGGGAGTTCGTCGCCGCGGACCGCTTTCGCCGAGACGGCACCCTGCTCGCCACCGAGCGCATCGCTCGCGGCCGCCGCAGCATCGTGCTCTACGCGCCCGACGGTGCACCGCTGCGTCACTGGGGGAGCCGCTGGGCGCTGTACCGCTGGTGGCTCGACCGGGTGTTCGGCGGCCGCCTGAGCTTTCTGCTCGTGGACTCGAAGACGAGCGCGCGATTCGTGCCCAGCTACCGGCGCGAGCACGTGGTCACCGTGCACATCGTGCACGGTTCGCATCGCGAGGATCCGGCAAGCCCCGAACTCCGCAGCTCACGGGCGAGCACGCTCCTGCGCGCCACCGACTTCGACCTGGTCACGGTGCTCACCACACGACAGCGGCGGGAGCTGCTCGACGACCTCGCCCGCCACGGGGTCGACGCGGAGGAGCGCGTGCGGGTAATCCCGAACGCCATCGTCCTGCCCGACGTCGAGCCCGTCGAGCACGCGCGGGGCGAGGGGATCGTGGTCGCCTCCATCGACGAACGCAAACGCGTCGACCTCGCCGTGGAGGCGGTCGCCGAGGCGCACGAACAGGACGAGTCGGTCGAGCTCGAGATCTACGGCGACGGCCCGCTTGCACCGCAGCTGCGCGCCATCCTCTGCGAACTCGGTGCCGACCGGTACGTGTCGATGCGCGGCTACCGGCGCGATGCCCGCTCACAGTTCCAGCGGACCGACTTCAGTCTGCTCACCTCCACGAATGAGGGCCTGCCGCTCGTGCTCGTCGAGAGCATGGCCGCCGGCTGCATCCCCATCGCCTACGACATCCGCTACGGCCCCGCGGACATTATTCGGGACGGCGTCGACGGGTACGTGGTGCCCGATGGTGACACCCGGGCGTTGGCTGAGCGGATCCTCGAACTTCAGCACATGAGCCCCGCGAACCTGCAGGCGATGCGCCGCCGCGCCATGCAACGCGCCCAGGCATTCTCAGACCTCGAGATCACCAAGCGGTGGGCCCGCGAACTGCAGCGCGCGCTCGACACCAAGCGGGTGCGGGACGCCCGCGAACAACCGATCACGGTCAGGCTCCGGCGACGGGCGGGCGTCGTCAAGCGCCGGCTGCAACGCGTCAGCGGCCGCTGAGGAGCGGCAGACCGGTCGCTTTCGACCCGAGCGCACGCGCGAGCTTATGCGAGGGGGCCTCGACGGCGCGGCGGAAGAGCTCGGCCACCACGATGCTGACCGGAATCGCGATGAGCGAGGCGAGCCACCAGCGCGACGAGCCGCACAGGTACACGAGCGTCGCGAGGATCGGCACATGCACCAAGTAGAGGCTGAACGAGAGCTGCCCCAGCCACTGGGCGGGCCTCGTCTCGAGCACCCTCACGAACCGCGGCCAGGCGATCGCGAGCACCACGATCAGGGCGGCTCCGGCTCCGGCGAGACCCCAGAGCACGTCCTGCCCGAACCGGCCCAGCGGGAGGGGGCGGGAGAGCCAGCTCGCGATCAGCAGCCCCGCCGCGAGCAGCGCCAGCGCCGGCGGTGCCCATCGCGGCAGCCGGAGCGCACGCAGCTCGTCGATGTGCGTGGCCATGATGCTGCCGATGAGAAAGAGCGGAATGTAGACGAGCACATCGACCGAGAGCACCCGACCCAGCACCGTTGCTGCGATGCACAGCCCACCGAGCACAAAGGGGTGCCGGGTCACGCGCAGCGCCACCCACACGAACAGCGGCAGCAGGAGCGAGAAGATGACCTCCCACCTGAGCGACCAGAGCACGTTGTCGATGTCGTAGGAGCGCTGGGTGAGCGACGCCTCGCTCAGCAGGGTGCCCGGCGTGACGGTCGTGGCTTGGGCGTTGCGCATCCAGGACCCGTCGGGCATGGTGCTTGGGTCGCGCGGCAGCAGCACGATGAAGAGCGCCGCCAGCAGCAGCGCGCCGAGCACCGGCAGGTAGAGCCGCACCATGCGTGCGGGGTAGTAGCTCACCCAGGAGAAGCCCGGCCGGAGCGCGGGAAGCGCGACAGCCAGACCCGAGAGCACGAAGAAGATCAGCACCGACTCAGTGCCGGGGAACAACAGCTTGAGCGGGGACTGGGTGATCCAGGCCCAGGCCTCCTTGTCGATCTCGGGCCGGGCCACGAGCGAGACGTGATGCAGCAGTACCGCGAATGCGGCGACCCCGCGCAGCCCGTCGAGGCTGCGTATGCGCGAGGAGCTCCTTGTGGCGGGTGGCACCCTTCCAGGCTAGGCAGGCGAACTGAGCGGGCCCTGTGCCGTGGTGCGGTGCGTCTCGCCACGCGGTGCGCCGCCCTTCCCGCCCGTCCCTACGATCCCACCCCGTCACCACGATCCGGCACCGCAAGACTGTAGGGGCGGAGCAGGATCGTAGGGACTCGATGCGACGGAGCGACTCGAGTCCTTGATTTGGCTGCTCCCACCCAGTGCTGAGAGGAGACTATTGCTGGTTGGCAATTGCCAACTTGCCGTCGTACTCTGATGTGTTAAAGGAGAGCCTCATGGAAATCGAAGTGACCCTCCAAGTTTCCGGTATCGAGCTGGGCGATGAACGCACAGCAGAGGCGCTTGGTCAATACTTCCCTGAACTGCTGTGGCAGGGCGATAACCAAGATCTCACGGTCACGTTCACTGTCTCCGTAGTGGATGCCGCCGCGGAGGTGCTTGAGAAAGTACGTGCGCTGACCGCGACGTTCCCCGCGTTCAAGGTTTGTCGGGTGGATCGCGACCTCGTGTCAACGACTGAGATCTCCACGCGCGTCGGCGTGAGCCGAGAAGCCGCCCGCAAGTGGGGGATAGAACCAGGCTTCCCAACGCCCTACGCCCACATCGGGAATACCAAGGCGTGGTTGTGGTGCGAAGTGTTGGCGTGGCTTCAAGACTCACGTGGTCTAGACATCGACGAGCGCGTCGCCACGGAAGCGCTCATGGTACAAATCGACAATTGTCTATTCGCCCGTGGTAGGTGAGGCAGGCGTTCTCGACGTTGGCTGCCAGCCCCGGCATGCGCTCCTTGATGCTGGGGTATCTCGACCGCGATAACAGGCCGTTCACCGAAGCGGAGTGGCGAGAGGCAGCCTTCTCGCCACTCAGCTGTTGATACAGCGCCGGGAGTCCACCAGGATCTACACCCGCGATCGCGACACTCGGAGTGCTCACCCGAAACCGCTACCCGTTCGATGCGGAAGGTCGAGCCGTGCGGCACTGGGCCTGAGGTTGGGCTGCCGCGGCGTGCTGCGCACGCCTTGCCATAGAACGAAGCGCGCGCGTTGCGTCGCGGGAGCGGCAGTGGTGACGCTGGTGCGTCACGTCACCACCATCGCGACCACAGATAGTGGTGAGGTCCAGCACAAGCCCGCACCCTTGGTGACCAGGCCAGTGGCGCACTCCCCTTTCTTGAGGCGGTGGCTTGCGCTGCAAGCCGCCGGCACCCCGACCAGGGGCAGGGTGGGACGTGGGCGAACTTTGCAAGGGAATCCCTGAGTTCCTAACTTGATCTCTCGCTTAAGATCGAGTCGTCGTAGTCATTTATGAACATCCGGAGCAGATCTCCTCGCGCTGTCGTTGCGGTCAAGTCCCGTGGAGTGGTGTAACCCGATCGTGATCCTTCGAGCTGGTTACTAAGCCGCCAGAGCGGCACGATCAGCCATCGACACCTCCCCAGCCACGTCACCATCAACGACCGCGAGCCGGCAACGAGTGAGAACATCCAGCCCGAGATAGCGTCGCCCCTCGGCCCATTCATCGGACTGCTCGGCCAAGACCGCGCCGACCAGACGCGTGATCGCGGCCCGGTTCGGGAAGATCCCGACGACGTCCGTGCGTCGCCGGATCTCCTTGTTCAGCCGCTCGTTGGGATTGTTCGACCAGATCTGCTGCCAGACATCCTTCGGGAAGGCGACGAACGCGAGCAGGTCTGCTCTGGCGGCGTCCAGGTGCGCGAACACGTCCGGCAGGGGCTGTTCGACATAGTCGAGGAGCCGGTCGAACTGCGCCTCGACAGCGGCCTTGTCGGGCTGGTCGTAGACCGAGTGCAGCATCGCCTTGACCGCCGGCCACATGGCTTTCGGCGTCACGGCCATCAGGTTCGCCGCGTAATGCGTCCGGCAGCGCTGCCAGGCTGCTCCCGGCAGGTTCGCCGCGACAGCCTCTACCAACCCGGCATGCGCGTCACTGGTGACGAGCTTGACGCCGGTGAGGCCGCGGGCGACGAGATCGGCGAAGAACATGCTCCAGGCAGCCCCGGTCTCGGCAGTGGCGACCTGCATACCGAGGACCTCGCGATGCCCGTCAGCGTTCACCCCGGTCGCCACCAGCACGACACTGTTGATCACGCGGCCGCCCTCACGAACCTTCATCGTCAACGCGTCCGCGGCGACGAACACGAACGGCCCTGCCTCCGAAAGCGGCCGTGTTCGGAACTCCTTGACATGCTCATCGAGGTCTTGAGCCATGCGGGAGACCTGTGATTTCGACAGGGAGTGAATACCGAGAGTCTTCACGAGCTTGTCCATGCGGCGCGTGGAGACACCGGCAAGATACGCGTCGGCGACGACGGTGATCATCGCCGCTTCGGAGCGTTTGCGGCGCTCGAGCAGCCATTCCGGGAAATACGTGCCCGAACGCAGCTTGGGGATGGCGATATCGATCGTGCCGACACGGGTGTCGAGGTCGCGGTGCCGGTAGCCGTTGCGCTGCGCGATGCGGTCGGGGCTGGGTTTGCCCCATTCTGCGCCGACGACGGCGTCCGCGTCCGCGGACAGTAACGCGTTGATCATGGTCTGCAGCAGATTGCGCATCAGATCCGGCGACGCGTCGCCCAGGGCTTGGTTAAGGACGCTGGCAGGGTCGACAATGTGTGGAGCGGTCATCGTGTGTTCTCCGTTCGAGTGAGAGGTAAGAGGCTTCTCGAAGGATCACACGGTGGCCGCGTCTGCGTCTACGTGGTTGTTGACGCGGTCACCGGGTGGTCGTTACACCACTATGCGGGACTCCACTTTCGTTGCCGTGGGATGACCGAGATCACTACGCATCGCCTTGAGCAAGTCTTCAAATGCGTGGACGGTCTTGATGGTGTCATTTGGTGAGTTAATGGCTATGGCACGAAAGCCGTTCCAGGCCAAGATTACTTTCCTCGAACCGTAGGCGATAAGGTTTGGGACCGCTCCGGCGAAGAGTTTGAGCATTTCTTGCTCGGTCATCGGATCCTTCGATTTATCTAACTGCAACATTTGCATGAGACCACGAATTAGCTCGTCGTAGATCTCTGTTTTTCTCGCTCGAATCGCATTCTCGCGTGATCGTCTTCTCTCAAGTGACCGACTTGCGAAGTAGGTGATCACTGGGACGCTGACCACGCCAACAAGTGCGGCAACCGGAGTCTGAGTTGAGGCTGGAAGACTAAGAAACCACGAGATGACCATCCACAGCCCCCAGATCCCTCCGAGAAAGAGTCCGATTAGTACCAGGAGCCCGAATAGAAATTGCACAGTCCATTTCATAATCCATGACTACCAGCGTTCGTGGACTGCCGTCCACCAAGTACCGACTGCGTCTCGTCGGCAATCAGCAAGTGCCGTCTTGTGGCGCGACGGAGTAGCTACTCTTGCGGGTCAACGAAGCGAGGCGGGTGCCCCTGGGAAACCGCTGCAGGTGACGCCGTCAGCGGTGTGTTAGGCGACTTTTGCCAGAGCTTCAATAGTGAAGTGAGGACGAATGAGGGGAGCGCGTTTAAGCAGCCTGGTGACCGTCCTGGGTCTCGCGCCAACTCCGCGATGCTTCCCGTCGCGACCTCAATCTTGTTGCGAGAATCCCGCGCTATATCTAAGCCGGTGCCTCACTCCCAGGTGCGGCGATGGGGGTTCCATTTTCCTGTTGTCATGCCAGGGGTCACGGCGGAGAGTATGGGATCCGCGAAACTCGCAACAGCAGTGAGCACGTCGGCGAACGCCACGGGGAGTTCACCGTCACGGTGTGAACGCGTGCGCCACGCACCGTACTTCTGTTGTGACCGTTCGTTCATCGGCGCGAGCGTTGGCAGCAACACGGCGAGCGGGACTTTGCGGTACTCAGCGACGGTCTCGATCGAGGTGCGGAGTTCGCGTGCATCAACTGAATGGAGCCGGGTGAGGGTGTAGACGTCAGCGAAGTCGCGCCAGCGAGTGTTGGCGACGCCGCGGTCGATGGCGGTGACGATCTTCTCGGCGAGCACCATCGTGAGCGGGTAGCCCGGCAGCGCTACGGGTGGGAGTCCGAGATCCGTGACACGAGGTAGCTCAAGTAGTTCGGGCGCTGGCCAGATGGGGTCGCCGAAGTTCACGTCTACTCCGAGCGTCAGCCGGGCAGTGCCGAGTGCGGCAATTAGTTTTACCCGGACGCCGGCATATTCGTCCTCGTCGCGAATCCTCGTCGCGATGACGTTCGCGGGATCAAATACGAGGCCGTCGGCGAGCGCAAGCCCTGCGATGGCGCGGATGCGCTCAGCCACCTCGTCAGGATCATCGGTGAGTCGCGTAGCCTGTAGATCGATGTCCTTAGTCGGGCGGCGTGCGGCGAAAGCGGCGAGCAGCACTCCGCCCTTCAGAACGAAGTCATCGCGGTACTCAGAGTTCGCAATGCGTGCCAAAAGCCCTTCGAGCGCATACAGGGTCATCATCTCCTGCACGTCTCTGCCGGTTTCGCGAGCGAGTTTTCGGAGGGCGATGATCGCGTCGCCTGCGGGAGTACCGTGCTGCGGGTTTGGGCTCATAGCAGGATCTCCAAGGCATGCTGGATCGCTGGCCGCGCCTTCGGGAAGTCCTCGGCCATCGCGAGTAGCGAACCGGGGCTGTTTTCGCGCCCGCGCAACCACTGTTTAAGCGCACCGAGAGCGAGGTCGCTACCCCAGGCGTGGCGCAGGCGGAACAGGTCGATGAGGGTTCGTTCAGCTGAGTACAGGCCGATGGATGATCCGTCGGGCAGCGCATGCTTGGTGCGCCCGATGCTGAAGGTGTCGACATCGAAGCGGTGCCAGGAGATGGACGCGTGATGAACGGTGACTGGCTGTGTGCCACGGGGGATAGCGATGTCGCTCCGAGCAGGAATCTCATCGGTCAGCTCGTGTATCGACAGCGCCGTCAGGAGGCACAGCGTGGCTTGGGGCCTCTTGGCAGCGATGGCGATCCAGGCTGCTGTTGTGTCGTCCGTGAGTTCTGACCTGAGGAATAGGCCAGGGGCGATGCGCTCGAACTCGCCTGACTGGATCAGTCGGTCGAGGCGATGCCGAGTGAGACCCTGCGAGCCCAGATTCTCGTAGCTCAGGAGGTCGGGCAGCGTCGCGGTGTCCATCATGCCCCTCCGATCGGCAGGATTGGTTACAGATACATCATACCTGTCATGGTTTCTGTTGGTCGAGATCGTTCTGACCTGCATCGTGGGCTATCGTGCTCGGAGAAACGTTGGCCATTCACCTCACGGCAATGAGTGCTGCGAGACGCGTGAACCGGAGCGTTCGCGCGCCTCGGGGCCTACGCGGCGATGTCGAGCGGGTCGGCGACCAGCCAAACGGCGACAGCAAGCTCTGGGCAGTCGGCCGCGATCTCGCGCAGCAGCTCGAACTCCGCGCGGTCGGCGTTGCTGCGGTGCATGTCGGCGTCTTCGCTAGAAGACTGGCCTGCGAGCCGGGCGAGCGTGAACTCCGCCAGTTGGCCCCGCTCCTCGAGCAACTCGTCTCGCAACTCGCGCACCACGAGCTCATCGATGCTCGGCATCTCGGCGAGCGTAGCGAGCGGATCCTCGCCCCCTCGCCCACGAATCTCGAGGATCGCGTCGCGCTCGATGCGTGCGAACCCGCGAAGCCGCTCGAGTCGTTCTGGGGTCACATGCACCCGAGCAAGTGTAGTCCTAGCGGGCTCCGCCACCGGCATCGCGGGCGATCGGCACGTCGCGCCACTTGCGCTTCTTCGGCTCGGTCGTTTGCGCGGGCAGCTCGAAGTCGAATCGGGTCTTTACGGCGAGCACGATCAGCAGCAGCCACCCGCTCTCGATCAGCAGGCGGCTCTCGGTGATCGACTGCACCAGCAGCGCGGTGAACACGAGCAACGGCCAGAGCGCGCTTGTCGCATAGGGGAGCGGTGCGCCGGGGCCGCGGCGCGGCTGATCCACGGCCCGAAGCCACACCCGCTGCGCCGTCAACACCACGATCGGGGCGAACGCGAGCAACCCGACGATGCCGAGCTGCAACCACACGTCGAGCCAGGCATTGTGCGCGCTCATCACCGGGATCCCCGCCTTCGTGTCGAGCCCCTTGAACGGCTCGACCCAGTCGGGCCAGTAGCTCACCCACCCCCAGCCGAACCAGGGCCGCTGCTCGACGAGGCCCCACACCTTCTCCCAGGTCTCGGCGCGCCCGGTGAGATCCCCGCTCTTGCCGAGCAGGCCGAACACGACATCCCGGGCGAAGATCGCCACCGCTGTCGCCACCGCAGCGAGGCCCGCCGCCGTGAGGTAGAGCGGCATGCGCTTGGACTGATCGATGCGGCGCGCCCACATCGCGAACCCGAGCACCACGATCACGGCGACGAGCGCCACCCAAATGGTTGCGCTCCGGGTGAGAAGCAGGGTTGCGACGGCGATGCCGATCCACGCCCAACCCAAGAACTTGCCGACGAGCCCCGCGCGCAACTGAATCGTGAACAGGATCAACCCGAGCAGGGCAATGAAGCCGAGCAGCACCGAGTTGCCGAGCAGGCCCTGGATCGGCCCGCCCGCGAACAGCAGATCTCGGCTCCAGAACAGGATTTTGAGGGTCTTGCCTTCGGGCTGGTGCATCCACCAGGCCATGAGGGGTTCGCGCACGAAGAGCGACACCCACAGCTCGAACAGCAGCGAGAGCCCCAGCAGCCACCGCATCGCCGAGGCCAGGGTGCGCAGCAGCTCGTGCCAGGTGAGCACGAACGCGAGCATGATCCCGACGGCGGTCGTCAGCAGCTGCAGCGCGACGCCGAGCACCGACTCCAGGCGGTACGCGCTCCACGCGATCGACAGGGTGGCGAGCGCGAGAAACCAGTACATCGGCGCGGGCATGCGATACCAACGGAACCGCTCGGGCTTCATCCGGAAGAACACCACGATCGACGCGACGGCGACCAGCGCGGCGAGCACGAAGAACGCTGGCAGGCCGACCACGTAGCGCACCGCGTTGCCGCCGAACACGAAGGCGAACACGAAGATCGCGAACGCGCTGATGCCCAATCGGGTTCTGCTCTCGGCCATAGTCGGTATGGTAGCGGTTGAGTAACGGAGCCTCCCAGACATGCTGATCTTCATCGAGAACACCCCGCGCGCCTATGCCTGGGGATCTCGTGATGCCCTGCCCGACCTGCTCGGCACCCCGCCGACGGGGGAGCCGCAGGCCGAGATCTGGTTCGGTGACCACCCGGGCGCGCCGGCGTCGGTGGCGAAGGCGAGGCGCGCCCCGCAGTCCCTCATTGAACTCATCGAGAGCGACCCCGGACTCTACGGGGTGGACGGCAAACACCTGCCCTTCCTCACGAAGCTGCTCGGCATCGGGGCACCGCTTTCGTTGCAGGTGCACCCGGATCGAGCCCAGGCCGAAGCCGGGTTCGCTCGCGAGGAGGCCGCCGGAATGCCGCTCGACTCGCCAGCGCGCAACTACACCGACCCGAATCACAAGCCCGAACTGCTCGTCGCCTTGAGCGAGGTGCGGGCGCTCTGCGGGTTGCGGCCGCTTGCCGAGGTTCGCGAGGATCTCGCCGCCATCATCGACGCCGTCGACGCGGGTGCGGGGCGCGCCGCGCTCGAGCGGGCGGCGGGTTGGTGCGAAGCGGGCGAGGATCGCGCCGACCACCACGACGCTGCCTCCCGGAGGCGGTTCCTCGAGTGGGCGCTCGGAGGCAGCGACGAGGTGACGCACGCGGTTCGGGCGATCGAATCCGCCGTCGACCGGCTCGACGGCCTCGGGGAGCGGGCCGCCGCCCTGCGAGAGCTCGTCGCCACCCACCCCGGCGACGCGGGCGTGCTCGTCACGCTGCTGCTGCACCTAGTCACCCTGCAACCGGGCGAGGCCGTCTTCCTCGGGGCGCGTCAGCTGCACGCCTACATGTGCGGCGTGGCAATCGAGGTGATGGCCGCCTCGGACAACGTGCTCCGGGCCGGGCTCACCGAGAAGCACATCGACGCCGCGGAGATGCTGCGCATCGTCGACACCTCGACGCTCGATTCGCCGAGGCTCACACCCAAGGATGTCGCCCCGGGCGTCGTCGAGTGGCAGCCTCCGGTGCCGGACTTTCGGCTGATGCTGGCCCGGGTGGGGGAGCCGAACGAATCCGTGCGGCTCGCCGAAGGCGCCCACTCGGATCATCCCCAGCACGACACGCCCAGGCGCGCAGAAATGGTTCGCATCGACACGCCGTACCCGGGGGTGCTCGTCGTGACCAACGGGCGTGTGCGCGTCGAGCGCACCTGCAGTGAATTCGACGAAGTCGCGAGCGTGGCCAAAGGCCAGTCGTTGTATGTTTCCGCGGGCGAGCCGATCGAGCTGCGCGGCCACGCGGACGTATTTTTTTCGACAGTTGGAGTTGGCTGGGCGCGCGTGTCGTAACCCTCAAGTGCTGGTTGAGCCTTTATGATCCTCGGCTTGACTTAATGGAACTACAACGGTGTAATTGTGGTGACCCGCCAAACGCAGTCAAAACGAGGGGAGACCGTGCCAATGTCGCCGAGCTCCGAGAACTCTCAAGTCCCTAACAATTGGTTCGTCGACCCCGTCTTTTTGGGAGTCCCGGGCGTTCGCCGCGTTGAAGAAGACGAAGCCCTCGCATGGCAGGCTGACGCGCTGTGCGCGCAAACCGATCCAGAAGCGTTCTTCCCCGAGAAGGGTGGCAGCACCCGCGAGGCCAAGCGCATCTGCGAGGGCTGCGAAGTGCGCAGCGAATGCCTCGACTACGCGCTCGCCAACGACGAGCGCTTCGGCATTTGGGGCGGACTCAGCGAGCGCGAACGCCGCAAGTTGCGTCGCCAAGCCGGCTGAGGAACGCCGCTCCGCCTGCTCCCGCTGCGCTGGCCGCCGCTCCGCCTGCTCCCGCGCTCCGTCACCACGATCTTGCTCCGTCACCACGATCTGGCGGTGCAAGATCGTGCGAGAACGTTGGGATCGTAGGGACTCGCCGCAGCGGGTGCCCGGCACCGCCGCCGGCACCGGCCGCCGCAGACACCGCGCGGCACCGGGCAACCGACCGCCCAAGCTGTGTATTTGTGAATACGCGGCACGCCGCACCGGCCCCCGCGTGCCTCAGACCTAGGCTGACGTTGTTATGCGCACCAGAGTGACCGCTATCCTCGTCGTTCGGCACGGCGGGGAGTGGCTTGACCAGACCCTTGCGGGGCTCGCCGCGCAGACCCGCGCCCCGGACCGGGTGATCGCCGTGGTCAACAGCGGCCGCGAGAGCGTCGCGCAGCAACTGCGCACGCGGCCCGGCATCGACGGGGTCGTGAGCACTCAGAGCACCGTGCCATTCGGCGCGGCGGTGCAGCACGCTGTCGCGGCCATCCCGGCGGCGGAACCGGCCGAGGACTGGTACTGGCTGCTCACCGAGGACTCCGCCCCCGAGCCGCTCGCACTGTCGGAGATCCTGAAGACGGTGCAGCGCGCCCCCTCGGTCGCGATCGCCGGGCCGAAGCTCGTCAGCTGGGAGCACCCCGACCGCATCATCGAGCTCGGGCAGAGCCTCACCTACAGTGGCGACCGCTGGCTGCTGCGCCGGCAGGAGCGCGACCAGCAGCAGTACGACCACCTGCAAGACGTGCTCGGCGTGGGACCGGTCGGCATGCTCGTCCGCGCCGACGCATGGTGGCAGCTCGAAGGCTTCGACCCCGGGTACCACGTCTACGACGACGGCCTCGACCTGAGCGTGCGCGCCCGCCTCGCAGGATTCCGCGTCGTCGTGGCCCCCACGTCGCGCATACGATTCGCCCAGCTGGGTGTGGGCGGCCCGCGCATCGAGCGATCCCGGCGCGTGCTTCGCGCGGCGCACCGCGAGGCCCGCACCGCGCAGTTGCACCGCCGCATCTCCTACGCGAACGGCTTCGCGGCGTTCTTCATGTGGCTGGCGCTGCCGATCCTCGCCCTGCTGCGTGTCGCCTGGGCGCTCATCAGGGAGCAGCCCGGCAACATGTGGGGCGAGTTCTCCTCGGCGTTGCGGGTGTTCTTCAGGCCCGGCTCGATCCGCGCCTCGAGGCGACGCGTGCGTGACGCCTCGAAGGTCGGCTGGAGCGCGGTACGGCCGCTTCGGGTCGACCAGAAGACGGTGCGCACGGCCCGCATGATCGATCGCGAGGCGATCCTGGTGTCACAGGGTCGATTGCGCGAGGATCTGCACTTCGTGTCCACCGGCGGCCTCGCCGTGCTGCTGTTCGCCACCGTGGTGACCATCGTGCTCACCTGGTGGGCGATCAGCCAGACCAGCCTGACCGGCGGTGCCCTCGCCCCGCTCAGCCCGCTCGCGGAACTATGGGCCAACACGCGCATCGTCGACGGCGTGCCAGCGGACCCGTTCACGTGGGTGCTCGCGGTGCTCGGCACCCTCACCTTCTGGAACCCCTCGCACGCGATCGTGCTGTTCCTCGTGGCCGCGATCCCGCTCGCCGCGCTCGGCGGATGGATCTGGGCCGCACAACTCACCAAGACCTCCTCCGGCCGCGCCCTCGTGGCGCTCGCCTGGGCATTCAGTCCCGTGCTGCTGGGCTCGCTCGCGGCGGGCCGGTTGCCGACGCTGATCCTCGCCGTGGTGCTGCCTTGGCTGCTCCTCGCGGCCACGCGTGCGCGCTCGTCCTGGAGCTGGGCGGGCACGGCCTCACTGCTCGCGGCGGTGGCGCTCGCCTGTGCGCCGGTGCTGATCCCCGCGGCCGTCGTGCTGCTCATCGCCGGGCTCTTCACGTCACCGCGCGGCATCGCCCGCGTGCTCAG
>Ga0180217_1002904_pt1 | contig 15046 bp, 9 predicted proteins | sample eDN3rd37CBELigOP_FD_128521 | JGI IMG/M metagenome (GOLD analysis project Ga0180217, IMG submission 128521) | Enriched Organic Plus compost microbial communities from Emeryville, California, USA - eDNA 3rd pass 37_C BE-Lig OP (version 2) (version 2) ... | reverse complement strand
ATGATACCCCCCTGTTGCGATATTCAAAGCACCGTATTCTAGCCACTATACCAATTGGGATGCATGATACCCCCCTGTTGCGATATTCAAAGCACCGTATTCTAGCCACTATACCAATTGGGACGCATGATACCCCCCTGTTGCGCTAGCTGAAGGGCGATACTCACGGTCTAACAGCTTAGTTAAGAACTTCTTAAGAACTTCTTAAGAGAGCTGCAACAGTTTTTCACTTCGACTCCTAAGCACTGTATTCTAACCACTATACCAATTGGGATGTATTTTCCGCCCTCTGTCAGCTCGGGGAAGCGACCCAGTACGGGTTTTTGGCCTCTTAATTAATGGCCACCCCTGTGACGCCCTTGTGACGCCCTTGTGACACCCTTGTGACACCCCTGTGACACCCGTTTTCGTAGCACAGAGCCAAGCCACACTGAGCGGCGGCATCGCCTTGCTCGGCAGCTTTGGCAAATCGCTCGAAATCCGTAGTATGGTCCTGTTCACGACTGAAGCTGCCAGGTGGAGCCGTGTGGAGGTAAGCGACTAATTTGGCCTGCGCACCTTGAGTCTGGACATACGTGGTGCTCACCTGGGCATAGTACTCAGTGCCGGACTTTGTGACCAAGCTCGCCTTTGCGGTGATAGACGGCGCGACCAGTCCGCCAAGTTTCGTGGCCACGCGAACAAGTGCATTCCTGGACGCAGGAACTCGGCTCAGCCTTCCTGCCAACCACATGTGTCAGGAGCAACCTATATATAACCAGGAGGTCGCCAGCAGTTTGAGTGAATGCACACCCTGGCTGATATGACACACGAAGCACAGTTACGACAACTGGGAAACGCCTGAATTGAATGAATACGCGCTTCAAAGCTGTAGTATCGGTGGCGTTGTGGTAGTTTCAAGGTGTGCGTGGCATGCATACTGACACACTCTTGGTAAATGAAGTTAAATGAAGTTAACCCACCCTGCTCATGAATGCCTGGACCCCGCAATATATACCTGGAAGGAAGAAGGAAGCCTGAATGCAACGCAATGCAGTCGAACGCCAGTGATGTTGTGCCAGAACTGGGCCAGGAGATCTCGGTGCGACAAGGGGTGGCAGTATATCGTTCTTCTTTCTGTGTCGTTCTTCAGTAGCACCAGCAATCCATGTGACTTCAGATTCATCCTGCCCATGTGTTCCAGGATGTCTGCGCCCCAGCCCGGTGTCCTCGTGATCAATACAAGCACTGAATGTAATCCGCTTCATTGTCCTGGTGCACAATGCATGTGAGTGTTGTGGGTCATTTCATCGAGTTTGCTGCTGTGAAAGAGGTGGAGGTGTCGCAAAGGATCAACTAAACGCCTTGAAGTGATCCAAAAGCCGAAACAGCAGGTTTCATTCTACTTCAAGTGCATATCTGGAGGCCCAAGAGACTGACACGGAATGAAATGGTTGTAAGGGTGTGTTTTCCGGAGCACTCGTATTGAATACTATGTGTAGCTATAGAATCGTTGTTCAGTTTCCAAAGGTTGATTTATGGTTGACAGAAGCTAGCTGGGCTGCAGCAGCAGCAGCAGTAGCAGCAGCAGTAGCAGTAGCAGCAGCAGCGGCAGTATCACGCCAAGTCAAAAGGGTTGAAGGGGTTGAAGAGGGTGGAAAAAGTTGGAAAAAACTCGGTGGCTTGAGTTGAGTGAAAAAGTGGATTGGACCAAAAAAGCTCCCAGGACCAGAGCGTTCCTGCGTTGTCTCCAACCGCGGTACTGACTCGGCCCAAGGCGGTTTGACTGCGCTGTTCGGAATGGGAAGCGGTACGTTCCGCCTGGGGTGACCGGGAGCTGCCGGGGGGTGGATGGTTATATTCTGCGTCGGTTTGGGACATACGCTGCGCGGGGTGTTTGGACACTTGCTTGACGTGTGGTTACTGAAGTGGATATAACACACGTATATCTACCCATATTATAAACCGAATTGCATTCCAACACTCCGTTCTACACCAAATACATACCACTCGAGTTTGCCCCCTGTGCAACTGTTTATTCATTCATTCATTCATTCATTCTGTTTCTCCCCTGATTCCGGACAGTTTAACCTAATCCGGTTAAATACAATTTAGCGTCTTCGTGCGAGAGTTTATCACATTCATTCATTCATTCATTCATTCATTCATTCATTCATTCATTCATTCATTCATTCATTCATTCATTCATTACCCAAGACTACTCAAGACACAAGTGAGTATCAGAGAATTTGTGAGACAAGCTGCAAGCGGGTCGGTCGAGTCGGACTTTGGGGTGGATAACTTCAGAGCTTGCATCTATGTATGTATGTTTGTATGTATGTATATATGCTACACACATATACAGTATACACAGAGAGGAAGAAGTGGAAGGTGTGTTTGCAAAACAATAGGGGACAGTCGATCCTTAGCATTGAATTGAGGAGAGACAGAGCTGAGGACAAACTATTGGGAACCTCGACGATGCTCTTGAGCATCCTCTCGATTCTACCAACATTCTCACAGGTTTTGAATGATTAGGGAGAGATATCACAGTTCAAGTTCACAGAGTTACATAAACACAACAGAAGACACCGAAACCCATTCGCGTAGGAGGGGAGAAGTGTGTACGCTGGGAGACTGAGAGTGAGGACCGAAAACACACCTAATAAAAATACAATACTGATCATTCTTCTTAAACCCTTTTGTGATAATTCACCAACTCGCGCAGCGCTGGATCCATGGTCGCGTCCTGGAAGTCAGCCCGCAAGTCGAGCTTGTACGACTTTCCGAAGAGAGCGCACAAGGCGAGGTCGAGCTTCTCTCGCACATACTGGAACTCGTAGTCAGTGCTAGTGAGATCAGCAAAGCTTGGTCTTCGACTTCCACTGAAACTTGTGTTCATATCAATAGATAAAGTTGATGTAACCTTACCGATGAAGCCCAACACTTCACCAAGAATACCTCGATTGGACCCGTCATCTTTGTCTGCCTCAATCTGACGGACCGTATTCCAGATGTGGATCGTTGTGTCAGTTGAACACGTCGCCAGGAGGTTACCCCGAGGATTGAAGCATACACATGTAACAGCCTGGGAATGCTCCGTAATCGTAGCCAAGCATGCGCCTGAGCTCACGCTCCAAAGGCGAATCGTCTTATCCCACGACCCGGACGCGAGCAGTTTGCCATCATGATTAAAGCAAACACTGTACACCACGTCAGTATGCCTTGCCAAGGTCGCTATGCATTGACTCGAGGCCACATTCCAAATTCGAATCGAGTGGTCATTACAACCCGACGCTAGGAGCTTTCCATCTGGATTGAAGCAGACACTGGCGACACCTTTCATGCGCCCGCGCAACACGGACTTGCACTGCCCAGTCGTGAGGTTCCAAAGCAGGATGGAGTTATCACTCGAGCCGCTGGCCAGCAGCGTACCATCTGGGTTGAAGGCAACTGCATTTACAGCCCGAGCATGACCCGCAAACGTTGCGAGACATTCACCTGTGGCAGCATTCCAGACACGGACAGAATTGTCGTCCGAACCTGAGGCAATGCACTTGCCGTTTTGACTGTAGTGAAGGCTTGTCACGGCTCTAAGGTGTCCTCGCAAGATCGCGATGCACTTGTTCTCCTTAAGGCACCACAGTCGGATGGTCTTGTCCTCCGAGCATGATGCAAGTTGGGTACCGAGCGGACTGAAGCAAACCCCAAATACACCACCAGTGTGCCCTCGATGTATCACGTCGCACCGACCCGCGAGCACGTCCCAAATTCGTACTGAGTGGTCGCTACCTCCACTCGCTAACAGCCTTCCATCGGGACTGAAGCTGACGCTGAAGACAAACCCAGTGTGACCTTGAGGCAATGGCATACATGGATTTGCGGTAATTTCCCAAACACGAATCGTTTGATCCGCTGACGACGAGATCACGCGCTTGGAATCGGGCGTGAAGCAAACTGCGTACACTCCGCCTGTGTGATCTTGCAGCGTCGCGACACACTCTTGAGAATTTGCATCCCAGATCCGAACCGAGCCGTCCAGCGATCCGGAAGCGAGCAGATTCCCGTCATGGCTGAAACATATACTGGCGACATCCTGCTTGTGACCCTTAAGCGTTGCGATGGACTGGCGCGAAGCTACTGCCCACACCTGAATCGTCTGATCACTTGATCCAGACGCAAGCAGGCGAGAGTCTGGACTAAATGCGAGGGACACTACACGGGCGGTGTGTCCACGCAAGGTTGCGATGCAGTCTCTTGAGGTAATACTCCAGAGTTTAATGCACCGATCTCTCGAAGCTGATGCAAGAATTGTTCCATCACCGCTGAACGCCACACCGTAGACTGGACCAGCATGTCCTTCAAGCACCATGACAGAATCTCGCTCCTCCACATCCCAAATTCGAATTGCTGAGTCATTCGAGCTCGATGCCAACAACTTACCGTTAGGGCTGAAGCAGACGCAATTCACACCTTTGGTGTGGCCATCAAGCTTAGACACGCACCTGCCCGTTGCGGCATTCCACAGACAAACCATGGTATCCTCAGAACCCGAGGCGATCCAAACGCCGTCCGCACTGAAGGCAACTGAATAGACTCTCGCGGTGTGACCTGTCAAGGTAGCAAGACATTCCTGCGATTCGAGGTGCCAAAGACGAATCGAACCATCGAGTGACGCGGAAACCAGAGCTTTACCGTCTGGACTACAGCGAACGCTGCAAACACTCCTTGCATGACCACGTAGTGGCGCTCGCTCTCGAACGTCCACCCCCTCTAGGATGGCATTGCGGAAGCTACTGCCCTGCAGAAGGGCATTGACCATGGTCGCCTTTGTCAGCTGTGCGTGATCGAAGTTGCACTGTAGGATCTGGGCGCAGTTGAGATTTGCCTGAGGGACGCGGATTCTACTCCAGTCAATGTAGTCTGAAAAGCGGAAGTTAATTAATCCACAGAGTCCGCCATAGTTCAACACACTGATTGCGTTGCTTGCAGCGATCACAAGTCGATCATCTTTCACTTTGCTTTCCAACTGATTCCGAGTCAAAAATATGATGTCGACGTAGGCCTTCTGAGTTGCCTCACTCTCTGCAAGCACCTCGGCGTGTAGATGTAAGAGATCGGGGTTCTGCACAAACAACTGGGTTCCCAGCGTCTCAACGAGCTTCCACAATGGGTCACCTCCGCTTTTCGTCTCGGACTCGGACAAGTCAGCTCGATACATAGTACAAGAGGCCAAATAGTACTCCCACAGTGCCTTGTGGTTGAACTCCCAGTACGTGTTGCCTACATGATGCAGGGGAAGAGCCATAAAGACGGGATTGCTCACTTGCACCGCGTGGATGGGATGCGTAGTCAAGTAAGGCTTAGGTTCGGCTTGCTTGAACATCAGAAGTGCGATTCTCTCACAGGCCTCCTGACATTGCGAGAAGAATTCTTCACGAGCGCCAATAAGTGCGGTAATTTCCCTGCTTTGGTCGTTAGCACACAGACGTTCTACTTGCTCTTCCAGATAGGTACGAATAAAGGTGCGGATGATGGCGATACAGTGGACCCGCTCATCCGCTTTGGCACTTGGTGCAGCAGCAACTGTAGCGTCTTCGAGGGCCTGCTTGACAGCGGGATACGTGGCTGCTAAGGAGGGCAGTTGTCGAAGAATCAGCTTCAGGTACAGTGGCCTGGTAGCCAATGAATACAAGCTGGGTAGGGCCATCAGGGCACGGACAACGTCCTCTGCAGTATAGGTACAGACTCGCGAAAGATAATGATCGTGCCGAAGCGTTTTCGACACTAGAGATCTCATCTGGTTTGGATCAAACGAGCGGAGGTAGAAGATCATCGGCTCAATGACTGCAGTATGAACTCGTCTGATTCCGAGATAGTCCGATAAACGGTGCCTCACAATGGAATCGAAGTGATGAAGCGTGCACGATACAATTGAATACACACATTTCTGGTAGAGCACTGAGAATCTTTCCTTAGCACCTAGGCCGTCATACCCATCCAGAAGCCAGACAAGATCGACTTGCAACTGATGGAACTCGTTACGAAGGAAGTCGGATTCGAGAAGCAATCCTCGGCTGCTTCGGGCGGCATAGGCATGGAGGCTCTTCGTAGGGCCCAATGCATCGAGCTCCCTTAGATCGACGTAGAGGGGAACAAACTGGCGAGAGTGTCCTATCTTTGCCAGGTCGAATCCCTCCCAGAACATGCGTTCGACGCTTTTCATTGCACATGTCTTGCCAGATCCCGAAGCACCGACAAGCAGAAGCGAGACAACGGAATCTTCCGTGGTGCTTTGGTTCCTGAACATCGAGCGAACCACTTCCTCGATTGTGGGTTCGACTTGGTCTTTTGTGAAAGCACGTGAGCGGCCGCAGATGAGTGGAACGTAAAGCGGGTCTGAGTTGAATATCTGGCGTTGGGCCCTCAGCTCCACAAGTCTCAGCGCGAGTGGCAACACGAGGGGGGACTTGCTTTCGGATGTTTCGGCCGAAGATGATACTGAAGTGGCATCATTTTTGATGTCCGTCCAGCGCCGGTGAAAGTAAGAGACATCATCCTGCACACTCTTGAAGATTTTCCCCAATTCAGGCGTGGGAGCCTTTCCCATACCAAGTTTGGAGGACTCCATGTACGAAAACGTTAGTTGAAGCCGAAGTACGACGCGGTAGGCACATTCGACCAGTTCTTTCAGTTGAATTGCGTGTGAGATAAGGTCTGGAACAGTCTCCAAGTACCGAGAGAACTCCCGGACCTGAGCTAGGAACTTCGGCAGATCAATAGTTGTGGCGATTCCAGCTCGCAGTTTGGTATGCTCGTGAATCAAACCCTCAATCCTTGTCAGGATCTGGGAAATTTCGCTTTTGTAAACTTGCCGAGAAATGAACAGTGTACCTTGATCGACACCATCTAGGTCCGTTACCATTAACTGATTCATCTGACATTGTGTCGTGGAGGAGGGATCTTTTTGCTCATTCTGAAGGATCATATGTCGTTCATCGAGGATGCTACGTGTGAGTTCATCACAAATCCGACTGAACGTCTGCATTTGTGATTCCTGACTGAGGATATGCACATCGCGGATGAGCTGATCAATGGTTTCACGTGAGAGCTTGGCAGGCCAGTGATCCAGATGTCGCAAAAGGGAGATAAACCTTTGGAAGCTAACCTTTCCGTCCTCTTCGCTTTGCGAGGCCCGAATTCGGATGTCACACCCACTACGCCACACCTTTCGACTTGTCTCCATCACAACACCCACTCGTAGGTTCGAAACCTTCACCTCTGCAGAGCTCGTTGAATCGGATGGCGGCTGCTGCGGCTGCTCAATGGTGAACGTGGGTCCGTCGCTATTCTGCAGCAGGAGAAGACAAGCCATTGCTTCACGGTCAGTCTGAGTGGAGATAACCAGGATGTGACCAATTAACACAACATGGTGCTCCTTCGTTTCTCGTTCTCCCGAAGGAAAGAGCTTCTCAATGCAGACGACGCCTTTCCAGCAGTGGTTTGCAATTCGGAGCCATTCTCGAAGGTCGTGCTTGGCTTCGCCTTGAATCGACTCATCGACATCACCAAGGTGTCCAAGAATGGACTGCGCTAGGATCGAGCCGCTTTCAGCCGCCTTTTGAAGCCACACCAACGATGTTGCGGTGCTCTTCTCAACACCCAATCCAAACAAATGACAGACTCCGAGATTCAATTGTGCGAGACCACTTCCATGATGGGCTGCCTTGGAAAACCAATTGACCGCATCTTCACTGCTCTGAGTGCACCCATATCCTGTAAGGTAACAGCAGCCGAGCTTAAGCTGAGCTAGAGCGTCGCCCTTCTCCGCAGCTACATGATACCAGTCCACAGCTCGCTCTGCCTCTGCCTCTGTCCCGTTATGACGTAGTTGATCACCTAACTCTCGCGCAGTGGTTCCACTCATCTTCTCGTCCAGGAACCGATCCAGGACTGCTGTCGTTTGCATGGTGGATCCGCTCATACTGCTCGAAGCGACCACAGAGAGACAACGAGGAGTACAAATGCCTGCCACAAAACGTCTGCGTGCAACGAAGTTTGTGCACTGCTTCGACCTTGGGCCGGCAGTTCTGGTCTTGCCTAAATCGACGTAGGTGATCGAGCAGGTACGGCACGTAAGTGAAGATATTACGTATATCGTGGTATGAGGCGATATAGATGAAGTAGATTCAAGCACAGACAGCGTTTACCCGCTACATCTCCCCGTGCCTCGGTGGACCGCTCGCACCAGACAAAAGAAATTCCGGAATTGGCTTGGAGGCCTTGATGTTCGGCAGCAACTCGCACGCGTACAAAGCTTGGAAGCGCACCCAAGCGACAATCAACCGCAGGTGACATCTAGACGGCGCAGTCGTATCATAGCACCATGCTCCTTAAGTGCGGCCCATCTCTCTTATGCTCCGCGCGTCCACACTCAAGGCAGGTGTGTGTTACCGGATATAAACTGGAGAAATTCTTCTGCGGGAGATTGTACGCTGAGTGGGTAGTTGTGCTGAGGCATTCATTCGATGCATGCGTGGGTGTAGAGTTAAAATATTGATAATACATCACACTGCAGCCAGTCGTCTCCGCAATGCAGCCTGACAAGAGTTCGCATCACCCGACAAACTTTTCGGCTTCGTCACCCTGTCGTTTTTGCGGATGGCTTGGAGACTGGCTAGGTGACGCTCCAGCGAGGAGATCGCCCTAAAATATTGAATCAGCATATATTTCGAGCTTATTCGAATATACCCGAAGAAACACGGAGTGTTGTATTAAGCATACACCTGTAGTGGCTACTTTACGATCGCAATTAAGCTCCCCTCGAGCGACTAGAACTAGAAATACTTCTTGATGAGCTCTCGCCAGAAGGCCACGATCTGACTACACTGGAGCGTGGAGAGCTGAGAGACCGCATGGATCCGCAACGCACGGCGCGTGTCCATCGGTGCACTAGCCTTATCGGAAGGTTTCTTGGGGGATTGCTTTAAGGACCAAATGATGGAGGCTTGGTCGTAGACGAATTCACGGAGTGGGACCGAAACAGGGATGTGATTCTTCTCTCGAAGCTTTAAGGCATGTTTAAAGTGCGAGGAGAAAACGCAGGTGTCCTGAGGAGCAAACAACAGTGTGATGTTGTTCTTCCTTGCGATGCGCAGCAGGTCAGCGTTCCGCTTGAGAGTCAGCGCATGGTCAGCACGAGGGCATTCTAGGACAACCGCAGAAGGCAGCGGCAATGGTGTGGGAGCGGCCTGCCGTTCTGTGGAAGAGGTGTGTGAGGACACCGATGGAGTTGACATGGATGACGCTGATGAAGGTGATCTCACAGGTTCATCTAACTCAGATGTCGTTTGACTGGGAGTAAGCTGTTCAACACTCGCCGTGGCCTCGCCAGATTGAGGTTTACACAGCGGCACAATGGCATTCTGCAACAAGGCAACCATTGTCTGAGGGGAGGATACAGTCCAGTTAGAGTATGATACTTTTCCATGCCTGGAGCAGGGTATTTGAACGGCGCGAATCCCACTGGCAAAGGCATAATCACGTTTTGCCAATACATTCCGCAGTAGAGTATCATAGCGACTCATCAGCGTCCGGCGCTCTTCCGCTGTAGGGAACACGTGGCTTTGTAGGTCGTCAATCGTATCAACCATGGAGTCATGGTCGACGAAGTAGATCCTCTCGACAATTGTCTCGATTTCCTCGGCTAGGTCACCACACAGGCGACGAAGGTGAGAGGTGAATCCCGGCTGGCTTATGCAGTGGATTACATTGCGTGAACTGTACGGTGAGTCTCGTAGGCGATAGTTCTTCGTCTCCTCTCGCGAGACTAGGAAGAACGCCTGACACAGCTCGGTCGAGGGATTGCTTAGGTCTTGACTCGTGATTAATGAATGTGCGTTTGACAACAGCTCCGCGTATTGGAGTTCCAGAGCGGATGGACGATCCCACGTTTTCAATGCTAATGATCTGAACACCAGTACTGCGAAGTCGTGCAGTGTTTTCGAAACCAACTGGTTCACCTCCTTCTGACCCGGACGTGATTCATCGATAGGGTCAATAACATGTGTGATGTCTTCTGATGAAGTGGGATAAGGGGGAGGCATACCTCCTTCACCAGTAGCTATAGGTATGCCTGCCATGGCGGTTGTCGTAGGGGTCGACTCAGAGGGCGACATGAAATTCAGTTTGATATAATCCTGGTAGGCATGATTGATTAGATCGACGGCGGGACTTGTCACAACCCTTTTCAGGAGATTGAAGTAAACCTCCTGTGCAACAAGAATATCCAGGGCAGAATCCGGGTCCTTCAGAGAGAGTGCATTATAGGCCTCAACACGATGCTGTTTTTCCCGTTTGATCTCATCCTCCTCATCTTCACATCCGTTGGCTCCATCTCCAGTGATGTCACTCGCAATAGATTCATCAAACGTTGGAGTCTTTAGAAGAACCCCAGAGTGCTTATCGTGTAAGATACGCTGTTCAACGCCATCCTCACGCCGTGGCTCGAGTTCACAGAGTCGAACACAATCTCCAGTCGCTTGAAAGATTGGGACGTACAGCGGCCCAGGCTCAATTTTCTGCAACAATTGAGAACATAACCTATTGAATCGAGTGGTGTCACGTGTGGAACACTTAGACGCCAACGAGCATCTCTCGTCGGTATCGCTATCATGATGTTCACTGATAGAGCGAGAAGCATCTGCGGCCTCCTTCAGAAAACTCTCTGTGTCCGGGCTGTGTGCCAATACCCACGACAAGGCGAGTTCAGCTCCAATCGCAACAAATAGACGTTCAGCACCACATCTACTTGCGGCAGACAAGAGGGCCCAGGCAAATCGACGCGAGTCGCCTGTCAGTTCGTAATATTCTCGCTCTATACCGCTAGCTAGTTGGTTGGTTGCTGCGTCGAGTGACACTCGGACGCGATGCAGGAACTGATTGACAGCCGCATTCTGTTCTGGCAACGGGTTGAACGGTTCAGGATAAAAGTCGAGTGCTACCAAAGACATACCAAATATCAGCTGTGCAACGTTTCGGATCACTTTGTCCCTATCGCGCGCAAGTGTTAACGCCATAAGTAACACATCTGAGGTTCCAATGTGCCACTCTCCTTGAGCCACAAGTTTTCGTAGCTAGAAGTGGGTGGTAGGGGATAGGTCATGGATGAGAAAAGACGACAGTGTGCGTCGATTTAGAGACATTTATCAATAGTATGTAACAACTGTGTGAGCACGTACCAGTGGTAGTAGGCGATCCTGGCATCTGTCCAGCAAAATCAGGACGTCGGGATCTGCCTCCACTACCTTTCCGGCTGACTTATCTGTCTCTTCTGCCTGACCGTCGTAATCGGGCGGAAGATCGTAGTCTAGCATTGCAGCGGAGCTGGGGGCTGAAGCTGATACGGGGCTTACCGAGGAACCTGCTTGGGTTTTGTCTCCTCTCGGAGACCCCGATCTAGTTGTGACGCGGAACATCTGGAGGTGCGTCCAGAATAACAAAAAGCGATCTAAGCTAGATATGCAGCAAAGAATGCACCTATATGCTTAGATGTGTAGGATGACTAGGACCAAGAGAGTGTGAGTCATGAATAGAGGAGAACGACATCCCTCACTTCCTAAGCAGCAGATTTCCCTGGAATCGCTTGGTGAGCCAGGATCATGCCGGCTAAAATATGGGCATAAGGGTTGTGCACGGTCTATTCATGCGCCTTCGCAGCCTGCGCGCACTCGTGATGCTGGGATGCACTCCATACGCGTATGAAAGGCTAGATCCAACTGATGTGTTCTGGCCAACATTTTTCTTGATTCACCTGTGAAAGGGGAATTCCGTGCGATCAACTCGGTTCAGATGCACATTCCATCTGCGCCAACTTGAAATATTGCCTTATTGGTACTCCGAAGCATGAAGGTGCAGGTCCGGCCTACAGATATCTACAGGGTCTATAAATCCGCTCAAGCAACCTCTCCCCGCTCGAGACACGACCAATTGGTTGTTTATGGAGACCAGAGAAAGTCTCTCCCTCATGGGCATAACTCGCACCTATGCAATGCACGGACACAGAATGCATTGCGTCATCTTGGCTAGTCGTAGTACAGCTACTGGGAAGACGATGGGCAGCGGCTTCGTAGACTTCAGGACGTTCACGTTCTTTCTCCGAAGTGCTCATTGGGCCTGCAAAAGTAACTGCGGGCCTAGCTTGAACCATATGCCACCATAGAATAATGCTAGGCTACTCGTGTGGTCCGTCTGCATCTTCACCAAAAGAGCTCTCTTCGGCCTCCAAGAATGCATCAATCACCTTATCTAACATCAGGCGGAAAATGATCGTTCGAAGGAGACGCCGATCTGCTCGGAAGGATTGAGAAGCTTGACCTTTGCCCGTAGCGATATGAGAGTAATCCTTGAACGACGTCGAGTATATAGGTTTCGCGCTTAATGCCAGCGGGGGCTTGATGAGATTATTGATCATATTACTTGTCGTTGGGGACGATGCTGCTTCGGTTGACTCGGCGTCACCTGTTTGTGGAGTAGGTTCTTTTGAGGCCGTTGGTTCTGCTGCCGCTAGTACCGATAGCTGCCGGTGCGTCAACTTGGCATCCTTTGTCGTAGCTTGTCCTACCGGTTCTGGCTCTGGTTCATCTAATCCATAGTCTTCGGCGTCATTGGCCTTTTCTTCCACTGACGTAATCTCAGCTCCTTTCTTCTTGGTTTGTTTTGTATCCTCGTCGTCTTCCGACTCGGACTCACTATCAGGCTCATAGCCATCCTGTTTCTGCGCAGCGATCTTGCTTTCAGCATCGCGACCCCTCAGCCAATCCCTTCCAAGGAGCTCAGCAAAGGATCGGTTTCGCTCTCGCTTTGCTTTCGGAAGCAAGGGTGGACGTGAAGTTGAGAAGGCTCGTGCCAGGAATGCTTTCGGCTCGCGTAAGAAGCCCTCATGCACAGTAAAATACCCTACATCTTCCGATTCGTTCGAAGATGCACCGGTATTCGTGGGTGCCGTCGGGTCGCTGGAGAGGTCAGGCTTCTTCATGGGGAAATAGTCCTCATCTTCGGGAGGAATAAACACCAATGAGGTTTCAAAGATACGTTCGGGTAGAGCTGCTGATTCGGAAGGATATTCCGCGACCTTTGGTGCATCAATGACCCGGGGGCGGGCCATACGAAAAATGGGCTTCGGAAATTGGGTCGATGCTACCTCGGTGAGATCGCCTTTCAAGGTTGATTTGGCTTCCTCAGGCTTGACTGGTCCTTCCACCGATCGTTCAAAGATTTGCACCTTGTCCTTGGGTGTGCAAAAGTATCCGATCTGCTCCAACACGTTGGTCCACATCGCGAGGGAACTCGTAGCGAAGAGGTACGCAGTATCAGGGTTGAGTGATTCGATTGTGTTCTCTTGTCCATCTTTTCGCTGCTCCTCCGCTAGTGCGGCCTCTTCTTCGAGAGCATACTTCATCCACATATGTAGCTCCGTCTTTGTCACACGCAATAGCTTGCGCTTAAAACCAATGGGCCAAACCGAGGTCCACACTTGTGTGAACTTCTGCCCAAACTCCTGCCAGAAGTTCTGATAGACCGACATATCGCGCTTGAGACGCTGACGTATCCTAAGACGATCGCGCCATGTGATCTCAATCAATAGACGGGGCCATCTCGAAGCCTTTGTCCCCTCTACCGTTTCTGTGTCTACGTCTGTGCATCTATAGTTTGTTGGTTTGGAGGAGTGGAGGTGTCGCAGATTGCTTAGTTGACAGGCGCAACGTAGAAAGACACACTTCCGCGGATGCACACTACAGACCCGCACTGAAACACTTGAACATGATCTTTCATATCATGCAACCCATGCTGCGTCACATTTCAAACACTTTTCCTACATACTGTGCCATGAACGATGCAGTCAGATCAGTGATCGCGGCTGCGCCACAACAGTCGCAGCCGGTTCCCAGGAGTGCGTCGCAGATAACCTTGTCCTCAATCCATTCTAGAGCGGTATGCAGGTGTGATTATGGGTGTAAGTTCGCGATCTTGGCTAGATTGAGCACGACAGGGGATGCAAGCGAGAGGGGTCACGTAGAAGGAAACTTACCGTCACTGTAGAACGGGACAGTGGGGTCTGACATGGGAAGGAAAGACTAAATAGCAGTAGCGTGCAGGGATACTTCAGGTAATATGAGAATAAAGTGGAGCTACCGGCCAAAAGGCGAGAAATCGGATACCCGGAAATGTACACAGACAGTTTGAATTTCACCCTGAAGATTTGAAATTTGGGCTGTAGATTCGTGGTGCGCACTGAGCGCGACTGCCGATTGGACGCGGTGCATGAAAATACCTGTGCGAGGTATACTGTAAAGCCCATGTGGTACGATAAAAAGAAAACGAAGTGGTAGCTCAATCTGCTATTCGAGTCATTGTGAACACGACAAGAAAACCATGTATTGCGAATGAACTGGCACTGCACTAGTGCTCGCATCCAGCACCACCCGTGCAATAGCGTTTTCCCTATAGTGATTGGCCATCACCCCATAGCTTCTTCGCGGCCTCACGTCGTATGCGCTGCTCATTCGCAAGCGAGCGCTGCTTTGCGACGAGAATCTGGTGCTTCAGAGCCTGCAGTGCCTTCTTCTGCGAGATGAGACTTTCGTACTTGGGCGAGGTCTGCCGTGATTCTTCGCCAATTTGCATCAGGTCTTCCTCAACTCTGGCCAAACCCGTCTCAACATCGGCCTCTGCCAGCGTAATTTCACTTTTGCCAAAATTATACTTCGCTCTCCGAAGTAGGGATTTCACATGCCTCGGATCGATTTTCAAAGCCTCTTCTGTCGCTCGCATGCAGGCGTCCATGTCTCCTTTCCGCTGACGGCACAGAGCAAGATTTGAGAAGATGGCGACCCGAGCCGCACAAAGCCGCTTTGCAACGACGCTGTCCGCTGCAATTCCGTCAGATGATGATGATGATGATGATGATGATGATGATGATGATGATGATGATGATGATGATGATGATGATGATGATGATGATGATGATGATGATGATGATGATGATGATGATGATGATGATGATGAT
>Ga0180217_1002900_pt1 | contig 15063 bp, 12 predicted proteins | sample eDN3rd37CBELigOP_FD_128521 | JGI IMG/M metagenome (GOLD analysis project Ga0180217, IMG submission 128521) | Enriched Organic Plus compost microbial communities from Emeryville, California, USA - eDNA 3rd pass 37_C BE-Lig OP (version 2) (version 2) ... | reverse complement strand
GAGGCCGACCAACACAAAGCACCGCCGCCGCCCAAGAACTACGGTGCGGACATTTCAACACTCATCCGCATGATCGAGGCGGGGGAGCTTTGATCCCGTTTCAACCCACTTTTACGAATAGCCTATTTAAACAGTATATCTGCAAGCATTGCCACGATGTAACCCCCTGTCATTGAAAAGCCGAGGTCGATCAAACTTTTCTATTATTTAATCGGCTGGCAACTTTCGGTGCCAATCCCGCCGTCGCTAAGAAACTGCTGGATGGTGAACGAATGACAGGCCGTGAAGGGTGGTGCATAGACATGGCCATCCCCAAGAAATTGAGGGAGGGGAGCCTACAGGATTCGGAAAAAATCGTACGCTAAGATTTTGAGCCAGAAGATACCCGGCGCCGTCTGAACTATTCGCCGCCGGCCGGCCGATTCGTCAGGTAACCGCGCAATTCGGCGACCATCCCCTCCTGGGCGGCCAGTTTGGCATGAGCGGCTGTCGTGGCCAGTTCGTGCTCCCGCACCTGGCCCGTCAATCCTTCCACTTTTGCCACTGCGGCCGTCAATTGCTCCTGCAGCCCCAGCACCTGTGCTTGCAATACGTCGGCGCGGCGTTCGGCCGCTTGCAGCGCCTCGATCCGTTGCGCCAACTGCCGGCTGCTTTTCTGTTCCTCCTGCAATGCGTGCCGGGTGTGCGTCAGCTCGGCGACCAGGCGGGCACCTTCCTGGTTCAGGCGCGTGATGTCTTCCTGCTTGACGACGATGGTTTGCTGCGCGGTGCGCAGCTCGGCGTGCTCCTGCTGGAGCTGCTGCTCGTGCCGCCGCTGGTCCTGCTCGCGCTGCTCCTTGACCGACTGGCGATAGTGTTCGAGCGCTTCGTAGGCATGCCGGTGCTTGTCCTCCAGCGAGCGGCAATGCGCCTCCTTGTCCGACAGCCGGTCCTGCAGATCGACGGCATGCTGCTCGGCGGTGCTGCGTGCGATCTGCTCAAGCCGCAGGTGCTCGCGCGTATGGCCATGGGCTTGCTGTTCCTGCTGCAGCGACGCATCGGCGGCCTGCCATTGCGCGCGCCATTGCTCCGCTTCGGCACGGGCGGCGGCAAGCGCCGTGGCGTATTGCCGCTCCTTGTCGGCATGCTCGGCGCGGGCCGCGTCGATCACCGCGTTCGCCTCGTCCTGCAGCTGCGCGGCCAGCCGCTCGACCAAGTCCTGCAACGCCTCGGAAATCGATGTCCGGCGGCCACTAGCTAGTGTACGGCATGGCGGTGGTCACGCGTAACGTGGCCGATTTCAAGCCGACGGGAGTGACCATCGTCAATCCGTGGAAGCCAAAGTCTTCTGAGCAAGACACCCAGGAGCCTTGAACATGCTCAGGGCGCGCCAGCACTTGGTGCATCAGCGCCGGAGTGCCACAGGGCATGGGCGTCGATGCGCACGCGCAGCGCGGCCTGCAGTGCATCCACCCTGGCCTGGGTTTCTGCCAGGCGGGTTTGGTGCAGGATGCGTAATGCCTGCAGGTATTCGCTCAGCGGCGCTTCGCCCAATTCCCAGGCAGTGCGTGTGCGCTGACTGACGGCGGTCTGCGCCGCCAGTGCCTGTTGCAGGGCCTGCCACTGGGCGCGCTTGCTGTGGGCTGCCTGCACAGCCATCCATGCCTCCTGCTCGATGGTGCGTTGCATGTTGGCAGCCTCGGCTTCGGCAGCAAGGGCGTTGGCGCTTTCTGCGCTGGCAATGGCACTGCGGTATGAGGTCCCCAAGGGCACAGACAGCACCACGCCCACGGCACGCTCGCGCCCGCCTCGGTCGGACAGGATGCGCACACCGACGGTGGGGTCCGGGGTGCGCTCGGCCCGTGCTCGCTCGGCGGTGCGTGCCTGCAGTTGGCTGACGCCTTGGGCAATGGCCACCTTGGCGCTTTCCGAAACGATGCGCGCGCGCCAGTCCTGGGTGTCGTCGAGCCAACCGGTCGGATCGGGCAGAGGCGCAGGCTGGTCAGGCACGGCAATGGGGGCAAAGCCCAGCACCAGCGCCTGGCGCGCAGCCGCCTGGGCATCGCCGGCCATCTGGGCCTGTGCTGCCTGGGTGGCACATTCGGCCTCCAGCGCCTCCACATCGCGCTGCGCGGCATCGCCCAGGGCCAGGCGGCGTGCCACGGCTGCGCGCTCGCGCTCCAGCAGCTGACTTTGCGCAGCGGCTTCGGCGGCCATGGCGCTGGCACGCAGCCAGCTGGTCCAGGCATCGAGCAGGCTCCGTGCGACCTGGTGCTCGGCATCTTTCAGACGCAAGCTAGCCAGGTGGTAGGTGCCGTCGCCGATCTGCCGATCCAGTGCGGCCTTGCGCGGCAGGCGAATGGCGCGGCTCAGACCCAGCTCCCATTCGTTGAAGTGCCGCTGCTCGTCGCTCACATTGCGCCGCTGCAGGCCGGCGTCGGCCTGGAACTCGTGACTGCCTACATCCAGGGCATGCCGGGTGGCGCTGGCTGCCTGCACGCGCTCGGCAGCAGCCCGCACCAGGGGGTGCGCCTGCAGGGCAGCCTCGACCTGCGCAGGTGCAGGCAGCCAGGGTGCAGTGGCGTCTTGCGCCAGTGCCGGCCAGGATGCACAGGCCAGCACCAGGGCGCTCAGAGAAAGGAAAAACTTCATGCCAGTCGTCCTCCGGCAAGCACTGGCTCCAGCCACCAGCGCACATCGCTTGAGCTGACGCGCCGGCGCAAGGTAGCGAGCAGAGCATCCACGCGCTGGCGCTCGGTCACAATCCAGAGCAGGCGCTTATCGACGCGGCCGCGCACCTGCTCGCGGATGGTGGCGCGGGCAAAGTCGCTGCTGTGTCCTTCGGCCTGCAGCAGGGTGAAGCCGGGCAGGAAGGGCGCGGCAATCAAGGCATCGGTGATGGCGTCTTCCAAGGCGGGCGGAAAGACCAGATTCAACCTTACCCATTCGGTATCGGCGGAGTGTTGTGGTGTGCTCATGCGGCACCTCCTTGGGTGGCGTGGGTTTGACCAAAGCGTCGGTAAAGCACAGGCAGCAGCACCAGCGTCAGCGCGGTGGAACTGACCAGGCCGCCAATGACCACGATGGCCAGGGGACGCTGGATTTCCGAGCCGGGGCCTGAGGCCAGTAGCAAGGGCACCAGGCCAAAGGCGGAGATCGAGGCCGTCATCAGCACCGGGCGCAGGCGGCGCAGCGAGCCTTCACGCACCACCTGCTCCAGAGGCAGACCCAGCGCGTGCAGGTGGTTGAAGTGCGTCACCAGCACCAGGCCGTTGAGCACGGCAATCCCCAGCAGCGCGATGAAACCGACCGACGCGGGCACCGACAGGTACTGCCCGGATAGCCACAGTGCGACTATGCCCCCCACCATGGCGAAAGGCACGTTGCCCAGAATGAGCGTGGCCTGGCGCACGGAGCCAAAAGTCATGAACAGTACAAAGAAGATCAAGGCCAGGGCCACGGGTACCACCAGCCCCAGACGCGCAGCAGCGCGCTGCTGATTCTCGAACTGTCCACCCCACTCCACCCGGTAGCCGGGGGGCAGGGGCACATCGCGGGCGACAGCAGCCCGGGCGTCGGCCACAAAGCCGACCAGATCGCGCCCGCTCACACTGGCTTGGATCAGCGCAAAGCGCGAGCCGTTTTCGCGGCGCACCAGCACAGGACCATCGGTGATGCCGATGCTGGCCAGCGCCGTGAGCGGGATGTCGCCCTGATCGCCACGTGCCAGGCGCACGTCCTGAAAGCGCCCGGCAGAGGTGCGCAACTGGGCATCGCCACGCACCACGATGGGGGTGCGTCGGTCCGGCTCAATCACCACGCCGGCGGACACGCCCTCCAACTGGGCACGCAGCTCATCCTGAATCTGCGTGACGGCCAGCCCGGCGCGGCCTGCTGCCTGGGTATCCACCCGCACCTGCAGGTATTCGACGCTGTCGCTGGCTTGGGTGAGCACATCGCGCGCACCGGGCACTCGTTCGATGCTGGCCGCCATGCGCTGGGCCAGGTCGCCCAGGGTGTGCAGATCGGGGCCGAACAGTTTGACGGCCACGTCGCCCCGGCTGCCGGTGAGCATTTCGGAAATGCGCATCTCGATCGGCTGGGTAAAGCCAAACTCCAGGCCGGGGAAATCCTCCATCACTTTGCGGATCTCGTTGCTCAGGGCTTCCTTGTCGGCCACGCGCCATCGCTTGCGCGGTGCCAGCTGCATGAACATGTCCGTCTCATTCAGGCCCATGGGGTCCAGGCCCAGTTCGTCAGACCCCACGCGGGCAATGCTGTGCTGCACTTCCGGCACGGCCGCGCCCACAGCGCGTTGCACCGCCAGGTCGATCTCCAGCGAGCGCTGCAAGCCGATGGATGGCGGCTTTTGCAGTTGCAGCAGGATATCGCCCTCATCCATCGTCGGCATGAAGGCCTTGCCGGTGCCCAGATAAGCAACCACACCCAGTACCAAAGCGGCCAGTGCCACAACCGAGGCGCGTTGCGGGTTGCGCAGCGCCGACTCCAGCAGGGGTTGATACAGACGCAGGGCGCCGCGCATGACCCAAGGCTCGCTGTGCGGATGCTCCTTGAGCAGCAGCGATGCCAGCACCGGCACCAGGGTGAGCGACAGCAGCAGCGACACCGCCAGAGCAAACACGATCGTCAACGCCACCGGGGTGAACAGCTTGCCTTCCAGCCCCTGCAGGGTGAGCAAGGGCATGAATGTCAGGCAGATGATGAGAATGCCCGAAGCCACCGGCACGGCCACCTCGCGCGCAGCCGCAAAAATGCGGTGCAGACGCGGCAGTCGGGCCCCCGAGGCGGCGGGATCGAGGCGACTGACGGCATTTTCCACCACTACTACTGCGGCATCCACCAACATGCCAATGGCAATGGCCAGGCCACCCAGGCTCATCAGATTGGCACTCATGCCCGTCAGGCGCATCAACAGGAAGGTGCCCAAGGCCGCCAGCGGCAACATCAGAGCCACCACCAGGGCGGCGCGCAACTCACCCAAAAACAGCAACAGCAGCACGATGACCAACACGGTGGCTTCCAGCAGCGCGCTTTCCACCGTGCCGACAGCGCGGGCAATCAGCGTGCTGCGGTCGTAAAACGGCACCACCTTCACGCCGGGCGGCAGGCTGGGGGCCAGTTCGTCCAGGCGGGTGCGAATGGCCTGCACCAGGGTGGAGGCATCGGCGCCGCGCAGTGCCACCACAATGCCTTGCACGGTTTCCCCCACGCCATCGCGGCTGACGGCGCCATAGCGCGTCAAGCCCTCGGTGCGCACACTGGCCACATCGCGCAGCAAGACGGGGGGTGATGTGGCCGTGCCTGGGCGCAACACCACCTGCTGCAGGTCCTGCAGGTTGCGAATGGCACCTTCGGCGCGGACGATCAGGGTGTTTTCGCCAGCCTCCAGGCGGCCTGCGCCATCGTTGCGGTTGTTCTGGCCAATGGCGGTGGCGATGTCGGCAAAGCTCAGCCCTGCAGCGGACAGCCGCGCGCGGTCGGGCACGACGGTGAAGCTCTTGGCCTGCCCGCCCAGCACGTTGACATCGGCCACGCCGGGCAGCGTGCGCAGGGCGGGACGCAAGGTCCAGTCCAACAGGGTACGGCGTTCTTCCAGGCTCAGGCCGCCGCCTTCCAGAGTGAACATGAAAACGTCCGACAGCGGAGTGGAAATCGGCGCCAGGCCACCGCTCACACCTGCGGGCAGGTTGTCCGAAACGCTGGCGTAGCGCTCGGCCACCTGCTGGCGTGCCCAGTAGATATCGCTGCCTTCGGCAAAGTCCAGCGTGATGTCGGCAATGGCGTACTTGGCGGTAGAGCGCAGCATCACTCCCCGGGGCACGCCCAGCAACTCCATCTCCAGCGGCGCGATGACGCGCGACTCCACCTCTTCCGGCGTCATGCCGGGGGCCTTGAGGATCAGCTTGACCTGGGTAGGCGAAATGTCCGGATAGGCATCGATGGGCAGCTTCAAGAACGAGGCGATGCCTGCACCGGCCAGGGCCAGCACCGCCAGCAACACCAGCGCGCGCTGGCGCAGGGAAAATTCAATCAGGCGAGACAACATGTGCAGTCTCTCCTTACAGTACCGGAGGCATGGGGATCATGGACTTGAGCAACGCCGTTCCCCGCGTGACCACCTGCATGCCCGCCGCCAAAGGTGGCGCGCTACCGCCAACATCTGCAGCCGGGAGCGCACGCACGGCACTGCCGGCCGTACTTTCGCCCAGCAACTGCACCGCTACGGCGCGAATGCGCACCTGGGCAGGCTGGGTATCGGCCTGGGACTGCGCCACAAACACCACATGCCCGGCTCCGGCGGGCAACAGCGCCGACGTGGGCACGACCAGCGTATGGGCTGGCGCAGGCAGCAGCAGGCTGACACGCATCTGCTGCCCTGCCGCATAGGGCAACGCCTCCCCTTCAGCCGCCTGCAGGCGTGCGCGCACGCGCAGGCTTTGGCTGGAAGCATCGGCATCGGCCCCCACTGCCTGCACCAAGGCCAAAGAGCCATCGGGCAAACGCACGTTCAGGCCGGGATGCAAATCGCTGCGCAGACGCAGGGGGACCGAAAAGAAAATATCCAGCTGCCCGGGCGCGGCCAGCACAAAGGCCGCTTCCAGCGCGGCCACGGCCTGGCCGGGGCCGACCTGGCGCCGTACCACCTGGCCAGAGATGGGGGCAAGCAGCTCATACTCGCCCGCGCTGCCACCCGCTACGGGGCGCAAGCGGGCCAGCGCGCCCTGGGCCTGCTGCAGCGTACTCTGGGCGGCAGCCGCACGGGCCTGGGATTGTTCATGGCGAGCCGCAGCGATGATGCCTTCTGCCAGCAGCGCCGCATCGCGCCGGGCCTGCAGTCGGGCGGTGGCCGCTTCGGTGCGCGCGCGTGCCAGCTCGGCCTCGGCGCTCAACACCTCCTGGCTCTGAATGCGTGCCAGAGCCTGTCCTTGGCGCACCAGCGCCCCTTCATCGACCAGCAGGCGCGTGACCACGCCACCGTAAGGTGCCACCACCTGCGCGCTGGCCGCCAGGGGCACCATGGCCTGGGCCATCAAGCCGTCCACCGACAAGACATTGGTAGCCGCAACGGGCGCCGTCTCCACACCTTGGGCACGCAGCTGTACGGCACTGAGCACCACGCTACCGTCCTGGCCAATCTGATACTCCTGCGCCGGTGTGGTGGATGTGTCGGTGCCCGCCGGGCGTGAGGAAGTGGCCCACCAGCCGTAGCCAGCGGCAGCCGCAGCGGCTACCACTGCAGCCAGCACCAGCGCCTTGGTGCGTCCGGTCAATCCTGAGCGAGGGAATGTATTGGGGTCGGTCATGGCAGTACAGTCAACGGGGAGGTTTCAATCAACATTTCCCCGGATTGTGGGCTACGAAGCTTTGAAAAAGCTTTGGCCGCCCGGGCGGTGGATTGGCCAAGGCGGATACCCTTTGGTCCACGGTCCCAGCCGCAGGTGGCAGGCATGTCTGGCGTTGCTGTAAGATTATTTGGTCACTGCCTGCGCTTGCCAGATAAGCCTTAGAGGCTGTTTTTATATCCATTCCATGCGTGTACTGATTGTTGAAGATTCACAGACCCTGGCAGATGCCCTGAGCCGCAGCCTGCAGTTGGAAGGCTATGCCTGCGACATTGCGACCGATGGCCAGATGGCGCTGTCGTTCCTGAACAGCTACCACTACGACGCCATCATCCTGGACTGGATGCTGCCCCGCCTGGATGGCATGGGGGTGTTGCGCGAACTGAACCAAAACCCGCATGCCGCCCCGGTGCTGCTGCTGTCGGCACGCGAGGCGCTGGATGACCGCGTGCATGCACTGGATGCCGGTGCCGATGACTATCTGACCAAGCCCTTTGAGTTGGCCGAGTTGCTGGCGCGTCTGCGCGCACTGGTGCGCCGCCCGCCACAGCGCGATGTGCCGGTGCTGCGCCTGGGGGAGCTGGAGCTCGATCCACGCTCGCGCACCGCCAAATGCGGGACGTACGATCTGGGGCTGACGCCCAAGGAATACGCCTTGCTGGAGTTGCTGCTGCGCCGCCGGGGCACCACGTTCTCGCGGGCGCAGATTTTTGAGCACCTGTACGACAGCAGCAGCGATGCCTCGGACAAGGTAGTGGAAGTGATCGTCAGCACCCTGCGCACCAAGCTGGGCCAGCGGGGCCTGAACGATGTGATACTGACGCGCCGAGGCTTTGGCTACGTTGTACCCTGATCCATGCAATTATCCCCCACCCCACCGTCGCCACCCACGCCAGAGCCTGCTCCCTGGTCACTGCAACGCCGTCTGGCACTGGGGCTGGTGCTGTGCATTGGCGGCACGTTTGCCGTGCTGTTTCTGGCGCTTGAGTACTGGATCGACCATGCCATCTACCAGCGCATGGACACATCGCTGATGCAGCGTTCGGCAGCCGTGACACGGGTGCTGCAGGCGCAGGACATCAAAGCGCTGCAGACCCTCATGCCGGAGTACGAGCCCGGCGGACACACCGAGTTTTTTACGGTCTTTGACCAGGAACGGGGCATGGCCGTGCTGCGCTCGCCCAGCAGTGCGGGGGCCACTTTGCCGCTGGGGCCCATCGAGCAGGGCACGCCTCGCTACTACGACGTTACGTTGCCCGACGGCCATGCCGGGCGAGCGCTGGCCACGCGCATCCCGGTAGCCGGTGGGGAGTCCAAAATCCTGGTGGTGGCCACCGAGCGCGAAGACTGGGACCGTACCGAGCGGCGCGTGCACTTTGCCCTGGTGGGGGGCATCGCCCTGGCCACCCTGCTGGCCACTTGCCTGGCGCTGTATCTGGTACGCCGCGCGGTGGCTTTTCTGGAACAGGCCGGCACGGTGGTGGGTAATCTGCGCGCCGACCGCCCACTGCAGCCGCTGGGCGGGGACTATCCGCGCGAGCTGCGCCCTTTCGTGGATGCGTTCAACCTGGGGCTGCACCACCTGTACAGTGCCATCGAGCGCGAACGCCGCTTTGCCAGCAACGTTGCACATGAGCTGCGCACGCCATTGACAGAAATTCGCACCAGCGCGGAAAGCGCATTGCACGACCCCGACCCTGAGCACGCACAGCAGGCGCTGCAGGTGGCCATCCAGTCCTGCTCGCGCATGCAGCGCAGCGTGGACACGCTGCTGCTGGTGGCACGCCTGGAGTCAGGCCAGCATGTCCCGGCCCTGGATCCTCTGGATTTGGTCGCCCTGGTACAGGAACTGCTGCAATTGTGCCAGCGCCAGCACGCGCAGCAGTCACCGCATGCCGACCGGGCCTTGACCACCATCCAGGCCCGGTTGCCTGCGGCGGCCTGGATTCAAAGCGATCAGGGCATCCTGGAGCGCATCATCTCCAACTTGCTGCGCAATGCCATGGAATATGCCCCGGCGGGGGATACCATCGACTGCTGCCTGGAGCGTAGCGACGCTGGCTGGCTGCTCTCCATCACCAATACCGCGCCCAATCTGCAGGCCGCCGATCTGGAGCATCTGGGGGTGCGGTTCTGGCGCAAGGACTCGGAAGGCGGCACTGCGCACCATGCCGGCCTGGGTATTGCGCTGGCCCTTGCGCTGGCGCAGGCCATCGGGCTGCCACTGCGCTTTTCGCTGGTCAACCATCACCTCACTGCGACGCTAGGGCCTTGGGCGGCGCTGGTGTGAGAGCGTGTTCAAAGTCTCGTCTGATTGCATGCCTTCAAGGTCATGTCCAGGAGACGTTGAACACGTTTTGAGGGCGATATGGTGATAAAACACAAGATGAGAGCCACGAAAACGACGATGCCGAAGCACAGGCTTGTTTCGACGGGTGACTGGACTTCCGAATTTTTCCGCCCTATTTTGGTCGCTTGCTTTCACTGGCGCGCATCAGAAGTCCAATCGTTGCTTCCAGTCGAATAACTCGCTCGGTAAAAAGGCATCGCGCATGCGTTGCGCCCAACAGGAAGCAACCAGTCGCTCGATACCGATTGGCGCTGTTGCCGTCAATCTTCCAGCAAAAAACTGGAGGAGCCGGCAATGGCGTTATCGGATGCCAGCGATGTTTCGTCCTTCAACTCGACACCCGAATATTGCAGACGTCTTGCTTCCGACAGCAGGTAATGCAGCCGGTAGACGGCATCGTCATAGGAAAGGCCACCCGGTCTGATGTTGGAGATGCAATTGCGGTTGGCGTCGGTCAGACCCACGCGCGGCGCCCATGTCATGTAAATGCCCATGCTGTCCGGAGAACTCAGGCCTGGCCGTTCGCCGATCAGCACGACGACACAACGCGCACCTAAAAGTTCACCGACTTCATCACCAATGGCGACGCGCCCCTGCCTGACAATAGTGACGGGCGCAACAGACCAGTTGTCCGGCACCAGACGTGCAATCAAGGTGCGAATGAAAGGCGCGGCATTGCGCTGGATGGCGAGGGAGGACAAGCCATCCGCGATCACCAACGCGACATCGTATGGCGCTGCGTCGCTCTTTTGTTCAGCCTGCATGGACAGAAGCGTGTTGCGGGATTCCGGATGCAATCGTCGGCCAAGATCGGGCCGCTGCAAATAGGTTTGGCGATTGATCGCCGCACTGTGCAGCTCGATACACCGGAACCCGGTGCCGCCATCTTCTGCGGGCGCAGACAATTCCTGCCTGAGCATATCGACATCCAGCGCCAGATGCACTGCATCGCGCGCCATCGCGTGGGCCAGTTGAAAGGCCATTTGCGGTGCGGTCGGCAAACTGACGCCGGCAGCGCCCAGTGCAATGCGGGCGGCGGTGAAGCGGCGCAATGACGACCACGGATTGTCGGTGACTACTGCGCTATCCAGATCATTCCGCGCGATGTTTTTGTTGTCCATCATCCCCTCACTGTAGGCGTGCGAGCGCGCGCTGAAACGCCGGCGGGATGCCTTTGCCCAGGCGCACGGTGTCATCGCCGACAAAAATTTCCATCTCTTTCAACCACGCCTCAAACTCCGGCGCGGGCATCAGTCCGAGCAGGCGGCGCGCGTACAACGCATCGTGAAACGAGGTCGTCTGGTAATTCAGCATGATATCGTCCGAACCCGGAATGCCCATCACGAAATTGCAACCGGCGGCAGCCAGCAAGGTGAGCAGCACATCCATATCGTTCTGGTCGGCTTCGGCGTGATTTGTGTAGCAAACGTCGCATCCCATCGGCACGCCCAGCAGCTTCCCGCAGAAATGGTCTTCGAGGCCCGCGCGGATGATCTGCTTGCCGTCATACAGATATTCCGGGCCGATGAAGCCGACCACGGTGTTCACCAGCAGTGGCTGGAACTTGCGCGCGACCGCATACGCGCGCGCTTCGCAGGTTTGCTGATCAACGCCATGGTTCTCATTGGCCGACAGCGCGCTGCCCTGGCCGGTTTCGAAATACATCACGTTGTTGCCAACAGTGCCGCGTCCAAGCGATAGCGCGGCGCTGTGCGCTTGGGCCAGCAGATCGAGATTGATGCCGAAGCTGGCGTTGGCCGCCTGCGTGCCGGCAATCGACTGGAACACCAGATCGACCGGCGCACCGCGTTCAATCGCGGCCATCGTGTTCGTCACATGCGTCAGCACGCACGATTGCGTGGGAATGTTGTAGCGGCTGATGATCTCGTCGAGCATCGACACGATGCGCATGACTTGCGGCACGTTATCGGTGGCCGGATTGATGCCGATGACCGCATCACCACTGCCGAACAGCAGCCCGTCGAGAATGCTGGCGGCAATGCCGAGCGGATCGTCGGTCGGATGATTCGGCTGCAAGCGTGTCGAAAACCGCCCGCGCAAGCCTATCGTATTGCGGAAAGCTGTCACGACCCGGCACTTGTTCGCCACGAGTATCAGGTCTTGCACGCGCATGATCTTGGAAACGGCAGCCACCATCTCGGGTGTGAGCCCGGGCGCAAGCGCGGCCAGCGTCGGCTGGTCCGCGGCATCGCTGAGCAGCCAGTTGCGGAAATCGCCAACGGTCAAATGGCGGATGCGGGCAAATGCGGCAGCGTCGTGTTCATCGATGATCAGGCGCGTTACTTCGTCGTCTTCATACGGGATCACGACTTCTTCGAGAAACGTCGTCAACGGCAGCGCCGCCAGCGTCATTTGCGCGGCCACCCGTTCCTCGGCGCTCTGCGCCGCGACGCCGGCCAGGTAGTCTCCCGAGCGGGCAGGTGTTGCTTTGGCCAGCAAGTCGCGCAGGTCGCGAAATTGATAGGTCTTGCTTCCGACCTGGTGAACATATTGTTTCATCGTCAGCTGTTCCTCGGTTTGCCGTGCGCGCTTTGCGCCGGTCCGCCTGCGCGTGACCGGATGAAGATATGCATGCGCTACAAGCAGGTATGAATGTTGCAGATGCAGAGTGTAGTGGGCCGCCTCGCTCACCGTTATCAAGATTCGGCAAATCTTGATCTCCGCGCGGAAGCGCTCTGCTTTGTCGGCGCTTCCCCTATATGATTAGCTGGATGTTTGCACCATGAATGACTCACCGCTTTACCGAACCACTGTCCAATCCGCATCATTTCAGAGCACGGAAGACAGCAAGCGCACCATTTTGGCTCACGACCCCGACGCGCTGGCGCGCAGCCTGACGAACTGGAATCAATGTTACGACCAGATGTCGTGCGACAGGTTCGAAGGCGGACTGGTGGAGTCGCGTGTTGGGCGGTTGCAAGTCTTTCGTGAAAGCATTAGCCAGGCCGTGTATCAAACCTGCCGTGTCTGGCCCGATGCCATCTGGTTCGGCTTTCCCCAGCATGAGAGCGCTACCCGCATCAATGGCCGCCCGGCGGCGCCGGCGACCGTCCTGCTGCAACAAGGCGACAGCGAGTTCGAACTGGTCACGCCAAGCGCTTATACGATTTACGGCATTGTGGTGCCGCGCGATCTGCTGATCGACGTCTCGTGCCGGCTGCAGGTCGAGCTCGACTGGGATGCGTTGGGCAATGCCGAAATGCTGTCCCTCGACAATCCGCAACGCGCGGCCTTCCTCGACATGCTCGCCGCGCAGCTCGGCCTGCAAGCGGGTGAACAACAATCGCAAGATGCGCTGGTGAGCGCGCTGGTTTCCTTGCTTGACCATGGCCAGCCGGACGCCGCAGTGACCCGTTCGCTGAAACGGCGTCAGCAAGTGATTGATAAAGTGCGCGATTACGTGCTCGCCAATCGGGACCAGCCGGTATCGATTCCCGACCTCTGCGCGCACACCCACACCAGTCGGCGCACATTGCAGTACTGCTTTGAAGATATTCTGGGCGTCAGCCCGGTCAACTATCTGCGCATTCTCCGCTTGAACGGCGCGCGCCGCGAACTTCTGGGCGCAGGCAACGCGCGCAGGCAGATCGGCGAGGTAGCATCGGCCTGGGGCTATGGCACGTTCAGCCAGTTCTCCTGCGACTACCGCAAACTGTTCGGCGAGCCGGCCTCGGCCACGCTGAGGAAGACAGCGACTTGCGCGGCTTGCTAGATGATGCGCGCGACCCGACGCCAGCGATCAGGCGCCGGGTAGCTCCAGTGCGAAGCGCTCAGCCCTCGCCCAGATAAGCGGCGCGCACTTTCGGATCGTCGAGCAGATCTTTGCCGTTGCCGCTCATCGTGATCAGGCCGGAGTCCATCACATAGCCGCGGTGCGCGGCCTGCAATGCAAGCTTGGCGTTCTGCTCGACCAGCAGGATTGTCACCCCTTGCGCCGACACGTTGCGCACCACTTCAAAGATCTTTTCGACCATGATCGGCGACAGGCCCATCGACGGTTCATCCAGCAGCAGCAATTGCGGATGGCTCATCAAGGCGCGGGCCATCGCCAGCATCTGTTGTTCGCCTCCAGACAAGGTGCCGGCCAGCTGGCCCGACCGTTCCTTCAGGCGCGGGAACACGCCAAACCATTTGTCGATGTCGGCCTGGATGCCATCCTTGTCGTTGCGGATGTACGCCCCCATCAACAGGTTTTCGAGGATGGTCATGCGGGTAAACACGCCACGCCCTTCCGGCACCATCGCCAGCTTGCGCGACACCAGATCGAACGAATTCGCGCCCTGGATCGGGTCGCCGCAATAGTGGATCTGGCCTTCCACCTTGCAGCCCGGCAGCGTGCCGGTGATCGCCTTGAGCGTGGTGGTCTTGCCCGCGCCGTTGGCGCCGATCAGCGTCACCAGTTCGCCCTTGTTCACTTCCAGGTCAATGCCCTTGACCGCCTGAATGCCGCCGTACGCAATCTTCAGGCCGCTGACCTTCAGCATGTTGTCGCTCATTAGTGTGCTCCTCCCAAGTATGCCTCGATCACTGCCGGGTTCTTTTGCACCTCGGCCGGCAAGCCTTCCGCAATCGGTTTGCCATAGTCCAGCACCGTCAGGCGGTCGCACAGTCCCATCATCAGTTTCACGTCGTGTTCAATCAATAAAATCGTCTTTCCTTCTGCCTTGATCTTCACCAGCAATTCACGCAATGCCAGCTTTTCGGTCGCGTTCATGCCGGCCGCGGGTTCGTCCAGCGCCAGCAGTTGCGGATCGGTCGCCAGCGCGCGGGCGATTTCCAGACGACGCTGGTCGCCGTACGACAGGTGCCTGGATGTGCGGTGCGCAAATTGGGCAATGCCGACGAAGTCCAGCAATTCCATCGCGCGCTTGCGGATCGCCGCTTCCTCTTCACGCGCGGCCTTGTGGTGCAGGATCGCTCCCAGCACCCCCTGATGGCTGCGCACATGGCGTCCGACCATCACGTTTTCGAGCGCCGACATTTCGCCGAACAGGCGGATGTTCTGGAACGTGCGGGCAATCCCCGCCTTGGCCACTTCGTGCGGCGCCGACGGCGAGTACGGCTTGCCGGCCAGTTCGAAAGTGCCGGTGTCAGGCTGGTACAGGCCGGTAATGACGTTGAAGAACGTGGTCTTGCCCGCGCCGTTGGGGCCGATCAGGCCATAGATCTGGCCGCGCATGATCCTGATGTTGACATCCGTCAGGGCTTGCAGGCCGCCAAAGCGCTTGCTGACCCGGTGCGCGACAAGCCCCGCCGTTCAGGGCGGGGAAGGATAGCGCGGACGGCGCAGCCGTCCTTGTCTTTGGGTTTCAGTGTGGGGTTTGCTGCTGCTCGATGTACTGGCGCACG
>Ga0180217_1002896_pt1 | contig 15073 bp, 20 predicted proteins | sample eDN3rd37CBELigOP_FD_128521 | JGI IMG/M metagenome (GOLD analysis project Ga0180217, IMG submission 128521) | Enriched Organic Plus compost microbial communities from Emeryville, California, USA - eDNA 3rd pass 37_C BE-Lig OP (version 2) (version 2) ... | reverse complement strand
GGCCTCATGCTCGGCCAGGATGCTGATGATCTGCTCGTCCGTAAATCGCGTTCGCTTCATTGTCCGTCCTCAAGTTGGGCCGGACTCTAATCGCATCTGGAGAAAAAATCCCGTGGCAGGTCAGCGGATGTCCACAGCAAGATAGGCAAAGCCCTCCTGCGTTCGGATATAGATAATATCAGTCACCCAAACCCTGTCTGGCGCCTCGACGTCGAACTGCCGATCAAGCGTGTTGTCGACCACGATCGACGGCTTGCCGCCATAGCGGCCGGGGCGGTGCTTGTAGCCGATCTGTGCCTTGATCCCCGCCAGTTGTGCCAATCTGGCGACCCGGTTCGGACAGATGCTTTCGCCCTGTTCAATCAGATCATCGTGCAGCTTGCGGTAGCCGTAGACCTTGCCGCTCTCGGCCCAGGCCTGCTGCAGCAGCTCAGTCTGGCGCCTGTCTTCCTGTGCCCGCTTGCTCGTCGGCGCCTGCAGCCAGGCGTAAAATCCGCTCGGCTGGATGCGAAGGCAGCGGCACATCGCCCGCACCGAAAACCGGCCCCGATGCTCGGCCACAAACGCGTATCTCACTTTGCATCCCTGGCGAAATACGCGCTCGCCACTGTCCTCGGACCGATGGCGGACACTGGCTCGCCCTTTTTTAGGATGTCACGTTCCTCGGAAACCCGCGCCAACTCCCGCTTCAGCCGCCGGATCTCGGCGTCCTTCTCGCTCTCGCTCAACACCGCCTTCGCGAACTTGCGCTTCCAGGCATAAAGCGAGTGCGTGCTTACCCCGAGCCGCTTCGAAACCTCCTTTGCCGGATAGCCCCGTTCCGTGATCTGCGCGACAGCATCGCGCTTGAACTCATCCGTGAAATTGCCTGTGCCCATCATGGCCTCCCTGCCTCAAAGTTAGCGAAGAAGGCGTCCACGAAACATGGGGCTATTCACGCCGCCATTGTCGCTCGGACCAATGGCGCAACAATGGCAACCATCGAAGATCATGATCACGCACGCAGGGCGCTTATTTCCCCGACCATCGCCGACCCTCCACCGCTTAAGATCAACCTGGGGCCGTTTCCGGTCATCTCCACGCCTGTCACGCGGCTATAAGCCTCGATGTCCCGGGACGAGATGATTTCTTCATTCCTGGTCGCCTCGATCCGGAAACTGTAGAATCCCGAAGGCAGCAAGGCACCATTCGTCCGCTTGCCCAGCCAATCGATCTCACCCGAGCCGGGTCCGATATTTTCCCGCAGGACTTCATTGCCGTTTTCGTCAAGCGTAACGAGAGTCGCGCTGTCCGCATCAGCAACGCCGTCTATCGTCAACGTCAGGGGTTGTTGATCGAACCAGACCGGGCGGCTGGTCCGAACTTCGCGGCCGATCCAACTCGACAGCTGACCAAGTTCGCCGCCGCCGCCACCCTGCAAAAGCTGCAGCAGCAACTGGTTGGTTTGTACCTGCTGCTCGACTCCCGAAAACGTCGCAAGCTGCACGGCAAATTCTGTTCCCTCCATCGGGTTTAACGGATCCTGATGCTTGATCTGGGTGGTCAGCATTTTCAGGAATGTCTCGAACTGGCTCGTTGAAGAGCTGTTCTGGGCACTTGTGGAACCGGCTTGCCGGCGGGTGCCGGTGCCGGTGCCGGTGCCGCTGATCGCCGAATAATCGTATATGCTGGTCAATGTCGTGTTTCCTAAACTCGGAGATCGATTCTGTGATCGGAGGATTTTCCTGCCTGCTTCATTTCCACGACCGGATCAGCCTCCCTTCCAGAGGGCGGACGGTCTTGAAGATTGAAAACCTTGGCGGCATTGCTACCATCGGCAGTATCGCCATCTTCCGAAAAGCAAACGTCTGCGCCCTCCAAACCCGCTTCTCGCAGCTCTTTCGCCAGTATGTCCGCATGCCGCCTCAGCAGGTCGAAGGTTTCCGGCCGATCGGCAGAGACCATCACGGAAAGAGCCTCGCCTGCGGTGATCAGCAATCGGACCTTGCCCAGTTCCTCGGGGCTGAGAACCACCTCCAGATGGCCTTCGGCCCTGCCCATCAACCTGTCGGCAACCTGACGGGCGACCTGGTATGCCTGGAAGCTTGGCGCATGCGCTGCCTTTGGTTGTGGCATCTCTCCCAAAACTTGAACCTTCATTTGGTCGCTACCGACGGAGCCCACCTCTTGAACCGCTTGGGGCGAAAAGGGCTCTGGCTCGCCGGTCTCGGGGAGCAAAGCTGGAGCGATTCGGTCGAAAGCAGGTTCCGACGACATGTCCGTACCCGTCCGAATGCCACGGGCTCCGGTCTCCGCGGGCTGGATGCCCCGGAGGGCCGGCGCATGCTCCTGACCCGCCGGCTGACGCGGGTCGGAGCTATCGGTATCGGTCCTTCCAGACGACACCGGGAAGGTATCGCCACCGAGAGGGTCGATCTGTGCCGGCTTTGAGAACTGCGAAAAACGTTCGGGCTCTCGCAGGCCGTTCTGGAAGGGCAGGGGGTCATGCCCGTTCACTCGAGCAGAACCCGTTGTCTGCTGCATCGCGGATTCAGCCGAGGTTGCCTGGGCGATCTTCTCCGACAGCCTTGAATGAGTAAGAATCAGGACGCCTTGTTCGGCGAGAGGGGCTTCGTTGACTGTATCGTGATCGACCTCCCCGCCAGCCGCCTCCGGGTCTGTTAAGGCGTCATCCTCATCCTGTTCAGCCAGCACCAAGCTCTCGACTGGCGCAGAATCGTTGCCTTCTATCACCGCGACAAAGCGCGCGAAATCCAGGTCGATGGCAGGATTCGACTCTCTCTTCGTCACAGCGGGTGCGATTGCGGCGACGCCTCCTGCGGTTAGGCACATGATATCCATCAAAATCCATCCACAACCCGTTCCAGTCAGAACTTTCCCCACATTGCCATAGCATGATTACCAAATATTTACCGGTGACAGGTAAAGTCCCGGATTGAGAAAACTTTATCGAGAAGGAGATTCGGATTGGAAATCGCACGCGTGGCAGATGCCGCCATCCCGACGGGAACAAGGGGAAATCCGTTGGTAGATGGCCTCGAGCAGGCATTTCTTTCAGAAATGTTAAAATATGCGGGACCCCGTGAAGAATCGGGTGAGTTTGGGGGAGGGGTCGGGGAATCACAGTTTGCAAGCATGCTGAACGACGCTTATGCCAAGGCGATCATCGACCGGATCGATCTCGGATTTCTTGTGCAGGACGGAGTCCGGACATGACGAAAGCATTGGGTCTTCTTCAGCAGGCAAGAGAGCACATGCTTGCCATGAAGACAGATAAAGCCACAGAACACTTGGAAAAATTTGAGTCGCTCGTCGCCGCCGGTGAGGTTTCCAAGGAAGCCGCCTCGGAATGTGCCGAGGTTCTTCGCTCCATCCGCATGCTTGCTGAAGCCATGCGGGACGGCCTCTCTGCCGCGCAGCGCCAACTTGATGAAATTACTGCTCTCTCGCGAAACCTCGACACTTATGATCGCCAAGGACAAAAGGTGGACTGTCAGGTTGGGAAAGGCCGGGATCAGCGTTTTTAAATAAACTTGTCTAAGCTATCTGTTTGCTTTTCGATCAGTGACTGGCTTTATTTGCATCTGACGGAGAACCCTATCGGCGCAAAACGGTCATAGGCCCGTCCTTCCGGTCAGAAGGCCGCTCATCTTGAAAACGGGCAAACAGCCCAAACGAACGGAGATAAAATGTCCAGCATTCTGACCAACAACAGCGCGATTGTTGCCCTTCAAACCCTCAAGGGCATCAACGCCAACCTGGCAAAGACCCAGAATGAGATTTCCACCGGCAAGAAAGTTGCCACCGCTCAGGACAACGCTGCGGTCTGGGCCATCTCGAAGGTCATGGAAACTGACCAGTCGACCTTCAAGACCCTCCAAAGCAACCTGAATCTTGCCGAAGCCGTGGTCACTACTGCTCGGGCTGGCGCGGAGCGGATCCACGAGCTTTTGGTGGAGATGAAGAAACTGGCTGCAAGTGCCGGCACCGATGCCAATGACTTTGGAACCGTCAACGATCAGATCCTGGAGAAAAAGGCACAGATTGTCTCGATCATTGACGGCACCCAGATGAACGGGGTCAATCTGCTCAAGACCAACCCGATTGGCACCGCGACGTCCTTCTCGGTTCTAGCCTCTCTGGACCGCACTTCGGGCACGGTTGCGACGACCGCTCAGACCATCACTGTCGACTCGGTCGACTTTGAGGCGGACATCGAGGCGGCAACGCTTACGGCGATCACCGACAGTGCCTCTGCCCGGACTGCGATCGGCGACATCGAAGCGATGATTGACGTCGCGAAAAAAGGTGCGGCAGAGCTGGGCACGGCCGCGAAGCGGATCAACGACCAGTCCAATTTCGTTTCCGAACTGGCCGATTCACTGAAAGTTGGTGTCGGCGCTCTTGTGGATGCGGATATGGAAGAAGCCTCTGCTCGCCTGCAGGCTCTGCAAACCCAGCAGCAACTGGGCGTTCAGGCTCTGTCGATCGCGAACCAAGCCCCTCAGACGATCCTCGCGCTGTTCCGCTAACGATGCAAGGGCGCCCAAAGGGCGCCCTTCGCATAATATCGAGTCTAGAACAGGACCATCAACGTGAATCTTGCATTATCTCAAGACGTGAAAAGCAACTTCGGCTCGCAGCACATCCGAACAGACAGGGGCAATGAATACCTTGCCTTTTCTCGGGTCACGCAGAAGTTGCAAAAAGCCATCGAAGACAGCGATCATCCCCCAATGATCGAAGCCATCTATGCGAACAATCAGCTATGGACGGCGTTGGCTGCAGATCTGGCACATCCAGAGAATGGCTTGCCCGCGGAGACAAAGGCCGGCCTTCTTTCATTGGCGATCTTTTCTCTCAAGCAAGGGCGTCGCGTCGTGGAAGAAAGACTGTCCGCCATATCCTTGGTTGAAATCAACTTAAGAGTTATGAAAGGCCTAAGGGGGGAGGTCAAGTAATGGGTGGACTCATTCTCAAGCTGGCGCCAAAGGAGCGCATCCTTATCAACGGAGCCGTCATTGAAAATGGTGATCGTCGCGCAAAGATCTCGATCTGTACGCCCGATGCGAATATCCTGCGACTAAAGGATGCTATTCATCCCGAGGCCGTAAATTCCCCTATATCCCGGCTTTGCTATATTTGTCAGCTCGTTTTGTCCGGCGATGCGGAAAAAATTGCAGCCACCCGACAAGTTATCCTGGGCATCGAACAGGTATCACGGATCTTTTTGGATCCAGATAGCCGTAACATTTTGTCGCATGCCACAGGCGCAATTACCGAGAACGATTTTTATCGTGCGCTCAGGCATTTAAGACTTCTTCTTCCTCGTGAAATAAGATTGATATCCTTGGGCGAAACATGACATACAGTGTTCACATTGGAGCCGGGGGCTATCTTGGCTGGAAGATTCTTGCGCGCACTATGACCACGCAACGTAATGCTTTTGTCCAAAGCTCTGCCATGGAGACCGCGCGAGACTACTTTGCTCGGAAAATGCCCGAGGTCGTAACAGCGGAATCATTTGTTAATGATCGAAAGCTTTTGGCCGTAGCGTTGCGAGCGTTTGGGCTCGATGCAGACATCAATAGCAGGTATTTCATCAAGAAAGTTCTGGAAGCGGATCCTGAGGATAAGACTAGCCTGGTGAGTAGACTTGCTGACAAGCGCTATTTAAACTTGAATCGGGCTTTCTCCGCTTATTTTTCTAGCGCAGCGGAAGCTTTGGATGTGGATTTGAGTGAAATTTTAGAAAGATATAATTCTAGATCCTTTGAGAAAAACATCGGCAAACAGTACGCAGAAATAGAGTTGGCTCTAAATGCTCAGCGCGAACTCAGAGAGATTGCAAGAACCGATATTAGTGAAAATGCAAAATGGTATCAGATTCTTGCTTCGAAACCCCTTCGGCAGATATTCGAGGGGGCTTAAGGGCTGAGGGGTGGGTTTTCTGCTCTTCCCGTCGACCGGCAACTCTCTGAACTAAAAACAAAAACTGCAAAGCTTACTGGAAGCGACGGTGTGTCGCAGTTTTCATCAGGTCAGGCTCTTGAAAGCATTTTGCGACGTTATCTTCTCCGTAGCCAGATGGAGGCGTCTCCAGCACCGTCTGGTTACTCTGTCGCCTTGGCTCTGCTGACTTCTAGCCCCCCATGACGAATCAGCTTGTTTGCCGTTACCTTGAATGCCGGGAATTTCCCGTTTGCTTTCTTAAGGAATGGTCGCGCAACCATTGATGGCAACCCAAGCGCCTAACAAGCCTCTGAAGAACTCCGGCCTCTGACACGCCTTTTTGCGCGCTTTGGCGTTCCCTGTTTAGGATTAAGACTCGTTCTTGGACCATAACCAGAGGGTGATGGCCGTCTGCATTTCGGTTGTTCGACATCTACCTGAGTTCCACACTTAAAATCTCGATAATCCAAATTATGTCATCAACCTTCATGCCAGGTCGGCTTGGCCTTCACTTCGGTCGATGCGGCCTGAGCTTGGCCAAGCCTCGGGCTCATGTTCGGACCATGTTCGACCAGCCACGCAAGCAGCAAGGATTCCGGCTCTGGCCAGAAGCGACCGGGCAAGCGCGCTGGCGCTGGCCCGGAAGACTGTTGCTCAGCCGCGGCGCAGCTGTTCGAGCAATGCCGCCACAGGGTGGCCTGCGAGAAGCCATTGCAGCATGGCGGCGTCGTGTGGGCCGGCGCCTCTTTCTTTCCGCGCTTGCGCATCCTAGTCTGCACGGGCGAATCCACCACCTTCCGCTGCCCTGACAGGCAAAGGCCGCAACCCGAGGAGATCAGATGGCCGTTCGTCCTCCCGTCTGCGATTTTGGCGCCAAGGCGCCGGATTTCACCCTGCCGGACCCCGATGGGCATCTGGTCTCGTTCCGTGACATTGCCGGACCGCGCGGCACGCTGGTCATGTTCATCTGCAACCATTGCCCCTATGTGCAGGCCGTCATCGACCGCATCCAGCGCGACGCGGCCGAATTGCAGCAGCGCGGCATCGGCGTCGTGGCGATCTCGGCCAACGATGTCAGCGAATATCCGCAGGACGCGCCCGAGCACATGAAGGCCGAGGCGCTGAAGCACGGCTTCACCTTTCCTTATCTCTATGACGAAAGTCAGGACGTCGCGCGCGCCTATGGCGCCGAATGCACGCCGGATTTCTTCGGCTACAATGCCGAAGGCGAGCTGCAGTATCGCGGCCGGCTGGACGCCTCGGGCCGCAACCCGGCGCCGCCGGATGCGCGGCGCGACCTGTTCGAGGCCATGGCGCAGATCGCCGAAACCGGGCAGGGTCCGCGCGAACAGGTGCCCTCGATGGGCTGCTCGATCAAATGGAAGGCGTGAATGACCATCTGCTTTGCCCCCTGCCCCGTGGTTTTCGACCTTGACGGCACGCTGATCGACAGCGTGCCCGACATCCATGCCTGCGTGAATGCGGTGCTGCGCCTGCATGGCGTCGCGCCCCTGACGCTGGATCAGGTCCGCGGCTTCGTCGGGGGCGGCGTCGATCTGCTCTGGCGCCGGGTCATCGCCACCACCGCGCTGCCGGTCGAGGCGCATCGCGATTTGGTCGCCTCGTTCATGACCCGCTATCACGACGCCACCGGGCTGACCCGGCTTTATCCCAATGTTACCGAGGCCTTGGGGGTTCTGGCGGATCGCGGCTATCCGCTGGGGCTTTGCACCAACAAGCCGCTGGGGCCGACGCGGGCGATCCTGGACCATTTCGGCATCGCCCAGCTGTTCCGCATGGTGATCGGCGGCGATTCCCTGCCGCAGCGCAAGCCCGATCCGGCACCGCTGCGGGCGACCTTTGCCGGGCTTGGCGCCGATCCCGACAGGCCGCGCGGCGTCTATGTCGGCGACAGCGAATTCGACGAGGAATGCGCCCGCAATACCGGCGTGCCCTTCCTGCTGTTCACCCGCGGCTATCGCAAGACGCCGGTCGAGCAGCTGGCGCATCACGGCACGTTCGACGATTTCATCCGCCTGCCGCTGCTGGTCGAAGAGGCCTCGGCCGTCGGCTAGGACCGCCGGCGTGCCACTGCGCTTGACAGCGCGGCGAAACGGGACGATCCGTCGCCGCATGCCGCCACCCCGGCCCGACCGAACGCCCCCGACCGAACGCCCAAGGAGCCCCGCATGGACCTGCGTCAACTGACCCCCGACCTCGCCGTCTCGGCCCAGATCCGTCCCGAGGATCTGCCGGCGCTGGCCGAGGCGGGCTTTCGCGTGCTGATCAACAACCGCCCCGACGACGAGGTCGGCCCCGACGAGGATCACGAGGCGATGCGCGCGGCGGCCGAGGCGGCCGGGCTGGACTATCACTTCAACCCCTTCACCCCCGGCCAGATCACGCCGCAGATGATCACGGCCCAGGCCGAAGCCTTGGCCGCGCCCGGTCCCAAGCTGGCCTATTGTCGCTCGGGAAACCGCTCGACCGTGCTCTGGGCTTTGGCGCGCGCCGGGCAGGAGCCGGTCGAGGACCTGATCGAGACCGCCGCGCGGGCCGGGTACGACCTGTCGGGCGTCCGGCCGCTGCTCGAATCCCTGGCCCGCCAGGACGTCTGACCGATATCGGGCTGGAACCTTGGCCAGCCCGGCGGGTTACCATGCCGCAGCCCGCGACCGGACGGATCGCCCGCCCGGCAGGCCCCAAGGGAGGAATTGCCATGAACTCGATCATCTATCTTGTCGGCCTCGTCGTCGTGGTGCTGTTCATCCTGGGACTTCTGGGCCTGCGCTGACGTCATTTGCGATTGACGCTGGCCTTTCGCGCCCCTCTGCGTTACCGGGGGCGCAAATTCTGATAAAGGCCCCCTATGGACATCCGCAATATCGCGATCATCGCCCATGTCGACCACGGCAAGACCACGCTGGTCGACCAGCTTCTGAAGCAGTCGGGCAGCTTCCGCGAAAACCAGGCCGTGGCCGAGCGGGTGATGGACAGCAACGACATCGAGCGCGAGCGTGGCATCACCATCCTGGCCAAGGCCACCTCGGTCGAGTGGAAGGGCACCCGCATCAACATCGTCGACACCCCCGGCCACGCCGATTTCGGCGGCGAGGTCGAGCGCATCCTGTCGATGGTGGACGGGGTCTGCCTGCTGGTCGATGCGGCGGAAGGTCCCATGCCGCAGACCAAATTCGTGACCTCCAAGGCGCTGGCGCTTGGCCTGAAGCCCATCGTGGTGCTGAACAAGGTCGACAAGCCCGCCGCCGACCCGGACAATGCGCTGAACGAGGTTTTCGACCTGTTCGCGAACCTGGGCGCCAGCGATGAACAGCTTGATTTCCCGCATCTTTACGCCTCGGGCATCGGCGGCTGGGCCGACGAGACGCTGGACGGGCCGCGCAAGGACATGTCGGCCCTTTTCGACCTGGTGCTGCGCCATGTCGAGGCGCCGAAGCAGATCGCGCGCCAGGACGAGCCCTTCCAGATGCTGGCCACCACGCTGGGCGCCGACCCGTTCATCGGCCGCATCCTGACCGGCCGGGTCGAGGCCGGCCGCGCGAAACCCGGCGACACCATCAAGGCGCTGTCGCGCGACGGCGAGCGCATCGAGCAGTTCCGCATCTCGAAGGTGCTGGCCTTCCGCGGCCTGACCCAGCAGCCCATCGACGAGGCGGTGGCCGGCGACATCGTCACCATCGCCGGCATGTCCAAGGCCACGGTGGCCGACACGCTCTGCGCGCTGGAGGTCGAGACCGCCCTGCCCGCCCAGCCCATCGACCCGCCGACCATCAGCGTCACCTTCGGCATCAACGACAGTCCGCTGGCCGGCCGCGACGGCAACAAGGTGCAGTCGCGGGTGATTCGCGAGCGGCTGATGAAGGAAGCCGAGACCAATGTCGCGATCAAGGTCGAGGACACGCCCGGCGGCGACGCCTTCGTGGTCTCGGGCCGCGGCGAATTGCAGATGGGCGTGCTGATCGAGAACATGCGCCGCGAGGGGTTCGAGCTGTCGATCTCGCGCCCGCGGGTGATCTTCCGCGACATCGACGGCGTGCGCCACGAGCCGATCGAGGAAGCCATCATCGATGTCGACGACGAATATACCGGCGCCGTGATCGACAAGCTGACCGGGGCGCGCAAGGGCGACCTCGTCGAGATGAAGCCCGCCGGCCATGGCAAGACCCGCATCGTCGCGCATGTGCCCTCGCGCGGGTTGATCGGCTATCAGGGCGAGTTCATGACCGACACCCGCGGCAATGGCGTGCTGAACCGCATCTTCCACAGCTGGGCGCCCTACAAGGGCCCGATCCAGGGCCGCCGCCAGGGCGTGCTGATCTCGATGGAGGACGGCGTCTCCGTGGCCTATGCGCTGTGGAACCTGGAAGAACGCGGCAAGATGTTCATCGGCGCGCAGGAACAGGTCTATCAGGGCATGATCATCGGCGAGCATTCGCGCGACAACGACCTGGAAGTGAACCCGCTCAAAGGCAAGAAGCTGACCAACGTCCGCGCTTCGGGCACGGACGAGGCGGTGCGGCTGACTCCCCCGGTGCGCATGTCGCTGGAGGAAGCCATCGCCTATATCGACGACGACGAGCTGGTCGAGGTGACGCCGAAAAGCATCCGCCTGCGCAAGCGCTATCTGGACCCGCACGAGCGCAAGCGCCAATCCCGCGCCGAAGGCTGAATTTATCTCCCTTTCTATTAGATTACAGACTTCCGCATTGTCGGAAGTCTGATAGATTTGAGACGAATGGTTCGGGAGCGGCTGATGGAAAGCCGGGGCAATATTTATCAGACCTTGATTTTCGCCGCCCAGGAACACCTGGAGGAAACCGGTCACCTTCCCTCCGACCCGGGCGATCTCGCGGCACGCGCCGATGCGAGTCCGGAAGAGATCCGCACCATGTTCAGCTCGACCGAAGAGCTGCATGAAGGGCTGATCTATCACGCGGTCACGCTGCTGAACGATGCCCTGCGCCAGGGGGTCATTGAGGCCGATACCAGCGACCCGATCGCGCAGATGCATTCGATCGGCCACAGCTACCTGAACTGGGCCGAGAGCAATCCGACCCTGTTCCGGCTGTTGGTGAACGGGCTGAACGGCGCCATCCGGCCCGACAGCGCGCTGCATCGCTATACCAGCTCGATGCGCGACCTCTATCACCGCAAGTTCAGCGAGGCGCAGCGGCTGGGCATCCTGTCCGAGGAAGCGGATGTCGAAATCCTGACCATGATGCTGCATTGCCTGGTCAAGGGGGGAAACATGATGTTCCTGACCCGCAGCACCGATCCCTGGTTCGACGGCGATCCCCGCTCGACCCGCGAACTCGCCGAAAGGATCTTCACCGAGTTCATGGACAACCTGGTCAGGGCCAACGCGCCCGAAAGCCGCGCAACCGCCTGAAGGCGGGCCGCGGGCGGGTCAGATCTGCCGCTCGGGCAGATGCAGCACCAGCCCGTCCAGCTCGGGCGTCACCTTGATCTGGCAGGTCAGCCGCGACCGCTCGGGATCGGGCTGCCAGGCGAAATCCAGCATGTCCTCCTCCATCGGCTCCTTGGCCGGCAGCCGGTCGACCCAATCCGGCGCCACATAGGCATGGCAGGTCGAACAGGCGCAGGCGCCGCCGCAATCGGCGTCAATGCCGGGAACGCCGTTGTCACGTGCGCCCTCCATCACGGTCATGCCGGGTTTGACGTCGATCTCATGGGCGGTGCCGTTGTGCTCGATATAGGTGATCTTGGCCATGGGTGCCTTCCTTGCGCTTCCCTCCGCAGATAGGTCATTGCGCCGGCAGAGAAAAGCCCCGGCATTGCCCTTGGAACGAACCTCTCCGGCTTCTTTCTTGCCCAAATATCCCGGGGGGGCGGGGGGCAGAGCCCCCCGCCAGGCTCACACCTTGCGCAGCGCGATCACCGCATTGAGCCCGCCGAAGGCGAAGGCATTCGACAGCACCGCCTCGACCTTCGCCTCGCGCGCCTCGTTCGGCACTACGTCCAGCGCGCATTCCGGGTCCGGCTCCTCATAGCCGATGGTCGGGGCGATCACGCCGTCGCGCAGCGCCATAATGCAGGCCAGAAGCTCGACCGCGCCGGTACCGCCGATCAGATGGCCATGCATCGACTTGGTCGAGGAGATCATCAGCCGGTCGGCATGATGGCCGAAGGCATGGGCGACTGCGGCACATTCGGTCTTGTCGTTCGCCGCCGTGCCGGTGCCATGGGCGTTGATATAGCCGACCTCCTCGGGACGCATATGCGCATCCAGCATGGCGCCGGTGATGGTGCGCTCCGCGCCGATGGCCGAGGGCATGACGATGTCCTGCGCATCGGCCGACATCGAGAATCCCACCACCTCGGCCAGGATATCGGCGCCGCGTGCCGCCGCATGCTCCCAGTCCTCGAAGACGAAGACGCCCGCCCCCTCGCCCTGCACCATGCCGTTGCGGGTGGCCGAAAACGGCCGGCAGGCATCCTTGGACATGACGCGCAGCCCCTCCCAGGCCTTGACGCCGCCGAAGCACAGCATCGCCTCGGACCCGCCGGTCAGCATCACCGTCGCCGCCCCCGAGCGCACCATGTTGAAGGCCAGGCCCATGGCGTGATTGGAGCTGGCGCAGGCGGTGGCCACGGTGAAGCTGGGCCCCAGCAACCCGTATTCCATGCTCAGATGTGAGCAGGCGGCATTGTTCATGAGCTTCGGCACCACGAAAGGATGGACGCGGTTCTTCCCCTCTTCATAGACGGTGCGGTAATTCTCGTCCCAGGTGTTCATGCCGCCGGCGGCGGTGCCCAGGACCACGCCCGCGCGCAGGCCCAGCTCGCCCTCGAAGACCAGCCCCGACTGCGCCACCGCCTCGCGCGCGGCCAGCAGCGTGAACTGGGTGAACTTGTCATAGAGGACGATCTGCTGGCGGTTGAAATAGGTCTCCGCCTCCCAGTCGCGGACTTGGCCGCCGATGCGGATCGCCAGCCGCTCGACATCGCGGAACTCCAGCGGGCCGATGCCGCAACGGCCCTCGCGCATCGCCTCCAGCGTCGAGGGCACGTCGCGCCCCAGCGCGTTGATCGTGCCCATGCCGGTGATGGCGACGCGGCGCATGCCGTTGCCGTGCCGGCCCATGATGACCCGGCCCAGCACGGTGCGGGCGATCTTGGTCGCGCTCTTGACCTTGCCCTTGACCTTGCCGGGCTTGCGCGGGGATTTCGGCGGCCTCTCGCCCTTGTTCTTCTTGGCGTTCATGCCTTTTCAGCGACCAGCTTTTCCACGGCGCCGATGATGGCGCCGAGGCTCGATATGTCGAACTCGGATTTCTCGGGCTCGTTGGCGTTGAAGGGCACCGAGATGTCGAACGCCTCCTCGATGGCGAAGATGGATTCGACCAGGCCCAGACTGTCGATGCCGATGTCTTGCGGCGACATTTCGAGCTTCAGCTCGGACGGGTCCAGCATCGCCTGCTCTGCGACGATCTGGATGATGCGGTCGCGGATTTCTGTCATCTCGGCCTCCGTTCTGTCCGGTCGCAGACGCTTGCCTGCGGAAATGCTATTCTGCACCGTCCTTGTCGAGGAGTTTCTTAACAGTTTCGCGAAGCTCGGCCACCTGCGCATAAAGTCGCGGCAGGCGGCGGATGTTCTTCTGCGCCTCGACATGGGTTTCCATCCGCACCGCCGGGCTGCCCAGCAGCACCCGGCCGGCGGGGGCATTGGTGAAGATCTTGGTCGCGCCCCCCGCGATCACGTCGTCGCCGACGAAGATGTTGTCCGAGACGCCGACCTGCCCGCCCAACACCACGCGGTTGCCGATCCGGGCCGAGCCGGCGACGCCGACAAGGCCACAAAGCAGGCAATCCTCGCCCACGATGCAATTATGGCCGACCTGCACGAGGTTGTCGATCTTGGTGCCGCGGCCGATGCGGGTGGCGCGGATGGTGCCGCGGTCCACGGTGGAATTGGCGCCGATCTCGACATCGTCGCCGATCTCCAGCCCGCCCAGGGAATGGATGCGGGTCCAGTGCTGCTGGCGGATCTCGGCCCGCTCGCCCAGGGATTGGCGGATCTCCTCGACGCCGGATTTCTCGGGCGTGACGAAGGAAAACCCGTCCGCGCCCAGCGAGACGCCGGGGTTCAGGATCACCCGGTCGCCGATGGTCACGCCATGGGCGATGCGCACGCCGGGATGGATCAGCGCGTCGCGGCCGATCACCGTATCGGCGCCGATCGAGACATGCGAGGCGATGCGCGCCCCCGCCCCGATCCGCACCCGCGGCCCGATGACCACGAAGGGACCGATGGCGACGTCCTCGGGCAGCTCGGCCGTGGGGTCGATCACCGCGCTGGGATGGATGCCGGGCGCGATGCCGGGGCCGGGATCGAAGGCGCGGGTCAGCCCCGCCATGGCCAGCCGCGGCCGCCCGACCAGGATGGCCGCGCGCAGCCCCAGCGCCTCGGGGTCGGTCCCCTCGGCCAGCAGGGCCATGCCGCCGGGGCTCAGCTTCTCGGCATAGGCGGGCGAGGTCGCGAGCGCGATCTGGTCCGCGCGCGCCTGCCCGGCTTCGGCCGCGCCGTTGACGATCAGGCTGCCGTCGCCCCAGAGGTGGGCATCCAGCGCGCGGGCCAGTTCGGCGATGGTCAGTGTCATGCGTTTCCCCTTGCTTCGGGGTTCATCTATTCATCCCCGGCCGCGGAATCCAGCCCGGCCTTGACCAGCGCCGCATGCACCAGCGCGTCGCGGCCATAGATATCCGGGAAGCGCCGGATCTGGCCGGTCTGGTCCGGGAAGGCGGTGAAATAGACCAGATGCACCGGCACGGGCGGGCGCAGGTTCAGATAGGTCTCGCGCCCGGATTTCAGCGCCTTGGCGAACACCGCCTCGGGGCTTTCGACCTGACCTTTCAACAGCTCATGCGCCAGGTCGACGGGCCGGCCGACGCGGATGCAACCATGCGAATAGGCGCGGCTGGACTGGTTGAACAGATGCTTGGTCGGCGTGTCATGCAGATAGATGTTCCAGGGATTGGGGAACATGAACTTGACCTGCCCCAGCGCATTGTCGTCGCTGGGTTTCTGCCGCATCCGGTAGGGAAAGGTCTTGGCCGTATACTTGCGGAAATCGATG
>Ga0180217_1002892_pt1 | contig 15078 bp, 11 predicted proteins | sample eDN3rd37CBELigOP_FD_128521 | JGI IMG/M metagenome (GOLD analysis project Ga0180217, IMG submission 128521) | Enriched Organic Plus compost microbial communities from Emeryville, California, USA - eDNA 3rd pass 37_C BE-Lig OP (version 2) (version 2) ... | reverse complement strand
GTGCCGGTCGGACTGATCGGCACAGGCTCCGTCAGGCCGCTGAGCCACCTGCTGCCGGGGCGACCGCGCGTCGAGGTGCGCTTCGGCGAGCCGCTCGACCTTTCGGACCTGGAAGGGGTGCCCGACGGCAAGGCGCGCCGAGAGATCACCGAGCGCGTGATGGCCGCGATCGCCCACCTGAGCGGGCAGGAGCGCTCGGGCAGCGTCAACGCGACCTCGCGCGACTGACACGCCCGGGGCCGCGGACTGGTCCGCACGACGGAACCCGGGTGAGCCGCCGGAACGGGTGCGGACACGTCCGCGGGTCTGGTGCGCGCGGGCCTTCCCCGACACGATGGGGGAAGAGATCCAGCACGCAATCCGCACCGTCGCGGGAGGTCGCCGTGGAAGCCGCAACGCCTGTCGCCCATCGCACGATCGCCGTCGTCGGCGGGGCCGGCTCGGGCAAGACCACGCTCGTCGAGGCGCTGCTGCACCGGTCCGGCGCGATCCCCCGCATGGGGTCCGTGGAGCAGGGCACGACGGTGAGCGACCACGAGCCCGAGGAGATCGCACGCGGCGTCTCGCTGGGCCTGTCGCCGGCGTACTTCACGTGGACGGTCGACGGCGTCACGACCGGCCTCACACTTGCGGACACCCCGGGGCATCCGGACTTCATCGGCGCGGTCGACACCGCGCTGTCGGTGGCGGATGCCGCGCTCGTGGTCGTGAGCGCCGTCGACGGCATCACGCCCGGGACACGCGTGGTGTGGCGAGCGGCGGAGGCCGCCGGCGTGCCGCGCATCATCGTGATCACGCAGGAGGATCGCGCCCGGGCGGACTTCCGCCGGGTGCTCGCGGAGCTGCGGGAGGTGCTGGGATCGCGGCTGCTGACGCTGGAGCTGCCGGTGGGGGAGGAATCCGCGTTCCACGGGGTCGCCGACGTGCTCGGCGGGCACGCCCTCATCTACGACGACGCCGGTCATCACCATGAGGAGCCGATCCCCGACGACCTCGCCGACGAGGAGCAGCGGCTGCATCAGGACGCCGCCGAGGAGATCGTCTCGCACGACGACGCGCAGCTCGAGGCGTACCTCGACGGCACGGAGCCGTCGGCACGCGAGCTCGAAGCCACCCTCGCCCGGGAGGTCGCCGCGGGGGAGGCGGTCCCGGTGCTGGTGTGCTCGGCCGCGACCCAGACCGGCGTCGACCGCCTCGCCGACCTGCTGTGCGACCTCACCCCGCCGCCCGGTGCCCGCGACGCGGTGATCCGCATCGGCGATGACGAGAGCGGCGGCAGGCCGCATCCGGTCGCCGTCGACCCGTCCGGCGAGACGCTCGTGCATGCGTTTCACACCGTCGCCGACCCGTTCGTCGGGCAGGTCGTGATGCTCAAGGTGCTGTCGGGCGTGCTGCGCCCCAGCGAGCGCCTGCACAACGCCACGACGGGCGTCGAAGAGCGGATGCCGGCGCTGTTCCGGCTACGCGGCGCCGAGCACCTGCCCGCCGACGTGCTGCGTGCGGGGGAGGTGGGCGCGGTCGCCAAGCTCGCGGGCACGCCGGCCGGATCGCTGCTGTGGACGCGCGCGCACGGCACCGCGCGCCCCGCGGCGCGGCCGCCGCGTCACGCCGTGTACGCCGTGAGTCTGACGCCGGTGTCGCAGTCCGATGACGCGAAGCTGTCGACCGCGCTGACGAAGCTCGCCGCCGACGACCCGACGCTCATCGTGGACCGCGCGGGCGGCCAGACCCTCCTGCGCGGTCTCGGCGATACCCACGTCGAGGTCGCGGTCGAGCGCCTCGCGCGCGTCTTCGGCGTGCACGTGTCGACGGCGCCTGCGCCGGTGGCGTACCGCGAGACGATCGCGGGGACGGCCGACGCCGAGGGGCGGCTGAAGAAGCAGTCCGGCGGCCACGGCCAGTTCGCCGTGGTGCAGCTGCGGGTGTCGCCGCTGCCGCCCGGCGGCGGCTTCGAGTTCGTCGACTCGGTCGTCGGAGGTGCGGTGCCGCGTCAGTACATCCCCGCGGTCGAGAAGGGCGCGCGCGACGCGCTCGCCGCGGGCGGGCCGCAGGGGCATCCGGTCGTCGACGTGTGCGTCGAGCTGCGCGACGGCAAGGCGCACTCGGTCGACTCGTCCGAGATGGCGTTCCGCACGGCGGCGGCGCTCGGCGTGAAGGCCGCGCTCGCCGAGGCCGGCACCGTGCTGCTGGAGCCGGTGTCGAACGTCACCGTCACCGTGCCCGCCGCGCTGCAGGGGCCGGTGCTCACCGACCTGTCGGGCCGGCGCGGTCGCGTCGGCGCGACGGAGACCGCCGATGACGGAAGCGCCCGCATCACCGCGACGGTGCCGGACGCCGAGCTCGCCCGCTATGTGCTCGACCTGCGCTCCCTCACCGGCGGTCGCGCCGACCTCGAGATCGTCCCCGCCCACTACGAGCGCGCGCCCGAGGCGAAGACCGGCGCGAAGGGCTGATCTCCCGATTCGTTTACCCGACAGGCTGTCGGTAAGGTCGGGGGCATGGAGATTCTCAAGAACGTGATCCTCGCCATCCACATCCTCGGTGTGGTCGGTCTGCTCGGCGGTGTGCTCTACCAGATCAAGCCGATGCGCGAGGGCAAGGGCCGGGTTCTCCCCGCCATGATGCACAGCGCATGGACGATGCTCATCACGGGAGTCATTCTCGTCGGCCTGCAATACCCCCTCGGCAACGAGGTCAACAACGTCAAGGTCAGCGTCAAGCTCGTGGTGCTCATCGCGATCATCGTGATCGCCCTCGTCAACCGCAAGCGCGAGGCCGTCGCCGGCTGGGTGCTGCCGACGATCGGCGCACTGACCGTGCTGAACGTCCTGCTCGCGACCGTCTGGCGCTGAGCCGAGCAGTTCGGAAAATGCTCTCCGAAGTCGCGTAATAGATCGGGGCTCCGTTCGTCTCCATGAGGGGGAGATCGCCGGAGCCCCGATCCGCGCTCCCCAGCCGCGTACCCGATCGCGGCGACCGCGGGGCCGGCACGGGAATGCCGGCCCCCGGTCCCCACGACGCCGCCGACGACGGCCCGGCGCCGAGCCCGACGGCCGGGTGACCCGCGTCAGCGCAGCGCGTGCCGCAGCTCTGCCCGGCGCACCGACACGGTCACGGTGAACTTCGCGTTGCGCGCGACCTGCCGCGTCGTGCCGACCAGGCGCGACAGTGCGGGGCGGTAGCGCAGGTGCGAGTTCCACACCGTCCAGAGCTCGCCGCCCGGCTGGAGCACGCGTGCGGCATCCGCGAACATGCGCGGCGCGAGCTTGTCGTGCACCGCCGCGCCGGAGTGGAACGGCGGGTTGAGCGCGATGAACCGGGCGCTTTCGTCCGGAACGCTGTCGAGGATGTCGTCGCGCACCACCTCGATGCGGTCGGCGACGCCGTTCGCGTGCGCCGTCGCGCGGGCCGAGGCGACGGCGACGGCGGACTGGTCGGTCGCGTAGACGCGCAGGTCCGGATGCCGCAGCGCGAGGCTCGCCGCGACCGCGCCGGTGCCGCACGCGAGGTCGACCGCCGTGTCTCCGGGAATCTCGGCGGGCAGGTGCTCGAGGAGGAAGCGCGTGCCGATGTCGAGCGACGCGCCGGCGAAGGCGCCGCCGAACGCGCACAGCACGAGGTCGCCGTGCTTCCGGCGCTCCGGCTCGGGGTCGCGGCCGTCGTGGGGCCCGCGCGCGATGAGCACGCGCGACTTCTGGCGCGCGTGCGACACGTCGACGCGGATGAAGTGGGCGCCCAGCACGTCGTTCATCGCCAGGGTCATGTGCTTGAGGCGCCCGCCCGCGTAGACCACGACGTCGGGAGCCGCGTGGGCGGCGATGAGGCCTGCGATGTCGCGCAGGGCATCGAGCGACCGCGGCAGGCGCAGCAGCACGACCCGCGCGCCCCGCACCAGCTCGGCGTCGAGCGGGAGCGAGACGAAGGCGCCGTCCAGGCCGAAGCGGGCGGCGTTGGCGGCAAGTGCGCGCTCGCCGGTGAGCGCGTCCTGATGGACGCGGATGCCGCGAGCCCCGGCATCCGCCGCCCCCAGCGTCAGCGCGCCGTACGCGTCGCCGATCACGACCAGCCCGCCGTCGGCGACGCCCGCACGGTCGGCCGCCGATTCGTCCAGGATGAGCCGGTCGGCCGCGTCGGATGCCACGAGGTCCGGCCCCTCGACGTCGGGCCAGCGTCGCAGCGCGTCGAGCGAGAAGGTCACCGCTCCACGCTAGCCCGCGCGCCGTCGATGTCGGTGCGCAGGGCGGCGAGGCGGTCGACGGCGATCGCCGCGGCGACGGCGTCCCCGGCGCGCTCGTGCGCCGCGGCCAGCTGCTCGAGCGCCGCCGCCTGTCGCGGCCGGTCGTTCGCGACCTCGGCGATGGCGAGGGCGTCCTCGAGGTGCGCGATGCGGGCGGCGCCGTCGGTGCGCGCGGCGAGCAGCATGAGCCCGCGGTGCACGCACCGCAGATCGCCGAGCTGCCGGAACGTGTCGACGAGATCGGCCAGTTCGAAGTCCTCTTCCACGCCGAGCTTCGCCTGTGCGAGGCGGGCGTGCGCGAGCTCGTGCTCGTTCGCGATGCGCTCGGCGTACGCGGCGCTCTCGGCCGCCCACACCGCGGCGCGCTCGGTGTCGTGCCCGGTCTCGGCGGCGGTGAGCGCCATCATGAACCGCACGTTGTGGACGTGCGTCTCGTCGCCCGCGTGCGCGTACGCCCGCGCGGCCTCGTCGTACGCCGCGAGAGCCTTCCGCAGCAGGGCGTCGTCGCCGCTCCCACGGAGGGCGAGCGCGCACAGGGCGAGGCCCCGCGCCTGCTTCGCGGCGCCGAGCTCCCACCGGTCGCCGGTGCGCTCGGCGAGCTCCTCGGCGCGGTCGAGGTGCGGGAAGGCGGTGGCCGGATCCGATCCGTACGCGGCGGCGATGCCCGCCAGCAGCTCGGCGTCGCGGTGCTCCGTCTCGTCTGCGGCGATCGCGAGGGCGCGGCCGGCGAGCCCGGCGACGAGGTCGACGTCGTAGAAGGCCAGTGCGCTGCCGAGGGCGAGCAGCTGCGCGGGGCGGCACTGCTCGAGCAGCATCGCGTCGCTCGCCGCGAGCGACAGCGCCTGCAGGCTCTCGACGTCCGACCCGAACTGCTCCACGCCGATCGCGAGGGACGTCGCGAGCGACACGGCGTGCGGGTCGCGCTCCGCGATCGTCCAGCGCAGCGCCGCGTTCGCCTCGGGACAGAGGATCGCCGACGTCGTCATCGCCTCGCGCGCGTCGTCGACCCGTGCCGTCGCGATGAAGTGCGCGGCGATCGTGTCGATGTGGTGCGCATGCCGGGCCTGCACCTCGCGCGCGAGCGCGGGGTCGGTGCGGTCCCGCACGAACTCGCGCATGACCGCCAGCATCCGCCACCGCGGCGGTCGTGCCGAGGCGGGAACGAGCAGCGAGCGGTCGAGCAGGCGCATGACGGCGCCCTCGACGCGCTCGTGTGTGACGGCGACGGCGAGGTCGATGTCGACGGTGCGGGGGAGTGCGGCCAGGCGCCGCAGCACGTCCTGCTCCTCGTCGTCGAGCAGGTCCCACGTCCACTCGAACGCCGTCGCGAGACTGCGGTGGCGGCCCTCGGGCGTCGCGCGGTCGAGCGTGGCGAAGTCGTGGTCGAGTCGTCGGGCGAGTTCGGCCAGCGGCAGATGCCGTGACGTGGATGCGGCCAGCTCGAGCGCCAGCGGCAGTCCGTCGAGCCGCTGCGCGATGTGGTGCGCGAGCTCCGCCTCACCCGGGTCGACCACGCCGCCGGCCGCGCGGATCCGGTCGATGAGCAGCGCCGTCGCGGGAGCGTCGACGCCGTCGGTCGCGAGGGGCTCGAGCACCATGACGACCTCGTCGGCCGCGCCGAGCGGCATGCGCGACGTGGTGAGGACGGCCAGGTGCGGCACGCGGTCGCGCAGGCGCGCCACGGTCTCGCCGGTCCCCGTCGTGACGTGGTCGGCGTTGTCGAGCAGCAGCAGGTGCTCGTGCGCCGACAATGCGACCGCCACGGTGTCGTAGGGATTGTGGCCCCGCGCCGGCTCGAGGTCGAGCGTGCGGGCGATCCGCAGCAGCACGTCGCGCGGGGTGGCGTGCTCGAGGTCGACCACCAGCGGGACGCGCTCGCTGCCGGCGCGCGCGAACTCGAGCGCGAGTCGCGTCTTGCCGACGCCGCCCGGCCCGACGATCGTGACCTGGCCGCGCGTCGCGAAGAGCTCGCCCAGTCGCGTGAGCTCGCGCGCCCGCCCGCGCAGCGGATCGGGCGGCGTGCGCACCGTCGATTCGCGCAGCTCGCGCGCGGCGGCGACGAGGTCGGCGCGCGTGTCGGCGCCGAGCTTGCGGCGCAGGCTTGCGATGTGGCTCTCCACCGTGCGCACCGAGATGAACAGCTCCGAGGCGATCTCGGGGTTGCTCAGTCGCCGTTCGACCGCGGCGAGAACCGCGCGCTCGCGCGGGGTGAGGGACGGCCCCAGCACGGGGCTCAGTGTACTCACGCGTCCACGCGGAGAGGAGAGCGGATGCGGCGGCGGGCCGCTCCGCCGGGAACCGCGTCCCGGCGGTGCGGCCCGCCTGTGATCGCCGTCGGTCAGCGCACCGTCGCGGTGAAGAGCAGGTACTCCCACTCCATGCCGCCGTCCTCATCGAGCGCGCCGTCGCCGAGGGCCGCGAGTGCGGCATCCAGCGTCTCCGTCTGCGACACGTCGTCGGCGTTGCGGTTGTAGACCGCGATCGTCGGGCCGTAGTGGGACGCGAAGTAGGCGCGGAACTCCTCGCCGGTGCGGAACCGGTCGATCCGGACCGTCTCGCGCGTCACCTGCACGTCGGTGATGCGGTCGCCGAACAACGCCCGCACATGCGCCTCGTCGCCCCACAGCGGGGCGGGCTGCGCGCCCGCCGGCAGCGGCGCGTTGAACGGCTTCATCGTCGCGAACATGCGGCCGATGAAGCCCGTCGGGGTCCAGTTGAGCAGGCCGATGCGCCCGCCCGGTCGCGTCACGCGCAGCAGCTCGCCAGCCGAGCGCTCGTGATGCGGCGCGAACATGACGCCCACGCAGGAGATCACGACGTCGAACTCGTCGTCGCCGAACGGCAGCGCCTCGACGTCGGCGGGAACCCACTCGAGGGTCGCGCCGGCCTCCTGCGCGCGCCGGTGTCCGGCGTCGAACAGCTCCGGCGTCAGGTCGCTCGCGACGACGGAGGCGCCCCGCAGCGCAGCGGGGATCGCGGCGTTGCCGCTGCCCGCGGCCACGTCGAGCACGCGCTCGCCGGGCTGCACGTCGACCGCCGCGACGACCCGCGGGCCGAGCGACCAGATGAGGTCGGAGGCCAGTGCGGGGTAGTCACCCGAGGCCCACATCGCGCGGTGCTTGGTCTTCAGCGCCTTGTCTTCGTCGGTGATCGTGATGGTCTGCATATCCGTCATGTCCTTCTCCTTCATCAGCGGACGGCACCCAGCGTCCTCTCGCCGCGGTGTCGCCACATCCGTGCCGCACACGGAAATCCACACGGATGCCGGGAATACCCGGACTCGCAGGCCGTTGAAATTGATACGGCTGTGCTCAACTTCGTAAACTTGACACAGCATCACTCAATTTCAGGAGTAGGGAATGCCCGAAGACTTCACACCCCACAGCGGCGAAGGCGCAAGCTCGTTCGACGAGTTCCTGGCGCGCTACCTCGCCGGAGAGCGGGCGCGGGCCGAGCGATCGATCGACCTGAGCCGGTTCCTCGGCGCACGCACGCAGGAGCTGCTGCAGCGCGCCGGACGGTTCGCGCTCGAGCGTGGTCAGCGCGAGCTCGACGCCCTCCACGTGCTGCGCATCCTCGCCGACCAGCCGCCCGCCAAGGACGCCATCGCGCGGATCGGCGTGGACCCGCGCGCGATCGTCCGCGCCGCCGAGGAGCGCCTGCCCGCGGCATCCGCGCCCGCCGACGTCGACGGCGCCGTCGTCACGCCGTCGGTGCAGCGCGCGCTGTTCCACGCGTTCCAGGTCGCCCGGTCGTCGGGCTCGACCTACATCGGCCCCGAGCACCTCTTCTTCGCGCTCGTGCTCGCGCAGGACACCCCCGCCGGCCAGGTGCTGGCGAGCGCCGGCGTGACCGCCGAGGCGCTGACCCACAGCGCACGCGAGACGGTCGCGCCCACGGGCGAGCCGACGCATGTCGACGAGAGCGACGACGAGTCGTCCGAGACGCCGATGCTCGACACCTACGGCACCGACCTGACGGCGCGTGCCGAGGCCGGCGAGCTCGACCCCGTGATCGGCCGCGCCGATGAGATCGAGCAGACCATCGAGATCCTCAGCCGCCGCACCAAGAACAACCCGGTGCTGGTCGGCGAGGCCGGTGTCGGCAAGACCGCGATCGTCGAGGGCCTCGCGCAGGCCATCGTCGCCCGCGAGGTGCCCGAGCAGCTGGTCGGCAAGCGCGTGGTCGCGCTCGACCTCGCCGCGATGCTCGCCGGCACCCGCTACCGCGGCGACTTCGAGGAGCGCCTGACCAAGACCATGGACGAGATCGCCGCGCACAAGGGCGAGCTCATCGTCTTCATCGACGAGGTGCACACCGTCGTCGGCGCCGGCGGGGCCGGCGAGGGCGGCATGGACGCGGGTAACATCCTCAAGCCCCGCCTCGCCCGCGGCGAGCTGCACCTGGTGGGTGCGACGACGCTCAAGGAGTACCGCGTCATCGAGAAGGACCCCGCCCTCGAGCGCCGGTTCCAGCCGGTCAAGGTGGGCGAGCCGTCCGTCGAGGACGCCGTGCAGATCCTGCACGGGCTGAAGCCCGCCTACGAGGAGCACCACGGCGTCATCTACACCGACGAGGCGCTGCGCGCCGCCGTCGAGCTGAGCGACCGATACCTCACCGAGCGCGTGCTGCCCGACAAGGCCATCGACCTCATCGACCAGGCCGGCGCCCGCCTGCGTCTGCGCCTCGGCGCCCAGGTGGACGTCAGCGCCCTCATGGAGCAGCTCGCGACGCTCGAGGCCGACAAGAACGCGGCGGTCTCGGCAGAGCACTACGAGGAGGCCTCGCGCATCCGCGACGAGATCGTCGAGGTGCAGCAGCGCATCGAGGCGGCGACGGCGCAGGGCACGCGCCCCGACGCCATCGTCGACGAGGCGGAGATCGCCGCCGTGATCAGCCGGGCCACCGGCATCCCGGTCAACCGCCTCACCGAGTCCGAGCGGGAGCGTCTCGCCGCCCTCGAGAACGAGCTGCACGGTCGCGTCGTCGGCCAGGACGACGCGGTCACCGCGGTCGCCAAGGCCGTGCGCCGCAACCGCACCGGCATGGGCGACGCCCGCCGGCCCGTCGGCTCGTTCCTGTTCCTCGGCCCGACCGGCGTCGGCAAGACCGAGCTGGCGAAGGCGCTCGCGGCGTCGCTGTTCGACGACGAGAACGCCGTCATCCGCTTCGACATGAGCGAGTTCGGCGAGCGGCACACCGTGTCGCGGCTCGTCGGCGCCCCTCCCGGCTACGTGGGCTACGACGAGGCCGGTCAGCTCACCGAGCGCGTGCGGCGCAACCCGTACTCGATCGTGCTGTTCGACGAGATCGAGAAGGCGCACCCCGACGTGTTCAACCTGCTGCTGCAGGTGCTCGACGACGGGCGTCTCACCGACGGCCAGGGTCGCACGGTGGACTTCCGCAACACGGTCGTGGTGATGACCTCGAACCTGGGGTCGGAGTTCCTCGCGTCGCGCGGCGGCGCGCTGGGATTCGTCGCGAACGGCGGCGGCGACACCGGCTTCGGCTCCGAGAAGGACCTGCGCGACCGCGTGTTCGCGAAGCTGCGCGAGGCGATGCGGCCGGAGTTCCTGAACCGCATCGACGAGATCGTGCTGTTCCGCAAGCTCGAGAAGGAGCAGCTGCGCGAGATCGTGCGTCTGCTGCTGAAGGCCACCGAGGGGCGCCTCGCGCGTCGCGAGGCGCAGCTGACGGTGACGGATGCCGCGATCGAGTGGCTCGCCGAGCACGGGTACCAGCCGGAGTACGGTGCACGACCGCTTCGCCGGCTCATCCAGCGCGAGGTGGACGACCGCATCGCGGACCTGTTCGTCACCGGCGCGCTCGCCGACGGCGGCACCGTCACGGTCGACGCCGCGGGCGACGAGCTCGTGGTGCAGGCCGCCGCGCACGCGATCGCCGCGTAGCCCGCCCCCTTCCCGCTCGCCTGTCGCGATCTGTCGGCTCACGCCGCAGATCGCGACAGGCGAGCTTCGTCGTTGAAGGGGGTCAGTCAGCCAGGAGGCGCTTCAGCGTGCGGGCGTTGCGGACGGCGTTGGCCTCGCCGTCGTTGTTGAAGTACGCGTACACCTCGTGGCCGGCCTGCTCCCACTCGCGGATGCGCGCCGCCCACCACGCGAGGTCGTCGTCGGAGTACGAGCCGCCGTAGAGGTGCTCGGGGTCCGGCCCGTGCAGGCGCACATAGGCGATCGGCGCCGTCACGCGCAGCAGGCACGGCAGCTTCGCCCCGCTCATGACGCAGTACGCGGCGCCGTGGCGCTCGAGCAGGGCGAAGACCGCCTCGTCGTTCCAGGAGTCGTGGCGGAACTCGACGACCGGACGCGTCCAGCCCGGCAGCGCCGTGAGGAAGGCATCCAGTCGCTCGTCATCGCGCTGCATCGTCGGCGGCAGCTGCACGATGAGCGGACCGCGCCGGTCGCCGAGCGCGAGCAGTCCGCGGGTGACGCGCTCGATCCACACCTCGGGGTCGGCGAGGCGCCGCGCGTGCGTCAGGCCGCGCGGCGCTTTGACCGTCATCGTGAAGCCGTCCGGCACGCGGTCGCGCCACGTCTCGAACCGGGCGTCGGCGGGCCAGCGGTAGAAGCTGCCGTTGAGTTCGACCGTGTCGAACTCGGCGGCGTACTGGTCCAGCCACGTGCGCTGGTCGCCGCGGTAGACCGCGCCGCGCCAGTGGGGGTAGACCCAGCCCGAGGTCCCGATGCGCGCCATGCCGCCAGCCTGCCGGGGGCGCGTGCCGCCGCACACGGGGTTGCGGACTCGGACCGGGACGGGTACCGCGCTTTCCGCCCGTCGGATGCCCCTGCCAGAGTGGAGTCATGACCCGGATCGGCGCGATCTTCAACCCGTACACCCACACGCCGGAGGCGTTCCGCGACGCCGTCCTCGCCGCCGAGGCGGGCGGTGTGCCCGAGCTGTGGGTGTGGGAGGACTGCTTCCGTCAGTCGGCGTTCGCGACCGTCGGCGCCGCGCTCGCCTGGACCGAGCGGCTGCGCCTGGGCATCGGGATCGCGCCCATGCCGCTGCGCAACGTCGCCGCGACCGCGATGGAGATCGCGACGCTCGAGCGTCTGTTCCCCGGGCGCGTCCTGCCCGGCATCGGCCACGGCGTGCTGTCGTGGATGGGGCAGGCGGGTGCGCGCGTCGCGTCGCCGCTGACGCTCATGCGCGAGTATGTGCCGGCGCTGCGCGACCTGCTCCACGGCGCGCGCGTCGACGCCGCGGGCCGCTACGTCACACTCGACGGCGTGCAGCTCGAGTCGCCGCCCACGACGCCGCCGCTCGTGTACGCCGCGGGGGAGGGGCCGAAGACGCTCGCGCTCACCGGCGAGGTCGCCGATGGGACGGTGCTCGACAGCCGCCACACCCCGGCCGAGCTCCGCGCGTCGGCTGCCGCCGTCCGCGCGGCCCGCGCGGAGGCCGGCCGCGAAGGACGGCACGATGTCGTCGCGTACGTCGTCGCGGCATTCGGAGCGGATGCCGAAGCCCGCGCGCTCGCCGACGTCGGGGATCGGCCCGACCCGCACGAACGCGCGCTGTGGGGCGACCCGGCCGACGTCGCGGCGGGCGCTCGCGCGTACTTCGACGCCGGCATCGACGACGTGGTGCTGCTGCCCGCCTCGCGCGTCGACCTCGACGAGTTCTACCGCGCGGCCGGCGAGGTCGCGCGCGTCGTGTCGGAGGGGGAGCGATGACGGGTCTGCTGTCCATCGGCATCGCGGCGGCGGCCGGGCCGGAGGTGGCGGAGCAGCTCGCGCCGGCGGCGGAGCGCGCCGGTCTGCACGCGCTGTGGGTCAACGACACCCCCGGCAACGACGCCCTCGAGGTGCTCGCGGCGGCCGCGCAGGCGACCGAGCGCCTGGTTCTTGCGACGGGGGTCATCCCGGTGGACCGGCGCGGTGCGGACGAGATCCGTGCGCGCGTCGCCGAGCTCGGGCTGCCCGCCGACCGCCTCGTTCTCGGGATCGGCTCGGGGTCGGGCGCCGTGGGCGCACTGGCGCGCGTGACGGATGCCGCTCGCGCGCTCGGCTCCGGCGAGCCGGTGTGCGACCGAGTCGTCGTCGGCGCGCTCGGGCCGAAGATGCGCCGCCGCGCGGTCGAGGTCTCGGACGGCGTGCTGCTCAGCTGGCTGACGCCGGACGCGGCCCGCGCCCAGGCCGCGGAGGCCCGCGAGGTCGCGCCCGAGACGCACGTCGCCCTGTACGTGCGCGCCGCGACCGATGCGGCGGCGGTCGACCGAATGGACCGTGAAGCCGCGCGATACGCCGGGTTCCCCGCCTACCGGGCGAACCTCGAGCGCCTCGGCATCGACGTGCGCGACACGGTGATCCGGCCGGAGGTCCTGGCCGCCGGCATCCGTCATTATTGCCACACCGTCGACGAGGTCGTGCTGCGCGCGATGGTCGCGAACGACGACGCGGACGACTACCTCAGGTTCATCGAGGCGGTGGGCGAGGCGATCCCGGGCTGACGGCCTCGCGCGGCCGTGTCCAGCCCCTCGTGGGGTGTCGTGGCCCGGTGGCACAATGCGGGGATGCTGCTCACCGAGCTGGTCGCCACGACCGAGGCCGTCGCGGCGACGTCGTCGCGACTCGCGAAGATCGCGGCGCTCGCGACGGTGCTGCGCGCGCTCGAGCCCGACGAGGTCGCGCCGGCGATCGGGTTCCTCACCGCGAGTCCGCGCCAGGGGCGGCTGGGAGTCGGGTGGCGCAGTCTCGCGGGGCTGGACGCCGCGCACGCGTCCGCGCCGACGCTCACGGTGCTCGACGCCGACGCGGCGCTGACCCGGCTCGCCGCGGCGGATGGTCCGGGCTCCACGCTCGCGCGCCGGGGCGAACTCGACGCGCTGGCGACGCGGGCGACGGCGCAGGAGTGGGACTTCCTCTCGCGCGTGATGCTCGGCGAGCTGCGCACCGGCGCCCTCGAAGGCGTGCTGCTCGACGCGATCGCGAAGGCGGCGGAGCGGGATGCTGCGACCGTGCGGCGCGCCGCCATGCTCTCGGGCGATCTCGGCGAGACGGCGGAGCTCGCCCTGTTCGGCTCGCCCGACGACCTGGCCGCGGTCGGGCTCGAGGTGGGCAGGGGAGTGATGCCGATGCTCGCCTCGACCGCCTCGTCGACGACGGAGGCGCTCGAGGTTCTCGGTGGCGAGGCGTCGGTGGAGTACAAGCTCGACGGCGCACGCATCCAGGTGCACCGCGACCGCGACGACGTGCGGGTGTTCACGCGCAGCCTCGCCGACATCACGCATCGCGTGCCCGAGATCGTCGACGCGGTGCGCGCCCTGCCGGCAGAGCGGGTGATTCTCGACGGCGAGACCCTGTCGCTCGACGAGGACGGCGGGCCGCGTCCGTTCCAGGACACCATGGCGCGATTCGGCTCGATGGTGCCCGACGCGAGCCCCGAGGCGGCCGTGCTGCGGCCGTGGTTCTTCGACATCCTGCACCTCGACGGCCGCGACCTCATCGACGAGCCCCTCGGCGCTCGCCTGGACGCGCTCGCCCATGTCGCCGGGCCCTCGCGCATGCCGGGCATCGTGACCTCGGATTCCGCGGCGGCGGACGAGTTCTCGCGCGCGGCGCTCGCCGCCGGTCATGAGGGCGTCATGGTGAAGTCCATCGACGCGCCCTACGCGGCGGGCCGGCGCGGCAAGAGCTGGCTCAAGGTGAAGCCCGTGCTGACGTACGACCTCGTCGTGCTGGCCGTCGACTGGGGGTCGGGGCGCCGTACCGGGCAGCTGTCCAACCTGCACCTCGGGGCGCGCGACCCGAGGGGCGAGTTCGGCGAGCCCGGCGGCTTCGTCATGGTCGGCAAGACGTTCAAAGGCCTCACCGACGCGACGCTGAAGTGGCAGACGGAGCACTTCCCGACGATCGAGACCCATCGCTCGTCGTACGCCGTGCACGTGCGTCCCGAGACCGTCGTCGAGATCGCGATCGACGGGGTGCAGCGGTCGTCCCGGTATCCCGGCGGGGTCGCGCTGCGCTTCGCTCGGGTGAAGGGATATCGCCCCGACAAGCGCCCGGAGGAGGCCGACACCATCCAGTCGCTGCGGGCGCTGCTGCGCTGATCCGGCTCGCGCCCGGACGGCCGGCGCGCGGCACAATGTCCTCATGCGGATCGTCGTGCTCACCGGTGCCGGGATCTCGGCCGAGAGCGGCGTCCCGACGTTCCGAGGGTCGGACGGGCTGTGGGAGGGGCACCGCGTCGAGGACGTCGCGACGCCCGAGGGCTTCGCGCGCGACCCCGAGCGCGTGCTGCGCTTCTACGACGCCCGGCGTCGTGCGGTGCTGTCCGTCGAGCCGAACGCCGCGCACCGCGCGCTCGCGCGTCTCGAGGGCGCCGTCGGCGAGGACCTGCTCGTCGTCACGCAGAATGTCGACGACCTGCACGAGCGCGCCGGCTCGCGCAATCTCGTGCACATGCACGGGGAGCTCTGCCGTGCCCTGTGCCTCGCGTGCGGCGCGCGCCCGACGTGGGACGACGACCTCATCGGGCGCCCGCCGTGCCCGGCCTGCGGAGAGCGGATACTGCGCCCCGATGTGGTCTGGTTCGGCGAGGTCCCGTACGAGCTCGACCGCATCGAGCAGGCCGTCGCGCTGTGCGACGTGTTCGTCTCGATCGGAACGTCGGGCGCCGTCTACCCGGCCGCCGGCTACGTCGCCCTCGCCTCCGCGTTCGGCGCCCGCACACTCGAGCTCAACCTCGAGCCGAGCGACGCCGCCGTGCCCTTCGCCGAGTCGCGCTTCGGCCTGGCCGGCGACCTCGTCCCCGCGTGGGTGGACGAGATGCTCGCCCGGCTCTGATCCCCAGACACACCGCTCGCCTGTCACGAACTGCGC
>Ga0180217_1002891_pt1 | contig 15089 bp, 14 predicted proteins | sample eDN3rd37CBELigOP_FD_128521 | JGI IMG/M metagenome (GOLD analysis project Ga0180217, IMG submission 128521) | Enriched Organic Plus compost microbial communities from Emeryville, California, USA - eDNA 3rd pass 37_C BE-Lig OP (version 2) (version 2) ... | reverse complement strand
TTCCACCAAGGTTTTCATCGGCCAGTGCCGGCTCGTCGAGCTGGGCTATCGGCAGGGCGGCGCGGCGGGCTTCGGGCTTCGTCGGCTGCTCGTCGACGAACGTGGAGAACCAAAGGGGGAATTGGTTCGCGGCCAGCAAAAGAGCCTGCAAACCGATAGGGTCATTCTCGTCCCCGGACCGCCCGCTGAAGTCGCGGCCGTGCTCCGCATCTACAAACTCTTCGTCGAGGACAACTGGCCGGAAGCGAAGATCGCCGACGCATTGAACGCCGACGGCGTTCTAACTGATCTGGGACGCCCATGGACACGGGGCACAGTTCATCAGGTGCTCACGAATGAAAAATACGTGGGCAGCAACGTCTTCAATCGCACCTCCTTCAAGCTGAAGAAGCATCGCGTCCGCAATCCGGCTGAGATGTGGGTACGATCCGCCGGCGCGTTCGAGGCTATCGTGCCGCGCGAACTCTTCGCAGCCGCAAATGTGGCAATTGCGGAACGGTCCCAGCGGCTGAGCGACGACGAATTGCTAGCTCGGCTCTCAGCGCTCTTCCAAGCTGAAGGCCTCCTCTCCGGGCTGATGATCGATGAGCGGGACGATCTTCCCTCAAGCAGTGTTTATCGCCATCGCTTCGGAAGCCTCCTGCGGGCCTACTCCCTGGTCGGCTTCCGTCCGCGCCGCGACTACCGATACATCGAAATCAACCGCAGCCTCCGCGCTCTCCACTCGTGGCTGGTGACAGACGTCCTAAGCGGCATGGAAGCCGCAGGCGCAGATGTCGTTCAAGATCCCCAAAACGACCTGCTCCGGGTGAATGACGAATTCACGGTCTCCCTCGTCATCGCACGCTGCACCCAGACACAGGCCGGATCATATCGCTGGAAAATTCGCCTCGAAACGAGCTTGCTGCCAGACATAACCTTGGCGGTGCGGATGGACGCCGCCAACAAGCAACCCCTCGACTACTACCTGTTTCCGGCCATCGACATGATGGCCCCGAAGCTGCGCCTCGCCGCTGAGAACGGCGTCTCAATCGACGCCTACCGGTTCGACACTCTCACGACGCTCTACGCCCTGTCAGCCCGCGCGCTAATCCCGGAGGCCGCATGATGGCGACGCATGTTGAAATGGTCCCGATCGACAAGGTGACGGTGCTGAACTCGCGAACGCGCAATCGCAAACAGCATCGAGCGTTTGTCGAAAACATCGACGCCATCGGGCTCAAACGCCCGATGACAGCTCGCCGGCGGCCGTGCTCTGACGGAAGCTATCGCTACGAAGTCGTCTGTGGCGAAGGTCGTTTGGAAGCGCTGAAGGCCTTGGGCCAGACCACCGTGCCCGTGGTCCTTGTCCACGGCTCAGAAGCCGACTGCCTAGTGATGAGCCTCGTTGAAAACGTCGCTCGCCGATCTCATCGGCCCATTGATCTAATGCAAGAGATCGGCAGCCTTCGCGGCCGAGGACACAACGACGCGGAGATCGCTAGACGTATCGGCGTCACCGCTTCCTGGGTGCAGATGGTCGGCACCCTGATCGAAAAGGGGGAGGAAAAGCTGGTCGCCGCAGTCGAGAGCGGTCTCGTGCCGATCTCGCTAGCGGTCGAGATCGCCCGCGCCAGTGACGGAGAAGATCAGCGGGTGCTGACAGAAGCCTACGCCGACGGTCGCATCAAAGGGAAAAACGTCGCGGCTATTCGACGGCTATTGGACAGCCGAGCACGGCGGCGAAAGACGGTTCCCGACTCGGGCTTTGGTAGAACCCAACCGAAAAAATCGCTCACCCCCGACGATTTGATGCGTATCTACCAGCGTGAGGTGGAGAAGCATCGCATTTTGGTGCGTAAGGCGGAGTTCGCCCAGGACCGCCTTCTGATCGTCGTTCAAGCCCTCCGACACCTGCTCGCCGACGACAATTTCGTCAACCTTCTCAAGGCTGAAGGGCTCCTCACGCTCCCCAAGCTCCTTGATGAGCGAATCTCGGGAAGGGCGACAGCATGAACGGCTCCGCTCAGGTCCAACCATCGGTGCGTCTGGACTTTGAACCCGACCTTGTGGTTGCCCCCATAACCGCCCTGGTGCCCCTCAAGCCACTACGCCCGACGATCAAGGAGAGCAGGAAGTACCAACAAATCCTCGCCTCTGTTCGCGCGATTGGCGTTGTCGAGCCGCCAGCCGTCATACGTGACCCGTCGCGTAAGGCGCAGTTTCTTGTTCTCGATGGGCATCTACGGATCGAGGCCCTGAAGGACGTAGGCGCTACCGAGGTCGAGTGCCTGGTCGCCACGGAGGACGACACCTACACCTACAACAAGCGAATCAACCGGCTCACAGCCACCCAGGAGCATCGCATGATCTGCCGTGCGGTGGATCGCGGTGTTCCCGAGGAACGTCTCGCCGAAGCTCTGGGCCTTGACGTGACGAGCATCAGACGCCGCTTCCGGCTCTTGGATGGGATATGCCCAGCAGCGAGCGAACTCCTGCGAGACACCCCATGCACCATGGCGGGCTTTGAGGTCCTACGGCAGATGACACCGGTGCGTCAGGTCGAAGCTGCCCAGCTGATCATCGATCAGAACAATTATAGCGTGAAGTTCGCGAAAGCCCTGCTGCTTGCGACGCCGCCGGAAGAGCTGGTGGACCCGCGGAAGCGGAAGCCCAAGGCCCGAACAGCACAGACAGCCGAGCAGATGGCACGTATGGAGCGCGAGCTGACCAGTCTGCAAAGTCAAGCCAAGGCCTACGAGGATAGCTACGCGGTCAACAATCTGGAGCTGAGCGTCGCCAAAAAGTACCTGGAGAAGCTGCTTTCACGACCTCGGGTGGTGCGCTGGCTCTCGCAGAACGAGCCGGACTATCTGGAGCAATTTCAGGCCATCGCAGCAATTTCCACCCTGCAGCCGGACACCACTGCCGCTGCGGAGTAGCGGGGGCCATACGATAAGCTCGGCCTCGCTACCCCGCCTCTTATGTTAGGGCTGGCCGGCAAGGTTGAATGACGGAGGGCGGTTTGTGCGCGCGAGGGCGGTCCCGGACTAGTTTCAAGCTTCCGATTAGCAACAAGCGTCCCGCCCCTCCCGTACAGGCCCGCAGTCTAGATCCTTGGGCTAGGAGAGCGACCGCTGATCCCCCGCGTGGCCCGGAAGCGGGCGGGATACGGCGGCGGGAGGCGATGGAGCCTTCGGTCGCCATCGTTCCCGCTAGCGAGCGCAGCCGTCATATGCGAGGCTTGGAATGTGACCGCGTTAGGGTCGAGGCTTGCTCGGAAGCCTGCGCGGCGTCACCTCCCATTGCAACGCGATGCCCTTGGGGTTCGCTCAGGCGCGGATGAGGCCTCAAGTCACGTATTGTTCATGAGTTTGATCAAGTCCAAGAAGCGCGTTGCCGATCATGGCGAGGTCTTCACGCCTAGCTGGCTGGTCCAGAAGATGCTCGACCTCGTCAAGGGGGAGACTGAGCGCATAGATGCTCGATTCCTGGAGCCAGCCTGCGGCAGCGGGAACTTTCTCGTCCCTGTCCTACAGCGCAAGTTGGCCGCTGTTGAAACGAGGTTCGGCAGGTCCGACTTTGAAAAGCGGCATTACGCCCTGCTGGCGCTGATGTGCTGCTATGGGATCGAGCTGCTGGCCGACAACATCGCCGAATGCCGCGCGAACATGCTGGAGGTGTTCGCCGAGTATCTCAGTTTGGCTGAGACGGACGAGTTGTATCGCGCGGCCTCTTTCGTGCTGTCGCTCAATCTCGTGCATGGCGACGCCATGACCATGCGCGAGACGAATGGCGCGCCGATCAACGTGGTGGAATGGGGCTACCTCGGAAAAGGTAAGTTCCAAAGGCGGGATTTCCGACTTGATGTGCTGACCGGCATGGCCAGCTTCAGCGCAGAGGGGTCGCTCTTCTCCCACCTCGGGAAGCACGAAATCTTCAAACCTACCACCGCATATCCGCCCATGACGGCGCGAGATTTGGCAGGATGCGCCGATGCGGGGGGAGCCGTATGATCGAACAGGTGGGGTTTGCGTTACGGGGGCGAAACCCCGACGTTTTGACCTGCATCGCCAATCTTTCCAACGACGAGGTGTTCACGCCGCCGGAATTCGCCAACCGGATGCTGAACGCGCTTGCGGATGCTTGGTCGGCGCGCAACGGGGGTGCGAATATCTGGGCTGACCGCTCCGTCCGCTTCCTGGACCCCTTCACGAAATCAGGCGTGTTCCTGCGTGAGATCGCCGTTCGCCTAATCGAGGGCCTGAAAACCGAGATCCCCGACCTGCAAGAGCGTGTTGATCACGTCCTAACGCGGCAGCTGTTCGGCATTGGCATCACTCAACTCACCAGTCTGCTCGCTCGCCGCAGCCTCTATTGCTCGAAGCACGCGACCGGGGAGCATTCCGTGGCAACGACCTTTGCGAGCGATGATGGCAATATCTGGTTCGAGCGCACTGAGCATTCATGGGAGAATGGCAAATGCGTGTTTTGTGGCGCACCGCGCGCGCTATTTGACCGCGAACCGGGGCTGGAGAACCACGCCTACGCGTTCATCCACACCCACGACATCAAGACACGCATTGGCGAGTTGTTTGGAGCCGACATGCAGTTCGACGTCATCATCGGCAACCCTCCGTATCAGATGACTGGAGGAGCAGGGGGCACCAGCGATTCCTCCATTTACCACCTATTCGCGCAGCAGGCATTCAAGCTGGAACCCCGCTTTGTCAGCATGGTGGTTCCGTCGAGGTGGATGGCCGGCGGACGTGGACTTGATGACTTCAGAGCTGAGATGTTGAACAGCGGACATATCCGCAGCCTGACAGATTTCCCCGATTCCGGCGCAGCGTTCCCCGGCGTCCAGATCAAAGGCGGCATCTGCTTCTTCTTGTGGGACCGCGATAACACTGGCACCTGCGACGTTACGCGGATTTCCGATGGTATTGAACACCTCCAGAAGAACCGAGAGCTTGGGGAATTCGATGTTTTCATCCGCGATGAACGCGGGCTCGAAATTCTTCGCAAAGTTATCGCCAAAGGCGAACCATCAGTCTTGCCGCTACTGTCGGGCGATACTCCCTTCGGGATTGCCACGAACTTCGACGATTGGCGCGAACAGCAGGGCGAGGCTGAAATTCCCCTGCACCTCATCAATCGCGGCCGACGATCCATAGGCTTCATGAAACGAAGCCTCATCCAAAAGAACGCTTCTGCACTGGACGTTTGGAAGGTGTTGGTTCCGAAAGCTTACGGAGCGGGTGAGACATTCCCTCATCAGATTTTGGGCAAGGAGATCGTGGCGCAGCCCCCCTCAGCTTGCACCCAGACTTATCTTGTCGTCTCGCCTTTTCAGTCGGAAGAGGCCGCGCGCAGTTTTGCCAGTTACTATCGCACCCGGCTCTTCCGCTTCCTCGTGTCTCTTCGAAAAATAACGCAAGATGCCTTGCGTTCGACCTATTCATGGGTTCCGCAGCAGACCTGGGACAGGATTTGGACGGACGAAATTCTCTATGAGAAATACGGCATCTCCGAGGACGAGATTGCCTACATCAATAGCATGATCCGTCCGATGGAGTCGGACGATGCATAAGCCGACCATAGAGGAAATTCTTGCTCCGAAGCCGGATGCGCGCCCGCGCATCTACGCCTATGCGATCGCGGACGCGGCCCATGCTGGCCTGCTCAAAGTCGGCCAGACTGCCCGCGACGTGAAGCAGCGGGTCGCGGAACAGCTTAAAACCGCCGCCATCACCAATTACACTATCGAGTTAGACGAATGCGCTGAACGGGATGACGGCAGCATCATCACCGATCATGCCGTGCGCGAAGCCTTGAAGCGCAAGGGCTTCGCCAACCCGCAGCTCGAGTGGATGCAATGCACGGTCGCTGACGTGAAAACAGTGCTCGCCGAGCTGCGGACAGGCCGGCAATTCACCGGCACGCATCACGAGGACTTTCCGCCGCGCAAGGAACAGGCGGAGGCTGTAGAGCAAACCTACGCCTATTTCCAATCGCGCTGGCAGCAAGATGCTGCCGCCGTTCCACGCTTCCTTTGGAACGCGAAAATGCGCTTCGGCAAAACCTTCACGACCTACCAGCTTGCAAAAAGGCTGGCCGCAACTCGCGTGCTGGTACTGACGTTCAAGCCAGCGGTTGAGGATGCGTGGCAGACAGATCTTGAAACTCATCGAGATTTTGACGGCTGGCAATATCTCTCGCGCAAGTCCGGGCGCGACCCCAGCCAGATCGACCCCAAAAAACCCGTAGTCTTCTTCGGATCGTTCCAAGATCTACTTGGCCGCGACAAGGCCGGTAATATCAAGGCCCGCCACGAATGGGTCCACACGACCAATTGGGACTTGGTAGTGTTCGATGAATACCATTTTGGCGCATGGCGCGAGACAGCGAAGGAGCTGTTCGAAGGCGAGGAGGCGGCGGTCGCCAAGAAGGAAACCAGCCTCGAATATGCCGCCGATCTTGAAGATGTGAATGAAGATCTAGAGGTCCTTTCGGAAAGCGAGGCGGAGTTCCTGCCCATCACCACGCGGGCCTACCTCTACCTCTCCGGAACTCCCTTCAAGGCGCTTGCCACGGGAGAGTTCATTGAGGAACAGATATTCAACTGGACCTACACAGATGAACAGCGGGCGAAGGCCGATTTCGCCGCGAAGAACCCGGGCAAACGCAACCCCTACGCGGCGCTGCCGCAAATGCGTCTGCTAACTTACCAGATGCCCGACGAGTTGCTGGCCATAGCCAGCGCCGGGGAGTTCGATGAGTTTGACCTCAACGCCTTTTTCGCCGCCACTGGCACGGGTGATGCGGCGGAGTTCAAGCACAAGTCCGATGTGCAAAAGTGGCTGGACATCATCCGGGGTGGCTATGTGCCGCAGACGGTCGAGAGCCTGAAGACCGGCTCTCGACCGCCGCTTCCCTATTCGGACGTGCGGCTACTACCCTACCTGCAGCATTCGTTCTGGTTCCTGCCCAACGTCTCGGCCTGTCACGCGATGGCGAACCTGCTGGCCGAGAAACACAACGTGTTCTGGCACGATTACACCGTCATCGTGTCCGCAGGCGCTTCAGCTGGGATCGGGCTTGATGCTTTGCCGCCCGTCCGACATGCGGTCGGCAGCGGCTTCGATACGAAGACCATCACGCTGTCCTGCGGCAAGCTGACAACCGGGGTGACGGTGGCGCAATGGTCATCGATCCTAATGCTCCGCAATCTCAAGTCGCCGGAAACCTACTTCCAAGCGGCGTTCCGGGTGCAGTCGCCTTGGTCGATCAAAAATCCTAACGGCGACAATCCGAACGAAGAGGAGATCCTCAAACCTGTCTGCTTCGTGTTCGATTTCGCGCCGACCCGCGCCCTGCGGCAACTGTCGGAATATGGCATCGGCCTGTCGCCCGGCGAAGCGAACCCCGAGAATGCCGTGCGCGAGCTTGTCTCATTCCTGCCCGTGCTCGCCTACGACGGCGCGAACATGACGCAGATCGACGCGGGCGGCATCCTCGACATTGCGATGGCCGGAACATCAGCCACGCTGCTCGCCCGCAAATGGGAATCCGCGCTGCTGGTCAATGTGGACAACGACACGTTGCGCCGCGTCCTCGACAATCCCGAGGCGATGGCGGCGGTCGAGCGGATCGAGGGCTGGCGCTCGCTTGGCGACAACATCATCGAAACCATCATCAACAAGAGCGAAGCCGTCAAAGATCTCAAGGACAAGGCCAAAGCCAAAGGCGCCGACCTGACGCCAAAGGAAATTAAGGAGCTGACGGAGGAGGAGAAGGAATACAAATCCAAGCGGAAGCTTGTTCAGGAAAAGCTGATAAAGTTCGCCACTCGTATTCCTGCGTTCATGTATCTGACGGACTTCCGGGAAAATACGCTACAGGATGTCATCACGAAGCTGGAGCCGGACCTGTTTCTCGCTGTGACCGGCCTAACCGTCGCGGACTTCCACCTCCTCGTGCGCTTGAAGGTGTTCAATACGGAGCGGATGAATGAGGCCGTCTTCGCGTTCCGCCGCTACGAGGATGCTTCTCTCCGCTACACGGGCATCGAGAGCCACCAAGGGTTGACCCACTATGGCCTGTACGACACCGTCGTGGCGAAGGAATACAGCCCCGATGCGCTTCAGGTGGAGCCGATCGAAGCCAATGAACTTAGCCTCGCCTAGAAAATAATTCAGTCGCCAGGACCAAGGTTCCGAACTGAACTGCGACCACACTAAGACGTAGATTTCAATCTTCGGTCGCTCTTCTGGCAGACGGCAATAGAGCCGCGACACCGCACCCCCGCAGAGGAGTTCCCGATGTCGATGCTCAAGACGCTCAAGCTGGTCGCCGCCAACCCCGCCCCGGCCAACGCCACCGACCGCAACCGCGAGAAGCTAGTCCGCTACCTCAACGAACAGAAGGCGCTCGTCACCGCCCAACTGGCCGGCCAGCCGTTCAACGCCACGCGCATCGTCACGCGCACGGACGAGGCGGGAAATCGGACCCGCGTCGAAGCGCCCCGGCATGTGCGGCGCGGCTGGTTCACCGACGCCAATGGTGCGCTGTTCTTCAGCGTGCGCTACGGCGCGAAGCCCCTGGAGCTGGCGAAGGGCATGACGGCCATCGCCGTCGAGAAGCTGGAGGCTCTGCCCAGCGTGATCGACACCCTGGTCAGCGCCGTCGAAGCCGGCGAGCTGGATACCGTGGTGGCCGCTGCCGCCAGCGAGCGCCAGCGCAACTTCAAGGGCAAGGCGGCCAAGGCCTGAAGCAGCAGGGCGTAGAGCGCCTTCGGCGCTTTACGCCCGCTACGCGCGCATGCGTCCTCGCCGCTTCACCGCCGCCACAATTCGCAAGGCGGCCGCCCTCCTGGAAATCAGCGCCCGGCCCCCGCACGGCAATCAGGTCCACGTCCGCCTGTTCGTGGTCATGCCGGAGGCGTTCGAGGCGCTGCGCCGACACGACATCAACCAGGCCATGCCGCCCGAAGGCATAGCTGTCGCCGACTACGATTGGATGAGGCCCGTCTTCCGGGTCATGAGGGAGGGCATCAAGCGGCACCATCTATTCCGCGCCATCGGTATCATGCCGCGCCTGCAAGACCGGCTTCGCGTCGAAATCGGCCGCATGCCGACCGAGGAAGAGACCATCCGCGCCTATCGCGCCTTCTTGGTGGATGACCTGCTCGCCCTTCAGGGCCGCAGCGAAATTGTTTAGCCGCTAAACATCTGTGGCGGTCTCGTCTGGTCCTGTACGTGAAGCCCTCAACGCGGTCCAAAACCCCCGGCGTCGTTCAGCAAATCGTAATTTGCAAATAATAGCGAAAACGGGGGCAAGGCCGTGACTGAACAGATAACCTACACACTACGCTGCCGCGAAGGCCAATGGAGCCTCGTCGCCAGCCTCCCTTCGATGGAAGGCGCGGCAGAGGTCTTAGCTAAACTTGGCCGGAACGAACCCGCTGATGTGAAAGTCCTTGTCTATGACGAGGCCGCGCGGGACTTCCTGCCGAAAGGTTCGGTGAAGCTCGGGAAGACCTTACAAACCGAACCAGCGCCGCTGGCTCAGCCTATCCTCCAAGCCAGACGAAAGAGAAGCACCCATTCCGTCGTGCCTTTGGCAATCGTCGGCGTCCTAGTCCTGGGGGGCTGGGGAGCTAGAGCGCAACTAGGGCTCCTCCTCTTCGGAAAGCCGGCAGAAAATGCTGCGGCTGATCGTGGCGCGATGACCAAGGCCTCCGCGCAAGCCCCCGCACAATCCACCATTGGCGCGGACGGCACGGACTGTAGCAAGGTCCTCGGTGCGAATTTCCTCGGAGGGATAGCCAATCAGGTCGCTCTGCAATTCGGAACAGAACCGGGCTCCAATGGCGAATTCACTTATTGGGGGTTGCCTGAGGGAGTAGTTTCGCATCTGTCGGAAAATGGCGGAGTGTCTTTTGGGAACATCCGCCCTGGCGGCAAAAGTTGCAAAGTGGATATTGCCGCAGAGGGTCAGTTCAATGGCAGCTCCTATCGTACAGGCGTGACCTGCGAGATCACAAAATACGAACAACGGCCCGATGGGCTGTTCTATGAGTCGTTAGAGAGGTGCCAAAAGAGATACTAAGTGGGTTCGCGCTAGATCATAAGCTGATGATCGGAAGATGGGGCCGCATCGCTAATGCCTTCAAAAGTGGTTCGGGGGCTTGTACTTTATGGGCTTCTGTCTCGGTTCTATTCGGGTAGCTCTTCTGTCTGGTGTTCTTCCAATACTCTTCCATTGCGGGCCTCGGATGAGGTCCCGCATCGGATGGGTCGGTCAGTCCGTTCAGCGCCCAGAGCGTCGCAGTGGGCAACCGAGTTCGTCCCTATGATTGGCGCGCTCCTTACGCCTTGAAAGGTGAGAAGGTGATCCGGTCGCATTCCGCCGGCGTGATCTGCTTGGTCATGTAGGCGGCGAGGCCGCTGGCGTCGTAGATCGACTGCACATCAATGCTGCCGCTCCGCACGCACCCAGCCCATAAGGTGCGTGCAGTCGCTTCGAATACCGCGTGATGGCTGGGATGCACCCGCACCGCCAGATGTAGGTGCAGATTACTGTCGAGGTTTTCAGCCAGCCCAATGTAGGAAGTGCGCATTGCTGGCCGCTTGTACCAGCTACGGCCGATGGTTACGCCGTCGATCCGCGCGAACAGATGGTGGGCATCCGCCTTGGCGTCCTCAAGCGTCACATCGCGATTGAAGGCGAGCGTGACGAAGAAGTCCGGTTCGCCGTCGACAATCATCTTCATCAACGCAGAGCGATAGAGCGAGGCGTCGATAGCCGCTTTCGAACAGCCGCTCATGCGCGCACCGCCGCGTTCAGAAGTGCGGCGTTCGCAGCCGCCCATTCAGCTCTTTCGGCCTCGCTGAATGTACGCACCGGCTCACGCCGCACATGCGTCCAGGCCCCTCGGTTGCGCTTCTCCTTCGGCTTCGCCGCTTCCGTAGGACGGCCACGAAAGCGCTGCGCGTCCCAGTTCATTCCCCTTGCCATCAAGTTCCTCCAGATCGTGCCCCGCATCAGGGCGAATACGAGCGCAGCCGTATTTAGCTGGCCCTCCGATCTGGCTTGCCTCGGGATAATTACGAGAAGAACCGCAGCTATCAGGAGAATTCAGACGTGCTTATCGACAACATCTACAAGCGACTTAAATATACGCGACTGGCCCCAAGCCACGCAATATTCTCATGCCGCTTCCTAGGGCGCAGCACCAGATACTACGATTACCTCAGATGTTCCGGCGCAGAAGCCAGCCTCGCCGTGCTCAGCACGCTCGCCGTTCGCCTCATCGCCCTCGCTGACCAATTTCGACAGGACGCCGATTGGTCGCGCTATGCGGAGATGCTGGATGGGATGGCCGATGAGGTGTGGGCCGAAATCGAAGCCCGCAGCTACAGGGACGCATGGAGTGCTCTCCGCACCCTTAGCGCCCCAGCGGCGCTCATGCAGGGCAATGAAGGGAAATGCTGAGCTTATGGGGGCGCGTAGGGGGCAACGCCCCTGTATGATGGCCACAGGGGGAGAACGCTTAGCCCCCTAATCAATCCAGACGACCGATCCGTTCGCATTGACGATCCGAACTCGTTCGATGCCCGGCCGCTGCGCGGTTGCCCTTGCCAAGTTGATCGCCCCAGCTTCGCTGCTCAGACTACCAGCGCTTGTCCAATGCGTGTTTCCCCGCATCTGGAATTCCACTCGGAACGCCATGCCCCCTCCTTGATCGATGACGGGGGCACGCTGGCACGGGTGGAACGGCCAAGCGACCGCGCAGAAGCATCAGCGGATGCCAGAGGCGAAACCTCATAAATCCAGCATTCTCTGAGGTTCGGGGCGGAAGCTTAGCAAATTCAACACGCCGCCTGAGCGGTCGCTGTCGCTCCCGTCTGGAAACATCATGATCCCGCGCCCGAGGGCGCAAAACATGAGGTTCTACCGGACAGGGGGCAAGATGGCGAAGCAAGCCAAAGTTCTGAACGAGACCGAGTTGAAGCGCCTGTTGGCGGTCATCGCGCAGCGCAAGCATGCCGCCCGCGATCGCGCCGCCGTCATGCTGTCCTTCTACGCCGGTATGCGCGTGGGCGAGATCGCGGCCCTGACTATGGGCGACGTGCTGGACGGTCAGGGACGGGTGCGCGACCAAATCCGGCTGCGCGCGGAAATCACCAAGGGCGGGAATGCTCGGGTGGTCTTCCCGGGCGACAAACTTCAGCTGGAGCTTCAGCGCTACGTCGATGGATTGGCCGCAGCTCGGCGCATGCAGGTCGCTCCACTACTGCTCACGCAGAAGCGGACAGCATTCAGCGCCAACACCCTTTGCCAGTTGTTCGCGGCTCTCTACCAAGCCGCCGGTATCGACGGCGCGAGCAGCCACAGCGGGCGACGCTGGTTTATCACGCGCCTCGCGCACAGCGCCGTCAGCCCGAAAGTTATCATGACGCTGGCCGGGCATAAGAGCCTCGCCACGACCCAGCGCTACATCGAGGTCAACGACGAACTGATGCGGGCCGCAGTCGAACTGATCTGACCGCGACCCGCCATGCATCATCGCTCCTCGCCGTCATCGTCCGGAAGTGGAGCACCCCATATCGCTCGCCCTTCCCGCTGGTGCTGGGCGACGGGATCGGGCGCATCGAAGACGCGGCGTACCGCAGCTAGGACGTTCACGAGACCCAGGGGCAGATAATCCCCTTGGAAACCGCGCCCCGAATTGCTCCCGATAGCTGGAGCAAGATCGGCAAGCCGATTGGCCTGTTCAAAGGCTGCCAGCATGCGGCCCAGATTGTGGTTCGTGACTATGGCGTTGGAAAGATCATCCCAGGCCCCCGCCTTCACATGCCCTGGCGCGACACAGAGGTCGCCCAGTGTCAGCAGCCGGCCAATGGGGCTTTCGGGATAAGGGAACGGAAGCGCGCTGCCACTGTAAATGTAGCTGTCCGGAAGCGGTGCCGTCGCGATGGAGAACTGCCTCCCGTCCGCGACCAGCCCGACACAGCCCCTTCCCCGCAACATCATCTGCGATGGCGTGCTCGTGTCGAAGGTGATGCGGAAGTCCGGAAGGCCTAGCCGTTGCCGCACACCACTCTGCACCGCCGTCAGCAGAACAGACGCGGACGCGGTTGAGGTGCCGAGCACGTGGATGTGCGCGCGATCCGGGCCAAGGAGTCCTTCAGCGAGCATCAGCGCGACCAGACGCACAAGCTCCCCGATTGCTCTCGTTCCCCCGCCGAAGGCCCATCCGTTAAACGGACGATGCTTCACCGCGTCGTACCAACGGTTGATCTCGCGGCGATCGCGGCCTTGTAGAACGTTGAGGTAGCGCGTCCTGCCGGCACGGTTCCGCTCGATGAAATCGAGGTTGTGCAGAGTGGTGTCGAGGCAGGCTTCGAACGTCGGGAAATCCACATTGACGCCAATCGCGCGCGTCGGGATGTCCAAGGTCATCGCAAGCTGAGCGTTTTCCTCCAGCCAGCGCAGACTCTGCCAACGGCTGACGTCACCAAGGAACGGCTCGCGGATGAACTGATAGCCGCCGCTGTCGCCGATGACGATGGACTGATGCGGTTGCCGCGCGCCGATGATGCCGGGCGCTTTGATCGCCGCATCGCGATACTGCCCAAAGCTCACCAGAACATAGGGCGCATGCACTAGTGGGGTCGTGGGCTCCAGAACGTTGAGATCTGCGAGCCGCAGGCCGTTGGGTAGCTTGCCGTCGCGGACGGCGGCGTCTGGCTTCGCGGCGAGCTTGATGTAGCCGTCCTGTAGGGCGAGAGCATACTGCGCCCGCTCGATGCCGAGGGGTTGGTTGGTCATCAGATTGTTCCTGAAAAGGGGCTCCCCCGCGCCGGGGCGCGAGGGAGTTCACCGCTTTAGATATTGTCGCGGGTGACGCGACGCAGACGGTCGCCGTGCGTGCGGATCAGCACCTTGTCCTGCTTCGTCGCCTTCGGCAGGAACACGCGGTAGTCGGCCACGTCCGTTGAACAGACGATGGCCAGGAGGCCACCCGGATCGACAGCAAAAGCCAGGCTTCTGAGCTTGAAGCCCAGCAGCGTCGCAAGGACGGCGATAAGGTCGCTGGCGGCGACATTGATCGCGGTGTTCTCGGTCGCGACGGCCACCGCCTTGAGCACGAGCGGCTCAGAGGTGCCGACCTTGAGGCTAACGGCCTCGGCCGAAACCTCTACGCGCGCTTCTTTGCCCACCACCTTCGCCAGGTTAGGGTTGACCAGCTTTTGGCCAAGCCTCGCCAACTCCGCCTCGTCGAGCACGCAGTTCGGCGTGGGTTTGAACGCCGCTTCGTTGAGCCGAAACGCCCACATGTCAGCGACCGCGGAGCTTCCGAAGCCTTGGGCAATCGGCGGAAGGCTGAGCGCCACCGCCTTTGCGCCCCCGCCCTTCACCGGCTGGAATTCCAGGGCGGGGTGCTTGCGCTCGCTGCTGACAACGAGCTGCCCGACCTTGAAAAGCCCTTGGCGAGCTTGCGGAGCCAGGGCCTCGTCAGCGCGGCGGCGGCTCTTGCTTTCGATAAAGCTCGGCTCGCCCGGGAAATATTGGGCTTCGCGCGGCGCAGCTTCGAAAACGACCGTCGGCATATCGACGCGCGCTTGGCTGACGTGGAATTTGCGGTCAATCCAGAGGAATTGCCGCAGCGCCGGCAGCAAGGCCACACCTTCAGCGCTAGGGTCTGCTCCCAGGTCGCGAGCAATGTTGCTCGTCCCTTCTGGGATCACGCGAGCCAGGTTCAGCATGTCGCTCACCGCGCGGACGACAGGGTCAAACTGCGTCACGTCCACCGGCAGCAGACGAGCTTTGGTCGCCTCCGGGTTCTGGTCCAACACATGCTTCACCTGAACCGCACCGTCGTCACCGACGACTAGCAGCGCCTCGATGACCGAGCCGGGAAGCGCGGACGGCAGACTGCCCGCGTCGAAGGTCGCCAGCGTCGGGGCCTGATTGGCGCGCTCGACAATCGCCGCCAACGCCGCAGCGCTGGTGTCAGGCCGCTCCTCCGAGTCGACCGCGTTCGCCGCGACCTGGCTGCGCGTAAACGCGGTTTTGCCCCCTGCCCTCTCGACGCCGTT
>Ga0180217_1002887_pt1 | contig 15109 bp, 13 predicted proteins | sample eDN3rd37CBELigOP_FD_128521 | JGI IMG/M metagenome (GOLD analysis project Ga0180217, IMG submission 128521) | Enriched Organic Plus compost microbial communities from Emeryville, California, USA - eDNA 3rd pass 37_C BE-Lig OP (version 2) (version 2) ... | reverse complement strand
TTCCTGCTGTTGAAAGGCCATAAAATCCTGCCTGATATTGTTTATAGATGATTGATGCTATTAAATCCGTACTAAAACCTGGACCACCTTTGGTCATTGCCCAAATTAAATCAAACGTACGTAAGCCCCCTATAAAGGCTAAAATTATCACCGTGTTCATTGCAGGACGACTAAGAGGTAAAATGATATTTTTAAACTTATGCCAAGAGTTTCCCCCATCAATCATTAGAGCTTCATAGTAGTCTTCTGGAATAGACATAATACCAGCAATAAAAATAACAGTTGCCATCCCAACACCTTTCCATACGTCTACCAGTGCTACAGATAATAAAGCAATTCGTGTATCTCCTAGCCAATCAGGTCCTGCTATACCAATTGCTTCAAGTGCAATGTTAATCATACCTTGTGAAGGATGCATTAGCATTGTAAATGCAATCCCTACCGCAATTGTACTTAATAATGTTGGGAAGAATACCATAGATCGAATAAATCCAACTGTCTTTAACTTTGTACTTAGAAATACACCAAGAAGAAGTCCTAATACTACCTTTAATACACAGGTAAGTACGGCATATATGATTGTATTTTTGAAACCAATATTTAAAGAAGGCTCCGATAGAAACGTAATAAAGTTCTCAAAACCTATGAATTCCCAATCAGTTAATGTCCACCAAGTCATACTGAAGAAAAGAGACATGATAGTGGGTAATAAGAAGAAGACAAAATAAACAATTCCAGCCGGTAATAAAAATGTATACGTATATGTTTTATTAGTTAATTTATTCATTTGACTTCTCCCTTCTATATTTACTTTTCTACTTATGTTGAGGCCCCAAAAAAGGTATCGGGGCCTTCTATTATCAGCAAATAAAAATTACCAGCCTTCTAAACCAAGCTGTTTAGCCTGTTTTTCAACATCCTTGTCATATAATTCTGCCCCCTCTTTGGCAGAGCTAATGCCACTTCCAACTTGTGTTGTAATTTGCTCGAGGCTTGGGCCTTTTATTGGGCTTAAAAATTCAAGAGCCGGGGCAATTTGCCCAGAATCAAAATATTGAGCCATATCTTTAACCGCTGGATATACATCTTCAGGTAACTCTGTACCTTCTATGGCAAAGGGTCCTTCTGGTTTAACCTTTGAAGTATATAAATTTACACCTTCTTGAGAAACATAAAATTCCATCCATTTTTTAGCAGCATCAATATGCTCGCTATTTTTATTTAAATAGATTGCCATTGGCATCCAAATTGTAATCCCTTTTTGATCAGCATTATCGCTTGGTTGTGCAAAAAAACCAATATCTTGAATTTGATCAGGAAAATTTGTAGCTAAAACTGTCAAGGATTGTGTAAGCATTGGATAATGTGCACCTGTTCCCTCGGCTAGCATTTTCATTCCCGCATCATAGGTCGTTGCAAGGAAGTCTTCGTTAAAGTACCCTTTTTCATAAACCTCCTCTAACTTTTCAAAACTTCGAAGTGCTTCTGGAGTTGTAGCAAACTTATCCTTATTAGCTGTTAATTCTTCTGGAAAGTTTGGATTTTGAGCAAGAACATTATAATTATCGGAAAGTACTATCAATTGAGATGTCCAAGTGTCTTTAAATGCTCCAATTACTGGAGTTTTACCAGCAGCTTTTATTTTTTCGTTATTTTCCATCAACTCATTCCAGGTCTTTGGGATAGAGAGACCAAGTTCCTCATATACCTTTTTGTTATATAACCAACCACCTGCTTGTGTTGGTGTAGCTGGAATTCCATAAACCTTGTCATTTACACTTACAGAGCCCTTAAAATCATCTAATATCTCTTCCATATATGGTTCATTTGTAAGATCAACGAAATTTTGTTCTGGATTAAGCGCTTGTAAAAGTGAACCAGAATTGTAAAAAATCAAATCTGTCATTTCCCCTGTGGCAAGTCTTGTTTTTACTAAGTTATCCCCTTCTGAGCCACCAGGTCTAGTTTCAAACTCTGTCTTTATGTTATATTTCTCTTCAAATGCCTCTGCAATCGCTTTAATTCCATCTACTTGAGTTTGGTTATCTATTAAGATACTAAGAGTTTCTTGTTTTTCCCCTTCTCCACTTGTTGTTGACGTCTCTTCCTTTCCACTACAACCAGCTAAAATTCCTGTAAAAAGTGCAACAGTAAAAATGATGGACATAAATTTTTTTTTCTGCATAACCATAAAATATCTCTCCTTTTTTAGTTATTAAGAAGTAATTCAATTAAGTATGCGTTTACATTTAATCCCTCCATTACGATATAAGGTTAATTACGACTCAATATTAAAGACATTTATTTGTAAATAATATGAAGATTTATAGATTTTTTTAGAAATATGCACTAATTTCAAAAAATTCAAATATTTAATAATATAAACGTAAAAACAGTCTAAAGTTACTAGACTGTTTTTATGTTTATATTATTCCTCATTCCTTTTTGCTAACTCTGCAACAATACTTGGATAATGTTTATCTTATTTATAAATACTAAATGGTTAGCGAGTAAGATAAATAAAAAAGCCCCAGTCCCTATATAAGGAAACTGAAGCTCACATCTGATGATCCGAGAGGGATTCGAACCCCCGACCCCTCCCCTGTCAAAATTGGGTGGGGAATTAATAGAGTTAAAAGTAATAAAAATGAGTTAAATAAGTATTGGTAAATCAACGTTTTTGACTTGTGGTTGAAAAATAAGTTAATTAAAATCAATGAAATAAATTAAGTCTGTGCAATTTTTGTGCAATATAAGAATATTGGTCTAGCTAAGATAACAAGTTCTTGTACCAAAAAGGTGCCTAGATCGTATTTTAAGGTCAACCGGAACATTCCTGGTTGACCTATTTTTCATCCGAGTCCAACATCAACTTTTTATACCTCCTTAATTAAAAGCCGACCTTTGCTCATACGAAGGTCGGTTTATCTACATGATTAATGTTTGGAATTATCTATTTTATTTTGATTGAGCGTTTGCATTTACAATTTGTTTAAGTGCCTCTTTGATTGGCGTAACTGGGCGACCAAGAACTTTTTCAAAATCATTGCTTTCAATTTCAAGTGAACCATTTCGAATGCTTTCTTGAATTCCTACTACAACCGGAATGAAAAATTCAGGTAAACCTAAGCCTTTCATTATTTCGGCATATTCTTCGTCACCAACTTGTTGTACAGGTATTTCTTTGCTTAATACATCACCAATAGCCTTCACTAATTCTTCTTGAGTTAAAAGAGGGCCAGAAAGTTCATAAACTGTATTTTCGTTCCCTTCACCTAAAAGAACTGCTGCTGCTGCATCTGCATAATCTTGTTGTAGTGCCCAACCAACTTTACCAGCTCCAGCAGAAGTTACCCATGGAGCTCCTGCCATAGCACCTTGAATGCTCCCAATTTCGTTTTCCAAATACCAATTATTACGCAAGAAAGAATATGGGATACCCGTCTTCATGATTGCTGCTTCTGTCGCAACATGAGGAGGAGCCAATAAATTTTTGCTTTCTGTTGCATTTGCGATACTCGTGTATGCAATAAATTTTATCCCTGCACGTTCAGCTGCTTGCACTGCATTTGTATGTTGACGAATTCTTGTATCATTATCACCATCTGCAGAAATAATTAATAAACGATCAATCCCTTTAAAAGCATCATCTAATGTTTCTGGACGGTCAAAATCACCTTTTCGAACCTCTACTCCACGAGCTCGAAGTCCTTCTGCTTTCTCTGGATCTCGAACACTCACCGCAAGCTCACTCGCAGGTATGGATGTTAATAATGACTCCACAACCTTAGATCCTAATTTTCCAGTTGCTCCTGTAACTAATATTTTCATTTATATTCCTCCAGTTTGGTTTCAGTTGTAACAAATTTGATTACATGTATTTATTTTAGTTACATGTAATCATTTTGTCAACAGGTTAGATTCCATATATTATTTTGTTCGAAGTTTGGTATAATAGACTTGTAATCAAATTAATTACACTTATAAAGTAGGAAACAGATTTGTTCACAAGGATGGTGACTGAACATGTCCATCAGCAGCAGATTCGCTGTCGGCATTCATATATTAGCTTTAATTGAATTAAATAAAGAAGGGACTACATCTTCTGAATTTTTAGCATCCAGTGTGAATACAAACTCAGCTGTGATTAGAAAACTTATGGGAATGTTAAAAAAATCTGGTTTAATAGAGGTAAAACCAGGTATTGCAGGAGCTAAACTCGCAAAAAAATTATCTGATATTACACTTTTTGATGTTTATAAGGCAGTGAATGTAGTACAGGAAAAAGAGCTATTTAGCGTCCATGAAAACCCAAATCCAAAATGTCCTGTAGGTAGGAACATCCAGAATACAATCGAACCATTGTTCACATCAGCTCAGTTAGCTATGGAGAAGATGTTGAGGAGCGTAACACTAGAGGATGTTGTGAAGGATATTGCTACGAATGAGAATAACTAGTAAAAAGGCATTCCAAAAATGGGATGTCTTTTTTAGCCGAGAGTTTGACCTAGATTTGAGCAAGAATACCTTAAATATTCCTGCATCCACCTTGCCTGGTATCCATGATATCACTCTTTTATATATGATAAACTTCAACTTATACTTATTTAAGTACAAGATAAAGCCCCACAAATAGCAGTTAAAAAACCGCCAGAAATTAATCCCTGGCGGTCTTCGACGTAAAAACTTAATTTGTTTTTACAGGCGATTTTTCAAGATTCACCCACTGACCTTTTTCAGCTGATTCAAGAATCGCATCACTAATAACTGCAATTCGATATCCATCGTCAAAGTTAGGAGAAACGGTTGTATCATCCACTATTGATTTAATAAAGTCATACGCTTCAATAATCTTTGTTTCACCGTAACCAATCCCTAACGCAGGAATTGGCCATAAGCCCTCACCGTATGGATGAGCTGGTCCAGTGTAAACAGTTCTGAACCCTTTTGCATCACCTGGATCGTCTGAGAAGCATACTTGAAGCTCATCACGACGCTCATAGTTAAAATAGATTGAGCCCTTATCCCCGTGAATTTCAAATGTTAGGAAGTTATTGCGTCCCCATGCATTACGAGTTGCTTCAATGCTTCCAACTGCACCATTTTCAAATTTGACTAATGTTGTGATTTCATCATCTACGTCTACTTTACCTTTAGGAACATCTCCTGCACTTTTTACAGTTCCTAATTTGTCTGCGCCTCCTGATTGAACTGGTCTTTCTGGGATCCACGTTTTTGATACGGCATTGACATCTGTGATTTCCCCAACTAAGTAGCGGGCAAAATCAATAACATGTGTACCAATGTCACCTAGTGCACCTGATCCGGCAATTTCCTTTTGGAAGCGCCATGATAATGGTGAGTTAGGATCTGCAGACCAATCTTGTAGATATGTTCCACGGAAGTTTAAAATGTTTCCGATTCTACCTTCTTCAATATATTTTTTCGCAAGTGCAACAGCTGGTGTTCTTCTGTAGTTAAAAGCGACCATATGCTTTACACCTGCTGCTTCTACTGCATCTAACATTGTTTTTGTTTCGGCAGCATCTCTAGCTAAAGGTTTTTCACAGATTACATGTTTACCAGCTTTTGCTGCTGCAATGGCAATTTCAGCATGTGAATTATTTGGTGTCACTATATCAATAATGTCGATCTCTGGATTTTCTACTACCTCTCTCCAGTTAGATGAGTAGTTATCAAAACCTAATTTTGCTGCTGCTTCTTTTGCTATTTCATCTGTCACGTCAACAAGCGTGTGACGATGTGGGACAGCAGGTGCCGGCCAAAAAAACATTGGCATTCCTGCGTAAGCAAGAGCATGTGCCTTTCCCATAAATCCTCCACCAATCATTCCTACATTTAATTTTTTCATATTTATTCCCTCCAATTATTTTGTCTTCTATTATTTTGCTGCTTCCTGAATCGTATCTGGAGCTTCTTTTGAATAAACAAGTTTCCAAGAATCTAATACATTATCCGGTGTTACTTTTAATGCGGGAACTGCTACATATGCAGGTGCTTCTTTTCCAAGCAAACCATATCCAGCTAAGATCGCTTCTGAGATTCCTTGATCATATGGAAGCTGTGCGCCTAAGCCTTTAATCATTCCGTCTGATGCAATATCAATGGCGACTGTTGTTCCTAAGTCAATTGTTGTGATTACTAGGTCATTTCTTCCAGCCGTACGTGCTGCAGCTAATGCCCCTTCAGCAGGAACATCCCAAACGACAAACATACCATCAAGATTTGGGTTTTTTGTTAACATACCTGATGCGACTTTTTCTCCATCATTAGGTGCCACAATTCCCCCACGTTCTACGATTTTAATGTCTGGATATTTTTCTGTTATTGTTTTTTCAAATGCTTCAACACGTTGCTTTGTTACAAAGTAATCTGCATCATGATAAATAACCCCAATGTTCCCCTTGCCAGCTAACTCTTCTGCCATTATTTCAGCTGCTTGTACCCCATTACCATAGTTATCAGCGGATACAACGCTTACATAATCCTTACCAGCTTCTAAATTATTTGGCTTATTATCCATAAATACAACTTTTACACCCGCATCAGCGGCTTTCTTAAAGGCCGATGCTGTAGACACAGGGTCGACAGGGATCCCAACAATGATATCTGGGTCTTTAGCTAATACAGTTTCAATATCTGATACTTGTTTTTCTGCTTTAAATTGCGCGTCTGTTACTGCTACTACCTCAATACCCATTCGGGCAAATGTTGCTTTCAACCCTTCAATTTGTGCTGTAGCCCAGTCATTTCCAGCATAGTGCATGACAATGGCTGCCTTATAGTTACCTTCTTTAATCTTTTGAACTTCCTCTTCTGTTAGCTCTAGTGTTTTTGCCGACACAGCCGACTCTCCATCAGGCCCTTTACTTAAGATTTCTTGATCAGGAATTTCCTGGTTAATAGCGATAGGACCAGATGCTTCTGTTGCGACTTCTTCTGTTGAACCTTGATCTTGATCAATTGTTTCAGAGGTAGTAGAACTTCCTTGGCTGCATCCTGCAAGAACTAGCATTGTTGCTAACAAAACCATAGATAAAATAGAAAGTAACTTTTTCATAATGAGCCCCCTTGTTTTGGACAATCTTTATATTGATGTCAAAGTTTCATATTTCGAAAGATATTTACGGCTAATTTCTGCACCAGCCTTTGGATCTTGGTAGCTATCAAGCTCGATTGTGATCCAACCATCATAATGAGCATCTTCTAAAACTTTTATCATATCCTCAAAGTCTTGATGCCCTTCCCCTAATGGTAAAAACTCTCCTTTTTGATAGTCTTTAAGATGAACATATTTAATACGATCGATGTATTTTCTCATGACCTCCACTGGATCTCCACCACCTGCTTCAATATGAGCAGTGTCTGGGCATAAATTAATCACAGTGAGTGGCATTAATTTATCTAATTGTTCCGGTGACTGAACACAAGTACCTAAGTGTGGATGGTAGCTTGCAATAAGACCATATTTTTCAGCAATATGACTGACCTTATTTAATGCTTCACCTAAATCTCTGTAATCTCTCTCTAAAATACCTTTAGCTCTAACAGCTCCTCCACCAACAACTAGGTGCTCTGCTCCTAGAGCAGATGCTAGAGCAGCAACTTCTTCAATTTTCTCTAATTCATCTTCTAAAATGTCTGGAAAGATAAAGTTTCCACCTGTATAAACTCCGATAAAGTCTAACGAATGTTTTTCAATCAATCTTTTAAACTCTTCTTCTTTCCCTTTATATTGCATTAGATTTCCATCAAACAGTTCAAAGCCTTCATAACCAGCTGCTTTAATATCTTCTAATGCTTCTTCTGTCGAACCATTTGCAAGATAATAGGAATCTTTTACTGAAGTAACACCAGCAGGGTGACCAACAACGCCCCCCCAAGTGTTCGTTTGGTAGCCTAATTTCATCATTTCCCCTCAACCTTCTTATTATTTTTATTGATTCATCTTTGAATTACTACAGAATCGACGCCTCGAACAACTCTGCCTGCAACGGTTCACATAAAAACTTGTCAACCTTGCTTACAAACCCTTTAAAATGGGACGTTTCTTCATGTATCTGAATAGCAGTTTGATCCTTCCACTTCTCTACAAAAACAAACGTATTTGGCTGCTCTGGATGTTCATAGTACTGATAAGTAATATTTCCTTCTTCAGCTTTAGAATGTTTCGTTACTTTTCCAGCCATTTCAAGGAACTCATTACGTTGGTCTGGGTCAACCTTGAAATAAGCATGAATAATTATCATTGGTAAACCTCCCTTTGTCAGACTAAAATCAATTAAGTTTACTGTTATCTTAAAAATTAAAAGTTTTCATTTATCAATTTCCAACAATTTTTTTCATGTGCTGGATTGATTGTCTAGTAAAGTCGTCAAAAATATTGCTTTCTCCGGTGAGTCCAGATGCTAAGTATGGATTTGAAACAGCTGGTAAAAATTCCATCGTTATATATCCTTGATAATTTCTGTCTTTCAGGAATGAAATAACGGGTTTAAAATCTGTTTGTCCAAGACCAGCAGCTTCACGTGTGTTATCAGCTATATGGACATGTGCTAGATAATCGGAAATTTTCGTTAAAGATGCCTTCATGTCGCGTTCCTCTATGCTCATGTGAAACAAATCAGCCATGATTCCAACGCATTCTATATTAACTTCCTCAACAAATCTTAAAGCTAATGAAAGGTTGTTCACTAAATATGTTTCATAACGATTTAATGCTTCAATAGCAATTGTGATTCCTTGTTCATCTGCATATTGTCCCGCCTCTTTAACACTTAAAATAGCATTATTCCATTCTTCCTCAAGAGTCGTTTCTGAAGAAAGCTTACCAACACAGGTTGGGACAACAATCAATGTTTGGGCATTTAAGGCTTTCGCTAAATCGACCGATTTTTTTACATATTCAACAGCATTCTTCCGAATAGCCTCGTTCGATGAAGATAGATCTCTTTCCGGAGTAAAAATTCCGCAAATCGAACTGCATTCCAAGTTATACTCAAGTAAAAGTTTTTTTGTTTTCTCGATGTCAATTGAATCCGGTTCACCAGCTAATTCAACTCCCTGGTAACCAAATTTCCTCAATCTTTTCAAACTTATTTCTAATTCTTCATTTCCATATATCCACTGGGTAGCACTATACTTATACAGAAGAAATCACTCCTAAACAAAAGAATCATTACACCTTACCTGCCAGAATAAGATTAAAGGAAATATATCCCTTTAGTTCTGATTGACGTTCACTAAAATTTTTATCGTATCTTTGTTTTGATCTGCCTCTTTGATTCCCTCTTCTAACTGATCTAATGTGATCGTTTTACTGAATATATCTTTAGGATTAAATCTTTTTGATGAAATGAGTTGGATTGCTTTCGTCCATGTTCCGTAAGTACCTGCATAAGAACCTACGATTGTTAGTTCCTTGCTAAAGATGTCAAATGGTTTAATTTCCATCACTTTATCAGCAGGTGCTGCTCCGTAAGCAACCAGCGTTCCTCCCTTTCTAACCATCTGTAAAGCTTGCTGATAAGTCGGGATCGCTCCAACAACTTCAAATACAACATCAGCGCCTCTTCCTTCAGTAAAATTAAATACTTCCTGGACAGGATCTGTTTCTGATGCGTCAATAACAAAATCTACTCCTAGCTCCTTAGCCTTTTGAAGACGTGTTTTATTCATTTCAGATAGGATGACCTTGCTTGCACCATTCAGTTTTGCCATAATTGCATGGGCCAGCCCCATCGGTCCAGCACCGATAATAGCTACAGTATCACCCATTCCGACATTCGCCCGCTCCTGGCCTCTGATAACACATGCCAGTGGTTCGATATATGCACCTTCCTCCCAGGACATAGCTTCAGGTAATTTATACACATTATTTTCAGGCGCTTTCACGTACTCTGCAAATGCACCATTAATATGGACACCTAGCTGTGTGATCTTCTCGCAAAAGAGCTTCTGACCTGTCTGGCAATAATAGCAATTGCCACAACTAATATTGATATCTGCTGTTACACGGTCACCTTCCGATACACTAGTCACTGATGATCCTATTTTTACAATTTCACCAGCAAATTCATGGCCTTGGATGAGAGGCTTAGGGGATGGAAAATGTCCGTTGTATATATGTGGATCGGTTCCGCAAATCCCGCAAGCTTTCACTTTAATCAGAACCTCATTATCCTTTATTTCCGGGACAGGTACGGACTCGATTTTTAAATCTTGAGTTCCATAAGTAACAGCAGCCATCATTTCTTTTTTACCAATACTGCCTTGTGGTTTTTTAAGTACAGCATCCTTTGTGTTCTGTGTCATCATACTTCCTCCTTAAATAATTTTTTCAGGAAAACGATAGACTCCTCTGTGTATTGATCATAGAATTCTTCACATCTTGTCCCATTAAATGGGTCAGCAAAAGCAGGTAATAATTCCATTGTTAAATAACCACTGTAGTTTATATCCTTTAATGCTTTCGCGATTGGTTTAAAATCGATATGCCCTCTTCCAGGTGCCGCACGATTACTGTCAGCAATATGGAGATGATATAATTTATCCCCAGCCAATCGAATCGCATCAGCAATGTCTACCTCTTCAATATTCATGTGGTATGTATCACCCATACACCCAACACTAGGTAAATCAACACGATTGACAAGTTCAAGAGATTGTTCCATTCGATTAATAAGATAATTCTCATACCGATTCCATGGTTCAACAGTTAATCTGACTCCATATTCTCCAGCATATGAGCCTGCTTCTTTAATTCCTTCAACAGCCCAATTAAGCTCAGTTTCTCTATCGGTCTCCTGATAAATTTTCATACAGGCTGTTGGAGTTAATGAAATTCCTTGTGCCCCAATGGTACTTGCAAAATCAACGCAGCTTTTAATATACTCAATCGCATTCCTTCTAGTTTGCTTATCACTGGAGACGATGTCTCGTTCAGCATTATAAATCGCACATATTGTAGAGGCAGAGATGTTATATTTATTAAGCAGTTCCTTAATTAAACCAGTATCCATTTGTCCTGGTTCCCCAACAAATTCAACACCGTCATAACCGAATTTTGATAATCTCGCAATACTAGTTTCCATATTCTCACCAGCATATACAAGTGTGTTATAACCGTATTTAATCATTCTCATCGCTCCTTTTGCCCATTTAGGATATACTCTTGTGAACATCTTTTTTATAATCGCTTACATTATTTTTAAAAGTTATAAAACAATTTAATTGTTAAATTATTGTTTTGCTGCCTCTTGAATTACTTCCGGAGCTTCCTGACGGTATGCCATTTTCCATGCCTCTAAAACATTTTCCTGTGTTACAGCTAAACCTGGTACAGCGACAAATGGAGGAACTTCTTTTCCAAGTAAAGAATGCCCGGCTAAAATCGCCTCTGCCACTCCCTGATCAAATGGCAACTGTGATCCAAGACCTTTTACATTTCCACCAGAAGCAATCTCTAAGGCAACGTTTGTACCTAAATCTACTGTTGTGATAATTAAATCTTCCTTCCCAGCCGTTCGTGCAGCTGCTAAAACACCTTCAGCAGGAACATCCCAAATAGCGAAAATACCGTCTAAATCGTTGTATCTCGTTAACATGGCTGATGCTACTTTTTCAGCATCGTTCGGGGTTGTTATTCCGCTGCTTGTGACTATTTCAATTTCTGGATACTTTTCTTTAAGTGTTGTTTCAACTGCTTCTCGACGTTGGTTATTTACAAAGAAGTCAACATCGTGGTAAATAATACCAACTTTCCCCTTTCCACCAAGCTGTTCACCTAAAATATCTCCTGCGGCTGTACCATTTCCATAGTTATCAGAAGCGATAACGCTTACATAATCCTTGCCAGGTTCTAATCCCACAGGTACGCTATCCATAAATACCAGTTTAATACCAGCATCGGCAGCTTTTTTAAAAGCCGGAGCAGTTGAAACAGGATCAACCGGTAGACTGACGATAATATCTGGAGATTTTGCCATGATTGTTTCGATATCAGCTACTTGTTTTTCAGACTTAAATTGCCCATCTGTAACAGCAACCACTTCAATTCCCATTCTTTCAAAGGCTGCTTTTAAACCGTTAATTTGTGCAGTTGAATAATCATTACCAGCATAATGCATGGCAATTGCAGCTTTGTATTTACCTTCTTTAATCTTTTCAATTTCTTCTTCTGTTAGTTGAAAGTCCTTTGCAGAAATAGCCGGTTCTCCATAAGGACCTTTACTTAATATTTCTTGTTCACTTGAAATATCCGGGTTAATCGTAAGTGGACCTGAATCAGGAAGTTTCACCTCATTTTTATCAGTCTTTTCACTTTCATTTCCTGATTGAGAAGAACTACTTTGACTACATCCAGCAATTGCTAGACCACTAATTAATAGAATCAGAATCAACATCATTTTGAAAAAAATCTTTTTCATGAAAATCCCCCTATTTTTATGAAATAAAATCTTATGCTTGAACACCTTTTCGAAAATCAGAAAAGATGTTCAAGGTATAAATGTTCTGTTTTATTCTCTTTATTTAATTTCTGCTAGTTTTTGTTTCAAATAGTCAATTGAAGTTTTTGCATACCAATCTGGATCTGCTTTTCTTGTATGAAATCCAACTTCCATTGATAGATAGCCCTGATAATCAATTTCTTTTAAAGCTTTTAGTAAGGAATCAAAATTCACACTTCCTTGACCAGGAGGCAAACGATCATCATCTGAAATATGAACATGATGCAGCTTTTCCTTCATTCGATATACATAATCACTTGGTACCTCGTTTCTATATAAGGCATGAAACGTGTCGAACATTACTTTTACATTGGATTCACCAGCCTCTTCTGCAAGAATTAAAGCATCATCAGCAGATTCGATTAAATTACTGTCAGCGGCTTGAGGCTCGACAACCATTGTAATTCCAAGTTCTTTAGCATATCTTGAAACATCCTGTAAACCTTCTAAACTATAATTCCATGCATCCTTCTGCGAGGTTCCAAAACCAAACCATCCAGCAAGCCACATCACAGTAGGGCATTCCCAATCGTGGGCGAGTTGAATGACATCTTTATATTGTTTAATTGTAAATTCTCGCTCTTCTCTTAATTGCGAGCAAGGATTTAAGCCTGGTCCCCCACCTGGTGCGGGTAGCATTGCTGAAACATTAAGGTGATTTCTTTTTAGATGAGCTAAAATTTCTTTACGTCTTTCAGTTGATAAGTAATCTGGATACGCATGAGGACTTGCACATCCAATTTCAATTCCGTCATATCCCATAGCTGATAAACGACTAATGACCTCTTCTAATGGATACGTTGGAAGCCAAGATGGAAATGAACCGTAAACCCAGGTATTAAATGAAATTTTCATCATGAACAACTCCGTTTATAAAATGATTTTGAATCGATACATGTACCATAAAAATGGAATTTTACCGAATCAAGAGTAGCAAAATACAAATCTCTGTTCTCACCAAACAAACACAGCTTTTTCTGTCTTTCTTTCATCAAACATATGGAATGCATCTGCTGCTTCTTCAAGCTTGAACGTATGTGTGACTAGTTTTTCAACAGGTAGATTTTTTCTCACAATAAATTCTGTAATTTCATCAAATTCTTGAATTGGGAAATACCATGAGCCCATAACAGTAATTTGTTTACGGATTAATTGTTGGCTTGGTTTAATGGTTGTTTCTTTGCTTTCACCAATGAACGCAACTCTTCCATGAGCTTTCACACTATCTAGCGCATCATTTTCAGCATAAGGACTTCCAGAGCAATCGATTGCTGCATCAGCACCTGCTCCATTTGTAATGCGATTAATCTCTTCTTGTACATTAAATTCTTTTCCATTAATTGTGTAATCAGCACCTAGATCTTTTGCTAATTCTAGGCGTTCATCAAGCATATCAACGGCAATAACAGTTGCGCCTAAGCCTTTTGCAATCATAACGCCAGCCCCACCCATAGGACCCATTCCAAAAATAACGAGCACATCTCTTCCAGATATGTTCATTCTCTTTTGAGCATGGTATAGAGTCCCCACTGCATCCGTCGATACAGCAGCTGTAACAAAGCTCATACTATCAGGTAATCTCATGCAATTTTCAGCTGGAACTACCATATAATCTGCGTCACCACCATGTGAGTCAAAGCCAATACATTTAAATTCCTTACAGAACATTTTGTAGCCACTCTTACAATGTGCACATTCACCACAGCCTAGTGCTAAGTAAACAGCTACTCGATCTCCTTCTTGGAATTTTGTCACTCCTGGACCTACACCTGTAATCACACCTGCTGGCTCGTGACCTGGAACCGTACAACCTGTTTTTGTCCCTTCAAATACAGACGTCCCATGGTATAAGCTCATATCACTACGGCATATAGCGGATGCTTTTAACTGAATTAACACTTCTCCCTGACCAGGAGTTGGAATGTCAACCTCTCGAATTTCTACTTTTTTATCTCCTGGGAAAAAAACTGCCTTCATTGACATTGTTGTTTCGCCTCCATTGTTGAATTGTTTTCTTTTATTAAGCCCACCACATTTCAGTTAGCTCTTCTTTAAACATGGCTCCTTTTAATAGAGAGATTGCTTTTTTTAGCCCTTCATCAGTCGAAGCCAGCATATCTTCATGTTCAATTGAGATCACATAATCATAACCGACTGCCCGTAATGTACTAATCATGTCTTTCCATATTTTCTCTTCATGTCCATATCCAACTGATCGAAATGTCCATGATCGGTCTAAAATCTCACTGTAGTGCTTCGTATCTAAAACACCATTTACCTTTATGTTTTCTTTATCCAAATAGGTGTCCTTTGCATGGAAATGGAAGATTGCATTTTCACGTCCAAGCTTTTTAATCGCTGCAATTGGATCGATCCCTTGCCAAACTAAATGACTTGGATCAAAATTTGCTCCTATGTTATCCCCTGCATGATCTCGTAACTTTAGCAATGTTTCAGGGTTATAAACGACAAACCCAGGATGCATTTCAAAAGCAACTTGAATACCACGTGTTCTGGCAAACTTCGCTTCTTCCTTCCAGTAAGGAATCACCACTTCATTCCACTGCCAGTTTAAAACC
>Ga0180217_1002884_pt1 | contig 15117 bp, 12 predicted proteins | sample eDN3rd37CBELigOP_FD_128521 | JGI IMG/M metagenome (GOLD analysis project Ga0180217, IMG submission 128521) | Enriched Organic Plus compost microbial communities from Emeryville, California, USA - eDNA 3rd pass 37_C BE-Lig OP (version 2) (version 2) ... | reverse complement strand
CTGTTCCCAATAACTTCAAGGCCTCTGTTTTTTCAGAAGAAGTACAGGAATTAAAATAAGCTTGCCATTCCTGTGGTAACTGCTCATAGAAACTAGTATATTTGAGACGTTTGGCCATTAAATTTAAGTACGGCTGCCAATTAATAGATTTTCTATATTGTCCATATAGTCGTGCATGGCTTACAACTAGTTGATAGTCATCTGTAAGAATATCAATTGAATTATATGAAATCCGGATTAGAACTTTATTTAGAGCGTACCTTGGTGAAGTAGAATATAGATTTTTTTCTACTTTAACATACCCATATTTATCAGCTTTTACAGTTTCGTATCTAATACATTGGTATTCCTTACTAGGTAAAACCAAAAAGGCTTTTCGATCTTCTTCAAACAGCTGAAAGATGAAAGTTTCCTTTTCATAATGTTTTCTTTCACGATCTTTTTCAGCTTTTTCCCACAATGTCTTATTAAGTTCTTCTAAATTCAGTACTTGGAGTCCAGGTAATAAATAGTTGTTCCTCACATATTTCACCATTGCTTCCACATAGCCTTTTTTATTCCCACTATTAGGATTACAAAATTCACACTCAAACCCATAATGTAGAACGAAGTTCTGAAATTCCTCTGTTAACTGCCGTTCGCCATTTAGCAATACTTTCTTTACGGCTGCTGAAAGATTATCGAATCTAATTGTTTTTGGAACGCCACCTATATGTTGAAAAATACGTTTTAATCCTTCTAAAAAGCATTCTTTGTTATGAGAGGGGAATACTTGAAAATAAAATGAATTACTATATGGATATGACAGAACCAGATAGGGTAGAGTTATCTGCTCTCCCTGATATTTAAACGGTGCTTCTCCAAAATCTACTTGGGCTGACCCAGGTTTGCTCTCTAATGATAATGCTGCTTGACTCGCCTCATTTAATAATTCTTTTTTTTCGATTGGATATATAGTTTCTAACTGTTCGATCAGAACCCTCAAAATCAAATTCCTCTTTCAATTGCTCCCAAATTCTCTTTGCCGTTCTACGAAATTTTCTTTTTTGTTTAAAATCCTCTATTAACCATGCATCTACAATATGTTTTATAGAATCCATCACTGGTGAAGGTCTTACTTGTTTGATTTTCACCTCTGGACTAAAGTCATCCTGTTCAGCGTATTTCTTAACCTTCTTGGATCTTTTCCTATTCTTTGTGCGACCTCCGAATAGTTACTGTCTTTTATGTTTACCTCATGTCTGATATAATTAATTTCGGCCACTGCCAACATCTCCTTAATACCTCCTGCGCTTGTTTGTCCCAACAGGAAGTGTATGTGTACTTTGGAATGTTGACAAGTGGTTTTTTAATTTATGCAGGGCCAACGGCCCTACATAAATTAAATGCCATAACCTACATTTTTAGGATGCCATAAACACTTGAACTTCTTCAAAGGACATATTTAAATATTTGTAGACCGTAGGTCGTGTAATTTTAAGCTCTTCTGCAATTTGAGCAATTTTAAATTTTCTTTCATGTAACTGACGAATTTTTAAACGAATACTACTAGTTTATAGAGATTTTGTTTAAACTTGGCGGAATTGCAAAAAATATCTTAGCGAAAACTGTCAATTTTATTTTAGCGTTTACACCTGTCCTATTAAGTTATATATCCATTCTACAATTATCTAATTCATATGATTTATATCATACTCAGTCGGTTTCCTATTAAATTTTAATTACATTCAAAAGGGTATAGAATAGGAATTTTTTATCCACCTAATTGAAAAGGTAGATTTTGATAGTAGTTATGATAACGGATGTTTAAGCATCATTATTTTTGTTATCTATTTATGTAATATACTCAGCAAGTTTAATAATAGTTATTCTTTGCAACTATAAGAAACATGTTTTTTTAGCCTCAGTGCATTTTGTAAAATATGATAATCCTATCAATTAGGATTTTGTATGACAAATTGCCCTTGAGGCTGTTTTTATACGCTTAATGGAACTACTTTATCTAAATATCGTTATATATAGTACAAGAAAAATTGTATACAAATTCATTTTATTTCTGTAACAATATTTTATTGAAATAATAATTAGTTTTGTGGAAATTACTACTAAAGTTTAAATGAATTATATCTGTTTTTCGCTACATGAAGTAAAGTATGATAAAAATATCCATCTCATCTATGAAATGGCCATTTAACAAATAGATTCTGGTAACATTTCAGTCTTTAATTTGCTATCATAGGTTTGATTTTAATTATTACAAGTAACTTTACTGATATAACATCTAGATAAAGTTTCATACCTTATCTAGATTAGAGAAGGAGTAGTTATGAAAAAAGTTTGGAAATGGGTAGCGATTATTGTACTAGTGTTAGTTGTAATGGGGATAATTGCTGCTGTTAAAATATATAGCGATGTGAAGTCAACTGTTGATGAAATTTATACTCCGATAACCGATGATGAAACCGATCGCTTAAGCGACAAAGAGCCATTCTCTGCGCTTATCTTGGGAGTAGATGAACGAGCAAATGATGCTGGACGTTCTGATACCATGATTTTATTAACTGTAAATCCGAAGCTTGGTACGACAAAAATGTTAAGTATACCTCGCGATACGTATACAGAAATCATTGGGAAAAACAAGCAAGATAAAAGCAACCATGCCTATGCATTTGGAGGTATGGAAATGTCGAAAGAAACAGTAGAAGCATTATTTGATATTCCTATCGATTATGTGACGAAAGTGAATATGGAAGGCTTCAAAGACATAGTTGATTTTGTTGGAGGCATTACAGTTGATAATTCATTTGAATTTGAATCAGGTGGCGAGACCTTTAAAAAAGGTGAGATTTCATTAAATGGTGATCAGGCTTTAGCTTATGTTCGAATGCGTCATGATGATCCGGATGGTGATTTCGGACGTCAAAATCGCCAAAAACAAATTGTTGAAGAGGTTTTGAAAAAAGGAGCTTCGTTAAACACTCTTTTAAAATACCAAGGAGCGCTAGATATCTTAAAGAATAATGTTGCAATGAACTTAAACTTTAAGAAAATCCAAAGCATTCAAAAGAATGACGATAAAAGTTTAGGGAACATTGAACAACTTTATATGAAAAATGGCCATGGTACGAAAATAGATGGCATTTACTACTACATTCCTGACGAAACCGAATTATCGGAACTTCAAGATACGTTACAGGAGCATTTAGAAGTTAAATAGGTTCTATTTTGCCTCAAGGTGATTGTACTATTTAAAAGCAGATCGCCTTGAGGCTATTTATATGTTTACATAAATATGACTAAACTATTACCTAAGTATTACAAGTTTCTAAAAATTGGTTGTAAATTGTGGATTTATTGGAGATTCATAATATAATAGTAATGGTAAAGCATTTACATATTGGCGTATTTTTGAGGAGGATATCGAATTGGAAAGGCCTGAGATACAAGAAGAGTTAAAACAAATTTTAGAATTTGCCATTCAACGAGGGAATGAAAATATGGGGATTACTGTTCAAGAGTTCGTGAATGAGCTTGCGAACCAATTGAAACCATTAGTTGAAAAAGCGAACAGTTAGGGATTGTACGATTTAGATGTACAATCCCTTTTATTTTTGTTAATTACAGTCTATTTATATTCTATAGCTTTCTCTAATTTTTATAGAAGAACTGACTAATTTGGTAGGTTACTATATCTTACCTATCACACTTACTTATCTATTAGCATTAATTCTCCCACATCTCCTCCCTCACCTTCTTCATAATCCGATCACGGCGCTTTTTTAGTGCGGCTTTTTTTATTTTGTATTTGGCTGTTAGTTCGTCGTAGGAGTAACGGTGGTAATACAGGTCGACTAGTAGTTGGAATTCTTGATTGGTTAGTACTTTGAGTTGTTCTTGGAGGTCTTCGAATAGAAAGTAGACGTCATCCTGGACTTCTTGTTGGGCGAGGCCTGTGAGTGCGTCTTTTTCATAGGGGATGAATCGTTCTGCGTATTTGTTTTCGAATGACATTTCCGTATACACCTTTGTTAGCATTGTACGAAAGGCAAAAGGGGCAAAGTCACCTTTGGTCGCGTCATATCTTTCTAGGGCTTCCCACAAGCCGATTCTTGCAATATGACGGAAGTCTTCATAGTTTCGATAGACTCTTGCCGTTTGTAGTACACGTGTAATCATCGGAGCATATTGTTCTGCGATTTCTTCAAAGTTCATTTTACTCATCCTTAGGACCTGCGCGCTAGGTAATATTCCCGGGTACCTGTATCGTACGAGAATGATTGAAACGAATCCAACAGGGAATTTGCAGCATACAGTAAGGATTTACAAGATTTCCGTTAATAATCTATCGAATTCTCCTAAGAAATCTATAAAATTTTACACTTTTTTACATATTTTTCGAAAAAGGTCTTTCAAATTATATCGAAATAGTTTAGAATATTCATAATATTAAGACTAGTGATTTGGTAGTAGTCTTTTTTTATTAGTGAAAGGGGTGAGGGAGAAAATATAAGTGAAGGGTAGACGCATAGAATTGATTATTTCTGGTTGTTGTTTGTTTGATTTTTGAAACTTAAATTTATAAAGGGGGAAGTTTATGTCAGAAGAACTAATTTTAAAAATGTATCATACTCTTGCCATTGCTCCTCATTATGAGCTTGGGCATTCATCAGTCATTAGCACACATCAAGGAGATTTCTATTCGAAAAAGACTGTCAATCAAATTTTAGAAAAGTACTGTCTTATGTTTGGGTCAGATTTGCAAGGAAGGATCAAAGCCACTCGTAAGCAGCTTAAATACGTGAAAAATCCACCCATTCTAATTTCTGAACTTAGACGGATCGGTGGATTTCAAGTACCTCATCCGAAAGGTTTCGATTCCAGTTGGATTTTCGACTTACAGGCTAGACTGCAACCTCTATCAGACTCACATACTAAAATCATTTTAAGCAATAGTAAAAGCATCATCACATCTCTGCCAATCAACTTAGTCGAAAGACGTAAAGACAAAGCCATCCGTATGATCCACGAATACGCACCACTCATCCCGTAAGAACAGAAATTCTATTCAAACTATAAGGCGAACATTACATAAGTGTTTAGCTTTTTGTCTGAATAAGTGAGAGGATTTATAAGAAGTGCTAGTAATGAGATTTTAGTAAGGATTGTTCATCAGGTAAGTGGACAATCCTTTCATTGTTTTGAAACGCTCCTTGCTATAAAATTTGGAATGGTTGGGAAAACTAAGAGTTCTGGAACCTATACCAAAACTAAAAATCATAAATAGGTGATATCTGTGAATCAGCGTAAAGGGTTAGTAATGCGTGAAATCCAAATGAATGAGATGGCGCAGTCCATTGATTTACTCAATTATGTGTTTCAAATGTCGATGTCTATCAAAAAGGATCGTACCTTTGTGAGTGAAAAAAGTCGGCAGTTTAATGTAGGCCATGCTTTAGGGTGGTTTGATGGCAATCAGTTAGTTTCTCAAATTTTAAGCTTGCCTTTTCAGGTCAATGTGTTTGGCGTTAGTTATGAAATGGGCGGTATTACGGCAGTGGGTACCTATCCGGAATACTCCAAGCAAGGGCTGATTGACACCCTTATCCGAAAATCGTTAGCCATTATGCGAGAGGAAGGGCAGTTTATTTCCTATTTATTTCCTTTTTCCATTCCTTATTACCGGAAAAAAGGCTGGGAAATTATGTGTGATATTGTGGAATTCCAAGTAAAGGATACACAGTTACCACATTATAAGGAAGTATCAGGGAAGATCCGTCGAGTGGACACACTATCAGAGGACCTAAAGAATGTCTATGAGAGATGGGCGAACAGAACCCATGGCGCCATGATTCGAAATACCATTGCCTGGAATGAAAAGTTCCATGAAGACTTCTGGGAAGAGAAATTTGTGGATTCCGATGTGAAATTGCAGGCAGCCGTCTACTATGACGAAGAAGACGTACCTCAAGGTTATCTGTACTACCGCATCATGGAAGAAAATTTCTATATTGATGAATTTGTGTATTTACAAGAAGATGCAAGAAAAGGGCTATGGAATTTCGTCTCTGCCCATCAATCCATGGTCTATAACGTCTATGGGAAGACAGCTGGAAATCAGCCTGTTGCCTTTTTGCTAGAAGATAGTGAAATTATTCAAAAGGTCTCTCCCTATTTCATGGCGCGGATTGTCGATGTACAGCCATTTTTAGAGCGATTCCCATTTGATGAACCGAACTTCCATATTCGCTTGAAGGTTGCGGATCGTATGGTTGATTGGAATAATGGGGTCTTTGATATTAAATCGACGGATTGGAAAGTAAGCGTCATGAAAGTAGCGGAAACGGAGGAAGATGATCATACGGTCCAAATGAACATCCAAACTTTAACGACAATGCTTCTTGGCTACAAGCGCCCGAAATACCTCGAACAAATTGAGCGCATAAAAGGAAAAGGGGAGACCATTGCCGTACTGGAAGACATCATCCCGATTGGTAATCCTACGTTTATTGATTATTTTTAAAGCTTTCGCAAAAAAAACGGTACATATAAAAGTTTTCAATCCGGAATGTGTTTGGATAGAAGACTTTACTATGTACCGTTCATTATTTGATAATCCCTAATCGTATTGCTTTAGCAACAGCTTGTACTCGATTTTGTACGTCTAATTTTTTAATACTGGATTTGACATAATCTTGTACGGTAAATTCACTCAATTTTAAATATTCCGATATTTCTTTTGTTGTACTGCCCCAAGACAAATGAGTTAACACATCGACTTCTCTGTTGGTTAAATTGTGTGCATCCACCATATGGTTTAAGGACACAATCGCATTGCCAATTAATTGCCCGTAATAAGTAAGCTCCTCAAGTATTTTTTCTGAAATAGGGTGTTCCCCCTGATAGTAACCTGGACAAGCATAGCCAATGACAGTTCCGTTATTCACAAGGGGGACGATCACAGCATAGGATTGGAACATATCCATGGAAGTATATTTTGCTGGCGTTTTTTGCGTAAACTCCGTTCCATACGAATAAACGGTTTCTTGTTTTCGGAGTGCCTGGCGAAGTACCGTTAAGTTCCGAATATTATCGTGGATTTCTAATTCTCTCGTTCCATTTTGATCGAGATCCAACAACCCTTCAATGGTTCCATCTAAATAAGAGTACTTACAAAGATGTACTCGTGAGAAAGGAAATAATGTCGTAAATCCACGTAAGGCAACTAATAATCGATCTTCATGATCCGTTGTAGCATAGATGAGCTGCATATATTCTTTGAATCTTTCCTCCATTGAAACGTCTCCCCCTATCCGAAAAATCCCTCATTTAAATCTCATTTTTCTCTATTATTCATTAATTCTATTTTATAGGTTATTAGTGTTTTATTCCAGTTGTGTTTCATATTGTATGTAAAAATTCCACTCCGTTTCATAGGGGAAACCCAGTTTTTAGGGGGTGTAATTTTAGCTTTAGGGTGGTCAATTCCGATTTTCGGGTTACAAAAACCAGAAAAATGGGAATATTCAATCTTATAGATAGAAGTTATGATTATATTGAAAACGATTACAAAAAAGTAGATTTATTCCTAGTAAATAAACTCTGTGGAGTTACGAATATTAGCATCTTCAATGGAATAGAATAGGAGGCTCCTATGAAGTTTCAAGCATATATCGCCGAAAATGAAAAAGTCTCATTAAAAGAACTACAGTTAAGGGAATTTGATAGCGACGAAATTGTGGTGAAAATTGTAGGTACAGGTTTGTGTCATACCGATTTAAATGTACTTCACGCCTTAACACCAACACCGCAACCGATTGTTTTAGGACATGAGGGAGCTGGGATTGTTGAAAAAGTCGGGGCAGCTATTACCGAATTTCAAAAAGGTGACCATGTCGTGATCTCATTTAACTATTGTGGAAAATGTACGAACTGTTTACATGGTGTGCCAAGTGCCTGTGAAAACTTTTTCCAAGATAATTTTGGAACATCCATGGATTCGTCCGCTTCTAAAATGGTAGATGGCGACCGAAAAGTAGCAAATTTATTTGGACAATCTTCACTTGCTACTTACTGCGTTTCAAACGTGCGCAATACCGTAAAAATTGAAGATAAAGAGATTGATCTAGCATTACTTGGCCCTCTAGCCTGTGGGATTCAAACAGGTGCAGGGACAGTTTTGAATAAATTAAAACCAGGAATCAATGAATCAATTGTCATCTTTGGTTGTGGTTCTGTTGGGTTAAGTGCCATTATGGGGGCAAAATTAGCAAATTGTAAAACAATCATTGCGGTCGATGTCCATGAACATCGCTTAAATTTAGCAAAAGAATTAGGGGCGACTCATGTAGTCAATGGCCGTGAACAAGACGTTATTCAAGCGGTTCAAGACATTACAGGTGGTGGTGCACATTATGCCATCGAGTCTTCGGGTGTTGCACCAGTGGTTTTACAAGCCATTCGTTCTGTGAGAGCTCTTGGAACAATTGCTGTTGTAGGGGCTTCTGGAAACCTGGAATTCCACATTCATGATGAATTAATTCCGATGAATAAAACGTTAGTCGGCGTCGTAGAAGGACAATCAATTCCAAAATTATTTATTCCGGAACTCATTGGCTATTACAAAGCCGGTAAGTTTCCTTTTGATAAGTTAATAAAAAAATACGACATGACTGAATTGGATACTGCCATACACGATATGGAAACAGGGGAAACAATTAAACCTGTTCTAATATTTTCATAAATTTTTATAAATGATAAGGGGATGGATTTTCAATGGTACAAGTATTACAAGATTATACGGAGCAATTTATTAGCGGTCAATGGAGAAAAGGGACAAGTACAAAATCGATTAAAAACTTTAATCCATATACAGGGGAAGAATTATTAGAAATTCAAGCGGCAAGTGAACAAGATTTAGATGATGCGTATCGTGCAGCACAACAAGCACAGCAAGTTTGGGAAGCAACACCGTTAACTGAAAAACAAGAGGCATTCGACCGTTTAGTAGCAGTACTGGAAGAGAAAAAAGAAGAAATTATTCAGTGGTTGATTCAAGAATCAGGAAGTACAGTGCTGAAAGCGAACGCTGAATTCGGTGCGGTTGTTACACAAGTGAAGGAATCTTCTAGTTTCTTAACACGTATTACAGGACAAATTTTACCTTCAAGTGTACCAAATAAAGAGAATTATGTGTATCGTACACCCAAAGGGGTTGTTGGTGTTATCGGTCCATGGAACTTCCCATTCCTTTTAACAATGCGTTCAGTTGCTCCTGCACTAGCTACTGGCAATAGCGTTGTGATTAAACCAGCTTCAGATACACCTGTTACTTCAGGCTTATTGATTGGTAAAATCTTTGAGTTGGCTCAATTCCCAGCAGGACTTGTCAATGTAGTAGTTGGACGTGGATCTGAAATTGGAGATGCGTTTGTGACACATCCAATTCCAAGTATGATTTCTTTCACAGGTTCTACAGAAGTGGGCGAACGTATTGGCGAACTTTCAGGTAAGAACTTAAAAGATGTGGCGTTAGAACTAGGTGGTAACAATGTCATGGTAGTGTTAAAAGACGCGAACATCGAACGCGCGGCAAAAGCAGCTGCTTTCGGTAAATTCTTGCACCAAGGTCAAATTTGTATGGCGTTAAATCGTATTATTGTGGACCAAGAAATTCATGATGAATTTGTTGAAAAGTTCACGGAAATCACGAAAACGATTAAATCAGGAGATCCTGCAGATGTTGCGACATTAGTTGGTCCATTAATCAATCAAGAACAAGTACTACGAATTCAAAAAGATGTTCAAGAAAGTATTGAACAAGGGGCAACAGTTCATCTTGAAGGAACAGTGAATGGAAATTTAATGTCACCAATCATTTTAACAAATGTGACGAACGATATGCCGGTTGCGAAAAATGAAATTTTCGGCCCAGTGGCATCTATCATTGCTGCAAAAGATGAAGAAGAAGCAATTGCAATTGCGAATGGTTCACCTTATGGACTAAGTGGCTCGATCTTTACTGAAAATATTTTCCACGGAATCGAAGTAGCGAAAAAAATCAAAACGGGTATGATTCATATCAATGATCAATCCGTGAATGATGAAGCACATGTTCCATTTGGCGGTGAAAAAGCATCTGGTATTGGTCGATTCAACGGACAATGGGCAATTGATAAATTCACGACTACAAAATGGATTGGTGTACAAACTGGTTACCGTGAATTTCCGGTTTAATAAGTAAAAAGCAAAAGAGCAGAATTTTTTCTGCTCTTTTTGATATTCCAATGTACTATTTTGTGATTTGAAAATCATGGATTGGCCAAAATTTAAGTTTCGTTTTTCCAACAATCTCACTCATTGGAACAGCCCCAATCATTCGACTATCTTTACTGTATCTTCGATTATCTCCCATAACAAACACATGACCTTCTGGTACCGTCTCACTAGCTACAGGCGTTTCTTCGAGTGTAAATGATTCTGTAAGAAATCCATCATCTAGGAGTGCCTCTTTAAAGTCATCCAAATAAGGTTCTTCATAAGCTTTCCCATTGATATATAAAACATCATCTTTATATTCAATATGATCTCCAGGCAATCCAATGACCCGTTTGATGTAATCCTCATCTTCCGTCGCATGGAACACAATAATATCAAATCGTTTGATGTCCCCGATTTTGTTGATGATCATATGATCTCCATTATTTAATGTGGGCATCATGGACTCCCCACTCACTGCCACAGGTATAAATAAGAAATAGCGAATACCAAACACAATCAAGACCGCCAACACTATCGCCTTGATCCATTCGAATATTTCTCTTTTCGTCATTCTGTTTTTCATCAACTCACCCTTTACACGCTAAAAATTACTGAAGGTTCATTTTCATCTTACCCCTTGTGTTAAGAAAAATTTCCTTTTTAGGAAGTATTTTTGGAGGAAGTTTTTTGATTTTATAATTATTTTAGGATTGTTTCTTATGTTTATTGGTGATTTAATTACCTTTGTTTAAAAGGAGAAATAATATCTGAGGTTTATATTTACATTGGCTATAACTATATAAAAGGGATACTCGTATTCACTTTTTGCTTGTTTAATCATATTTTATGACGCGATAAAGAGGCGCGTATGGTCTTATTGCACAATGTTTTTCAATTGGATTGCATTAGAGAGAATCCTTTATATCTTCTCCATTCAAATCTTGTATTCAAGTTCCAAATAATGGATAAATGATTGCGAGAAATTTGGATATTTGAAATAATTGAAATTAGTATAGGGAGTCAAGGGAAAGTAGGCGTGAATGAAAATGGAAGAATTGAATAGTGAAAATAGTTTGAGAGAATTAGAAGAATTTTTATTAGATATAGAAATTTTAGATCAACTGGAATCTAAGCTAAATGTTTTTAACCTATTTGAAACATTGGATATACATCGAACAGAGATTAGGCATAGTAATGTTATCGCCTGGCTAATGAAACCACTTGAGAATCATGGGTTAGGTGATATTTTTCTAAAGAAGTTTCTACAGCATACATATTTGAAAAATAAAATGCAATTAGACAGATTTAATTTTTCCATGTTGGAGTTTGCAACGATAGAGTATTCAGACTTTCAAGTGTATAGAGAGTGGCATAATATTGATATTTTAGCTGTTTCTGAAGATAACCAAATGGTGATTGTCATTGAAAATAAAGTAGGAAGTAAGGAATCAAAACATCAGCTTCATAAATATCTAACTGATGTTGAAAGAGAGTTTCCAAGCTATAAGAAAGTTTTTATGTTTTTAACACCTGAGGGAGATATCCCTTCAGATCCTGAAAATTGGATAGTTGTAACTTATCAACAAATTTTAGATGTATTGTTAAAAGTAATAGACTTAAAAAAATCTAGTCTTGATACAAGAGTGATCGAGTTTTTAAATCAGTATATTGAAACTGTTAGGAGATATGTCATGAGAGAGCATGATCTAGAAAAGTTATGTAGAGAAATTTATTATAAACATCAAAAGGCATTAGATTTAATATTTGAATATAAACCAGATGTCTTCCTAGAAATATCTGAATACATGGAAAGTCTGGTTACCTCAAATAATGATAATATCCTAGATATATGTACAAAAAACTATGTACGTTATCTTCCAAAACGATTTGATGAATGTATACCATTAGAGGGAAATTGGACAAAAACAAAACGAATATTACTTTGGGAAATCCAAAATAGAGATAATAAAGTAAAAATGAAATTAATTATCGGTCCGGGGCCTTCGCAAGTTAGAAATAAGCTTTTTAACATTGCTCAAGATCATGAAAATGTATTCAAAGGAAGACTAAAATATTTAACTGATTCCTATACTCAAATATACAATACAGAACTGCTACCAAAGAATTTTCATGAAAAAATGGATATCCATCAGATGAAAGAAGCGCTTAGCAAAAAATTGGAGAAGTTTTTCTTAGAGGATTATAAAAAAATAACTGACATAATCGTAGATGAATATTCTTGTGAGGAATAAAGCTCTGTTAATTATTGAAGGGAACCACCATACTAGCATAGTTCCCTTTGCTTATAAGTCCTCATGTTATAACGTAGATTTGAATTAGTTATTCTCGTGCTGCAAGGCTTCTTGATGTTGGAAGAAAAAGGTTTTATTCCAGCAAATGATGGAACTAAAACTCGAGAAAGTATTAGCGGAAGATTTAGAGACTCTGTTTAATATGTTAATAGGGAAAGACAGAGATTAATCTCTGTCTTTTTTACTATGTACATAAGTCTATTTTAAAGAAAATTTAAAATATTTCTATTAATTAGTCCTATTATCCTTTCTCAAAGCATATATACAAATGGAGAATATTAATAGGAAAATATAGGGAGGACTAAATAATGTGTGTGAAAGAAATTATGATAGGTGATATTACTTGTTTAATTGAAAATAAACTAAATCCTTATTCAGAAATTAACTCTGCTAGATATTTTACTCAGCCAATGTTAGTCGATAATATTTATGTGCAAGTAGAATCTATTGCTTCGACAACAGAATGCACTACTAGAATTGATTTATATTATTATAATGTGGAAGAAGCAGGTATTTATACTTTATATAGTGATGAACTTTTAGCGCCGATTCAATCACTTCAAATTGCTAAGGAGATAGTCGAACTCTATAACAATCAATCTCTAACAGAGTTTTTCGAAACAATCGAATTATTGTCGATTGATTTTGATGCTACTACTATACAACTCAATCAAGTACGTGCTGCTGAAAAAAGAAATACAATTGTTAATGCCATAAATGAAGTGAAAATGTATAACCGTCCATTGCATAAAATTAGTGAAATTTTTCCTTTTTTACAGTAGTATTTAAAACAAACTCGTAAATAAATAGCAAGTGCGTTTCCTAACAAAACCAACTAGAACAAATATGTTTTAGTTGGTTTTATACTATAATCAAATAAAAAGAACTGTAGGGCGGATATTATGAAAAAGTTTTTTCACTGGCTAGGTTTAGCCATAATTAGTTTGATAGGGATTATAGTGAGTTTGTTGACATCAACAGATTTAATTACCTCATCTAATAGTAGTTTAAACACACGAAAGATTGACAAAAACATTGAAAAATTAAGGGAGTTAAAATGGTTTAGTTGTTTATATGAAAATGAACGTCATCAAAAAAGCTTTTTCGTGAATTTGAAGGTAAGAAAATATCTTCAAAGTACGATTCGTGTCTCACGTTTAACAAGGAATTAACAGGAACAGAAGAAGTTCTCATGGTTATTAGAAAATGTAGCTGATGTGCGGGAGGAAATAAATACCCTTTAGAATGTTGATTCTCAAACATTCTAAGAGGTATTTATTTATCCTAATTTTAATTGATTGCAGGTGCTGTCTTTAAAATCAATTTTGAAACAATATATCCTACTAAAATAGCAATAACAAAAGTTACAAGGGAACCGATAAAAGCAAGTTTTACGGTCATAAGAAATACGATTGCAATTGCTAATGCTGTCATTGTAATAACAGAGATCCATAGTAGACGATCTTGTACAGTTTTGACAAGATTAGTAGATGGAGTACTAGCCGTTTCCGTTTCGACTGCCTTTAAAATTGCTTTTAAACGGCGTAAGTTGATGGCAGGTCCCATAAACGTCATGACAATTAGTGCAGCTAAAGAAATATTAATCCAAGCGACATGCCAACCCCACGTTGTAATGACTAAATACAATGCTGGTAAGAAGATGATGATTACACTAAATGGCAATAATCCATCTACTTTCACGGCTAAGTTTGCCCATACACGTAAAGTTTCTGTTTTCTTTGAGTGGAGCATTCCAATCATTGCAGTAATGGTTAACCCTACCGCTATAAACATAGCAACTGTTCCTATAATATGTAGAAAAAGCATGATACTATAAAGCATTTATAAACTCCTTTTTAACTATTATGTATTTTATTGAAAATTACTCGTGGTAAACTATTTCGCTATGTAACACTCTGTTACAATCTCCTCTATTTATACAAATAATTTCCTGTAAAACTATAATATAGCACTATTTTAATAACAATATATTTTGAATATTGTAGTTATTTAGGTAATAAAAAGCCGGACTTAATTACTAATTACCTAAGCTAGTTCTACATAAGAAGAGGCACATTAGCATTTTTCTAATGTGCCTGACATGTTCTATTTTATTTTCGTAACTCATTGTTGAGGGAATGAGCGGTAGAAGAGAGGGGTTCTAAGCGACGAAACAAGTGAGGCGGGGCTCTGATTGGTAGAAGAAACTGGTTCTATTCGACCAAATGATAGAGTAGGAGCGCGGAAAGGTAGAAGAAAGGGGTTTTCTACGACGAAACAAGTGAGGGAGAGCTCTGAAAGGTAGAAGAAACGTGTTCTATACGACCAAACAATAGAGGAAGAGCGCGGAAAGGTAGAAGAGAAGTGTTCTCTACGACGAAACAAGTGAGGGAGAGCTCAGAAAGGTAGAAGAGAAGGCTTCTCTACGACGAAACAAATGAGGTGGAGCTCAGAAAGGTAGAAGAGAAGGCTTCTCTACGACGAAACAAATGAGGTGGAGCTCAGAAAGGTAGAAGAGAAGGCTTCTCTACGACGAAACAAATGAGGT
>Ga0180217_1002878_pt1 | contig 15151 bp, 11 predicted proteins | sample eDN3rd37CBELigOP_FD_128521 | JGI IMG/M metagenome (GOLD analysis project Ga0180217, IMG submission 128521) | Enriched Organic Plus compost microbial communities from Emeryville, California, USA - eDNA 3rd pass 37_C BE-Lig OP (version 2) (version 2) ... | reverse complement strand
TGGTTGAATCATGTTGGAGAGTGGTTGAAAGTATCATGGAATTGGGCGAATAAATAGGAAAGGTCACTGAATTGGGGAGTGAGAAAAGTGATGTGGTTGAAAAAAGAGGGAAAGTGGTTGAATTATGTCAGAGAGTGGCTGAAAGATTCATAGAAGTGGTATATATTCCTATATATAATCTAAACTTTTACTAGATTACTAAAAATCAGCATTAAATTAGAGGAATCACCTATTAAGATAACGAATATTAACCCGAATAAAAAAATAAGGAGATGATTGTTTTTGATTATGAAAGAACGGCTAAAGCCATTATACCTCCGAAAACAAGAAGCGTTGTTGCGGAGACTTCCAAAATCCCATATACTGTATCCAAAAATCGAACGAGACTATCAAAAAAATCTTGCAGGGTACAAGGGGGAAAAATCTATTGACTATTTTCTCAGTTACTTAAAAGAAGAGTATCTTATTTTCCATAATGTTAGACTTCTTGATCGCAAGCACTTTTTTCAAATGGATACTCTAATTTTAACTCCTTCATTTGCTTGTATTTTAGAAGTAAAGAATATAGCTGGATCAATTTTTATAAATGAGGAAACTGATCAGATGATTCGTACTATGGATGGAAAAGAGGAAGGATTTCTTAGTCCATTGATACAAGTTAGGCGGCAGCAAGATCATTTTAGTAATTGGTTAAAAGAACAAGAAATACCCCATCTCCCCTGTGTAGGATTTATTGTCCTCAGTAACCCTTCTACAATTTTAAAATCTTCTAATCCACAAATACTCCAAGCTGCAACTATTCCAAGTAAATTTGCATCCCTCGAGAATAAATATAAAGCGATGAAGCTGAAGAAACAAAATATAAATAGACTTTCAGCCAGAATTGCGGAATCTCATGTTGAGAATGATGGTTTAATTTTAGAACACTATCAGCTAGTAAAGTCTGAGATATTAACAGGTGTTCATTGTCCATTTTGTAAAACCATTCCCTTGACGAAAACGTTTGGCTATTGGACATGCCAAAAATGTGGCCAAAAATCCAAAAACGCACATACTGATGCTCTGACTGATTATATGCTTCTTTTTTCTGAGCGTATAAGTAATCGGGAAGTTCGATCATTTCTGCACATAAAATCCAGTTCAACTGCGAAAAGAGTTTTACAGAAACTGCATTATCCATATACAGGTAATACAAAGAATCGGACCTACCTTATAAAAGACAATCAATCTGAAAAATAGTAGGAAAGCTGCTCAAATAATTCTTTTATTAGATTGATACTGGTGATGAAACTCTATCTATGGTACAGTGAAACATGTGTCTTTTTGGTAGAATAAAAAGGTCTTTTGTTATATTTGAAATATAATTGTAATATTATATACATTGTTTTGTCATTTTTTGATGATATACTACTAATTGTGGCAAATCTGAGTATAAAGTAATATTTTTAATAGATACATAGGAAAAAATACTGATTGTACGAGAGAAACGAAAGTAGGGAAGAGAATGTCGAAAAAGAAACTAGTTATCATGAATTTAGCAGTCATGATCGGATTAGGAAGTTCATTTGCTATTCCTTCGGCTAACGCTGAAACGGCAGAACGTACAGAAATTCAGGAAAATATAAAAGATGCAACTCAGGACGTTGAGAAAATACAACAAGAGTTGGCTGAATTAAAAAAGCAAAGCGAACGTGTTGAATCAGCAATTAATGATAACACGAAAAAAATTGAAGAAACTGAATCAAAAATAGAAACAGCTCAAACTGAAATTTCAACAATGGAATCAGAGATTGCAAAGCTGGAACAAGCAATTAAAGAGAGAACAGATATTTTAAAACAACGTGCAATTTCTTACCAACATAGTGGTGGTAATGTAGAGTATATAGATGTGTTACTAGGTTCTAACAGTTTTAGTGATTTTGTCAATCGTGCTGTTGCAGTTGGTAAGATTGTAGAAGCTGACCGTGCAATGATTCAACAACAAGAAGCTGACGAACAAGAATTAAATGAAAAGAAAGTTACGAAAGTTGAAGCGCTTTCAGATTTAGAAGGTATGAAATCAGAGTTAGAGGGTATGCAGGAACAAATCCTTTCTCAAAAAAAGGAAAATGATACTTTAATAGGACAACTAAAAGATGAAGAAACAGCGAAACTAGCTGCAGTCAATAGCCTTAAACAAAAAGAAGCTAATTTAGCTGCTCAAGAAGCTGCCGCAGCTGCAATCGCTCAAGCTTCAGCAAATTCATCAAATGATTCTGTTGATAGTTCATCAAATGATTCTTCTAGTGATTCATCAAGTTCAGTAAAATTAGCAAAAGGAACTTCTTCTAAAACGACAACTGTTGAATCAACACCTGTAAATCCGAATGGAACAGTGAATGATTTAATTCGTGCTGGGTATAAGTATATCGGAAACTCAGTTTATGTCTTTGGTGGCGGAAGAAATTCCTATGATGTAGCAAATGGTCGCTTTGATTGTTCTGGATTTGTTCATTGGGCATTCTCTACAATAGGAGTAAACGTAGGCGCAAGCACTGACTCACTTAAATATGCAGGTAAACAGGTTTCTACAAGCAATATGCAACCTGGAGACTTAGTATTCTTTAACACTTACAAAACTGATGGACATGTTGGCATCTATGTAGGTGGAGGTAAATTTATCGGATCACAAAGCTCAACTGGTGTAGCTATAGCTGATATGTCCAGCGGTTATTGGGCTCAAAAATTTAACGGACGTGTAGTACGCGTAAGCATGTAATATTTTTTAAAAGCTGGCACATAGTTGTCAGCTTTTTTGTTTTGAAAAAATACTTATGTACTAAATAAATTCCCGATTCCAATATATCTAAACATGTTTTTTGAATAAAAATTATGAAAAAGAAACTTGCAATTCAATAGCCCATATAATAGAATATAAATCGTAATAATTACGTTTTATGCTAAGAGGAGTTAATTTCATTCTGGGAGTATAAAATATAAATCGTAATAATGCCGGTTTGTAGAAGGAGAAGATGAATGGTCAAAAGAAAAGTTCCTGTAACAGTGTTGAGTGGATATTTAGGTGCGGGCAAAACAACCTTATTAAATCATATTCTAATGAACAAAGAAAATAGGAAAATTGCTGTAATAGTCAATGATATGAGTGAAGTCAATATTGATGCCTCACTTATTAAACAAGGAGGTTTTACGAGGACAAATGAAAAGCTAGTGCAACTTCAGAATGGATGTATTTGTTGTACACTCCGAGAGGATCTTATTGTGGAGGTGAAAAAGCTTGTGGAACAAGGGAATATTGATTATTTAGTTATTGAATCTACTGGTATTTCTGAGCCGATACCTGTGGCACAAACTTTTTCATATATAGATGAGGAGCTCGGAATTAATTTAACTGATTGTTGCGTTCTTGATGCGATGATTACTGTGGTTGATGCGAATAGGTTTTGGCATGATTTTGCTTCAGGGGAAACATTACTTGATCGAAAAGAAGCGACAGATCTATCTGATACGAGAGAAGTTGTTGATTTACTTATAGATCAAATCGAATTCGCCAACATTCTTCTATTGAATAAAACAGATTTGGTAAATGAAGAGGATGCTAAGGAATTAAATGGAGTGATCCATAAGTTAAATCCTAACGCCAAGATTATTGAAACTAGTTTTTCGAAGGTTCCATTGGCTGAAATTTTAGATACAGATTTGTTTGATTTTGAGGAGGCAAGTCAAGCGGCTGGATGGATTCAGGAGCTTGTTAATGAACATATACCTGAAACAGAAGAGTATGGGATTTCGTCATTTGTTTACAAACAAAAGCGTCCATTTCATCCAGAAAGATTTATGACCTGGTTAGAAAACTGGCCAGTTGACGTTGTTAGAGCAAAGGGATTCTTTTGGCTAGCATCAAGAAACGAGATAACAGGTCTTCTCTCTCAGGCAGGTCCATCTATCACAATTCAAGGTGCAGGTGAATGGATTGCAACATATCCAGAGGAAGAACAAGAGGTCATTTTGAAAGAGGATCCAGAGTTGCTTAAAAAATGGGATAAACGATATGGTGATCGCATAACGGAATTAGTGATGATTGGAATTGATATGAACCGTGACGAAATCGAAACAAGTCTTAATCTATGTTTATTAACAGATGCTGAAATGCAGCAAAACTGGTCTCAGTTTAATGATCCACTTCCAGCATTTGACGTAACAAACTAAAAATTAGGAGGGAAAATAATGAGAGTAAATATTACATTAGCATGCACAGAAACAGGAGACCGTAATTATATTACAACAAAAAATAAACGAAACACTCCAGATCGAATTGAATTTAAAAAATATTGCCCGCGATTAAAACGATATACTTTACATCGTGAAACAAAATAGAAATTTAGTTACTAAAGAAAAAGACTGTCACTTAAGGCAGTCTTTTTTATGTTCAGAAGTTTTTATTCTGGGTATTATAAAAATAAGGCTCTTCCCATAAGGTCCCTGCAATAAAGCTAGTTTCCTAACCTGATAGAAATCATTGTGATGACAGTTTATACAAATTACTGAGTTTATTTTTCAAAATGTAACATATTTTATAGAAATTTGAATAAAGTGATAAAAAAGAAGGATATTTATCAGTTTTTGTCTAATTATCATTAAGGCATTCACACAATGAAAGTGGTGAAAAAGTGAACTCGATATCTGGATCAGGTTGTTCGGTTGAGGAGAAGGTAATTAAGTTTTTGGAGAAAGTTCAGAGTGAGTTTTTAGGAATGTGGCTAGAAAATGTTATTGTAAATGAAAATGATATCTTCAAAGATCGAGTAGGGCATAATGGATACGAAATGTATCAATTGGTCAAAAAATCTTTGCTGCAGACAATAAGTGATGATGAACTGAAAGAGCTTGCTTATAGAGTAGCAAAGGAACGCGTACTAAGTAAAAGCAATATCGGAGAGTTTGTTTTCAATATGAATATCGGAAGAAGCACACTTATTAAATATGTCAACAAGTCAGGTGTTTCTATACAGGAACTTCAGCCAATCATTGACAGAATAAACGATCATTTCGACAGATATTGTTTTCATGCTGTTACAAGGTATACAGAGTTAAAAGATATTGAGATAAATGAAAAAATGCTTTTTGTGAATCAGTCACATAAAGATCGATTATCACTACTAGGTCAAATGTCTTCAAGTTTTGTCCATGAATTTAGAAATCCATTAACATCTGTGATGGGATTTATGAAGTTGCTAAAAAATGAGTATCCCGATTTAAAATATATGGACACGATTGAACATGAATTGGATCAGTTAAAGTTTAGAATTACTCAATTCTTACATGCTTCAAGGTTAGATTCCGGAGAAAAAACGCACAAAGAGATTCAAGTAGACAGCCTCTTTTCTGATATTATTTCTTTTTTATACCCGAGTATAGTAGATGGAGATGTAAATGTATCAACCTCTATTGATCCTAATTGCAAGATTATAGCTGCAAAGGATGAAATAAAACAAGTGTTGGTTAATATCATTTTAAATTCCATTGATGCTTTGAAACAAAAAAATTCTATGGAGCGTAATCTATGGATTACCTGTGAAAAAACTGAACATACTATCTCCTTTAAGATAACAAATAATGGCCCTCAAATCCCCGAAGAAATAAGGGAAACGATTTTTGAACCTTTTTACACAACTAAGAGCTTTGGTACGGGAATTGGATTATATGTTTGTAAATCAATCATAGAAAAACATCATGGAACCATTTTTTGCGAATCAGATCAGCATCAAACCTCTTTTGTGATTAGATTACCTGAAAAAGTAGAATGAACCGACCTTAATCGTTATTGAGATCGGTTCTTTTAGGTTTTTATAGAAATAAGAAATTTCTCGAAATTTCAGTTTTTGCCTATTTATCTTTATAAGTACTTCATGTTATACTAAACAACGTAACAAATGTTCATTTGATTATGAACGAAATTTCGTATAAAGGGGTTACGATAATGAAAATAGGTGTAGTTCATTTTGGTTGTGCTTCAGCAGGTACAGCACAGATCGTTCGTACCCTAGTAGAAGAACTTTCCAGTCAAAGTTACAATGTTATTGGGATTGAATGGGACGATACAACAAAACAGTTAAATCTAAAGGAACTTAATGAGAATACATATGGTTCTTTTGGTGCATATCCCCATGTATTGAATGCTTTTCCAATTACTATATGGAACGATCAAATATCCGTACTTGCTAGTGAATTAACAGAGCTTGATCAGGTTATTTTATTAGGGGATACAAAAGTTAATATAACCGGTTTTACAGGAAAATTACTGCAAGTACCTGTTAGTATCTTTAATAACATTGACGATTCAGAACTCACATTGGGTTATGATACTGCGCTAAATTCGATTGTAGAAAATATTGAAAGAGTAAGAGATACGGCCAGTTCTCTATCTTATGGAATGGTACGAGTTTTTAACGTGCAAATTCCCGGTGCAGAGAATTCGGGGTTATTACATGACACAGCACTGGCAGTTGAAGCTGAAGTAGTGGAGCGAGTTGATTCAACACTCATTGCTCATTTAAAACAACATATTAAACAAAAAGAAGTGAACAATGAAGGATACACCTTTTTCATGATGGATCAAGATGTTGATCCTGTCGCATTAGAAGAACATTTTGGAGAATTTGACCTTGATTGGAAAGTCGTTGTGATCGATGAATCACAATGCAGTGGTCCATATCCGACTGCATTAGATCGACTTCTCGCTAATCAATTGAAAAAAGCAATTGTTGAATGGTCTACATCAGATCAGCCATCAGGTCAATTAATCATAAAAGATAAAAAAGCAGAATTAAAAGAAATATTACATTCGGAGGGAATATAATGAGCGAATTAACAAATGTTGAAAAATTATCGATTGAAACGATCCGTACATTATCAATTGATGCAATTGAAAAAGCAAACTCAGGTCACCCAGGTATGCCGATGGGTGCAGCACCTATGGCGTATACGTTATGGACAAAATTCATGAATGTTAATCCTTCTAATCCTGAATGGTTTAATAGAGATCGTTTTGTATTATCAGCTGGACATGGTTCTATGCTTTTATACAGCCTTCTTCACCTTACAGGTTATGGTGTATCAATGGATGATTTAAAATCATTTAGACAATGGGGAAGCAAAACTCCAGGTCACCCTGAATTCGGACATACACCAGGTGTTGATGCAACAACTGGTCCACTTGGACAAGGAATTGCGATGGCAGTAGGGATGGCAATGGCTGAGCGTCATTTAGCTGAAACTTACAACAAACCATCATACAATGTAGTAGATCATTACACATATGCAATCTGTGGTGATGGAGACCTAATGGAAGGTATTTCTTCTGAGGCAGCATCATTAGCAGCACATTTAAAACTTGGACGTTTAGTTGTTCTGTATGATTCAAACGATATTTCTTTAGATGGTGATCTTGATCGTTCATTCTCTGAAAATGTTGAACAACGTTTCACAGCACAAGGCTGGCAAGTCATCCGTGTTGAGGATGGAAATGATTTGAACGAAATTTCAAGTGCGATTGAACAAGCGAAACAAGATTTAAACCGTCCTACACTAATTGAAGTAAAAACAACAATTGGTTTTGGTTCACCAAACAAATCTGGTAAATCAGCTTCACACGGTTCTCCACTTGGTGCGGATGAAATTAAGTTAACAAAAGAAGCATACGCTTGGACTTTTGAACAAGATTTCCATGTTCCAGATGAAGTATATGATCACTTTAACAAAACAGTGAAAGAAGCTGGAAGTGCAAAAGAAAATGAGTGGAACGAATTAGTAGCTGGATATGAAAAAGAGTATCCGGAGTTAGCAAACCAATTTAAAGTTGCGATCAATGGTGAACTTCCTGAAGGTTGGGATAAAGATATTCCAGTTTACGAAGAAGGATCAAGCCTTGCATCACGTGCTTCTTCAGGAGCGGTATTAAATGGCATTGCGAAAAATCTTCCATCATTCTTTGGAGGTTCAGCAGATTTAGCTGGTTCTAACAAAACAACAATTAGCGGCAGTGGTGACTTCACAAGTGAAGATTACAGCGGCCGTAACATCTGGTTTGGTGTACGTGAATTTGCAATGGGCGCTGCATTAAACGGTATGGCACTTCACGGCGGTTTACATGTATTCGGTGGTACATTCTTCGTATTCTCTGACTACTTACGCCCTGCAATCCGTCTGGCAGCTCTTATGAATTTACCGGTAACATATGTATTCACACATGATAGTATCGCTGTTGGTGAAGATGGTCCAACACATGAGCCGGTAGAACAACTTGCATCATTACGTGCAATGCCAAATCTTTCAGTGGTTCGTCCAGCAGATGGTAATGAAACTGCAGCAGCATGGAAAACAGCAATCGAGTCTAAATCAACTCCAACTGCATTAGTGTTAACTCGTCAAGACTTACCAACAATCAAAGGAACAAAAGACACTGCATATGAAGGTGTTCAAAAAGGTGCTTATGTTGTTTCTCCAGCTGGAAAAGAAACTGCAGACGTTCTTTTATTAGCATCAGGTTCTGAAGTAGGTTTAGCTGTAGAAGCACAACAAGTTTTAGCTCAAGAAGGCATTGAGGCAGCAGTTGTAAGTATGCCTGCATGGGATCGCTTTGAAAAGCAATCTGTTGAATACAAACGCTCAGTTCTTCCAAAAGAAGTGAAAAAGCGTCTTGCAATTGAAATGGGATCTCCACTAGGTTGGGATCGTTATTCAGGAGATGAAGGTGATATTTTAGCTATCAATACATTCGGTGCATCTGCTCCGGCGAATCGTATTTTAGCTGAATATGGCTTCACTGTTGAAAACGTAGTAGCTCGTGTAAAAAAATTAATCGCTGAATAATAGATCAAACAACAGAGGCTGACGTAGGTATAATGTCAGCCTCTCGTTTGTCATAGGAAAAGGTTCTTTTCTTTAAAATTGTTGTTTTCATAAGTTCTGTTAATAAAAAACTGATTTGGTTAATTGGAGCGGAAGGTGCGAGACTCCTGTAGGAAATGTGGAAGTGCCTTGGTCAGCCCCGACAAGCTCCTCGAGGGGCTAGGCGCTAAAAACAAGACAAGGGAGTATCTGGATAGGTGAGGTCCCGAAGGCACTATGCACTGAGGAGACTCACCGCCCGCCCCACTTAAGATGAGCATCCTGGGGCACCAATTAACCTTCTCAACACTTATTACAAAGCAACAAAGTTTGAAGAAATAGCCTATAAAAAAGATAATTAGGTGCTGTAAATGGAAAAAGATAAACTTAATAAAATTGTTGAAGCGGCCAGACTTTATTATCAATTAGATTATAGTCAGCAGGAAATTGCGAAAAAATTGGATGTTTCAAGACCAACTGTTTCCAGATTGCTTAAACAAGCAAAGGACTTGGGAATTGTTGAAATTAAAATCAATAATCCAACAGAAGCAGACGAATTATTAACTGAGCGTATAAAAGAAAAATTTGGACTAAAGGAAGTTGTCGTTGCATCTTTATCAGAGTATGACAATCGTTATATCAAACAACAGCTTGGTGAAGTAGCCGCAAACTATCTACATAAAATTGTCAGGGATCATGATGTGATTGCAACATCTTGGGGTACGACAGTTTATGAAGTAGCAATGAGGTTAAAACAAAGACCATTAAGTCATACAACCATTGTTCAACTAAATGGCGGTGTAAGTCATTCAGAAACAAAAACCTATGCATCTGAAATTATTCATTTATTTGGTGAGGCCTTCCACACGCAAACGTTTTTGTTACCGCTGCCAGCTATCGTGGATCACATTGTTGTAAAACAAGCGATTGAAGCCGATCGTCATATTCATAAAATCCTTGATCTTGGTAAAAAAGCGAATATTGCAATCTTTAGTGTAGGAACACCTGTTGTTGACTCAGTATTATTACAGGCAGAGTATTTGTCCAGAGAAGATCAGCATCTTATACAATCTAAAGCAGCTGGTGAAATTTGCTCTCGCTTTTTCGATAAAAATGGAGAGATTTGTGTGGAGAGCTTAAATAACCGTACAATTGGAATTGAGCTGAATGATCTGGCCAAAAAGGAAAAATCGATATTAGTTGCCGGTGGTCCGAAAAAGGTAGAGGCTATATATGGTGCACTTAAAGGCAAGTATGCAAATATATTGATCACAGATCAACAGACGGCAAATATTTTAGCAGATATGGGATCATAGTTGTCTACACTTGAAAATTACGTTATCGTCAAGTATAAGGAGGGAAAAATATGAGATTATCTGGTAAAAAGATCTTAAGCTTTGTCCATGAAGATTTTGAAGATTTGGAGCTGTGGTATCCCATTCATCGTTTGCGTGAGGAAGGAGCCATTGTTCATCTTGCTGGTGAAGATGCTAATTTCACCTATAAAGGGAAATATGGTGTACCCGCAACCTCAGATATGGATTTTAAACAAGTCAATCCTAATGACTATGACGCGCTGTTAGTCCCTGGAGGCTGGGCTCCGGACAAGCTTCGCCGCTTTAAGGAAGTTATTGATATTACACAGCATATGGAGGTACAGAAGAAGCCAATCGGACAAATCTGTCATGCAGGCTGGGTGTTAATATCAGCGAAGATTTTACAAGGGAAAAAAGTAACGAGTACACCTGGAATCCGCGACGATATGGAAAATGCGGGTGCAACCTGGATAGATGAAGCAGTTGTAGTTGATGGACATCTTGTCTCAAGTCGACGCCCACCAGATTTACCTGATTACATGAGAGAATTTATTAAAGTATTAGAAAACAAATAAGTTTTTATGAAGCCCGATTTTTATGTCTTGTAGAAATCGGGTTTATTCGTTTATACTGGGAAAAAGTAGAAAGAGGAGACGGCAGAAAATGGGATATACATATAAAATCCATGATCAAATCAGTGCATTAGAATTATCACAAGTGTTTAAAGCATCAGGAATCAAAAGACCAGTAGATGATTTACCTCGATTACAGCGTATGCTTGATAAAGCAGATATTACTATTACTGCAAGACTTGGCGGGAAAGTCATAGGGGTAGCCCGTGCAATAACTGATTTTAACTATTGCTGTTATTTATCAGACTTAGCCATCGATAACGAACATCAAAAACAAGGAATTGGTAAAGAACTTGTTCGATTGCTACAAGAAGAGATAGGTGAGGAAGTATCCCTCTTATTACTTGCATCACAGGAAGCGATGGAATATTACCCGAAAATTGGTTTTACATCAATCGATAATGGATTTTTAATTCGTCGAAAACGATGAATATTGATATGAAGGCAGACAATGAGTCTGTCTTTTTTTTGGTCATTTTTACACCCATAATTGACACAATAGTATGGTGAAATGACACAACCTCCACTTAATATGTGCAATAACTGCAAAAAGGTTCAACGTTCTTACATAATGACGCATCCACTACTAAATTTAACGCATCCCACTAGCAGCTTTGCTGCACTTCATCACTTTCCAAACAATATACGTCTCAAGCCTTAGATAATATTACACCTCAAGGCAATTATCGTTTCCACATTTTGTTATTAAAATAAGGTCTGTAGTAATGAACTGATCATATTTCTTTTGACTCAGGTAAGAAAGGAGCACAACGTTTTATTAAAAATAAATGGATTTGAAAGGAGAAATTAGCAAATGTCATGGTTTACAAAATGGTCATTTAAAAACAAAGCAGCCGTTTTCTTAATGTCTGCGATTATTCTTGTAATGGGAGTTCTTAGTTATTTCCGACTTCCAATGGAGTTTTTACCTTCTGCAGACCAGCCGTTTATTTCGGTTGTGACGATGGGGAACGGGGTTGATGCGAGCACGATGGAAGAGCAGGTGACCACCCCGATTGAAGAAGCAGTTGAGAGTATGAATGGAAAGCTAAATGTGTTTTCGACTACAGGTGATGGATACTCTTCTGTTGATATTCACCTTGAATCTAGTGTGGATAAGAAAGAAGCAAAACGGGAGATTGAAGAGGTCCTCTCAAATGTAACACTTCCGGAAAATGTTATGAGGCCAAACATCGTACAGTTAAATACCTCAATGATTCCCGTTTCTTATATCGCTCTTACTTTTGATAAAGGAATCAGTCCGGAAACTGTTCAGTTTGCACAGGATGAAATTGTGCCGCAATTTCAAGATATTAAAGGTGTAGCAGAAATTCAAACAAACGGTATTATTCCTTCTTTTGTTTCTGTTAAACTTAATGAAAAAAAGATGGCTGAAAAAAATGTTTCAATTGAACATATTATGACAATGCTTCAAGGCCAAAATACCGCTGCAGCTGTTTCGGAAACGACAGTTGATGGTAAAGCGGCTAACATAAAAGTTATTGGTAATTTAAAAACGACAGAAGATCTTGAAGATACAGAAGTGGCTCCAAATGTTCCGCTGCATGAAGTAGCATCCATCTCAATGGAAAAGCAGGAAGGCAATTTAACCAAAGTAAATGGTGCTGATGCTCTTACATTTGTTGTCACAAAGGACAGTCAATCAAATGCAGTAACGATCAGTAAAGAAGTAGAAAACGTATCAAAAGAAATAAATGAGAATTACGATGATTTAGAAACAACTGTCATTTTAGCATCTGCAGATATGGTTGAATCTTCCGTTCACAGTATGATCAAAGAAGTATTACTTGGTGCTTTGTTTGCAACTATTGTCATTATGTTGTTTTTAAGAAATTTACGTTCAACATTGATTACAATTGTCTCCATTCCATTGTCATTAGGCTTTACTCTATTTTTATTAGCTCAATCCGGTGTGACATTAAATATTTTAACACTTGGTGGAGTGGCTGTGGCAGTTGGCCGGCTTGTTGATGATAGTATTGTTGTCATTGAAAATATCTTTAGAAGAGCACAAACAGAGAAATTTTCAGTTAACATGGTCATTGATGCAACAAAAGAAGTAGGCTCTGCCATTACTTCATCGACATTAACGACAGTTGCCGTTTTCTTACCGATGGGGCTACTTAATGGTGGTCTGCAGGATTTTCTCTTACCATTTGCATTAACGATTACGTACTCATTGTTAGCATCTTTAATTGTGGCGTTAACAATTGTCCCTGTTATGAGTGCCGGATTACTTAAAAATGCCAAAATAAAAGAGCATAAGCCATCAGTACGTTTTTCAGCATTTTTGACATGGTCTTTAAATCATAAATGGGTCGTCTTTTTAACAGCGATCATTCTTTTTGCAGGATCAATAGGAGCATATTTTGCTCTTCCTAAAGGTTCTGTGAATAAAACTCAAGCTGACTATGTTTTTGTATCATTAGCATATCCGAATGATACACCTATTGAAAAAGTAAAGGAAGAGTCTGTGAAGCTTGAGAACTATATACTGGAACAAAAAGAATTGGAAAATATGTATCTTCAGCTTGGAAATTCTGCAGATGCGGCAAAATATGGTGCTGTTGGAAACCCGACAGAAACTCAGATTATGGCGATCTTAAAAGAAGATGCAGATATGAGTGGATTTATTGAAAAAGTCCTTGCTCAGAAGGATGAATATAGCGATGCTACCTTAGAGGCTATAGAAGCTTCAATGATGGGTGGTGGAAGTACGTCAATTACAATTGATATCATCGGGGATAACCTTAATGACCTGGTAACTGTTTCAGAGAATATACAACAGAAAGTAAAGGATATTGATGGAGTTGAAGAGGTCACAACAAACCAGGAAGAAACAAAAACAGTCTATTCATTTGTTGTTAATCCGAGCATGGCAAAGGCTGATCAAATTGCCCAACAAGCTGCTGTCATGTTGAATCAAACACCACTTGGTTCAATTGAGGTAAATGAACAACAAACAATGGTAATGCTGGAACCTGTGTATACACCGGAAACGAAAAAAGATCTATCAGAGGTTCCAATTATGACACAGGCTGGGATAACAACGATTTCAGAGGTAGCAGAATTAAGAGAGAACGAAGAACCAACCACCTCATTTCATAAAGATGGAAAACAATATATAAGAGTAACGGCAAATGTTGATCCTGAGGAACTTTCGACCATTTCAACAGAAGTAAACACTGAAATTTTCGGAAGTGAAGATATAGAGGGAATTGACCTGCCCGAAGATGTTGAAGTATTTGTTGGTGGTGCAAGTGCAGATCAAGCGAGTGATTTTAATGATTTGTTTATGACGATGTTAGCATCTATCGGAATTGTCTTTCTCATTATGGTCATTACGTTTAAAACAATTCGTGCACCGATCGCTATTCTCTTTTCACTGCCACTTGCAGCAATTGGAGCGATCCTTGGGATTATTATTAGTGGAATAACAGTAGATATTACCTCATTATTGGGAGCACTCATGCTTATTGGAATTGTCGTAACAAATGCCATTGTGTTATTAGATCGAGTAAAACAAAATGAAGAAACCATGATCATACGTGATGCCATTGTTGAAGCAGCAACCATTCGAATGAGACCAATCATTATGACAGCTGTTGCAACAATCTCAGCTATGCTTCCTCTGTTATTTAAAGAAGCGGAGGCAGGCAACTTGGTTTCTGCAAGTTTAGCAGTTGTTGTTATTGGCGGATTAAGTGTTGCAACATTATTAACGCTTGTTGTAATTCCTGCTGTGTATGAATTGTTATACTTCAGGAAGTCAAAAAGGCAACGTAAGTTAGCAGAAGAACAAGAGAAGACAATGGCTGTTTGATAGAGAGATAATTTAAGAATAGAGCGCCGGGTAAATGTATACTCGGCGTCTATTCATTTTGAAAGAGGAGGGATAATAAAAGGAGCTACTGTTTATTTTAATAATGATTCCGCACCATCAATAAAGATTTCTGTTCCAGTTATATGGGAAGATAAGTCAGAAGCTAAAAATGTAACTAAATCAGCTACCTGTTCCGATTTCCCCGGTTTATGATCGAGAGGTTGGTCTCCCTCAGGAAAAACGATAGGAATTTCAATCTTTTTTAGGTCAGAAGATTGATGGATTGATTCTTGAATATTTGTTTCAATGGCACCAGGACAAATCGCATTAACACGGATTTTATATTGGGCAAGTTCTAATGCAGCCATTTTCATAAATGCAATCTGTCCGGCTTTTGATGTACTATAAGCGGTAAAACCGGTTTGTGAGAAAATGCGGTTACCACTAACAGAGCTTGTAATAATAATACTGCC
>Ga0180217_1002877_pt1 | contig 15152 bp, 7 predicted proteins | sample eDN3rd37CBELigOP_FD_128521 | JGI IMG/M metagenome (GOLD analysis project Ga0180217, IMG submission 128521) | Enriched Organic Plus compost microbial communities from Emeryville, California, USA - eDNA 3rd pass 37_C BE-Lig OP (version 2) (version 2) ... | reverse complement strand
GCCATGGCCGATCTGACCGGCGCCGAGATCGGCTATGTCGAGGCGCATGGCACCGCCACGCCGATCGGCGATCCGATCGAGATCGCGGCGCTGCGCCAGGGCTTCGGGCCGCGTCCGGAGGGTGTCGCGCCCTGTGGCATCGGCTCGGTCAAGAGCAATATCGGCCATCTGAATGCGGCGGCCGGCGTAGCGGGGCTGATCAAGGCGGTGCTGGCGCTGCGCGAGGAGATCATCCCACCCTCCCTCCATTTCAGCGCACCCAATCCGCGCATCGATTTCGGCGCCGCCGGCTTCGAGGTCGTGGATCGTCCACGGCCCTGGCCGCGCGGCACGGTGCCACGGCGGGCTGCGGTCAGCAGCTTCGGCCTGGGTGGCACCAATGTGCATGTGGTGCTGGAGGAGGCGCCGCTTCCTCAAGCGACGCTGCCCGTCCTTGACCAGCCCGCGCTGCTGACCCTTTCGGCACGCAGCGAAGCCGCGCTGCAGCGGCGTATCGCGGACCTGGCCGGGCATCTGGTGACCCATCCGGCGATCGACCTGGCCGCGGCGGCGCAGACCCTGAGGGCTGGCCGTGGCGCCTATGAGCATCGCTGCGCCATTGCGGCGCGGACGCCAGCGGACGCGGCGGCGCGACTAGCCTCGCCTTCCATTTCGCGGCGCTGCCGCCGCCTGATCGATCCCGCGCGGCAGCGCCGGCTGGGCTTCCTCTTCCCCGGTGCTGGCGGGCAGTTCCCCGGCATGGGGACGGGGCTGCATGCGGCGCTGCCCGCTTTCCGCGAGGCATTCGAGCAATGCGCGGACCTGTTTCGCGAGCGGCTGGGTGTCGATCCACGCTGCGCGCTGCGGACCGATGCAGGGCTGGCCGAAGCGCTGGCCCAGCCGGTTGACGGCTTCGCAGCGCTCTTCTCGGTCGAATACGCGCTGGCGGCAGCACTGCGGGAGCAGGGGGTGCGGCCGGACGCGATGCTGGGCCATTCGCTCGGTGAGTTCGTCGCAGCCACCCTTGCGGGCGTCTTCAGCCTGGAGGCCGCGATCACCGTCGTGGCGGAGCGTGCGGTGCTGATCGCCAGCACACCGCCTAGCGCCATGGTGATGGTGCCGCGGCCCGAAGCGGAGACCGGCGCTTGGCTGGACGACCGGCTGGCGATCGCGGCGATCACCGGGCCTTCCAGTTGCGTCGTGTCCGGCGCTGTCGAGGCGATCGAGGATCTCGCCCGGCGGCTGCAAGCGGCGGGGCATGACTGCAAGCCGCTGGCGGCGGGCAGGGCAGGGCATTCGCCGCTGATGGAGCCGATCCTGCCCGCCTTCCGCGCCGCTGTGGCTGCGCAGCGCTTGAACCCGCCGACGATCCCGATCGTGTCGAGCCTTACCGGCACCTGGCTCACCGCGGCGCAGGCGACCGATCCGGACTACTGGGCACAGCAGTTGCGGCAGACGGTTCGCCTCTCGGACGGTGTGACCACGCTGGCACGGGATGCTGAGCTGCTGCTCGAGGCCGGGCCCGGGCGAGGGCTAACCGCGCTGCTGCGCCGTCATCCGGCGCTTCGGGATGGGCACTTGCTGCTGCCCGCGATGCGCGGCCCCGGCCAGGAGGAGGATGAGGCAGCGCTGCTGACCGAGGCCGCCGGCCAGCTCTGGACTGGTGGGCTGCGTCTGCCACCGCCAACTGGGCCGCGCCGACGTATTCCGCTGCCGACTTATCCCTTCGCCGGCGAGCGCCATTGGGTTGACCGACGGGAGGAGGTGGCGCCCGCCACCCGCCGTGCCAGCCCCGAGGACTGGCTCTTCGTGCCGAGCTGGATGCGGCTGCCGCGCGGCGCCGTCGCATCTGGTCCCCGGGCCGTGGCTTTGCTGGGGGGCGAGGACGCGCTGGTTGCCACCGTGGCCACCACCCTGCGGCGCGCGGGCCATGACGTGGTGCGCCTGGCCACCCCGGCCGCGCTGACGGAGAGCCGCGCCGATATCGTGCTGCATCTTGCCAATTGCGATCCGGAGCCAGCCGGGTTGGAGGCCGAGGCGGCCTTCGCCTTCCATCATGCGCGCGCCTATGCGGCGCTGACCGGCCTGGCACGCGTTCTGGCGCCGATGGGCGAGGCGGCGCCTGACGTGATCGTCGTGGCGCGCGGCCTCTGTCGCGTGCAGGAGGAGCCGATCCTGCCCTTGCGGGCACTGCTTCTCGGCCCGGCGCGGGTGCTACCGATCGAGCTGCCGCAGATCACCTGCCGCGTACTGGACCTGCCGCTGGGGGCGAGCGCGGAGAGCGTCGCTGCTGCCCTCTGCGCCGAGCTGGAGGCCGACCCCGTCCCGCTGGTTGCTTGGCGGCATGGCCAGCGCTGGCGCCAGGATTTCCTGCCCGCGCGGCCGGCGCCTGCCGCGCCGCCCATGGCGGTCGCCGGCGGCACCTACCTGGTCATTGGTGGTTCGGGCGGCATCGGATTCGTCATCGCACGGCATCTCGCTGCGCAGGCACCGGTGAAGCTCGCGCTGCTGCAGCGGCACGCCGAGGAGGCGCGGCTCGCCGAGCTGCAAACCCTGGGTGCCGAGACCATGGTCGTGACGGCCGATGCCGGCGATCTTGAGCAGATGCGTGCGGCTGTGGCGGCGGTGGAGCAGCGTTTCGGCGGCATCGCCGGCGTCGTGCATGCGGCAGGAGTCACAGGCGGCGGGCTGATGCAGGTCGCCCTGCCCGAAGGTGGCGCCAGCAATCTCGGCGCCAAGGTGCGGGGAGTGCAGATCCTCGATGCGCTCTTCGCCGGGCGCGGGCTGGATTTCCTGCTGCTGACCTCCTCGATCGGTAGTCTGTCGGGTGCCTTCGGGCAGGTGGACAACAGCGCGGCCAATGCGGTGCTGGATGCCTACGCCCAGGCCGGCGGGCTGGCCGGCTGCGCGCGCTGCCTTTCGATCAACTGGGACGTCTGGCTGGAGGTCGGACTGATCCGGACGCTGGGCGAGCAGCATCGGCGCATCACCGGCAAGTCCATGCAGGACGGGTTGCGCACTGCGGAAGCATTGACGGCACTCGATCTCGCCTGGAGCCTGCCGGAGCCGCAGATCGCTATCTCCACCCGTCCCCTGCCGGCATTGCTGGCGGAGCTGGAGGCGCGCCGTGCGGAAGCGCTGGCGACCTTCGAGCGGAGCGACCTTACTGCAGCAGGCGGCCAGCGGCCGGCACTGGATACGCCGTATCGCGCGCCGCGACATGATCTGGACCGTTGCATCGCGGCGATCATGGAGGAGCGGCTGGGCATTGCCGGCATCGGCATCGATGACGATTTCGTCGAACTGGGCGGGGATTCCCTGCTGGCCATGCCCGTCGCGGCGCAGCTCCGGGAGAGCTTCGATCAGCCATTCCCGGTCGCGACGCTGTTCCGCGTGCGCAGCGTGGCAGGCATCGCCGATCATCTGATTGCGCAGGCGCCCGATCCAGCCGTGCTGCATGACCGCGCGGCGATCATCCAGCGCGTGCACCGCATGTCGCCTGCCGAACTGCGACAGGCCCTGGCCGCCGAGGAGCAGGTCGCATGAATGCACTGAACGCCGACCGCCAGCGCCTGCTGCAGAAGCTGCTGCGTCAGCAGGGTGGCGCACCGGCCGCGCCGGCGCTGCGGCCCGATCCGGACTGCCGGTACGAACCCTTTCCGCTGACCGATATCCAGCAGGCCTATTGGCTCGGCCGGTCGCGCCACTTCGCGCTCGGCGCCGTGGCCAGCTATGGCTACCACGAATACGACTGCGTGGCGCTGGATCCGGCGCGCTTCACCGCGGCCTGGCGGCGCGTGATCGCGCGGCACGACATGCTGCGTGCCATCGTCGGCGATGACGGGCTTATGCGCGTGCTGGCGGAGGTGCCTGCCTTCGACGTCCCGGTCGAGGATCTGTCCGGGCTGGCGGTCGCGGCCCGCGAAGAACGGTTGCTGGCGATCCGGCAGGAGATGTCGCATCGCGTGCCCTCGCCCGGCCGCTGGCCCCTGCTGGAGGTACGGATCAGCCGGCTCGGGGAAGGGCGTGACCGCGTGCATATCGGCTGCGACGCGATCATCGCCGATGTGTACAGCATCTTCCTCTGCCTGGACGAGGTCGGCCAGTTCTACCAGGAGCCAGGCCTGGTGCTGCCGCCGCTGGCGATCGGTTTCCGCGACTATGTGCTGGCGCTGAAGGCACAGGAAGCGACGCCCGCCTTCGCCGCATCGGAGCGGTACTGGCTCGACCGGCTGGACGATCTGGCGCCGGCGCCGGAGCTGCCGCTCGCGCCAGAGGCGATCGCACCCGCCGAACAGCGCTTCCGCCGCCATGCGCACTGGCTGCCGCCGGCGCGGTGGGAGGCACTGCGCCAACAGGCTGCGGCCCGCCGCGTGACATCCTCGCTGCTGCTGCTGGCGGCTTATCACGAGGTGCTGGGCGTCTGGGGCCGGCAGCGCGGCGGGACGGTGAATGTCACCCTGTTCAATCGTCCGCTGCTGCATCCGGATATCGAGCGGATCGCGGGGGATTTCACCTCGACCTTGCTCTTCGATCCGGGGCCTGTGCCGCCGGGCGAGCGGTTCCGCGACCGGGCGCTGCGGCTGCAGCAGGCCTTCTGGCGGGATCTGGAGCATGCGGCCTTTTCCGGCGTGCGGGCCCTGCAGCATCTATCGCAGCGGCGGCGCAGCACGGTGGCGATGCCGATCGTCTTCACCAGCGCCATCGGCGTGGGGGATGTCGGGCGCAAGCTGGACACGATGAACGCGCTGTTGGGGCGCCCGGTCTTCGGCATTACGCAGACGCCGCAGGTGCAGATCGACCATCAGGTCTTCGAGCTCGACGGTGGCCTGGGTGTGAACTGGGATGTTGTGGAGGGGTTGTTTGCGCCTGGTGTGGTGGAGGCGATGTTCGCTGCCTATGGCGCGCTGCTGGAGCGGCTGGCGGAGGATCCCGCCGCCTGGGACGAGGCCGACCCCGTGGCCCTGCCGGCAGCCCAGCGCGCCGCCCGCACGGCGGCCAACGCCACCGCCGCCGATCTCGGCCCGGACGATCTGCTGCACCTGCCGCTGCTGCGCCAGGCCATCGCCGCGCCCGAGCGCATCGCCATCCACGCCGCCGACCGCGACCTCACCTATGGCGAGCTCGCCGGCCTGGCCCTGGCCCTGGCGCCGCGCCTGCCCGCGCACGGCCTGGTCGCCATCGCCCTCCCCAAGGGCTGGCGCCAGGCCGTCGCCGTGCTCGCCACCCTGATCGCCGGCGCCGCCTATGTGCCGCTCGATCCCGCCCTGCCGCCGCCGCGCCGCGATGCGCTGCTCGCCGAAGCCGGGCCCGCCGCCATCCTCACCGAGGCCGATCTCGACGGCCTGACCCCGGCGCCGCTGGCCCTGCCGCCGGCGCGGCAGCGGCCCGACGACCTCGCCTATGTGATCTTCACCTCCGGCTCCACTGGCACGCCCAAGGGCGTGATGATCGAGCATCGCGCCGCGCTCAACACCGTGCGCGACATCAACCGCCGCTTCGGCGTCACCGCCGCGGACAGCGTCTTCGCCCTGTCCTCGCTCTCCTTCGACCTCTCGGTCTGGGACCTGTTCGGCCCGCTCGCCGTCGGCGCCGCGCTGGTGATGCCGGCGCCGGAGGAGCGGCGCGACCCGGCCGCCTGGGCGGCGCGGCTCGCGCGCCATCCGGCGACGATCTGGAACAGCGTGCCGGTGCTGTGGCAGATGCTGGTGGAGCACGCGCCGCGGCTGGCGCGGCCGCCGCGGCTGGCGATGCTGAGCGGCGACTGGATCCCGCTCGACCTGCCGGCGCGGTCCCGGGCGCTGTTCCCCGAGTGCCGGCTGGTCTCCTTGGGCGGGGCGACGGAGGCGGCGATCTGGTCGATCGCCTATCCGCTGGATGCGCCGCTGGGGCCGGAGTGGAAGTCGGTGCCCTATGGGCGGCCGCTGGCGAACCAGCGCTTTTACGTGCTGGACGAGCAGTTGCGCGAGCGGCCGGACTGGGTGGCGGGGCAGCTCTGCATCGGAGGCGCTGGCCTGGCGCGCGGCTACTGGCGCGACGCGGCGCGCACCGCGGCGCAGTTCGTCACGCATCCGCAGAGCGGGGAGCGGCTGTACCGCACGGGCGATCTCGGGCGCTGGCGGCCGGGCGGGCTGATCGAGTTCCTCGGCCGCGAGGACCAGCAGGTGAAGATCGGCGGCCACCGCATCGAGCTCGGCGATGTCGAGGCGGCGCTGGCCAGGCACCCCGGGGTTGCGCGGGCGGTGGCGCACGCGCTCGGCCAGCCGCCCGGGCCGCGCCGGCTGGCGGCCTATGTGGTGCCGAAGGACCCCGCCGCGCCACCGGTGGCGGAGGATCTGCGCCGCTTCCTGCAGGAGCTGCTGCCAGCGGCGATGATCCCGCAGCTCTACGCCACCATCCCAGCCGTCCCTCTCTCCTCCAATGGAAAGGTCGATCGAAAGGCGCTCGAGGGTATCGAGACCAGCCGCCATGCCGCCGGCGAGGCTGTCGCCAGCCCCGTCGAGGCCATCCTTGCCGAATGCTGGAGCGAGGTGCTGGAGAGCACCCTGCCGCAGCGTGCTGACAATTTCTTCGAACAGGGCGGCGATTCCCTGCTCGCCGTTCGGCTGGTCAATGCGCTGCGCGAGCGCCACAGGCTCGAGCTGCGGCTCCGCGACGTGTTCGCCGAGCCCGTGCTCTGGCGCCTCGCGCTCTGCTGCCGTCCCGTCAGCGACGACACGCCCGTGCAGCCACTGCCTCTGGCGCCGGGCGAGGGGCCTCCGGTCTTCTGCTTCACCGACGCCATCGCCGAGACCGCCGCCCTCGCCGATATCGCCGCCGCGTGGACGGGGCGGGCGCCGCTGCTCGCCCTGCCTGGACGGATCGATGCCGAAGGGCCGGATGCGCTCGCCCGCCATGTCGAGGCCGCCGTTGCCGCCATCCGTGCCCGGCAGTCGCAGGGTCCTTACGCGCTGGCGGGCTACAGCAGTGGCGGGCTGCTGGCCTGGGAGGCCGCGTCGCGGCTCGAGCGGTTGGGCGAGGCCGTCGCCGGCGTCACCATGATCGACAGCCTGCCCCTTCCGACCGCCGATCCCGCCGCCATGCATCGCCTGCTGCAATGGCTTGCGCCCCCGGCGGAGGTGGAGGCGCCGCTGCGCCGCACCCTGGCCGCGCTGTCGCGCGCGCCGCTGGACCGGCTTGCCGCGCCGGTGCTGCTTGCCGCCGCGGCCACGCGGCTGAGCGGGGCCGATGACCCCACCGTCGCCTGGCAGGGCCGCGACGTGGCGCTGCATCAGGTCCCCGGTGACCACTTCTCCTGCCTGCGTGGGGAGGGGGCGATTGCCATTGCCGCCTTGCTTGCCCGCCATCTCGCCGACCGCCTGCCGGAGCCCGCCTGATGGATGATCCCTGGCTGTTGCCGACACCAGCGCTGCGTCCCGGTGCGGTGACGCTCTTTTGCCTGCCGCATGCGGGCGGTGGCGCCGCGCTCTATCGCGGCTGGCAGGCGCTGCTGCCGCCCTCGATCCGCCTCTGCCGCATCCAGCTTCCGGGACGCGAGACGCGCTTCACCGAGGCGCCCATCACCAGCATGCCGGCGCTGATTGACGCGCTGCTGCCGCGCCTGCTGCCGCATTGCGAGGCCGGCCCCTTCGCTCTCTTCGGCCACAGTATGGGCGGCTCCATCGCCGCCGAACTGGCACGACGGCTGGAGCAGGACCATGCGCTCGTCGCCCGGCATCTCTTCCTCGCCGCCGCACGGCCGCCGCATATCCGCGCGCCCAGCCCGATCCACGCGCTGCCGCCGGACGAGTTCCGCGCCGCCCTGGCGCGGCTCGGCGGCACGCCGCCGGCGGTGCTCGAGCATGACGAGCTGATGGCGGCCCTCGAGCCAGCGATCCGCGCCGACCACGCCCTGATCGAGACCTGGCATGAGGCCGATCCCGTGTCCCTCGCTGCGGCCATCACCTGCATTGCGGCGCGCGACGACACCGTGGTGCCGCATGGCGTCGCCGCGGCATGGCGGCAGCATGCGGCGGGCACCTATCGGCAGATCGACCTCGACGCCGGCCATTTCTTCCTGCGCAGCCACCAGGCAACGCTGATCGCAATGGTGGCCGCTACCCTCGCCCCGGTTCTGGAGACGACGGCATGAATGTGCCCCTGCTGCATCAGGATCGGGCTGTGGCGAAGACGCCAGGGGGCCGCTTGCAGGATCTCGCTGTCTCACCCGGCCTGGCCGATGCCGCGGCCATCGCGGGGATGTCTCTGCCGGAGAACATGCAGGCCATGGTGCTGCGGCAATCCGACGAGAAGCAGCTGCGCCAGATCCCGGCTGAGGAACGCGATCCGGTCCTCACCCTGCATCACGCCGAGGTGGCCGTGCCCGAACCCGGTCCCGGCGAGGTGCTGGTCGCTGTCATGGCTGCGGGGCTGAACTTCAACACCATCTGGTCGGCGCTGCACGAGCCGATGTCGCCCTTCCGCTATCTGCGGCAATTCGCACAGCTTGATCCGGCGAACGCGCGGCACGCGCTGGACTATCAGATCATCGGCAGCGACGCGGCCGGCATCGTCGTGCGCACCGGTCCCGGCGTGTCGAACTGCCGACCCGGCGACCGCGTGGTGATTCATCCCTGCGTGGTCAGCGGGTCCTTGCCGATGTCCTATCTGGACGCGCTCAGGGAACCCTCCGCCCGTGCCTGGGGGTTCGAGACGAATTTCGGCAGCTTCGGCGAGTTCTGCCTGGTCCGCGACAACCAGATCATGCCGAAGCCGGCGCATCTGACCTGGGAGGAGGCCGCCTCCCTGCCGCTGGTCAACGCCACGGTCTACCGCATGTTGATCTCCGAAAATGGGGCGCGGATGCGGCTCGGCGAATCCGTGCTGATCTGGGGCGCCAGCGGCGGGCTCGGCAGCCTTGCCGTGCAATACGTGCTGCGTGCTGGCGGCCTGCCGATCGCCGTGGTCTCCAATGCGGAGAAGGCGGAGCTGGTCCGCAGCCTCGGCTGCGCCGCGGTGATCGACCGCCAGGCGGAGAAGTACCGCTTCCTGACGCCGGAGGGGCAGCTGAACGACCGCGACCTTGCCCGCTTCCGCAAGCAGGTTCGTGCGCTGAACCAGGGCCGCGATCCCGATATCGTCTTCGAGCACACCGGCCGCGAGACGTTTGCGGCCAGCGTCTTCGTCGCAGCCCATGGCGGCCGCATCGTCACCTGCGGTTCCACCAGCGGCTACGACCACAGCTACGACAACCGCTATCTGTGGATGCATGTGAAGCGGATCATCGGCTCGCACGGCGGCACCTATCACGAGGCCTGGGAAGCCAATGAGCTGGTCCGTCGCGGTCTGATCCAGCCGGTGCTTTCAGATTGCGTTCCCCTGGCCGAGATCGGCCGCGGTGTCGACCGCATGCGGCGCAACCATCACGCCGGCAAGATCGGCGTCCTGGTGCTGGCCCCGAGCGAAGGTCTGGGCGTGGAGGATCCCGATTTTCGCGCGGAGATCGGTGAGGCAAGGCTCTCCCTGTTCCGCCGGCGGCCGGAGGCGGTGGCATGAGCGGGCCACGCCTCACCCTGACGCGTGGCACGATGGGTGCGCTGATCTTTGGCCTGGTCGGCTTCGGCATCGGGCAGACCGTGCTCTTTGCCCTGCTCGGCCCGCTGGCGCGGGAGATCGGGCTGCGCGCCGTCCAGGTCGGTGCCGTTGTTACCAGCTCGGCACTTGTGGTGGTGCTGGTCTCGCCATTCTGGGGGCGGATCTCGGATCGCTGGGGCCGTCGGCCGACCCTGGCCCTGGGTCTGGCTGGCTACGCCGTGACCACGCTGCTGCTGGTGCTGGTGCTGCATCTCGGCCTGACCGGCGCGATCGGGCCCATGGCGGCCTTCCTGCTGATGCTGGGCAGCCGGCTGCTCTATGCCGCGATGGCCTCGGCCATCCAGCCTTCCGCCGCCGCGCTGGTGGCCGAGGGCACGAGTGCGGAGGGGCGTACCGCCGGCATGGCGATGGTCGGAGGCGGCTTCATGCTGGGCACGATCCTCGGGCCTTTGCTCGGGGCCGCCCTGGTGAGCGAGGGGCTGCTCGCGCCGCTGCTGGTGACCGCCGGCCTGGCCCTGGCCGGGATGCTGGCGGTGCTGCTGCTGGTAGTGCCGCCGCCAGCATGCTCGCCCCAGGAGGCGCGCCCGCCGCTGCGCCCGACCGACCGCCGGCTGCGTAGCGTGCTGGCGCTGGGGGTACTGGCTCTCACCAGCATTGCCATCATCCAGCAGACGCTGTCCTTCTTCGTACAGGACCTGCTGGCGCTGGACGCCGCCGCAGCGACGCGGCAGGTCGGCCTCGCGCTGGCCGGTTTCGCGCTGGTGGCGCTTGCCACGCAGGCTGTGCTGGCGCGCCGCGATATCGCGCCGGGCAGGCTGCTGCGGGCCGGGGCGGTGTTGCTGCTGGCCGGCTTTCTGGGCCTCGCCGCCTCCCGCGGGCTGGCGGGCGTGGTGGCGAGCTGCATGATGCTGGGGCTGGGCTATGGCATGACCATGCCGGGGCTGCAGGGCGCCGCTTCCCTGACCGTCACGACCGAGGAGCAGGGATCGGCGGCGGGGCTGCTCTCCGCCGCCATGGCCCTGGGTTTCGTCGTCGGGCCGCTGGCTGGCACAGCGCTCTATCAGGTGATGCCGCGGCTGCCCTTCATGTTGGGTGCGGCCCTGTGTCTGGTGCTGGCCCTGGGTGCCTGGCTGGGCGGACGCCGGGCTGCCATGCCGGACGTGATGCCGTCGTGAGCGGGGCGGCGCCGGGCGGCCTGCGGCTGCTGGCGCAACAGGCGCGGCCCTTCCGCGCCGCGCTGGCCGGCGCCGTGGCCCTGGCGGTGCTCGCCACCGCTTTGGAACTGGTACCGCCGCTGGTCATCTGGCGCATCGCGGCAGAGGTGCTGCAACCGGACGGCGAAGCCTGGCGGGTCATGTTGCTGGCGTTGCTCGGCCTGGGCGGCGTCCTGCTGCGCTTCGTCCTGGCGGCGGCTGGCAACCTGATGGGTCATGCCGTCGCATTCCGCCTGCAGCATCGGCTGCGTAGGGCGCTGCTCGACCGTATCGCCGCGCTGCCGGCGATGGCGCTGGAGGGCCAGGGGGGGACGCTGAAGCAGACAGTGGTCGAGGATGTCGGGCGGCTGGAGGGCATCCTGTCGCACACCCTTCCGGACGTCGTCTCCGGCCTCGCCCTGCCGCTCCTCACCTTGCCGCTGCTGCTCGCAGTGGATTGGGGCATGACCTTGGCGGCGCTGGCACTGCTGCCGCTGGCGATCCTTGCCCAGACGCTGATCGGCCGCGCTTCCGGGCAGGCCGCGGCGCAATGGGCGGCGGCCGAAGCCGAAGCGAACCGCCAGATTCTGGCTTTCGTTCGCGGCGTCGCCACGCTCAAGGCCTTCAACCGCGAGGCCCGCAGCCTGGCGCGGCTGCGCGACGCGGTGCAGGCGGTCGCCATCCTGGCCGGCGCGATCACCCGCCGTGCGCGCTACCCTTACGCGCTGTTCAACTCGGCCCTGACCTCGGCGCTGGTCGTGGTGCTGCCGGTCGGCCTCTGGCGCGTCAGCCAGGGCGGGCTGGCGCTGCCGGAGCTGATGCTCTTCCTTGCCCTGGGACCGACCCTGACCGCGCCGCTCACCCGCACGGTATTCGCGCTGACCAGCGCGCGGCGCGTGGCGGCTGCGGCGGATCGCATCGGCCGGCTGTTGGCGGCACCTGTCGTGCCGGCCCCCGTGGTGGCGGAGAGGCCCGAGGGGCATGCCATTCGCTTCGAAAGGGTACGCTTTCGCTACCCTGATGGCCGGCTGGCGCTGGACATCCCCACGCTGGAGATTCCGGAAGGCGGGTTGACCGCGCTGGTCGGCCGCTCCGGTGCCGGCAAGACGACTCTGGCCAAGCTCTTGCTGGGGCTGCTCGACTGCAGCGAGGGGCGCATCACCCTCGGCGGAGCAGATATCGCCCGGATGGCACTGGCGGACCTCGCCGCTCGCATCTCCGTGGTCTTCCAGGATCCCGTGCTTTTTCACGGCAGCATCGCCGAGAATATCGCCCTCGCCCGGCCGGAAGCCCCGCGTGAGGTGGTCGAGGCCGCTGCCCGCGCTGCGCAGCTGCACGGGTTCATCTCCGGCTTGCCGCAGGGCTACGACACGCTGATCGGCGATCGTGGCACTCGGCTTTCCGGTGGCCAGAAGCAACGCCTGGCCATCGCCCGTGCCATCCTCAAGGACGCGCCGCTGCTGATCCTCGACGAGGCCACCGCCTTCGCGGATGCGGAGACCGAGCGTGAAATCCAATTGGCCCTGGCCACGGCAGCGGCCGGCCGCACCGTGCTGATGATCGCGCATCGCCTGGCGACGGTGGAGAAGGCTGAACGCATCATCGTGCTGACCGATGGCCGCATCGAGGCGATGGGCCGTCATGAGGAGCTGCTTGCGGCATCGCCGACCTACACCGCGCTGCGCAACGCCCAGGCCCAGGCGGCGCGCTGGGGGCTGCGCGGCCACCTCGCCGAGGCGGTGTCGCTATGACGACCCTCGATCTGGGCTTCGATCTCGCGCAGCGGCGCGATGCGCGGCTGCTGCGCGGTCTGTTGCTGGGCCTGGCCGCGTCGATCATGGAGGCCGCGCCGTGGCTCCTGCTTGCCTTGGTCTTTCGCGATGCGGCAGCAGAACAGGCGGAACCCTGGCGCGTGATGGCTTATGCCGGCATCGGCCTCACCGCGCTGCTGATTGGCTGGCTCTGCCGGGCCCAGGCATTGCTGGACAATTTCACCGCCAGCTACGGACTCGTGGCGGAGGCACGACTGAACCTGACGGACCATCTGGCGCGGCTGCCGCTGGGCCGGGTGCTGCGGCAGCGTGCCGCGGTGCTGGCCGATCTGGTGACTGGGCAGTTCGCACTCTACCAGGACATCATCGTGCATGTCTGGGGCATCGGCGTTGCGCAGGTGGCGCTTCCACCGCTGCTTTGGGCGATCCTCGCCTGGCTCGACCTGCGGCTGGCACTGGTGCTGCTGGCCTTTCTGCCGTTTGCTGCCCTGGCCGTGCCCTGGAGCCACCGGCTGCTGGACCGCGCGGCCGAGCAGGTGATTGCGGCCAAGGACCGCATGACCGCCAGCGTGGTCGAGCTGATGGATGGTGCGCGGGAACTACGCCTCTTCGACCCCGAAGGCCGCCGTCGGGCCGCCGCGGATGCCGCCCTGGCGGCGATGGAGCGCGAATCCCGCGCCGTTGAGCTCGCGCCGGCGCCGGCCCTGCTGGCCTATGGCTTCGTCCTTGCCACGGGGCTGGCCATGATGACGGTCGCGGGCGCCTGGCTCTGGTCAAAGGGGCGGCTCGATGCGGTCACGCTGCTGGTGGCGCTGCCGGTCGCTGCGCGCTGCATGGGTGCCGTCACGGAGTTCGGCACGCTGCTGACCGAGCTGCGCGTGGCGCGGCTGGTGCTGGCGCGGATCCGCGAGGTGGCGCAGGAGCCTGCGCTGCCGCAGCCCGTCACACCGCGCCGGCCTGCCGATGCCGGTTTCGTGCTGCGCGATGTCGGCTTCTCGCAGGATGGCATTCCCGTGCTGCGCGGCATCGACGCCGTGCTTCCGGCGGGATCGGTGACCGCGCTGGTCGGCCCCTCCGGTGCCGGCAAGAGCACGCTGGCGCTGCTGCTGGCGAGGCTATGGGATGTGGAGAGCGGCAGCATCAGCCTGGGCGGTGTCGATTTGCGCGAGATTGACAGTGCGACGCTGAATGCCTCGATCGCGATGGTGCTGCAGGACGTCGTACTCTTCGATCTGACGGTAGCCGACAACATCCGGCTGGGACGTGCTGACGCTTCCGCGGAGGAGGTCATCGCTGCCGCCCGTGCCGCGCAGATCCATGATCGCATCATGGCGCTGCCGGAGGGCTATGCGACGCGGCTGGCCGATGAGGGTGCAGCGCTCTCCGGCGGCGAGCGTCAGCGCCTGGCGATCGCACGTGCCCTGCTCAAGAATGCGCCGGTGCTGATCCTCGATGAAGCCACAGCCAGCCTCGACCTGGACAACGAGGCGCTGATCCAGCAGGCGCTGGCCGCGGTCTGCGAGGGCCGCACGGTGGTGGCGATCGCCCATCGCCTGTGGACCGTGCGCGACGCCGACCAGATCCTCGTGCTGGATCAGGGGCGCATCGTGGAGCGCGGGCGGCACGACGCGCTGCTCGCAACGGGAGGACTCTATCATCGCCTGTGGCAGGCCCAGGCGGCGGCACGTGATTGGCAGCTAATCCCCGAGGCAAGGAAGCCCGTATCATGAACCCAGCGGAGCTGATCGACCTGACCCATCCGCCTGCCGCTATCGTGACGCCGCCGCCAGAAGGCACGCCGGATCGCATGACCCGTTTCCATGCGGCGCTGGACTGGTTGATCGAACGTGGCGAAGGCTTCGTTCTCATCACCATTGCCGGTGCGGAGCAGGAGGAATCACCGGAGGACAAGAAGGCACGTGCACTCTGGATGAAGGCCAATGTCGGACGTCTGGCGGCGGTATGCCGCGGCTTCATCTATGTCGAACCGGACGCGGCGAGGCGCGCCGCGTGGGAGCAGCGTGCGATACTGATGGCAAAGTCATTCCCCATCCCGATGCACTTCGCGGGCGATCTTGAAGCGGCACTCATCCAGGCGGCCCGGCTCTAGGTTCGGGCCCATGAAATCGCCTGCAGTGACAGAGGCAGGCGTGATTCTGAGCGGGACAGAAGTGCTGCGATGTCCGTTCTGCTCCTCCTCTCCCCGGCGCGGGGGCGGCGCATCCAGCCGCATTTCCTGCTCTCGCACGAGGTACAGCGTGTCGACGACCGTCACGTGATCAGCGGCCTCGTCTCGTTGAGTAGGTCGACAGCTTGGACGTGCTGAGCCCAACCTGAGTCCGGGATCCTGCGATGCGCCCGTACTCCGGATGTCGCAGTAACTGAGCAGGAACATCAAGGGCCAGAAGGCCGCCAGAGGGCCACCTCGGCGGTGAGCTACCGGCCGTTGATAGGCCGATTCCGCTGCATCCGGGCTACGCGTCGCCAGCTCGCCATGCGCCGATCTGTGGTCCGCCAGCGCAAGCACGCAAGTGCTACCCGCCACCGCGTCACATCTCAGGCCAACACCCCTCGGCCCGGACACTGCACCCCCAAAGGTTCTGGACGGCGGCGTCATGGATGGTTGAGCAAGCCG
>Ga0180217_1002874_pt1 | contig 15158 bp, 15 predicted proteins | sample eDN3rd37CBELigOP_FD_128521 | JGI IMG/M metagenome (GOLD analysis project Ga0180217, IMG submission 128521) | Enriched Organic Plus compost microbial communities from Emeryville, California, USA - eDNA 3rd pass 37_C BE-Lig OP (version 2) (version 2) ... | reverse complement strand
GAGCGGAATGAGGTGTGCCTCGTCGACCATCACCAGGTCGAACCGATCGAGTTCACAAGCGCGCTTGTAGACGGACTGGATGCTGGCGACGATCACGGGCTCATCGGTGTCGCGCCGCTTGAGGCCCGCCGAATAGATGCCGAACTTCACCTCCGGGCAGACGATGTGCAGCTTATCGGCCGTCTGCTCGAGCAGTTCCTTCACGTGCGCGAGGATCAACACGCGGCCGTTCCATTGGCCCACGGCGTCCTTGCAAATCGACGCCATGATCGGCGTCTTGCCGCCGGCGGTCGGCACCACGGCGCACGGGTTGTCGTCCCGCGTCCGCAGGTGGTCGTAGACCGCCGCCTTGACTTCCTCTTGATATGGCCTGAGCGTGATCATCTACCCCGACACCTCTTCAATGCGGACCGTCGTGCTGCCGCCTTCGATGGGATCACCCTTCTCGATGGACAGCCGAATGATCTGACTGTCGTCGCCGTACGCGCCGCCGTGCTGCAGGGCGTCGAGCAAGGCCTTTTGAACGTTGTCGATGTCGCGGCGGCGACGATCCGGGGGATGGATGACGATCTCCAGCGCCAGCGGCCCGACGAGCGGCCGAACCCGCCGCGCCGCGAGGATCGAGCAGACCGCTTCGCGGAATGCCCGACCCCCGCGGGAGATGAGGGTCCGCGCGCCGACGCGCCGCCAGTAGTGGTTGACGCTCGGCGGATACGGCAGTTGGAACTCGACCATCACGAGCGCTTCCACGGGGGCGTGGTGTTGGCCGCGGGCGCGGCCGGACTTGCGGGAGGCGGCGAGTCCTTCTTCGCGTAGCCCTTGATCTCGTTGACGAGTTCGCCCGTGTCGGTGCGCTTCTTGCATCGCACGTTGATGACCAGCGGCAGGTTGTGCAGCTCCACCGAATCCTTGGGAGAGAGCACGCCCACCGCCCGACAGATTGCGGACAGGTCCGCACGCGCGATCTGCACGGCAGTCGCATTCGGGTGGTCGAGATTCAAGCGGGTCCAGAGCAGCCGATTCTTGTACTCCCCCTCGATGACCTGAAAGGTCAGTTGCAGGAGGCTCCCCGTGCCGGCCTTGTTGGCCTTCATCTCGCTGTCGGTGATGACGGCGAGGTACTTGCCGGCGGGAATCGGTTCGAAGTCGCCGGTCGGTTCGACTTGGTTGGCGTCAAAGCCAGAAAGATCAGCCATCAGCGTTGGCTCCTGTGGAGGTGACGTTGGTGAGCGCCGACATGAACGCTGGCCACGACAAGGGCAGCTCTTCGGCGATGGAATAACGGTTCTTGGCGATGCAGCTCGGGCCACCGACGCAGCGCAAGATGCGCTCCCCGCCGTCCTTGCCCAGCGCCGTAGCGATGGTCCGCTTGCGATTGAAGCCCTTGTCCTCGCTCTGCGTGCGGAACTTCCTCGTCGCGAAAAGGACGGCATCCGACCATTCGCAGACGAGAGCCGAGGCGTGTTTGTTGAGCCTGGGGCTGTACCGGTCGTAAGCCGACGATTCGGGATCTTCGAACTTCTCGACCTTCGCGTGCGCGATGCAGATCACGACCATGCCACGGTCGACGCGCAGCCGGTTGAGTGCGTCGAGAATCTGTCGCCAGTAGCCGAGCGCGTGCGTGTAGCCGCGAGCGTATCCTCCGTCGACCTTTTCAATGCACGAGACGTTATGCTGGCGGCACAGCGCGTCGAAGATCAGCCGCTCCAACCAGTCGAGGCTGTCCAGCGCCACCGTCTGGTAATCGTGCTTCTCGGAGTGGAGGTCCGTCAGCGCGGCGAGCACCTCATCGAAGGATGTCGCCAACGGGAAGCGGTCGCAGTCGATTTCAGACAAGCCATCTTCCGTGGGCACAAACACCGGGCTCGGGGCTTGTGAGGCGAACGTGCTCTTGCCGACGCCTTCGGTGCCGTAGACGACAAGGCGCGGCGGCATCGGCTGCCGGCCGCGCTGAACTTGGGACAACAGACTCATGCGGGCACGGAGTTTTCTTGTTCGAGGTGATCGGGAAACGGAACGTCCGGCCGCATGCGAAAGGCGTCTTCGCCGAACTCGCGCAGCAGCAGCCCGGCAAACACGCGGGCCACCATCTGGCCCACCCGTCCGCCGTCGATGACGATGGCCTGCTCGTCCTCGTCGAGGACGTATCGCACGCCCATGCGAACGCGAACCTGGCCGACGAGGCCTTCCACGGCGAACATCGCCAAGTGCAGTGACATCTCGGCGGCGGCGAGCGGGACGTGCCGCTCGAATGCAAAATGAAAAGCGCCCATTGCAGCCTCCGTTGGATGGCGGCCGTCTGTGTTGGCCGCATCTGTTACTTATGCTGCAATGGGCGCTGCTGTCCGCGACTTAGCCGTTGTCGAGGCCGGCCTCTTCAAGGACCGGCTTGGCTGCCGCCAGCGAGTTGCGAATCTGGCGACGCGAGGTCTTCAGTTCGGCCGCCGCGGTGGAGATGTTGCCGCCCATCACGCGGCGGCAAACGTCGCTGACCTCGGGCGGCATCTTCGGCAGCGCCGCCGCGACCGCCTCCTCAAGCTCGCGATCCGCGACTTCGTCACGACGCTCACGGCCGAGACGCCGAGCAAGATCCTCTTCGGTGATCTTGGCCGCCAGCGGCTGCCGACTGCCGTCGTGCGCAAGGACGTCGAGCGACTGCGTCCGAAACCCGTTGGCTCGAACCTGCCGCTCGCGGTCCCGCAGGATCATCGCCACGGCGGTGTTCACCACCCGGTCGATGAACGTGTCCAGGGATGCCCGCTCCGGATCGAATCGATCCGCCTGGCCGACGACGGCCAGCCACAACTCCTGCTGAATCTCCTCGCGATCCGACCGGCAGAAGTCCCGCCGCAGCGAGAGTTGCCGCGCCTTGAACTCGATCAGGTTCTTGGCGTAATCGGTGAGTACGAACTCCTTGCCTTGCTGGCTCGACATGAAAGCCTCCGAGACCGGAGGCGGCGAACCATGCAGTGCCCAAGATCGGGCAAGAAAGCGACGTGCCGCGGCGACATTGCCACGAGTTCATCACGAGCGCGATTGCGACTGCCAGGTTATGTCCTCTCGGTCAAGAGGCGGCAGCCGTGTCGCAATCCGCGACGATCCCGCACGTACCGAGCGCCGCGAAGTAGCGGCGCAAATCATTCCTCATCAACAGGTTGTGACTGAAGCAGGTCCTTCCCTTTCTTGTCGCGGGGTTGCGACGCGACACCCCGCACGACGGAGTCGCTGTCCTCGCCGTTCAAGACGGCGAGCGTTCCGCCGGCACGTTTTACGGCTCGATGCACGGCGTCTTTCGAGACGGGGCGTTCGGTCTGGCGGCTGAGTTGTTCCGCAGCCTCACGGTAGGTTCCGTAATGCCGATAAGCGGCGACGAGGACCGTATCCGTCAACTCGGACTTGTGCTCGGCCTTGATCTGCTGCCGGATGATCAGCTTCAACTGCTCTTCGGTCACAGTAACCAGGCCTTGAGTGGAATCCGTGGCGTCGGCGTCGCGAATGGCTGTCGCGACGGCGAGCGCCTCGACCTCGATTTCGTCGTCGCGGAACGAAGTGAACTGCGACAACATGAGCACTGGCGGCACGCGGCGTAGCCAGAAGCCATCCGGTGGAAGGCGACCTGGTACGAAAACAATGGGTTTTCGGCCACGCACGATCTCTGCTCGCACGCCGGCCGCATCATCCCAGTGCAGCCCGCGGGCGAACATGAGATCACGAGACTCGGCTTGCCAATTGGTGCGCCCCAGTCGCCAGAGACGATCCGGGGCAAGCTCCGTGCAGCGACCCGACAGCCCCAGCGTCGTCGCCAACGCCTCGGCAATGGCGCTGACGTGGACGGCCCATTGCTGAAGGTCGTCCGCGGACACGTGAGCCCGCATGACTTCAGGGCACGGCACGAAGTAGCGCGGCAGGTCGCCGGGGCCTTCGGCTACGACGACATCCTCTTCATGCTGCCCACACTCCGGGCAGAGCACCCGGTTGGCGTTCTCGGCGGGCATCAAGAACCGAAGTTCGACGAGCTTCTGACGCACTCCACGCGGCCAGCTCGCGATGGCCGCGTTCGTCACAATCGGATGCGGAAATTCCAGCAACGGCCAAATCAATTGAAGTGGATCAGTCACAGAGAATCCCCCATCGCTTGATGCACTGTTCGCCGATCACACGCACATCGTCGGGGCGGGTGCGGAGGTCGGAAGTATTCGGGGTGGAGACGTTGAAGGTCATCGTCTTGGGTTTCTTCTCACCTTCGCTGTGAAACACCAGCTGAATGCCGACCTGCGACACCCTGACCTGACTGCGATTCAGGCCGTGCGCCGTAAGCTCGCGTTGGATCGCCTCCATCACCTCGGAGCGGGTCGCCAGTTCGGTGAACTTGGGCTCCAGGTGCTCAATCGCCTTCACCTTGATCTTCGGAACCAAGCGAATCCTTCGCAGCCGCACATCGGCGATGCGTTCCGAGGGCTCTGTGGTGAACGCGAATTCGGGGGCGAGCAGATGGTCGAGCTGATAGCTCGGCTTGACGGGCTCGGCGTCGTCGACCTCGATCCCCAGCACGGTGCGGCAGAACGCCTTGCGAAGCTCTTTCTGGACCGGCTTGCCGCCCTTGGCGATTAGTTCGATTGCCCCTTGGGACGGAACATAGACGAACACGTTGTTGAACGTGTAGCTCTCCTCGCGCGGAGTGAGATTGCCGTCCTCATCGAACACCAGCAGCTTGTCGGGCCAGTCCGGCAGGTAGGCGAAGAAGAACTCCGCGCCGCCGGCGCGCGTGTAGTGATGCACGCGGCACACCTGGCCCCGTAACTCCTTCTTCCAGTAGTATTCATGCACCGCGTCCTGCAGCGCCGTGATCATCGTCTCGTTGACGGTGATCGCATCCTTCGGCAGGCCGATCCAACGATTGGAATAGTTGCCGCCACGCATCGCCTCGGCGCGAGCGAAGATGGCCGCCGCATCGAAGGCGTGACGAGCCTCCAAGTAGGCCCACAGCGCCTTGTCGGCCGGGCTCGCACAGGCCTGGAACGCCGGCAGCTTTTCCGGCGACATCCATTCCAGCTCCTCGATGAGAACCTTCTGCCCCCGCGGGTCGGAGAGCTCGTTGACGTCCAGGAGGATGACCTGAAAGTGTCGGCGGCTCGCTTCCAGCATTGCTTCCCATGCGGCGGCGATCGGTTCGACGTCGTACTTCTTGAGTGCGTCCCAATCGACGCCCTCCATCTCCTTCTGGTCGGCGAACAATCGCCGCAGTAGACCGTTGTCGTGGAGCTTCAACTGCTTTCGGAGATCAAACGCTTTGGCCATCTTAGGCCCTCCCATTGTCGGGGCGTGTCCGTTCGCTGAACAGTAAACGCCGGATCGAAAAAAAACACGCCGTTCCCTAGAACAGCGTGGCTGGTCTCTCGCGCACGATCAGTTCAAGTCCTTCCAGGCGATAACGCATGGCCTCACGCGAAACCTCGAAGCGTTCCGCGAGCGGCCGACAAAAGTCTTCTTTCACGGCGTTGTCCCGCTCTTCTTCGGTCGCCGCTGGTTGGCCGCGATAGAAGAGCGTCGATCCCGAACGCGCTGCATGAAGTTCCCTGAGTTCCACGGGCCGGTCATCGCCGCCGCGGAATTCCGCCCACGCGGCGTGGACCAACTTGCGCGGCATTAGCACCAACGCCGCAAACGTGTCTGCCTGCCATTCAACCGGCTTCTTGCGCTCGCTGGACCTGCAGACCACATCCGGCTTTCGCGTGCCATCGTCGAATAGCCGGCGTTCGGCGGGATTATTGATGTAGTGCTGGCGGTGCAGCCGCCAGTGACCGATTTCGTGCGCCAACGTGAAGTGGTAGCGGCCCCGCCGTCGCGGCGACAAATCGGGATTAAGACTGGAGTCGATCCCAATCAGGGCTTCCTCAAACCAGATGGCCCCATGCACGTCGGCATACGGGAACCGCGATCTCAGGTCAAGGAACTGATGGCGCAGTTGCAGCACGGTCCCGACCAACTCCTCGATGGGAACGGGCGGTTCCAACACCGGCTCGATGATCTCGGCGTATTCCGCTAGTAGCAGATCGGCCTCTCGCTCAATCTGCTTCTCGTGGAGGAAGGGAACGTCGCTCCGTGGAGCCGCGCTTCGCCGTGGCATTATTCGCCTCCTTCCCCTTTGATTTTGCGAATCTGTTCTCGCAATTGGCGTAGTTGGTCGGCGGTCATCCCACTGGCCTCGCGCAACAATTGCGGCATTTCTGTCGGCTGCTGGCGAATGATTCCTGGCACATCTTCCGGGACCCGACCTGCTAGGGCGATCCATTCATCGGAGTTCTCGCCCAGCAGATCCGCCATCCGCTTTACCCGATCCGCAGTCGGCGGCATCACGTTGTCCTGTTCAACCTGGGACAAATAGGTCGGGCTGATCCCCACCAGTTCCGCGAACTTGCGCAGGCTGGTCTTCCTCGCGATGCGAGTCTCCCTTAGCACTTGACCGAACGACTTCTGGCTGTTGGCCATCGCCCTTATTCCTCCGTGACCGTCGTTGAGCCTACGGGTTGCTCTGCGCGAATCCGTTCATACACCTGATTTCGCAACGTTTCCTCGACGACGTGTTGAAATGCCTGATCGCTCATGAAGCGATTAAAAATATCTTCGTTCTGTTCCATGCGGTCGATGAAGAGCCCCTCCAGTGCCTTGCTGAAAACGTATTTGAAATTGTCGATTGAGTTTGCCAGCGCCGCCTGTCGCAGCCCTTCGTCGGCGACGGCGTCTTCCCGGACGGAATCGAGGAAGAGTTGGTCGGCTGGCTTGAAGTCCGTGCCGAACCGATCGTTAAGGAGCTGGATGAGCGTAGAGAGTTCGACCTCCTGGTCCTTCCCGCGCCCCGTACCCACCGCTGTCGGCCCCTTCAATTCACCGCCGACGCCCGATTGAAGCTCAATTGCTCCCTCGCTGATTTTCTGGAGACGGTAGAACTTCAGCGCGACTTCGTCTTCGAAGTCATAGCTCACACCGGGATCGACGCGAGGCAACTTCGTGATGAGGAACCGGGCATAGCTGTAGAGCTTCTCCAGATCTGAATCCTGGTAAGGGATCACCTGAGAGAGGAACGAGTACAGGCTGCGGAACGCCTGCAGCCGCGACCGGAATTCTTCCTGGGCCTCTTCTTTCGCCTGACGCCACTCCTTTTCCGGAACTTCGGTCTTCAACTCATCACGCAAAGCCTTGAATCGCTCGACCGCCTTGTCCAAGACTGCGTTCATTTTCCCATGATCCGTCGCCGTGTGATTCGCCCGCGGCTTGAAGAACACCTGGCAGAACTCCTCAACTTCCTCCTGCCGGTACACCCCAGACCCATTCAGTTGGGACTGCAAGGAGTACATCTGGTGCGGATCGGCTTGGTCACCGACCGACGTCACCTCGTAGTAGTCCTGGAATGCCCGCAACACCTCTTCCCGGTCGTTGTAGAAATCGAGGACAAATGTGTCCTCCTTGCCAGGGTGCGTCCGGTTTAATCGCGAGAGCGTCTGCACCGCCTGAATCCCGGCCAGCCGCTTGTCGACGTACATCGTGTGCAGCAACGGCTGATCGAACCCCGTCTGAAACTTGTCCGCTGCGATCAGGATTTGATACTCGTCGGTCTCAAACTTCTTCGGGATCTCGCGATCGGCGATTCCGCCGTTCATGCTCCCCTCGGTGTAGGTCGTGTTCGGATCGAGATCATCGATCACCGTGCCTGAGAACGCGACCAGCGTGCTGACGTCGTCATATTTGTTCTCCGCGATGTAACGGTCGAACGCCTGCTTGTACCGCACGGCGTGCAGTCGCGAGCTGGTGACGACCATCGCTTTAGCCTTGCCGCCGATCTTGTGCCGGGTGTGCGCACGGAAGTGCTCGATCATCACTTCCGTCTTCTGTTCAATGTTGTGCGGGTGCAGGGTCATAAAGCGGGCCAGTGCCTTAGCTGCCTTGCGCCGCTCGACGTGGGGATCGTCCTCGATGGACTTGATCAGCCCGAAATAGGCCTTGTAGGTCGTGTAATTCTGCAGGACGTCGAGGATGAATCCCTCTTCGATAGCCTGCCGCATGCTGTAAAGGTGGAAAGGGCATGGCTTGCCGTCGGGGCCGGGAACGCCGAAGACTTCCAGCGTCTTGTGCTTCGGCGTCGCGGTGAACGCGAAGAAGCTGATGTTCGGTTGCCGGCCCCGTTTGGCCATCGTGCGTAGAATTTCCTCCTCATGGTCCGTCAGCCCTTGGGCCTCGGCCTCTTCGCGGGCTTTCTGTCGGATGTGATCTGCTGCCAGGACGGCCTTCAACTCCGTCGCCGTTTCGCCTGACTGCGAACTGTGAGCCTCATCGATGATCACCGCGTATTGCCGGCCGGGGAGAATCAAGTCGTCGTCGGTCGGAGCCGGCAGTCCCTTGGCCTTCGCTTCCTCCTCGGCCTGCTTCCGCATTTGTTCCGTGACGAACGGGAATTTTTGCACAGTCGTGATGATGATCGGTACCCGATCCCGCAGCGCGCGGGCAAGCTGCGCCGTGTTCTCATCGATCTTCTGCACAACACCATGCTTGTGTTCGAACTGGTAAATCGTCTCCTGCAATTGCTGGTCGAGGACGACCCGGTCCGTGATCACCACGACCGAATCGAAAACCTTCTGATCCTCGTCGGTGTGCAAGAACGCCAGGCGATGTGCAAGCCAACCGATCGAATTGCTTTTCCCGCTGCCCGCCGAATGTTGGATCAGGTAGTTGTGGCCGGGGCCGCTCGCCCGGGCGCAGCGTTCGAGCTGCCGAACGCAGTCCAACTGATGGTAGCGGGGGAAGATCATCGACTCTTTCTTCACGGTTCTGCCGTCAAAGCGCCGTTCCTTGACTTCGAGATGCAGAAACCGGGCAAGGATGTCGAGGATCGAATCACGCTGCCAAACCTCTTCCCACAGGTACGCCGTGCGATGGCCGCCGGGGTTCTCCGGATTACCCGCTCCGCGGTTGTTTCCCTTATTGAACGGCAGGAAGAGCGTCTCCTTCCCTTTGAGCTGGGTTGTCATCAGTACGACATCGGGATCGACGGCGAAATGAACCAGCGTGCGCTTCTTGAATTGGAAAATCAGCTCGCGGGGGTCACGATCGTGGCAGTACTGGTGCCGGGCGTGATTGACGTTCTGGCCTGACAGATGATTCTTGAGTTCGGCGCTGGCGAACGGAATGCCGTTCAGGCTCAGCACCACATCAATCGAATTCTCGTTCTTCGTGCTGTACCGCAACTGCCGCGTCACCGTCAGGCGATTGGCCTCGTACTGCCGCAGCGTGTCGGGGTTGAGCCCGTGTGCCGGCTTGAAATACGCCGCGTCGAGTTGCTTGCCGAAACACTTGAACCCGTGCCGCAGCACATCCAGACTGCCGCGAGAATCCATCGCCTTGCACAGGTCATCGAGGACAACGGTCGCCGTTTCGGTCCCGTGCAGTTGTTCGAGCGACTTCCACTTGGCCGGCTGCGTCTCCTGGAGGAACGCGATGAAGATGGCGGGGTCGATGGCCCGTTCGCGGTCGAAGTCGGCCGGGTTTGCCTGCGCGTAGCCTCCCTGTGCGAGCATGTATGCCTCGATGGCGGTTTCGAACGCTTTCTCTTTGTGATCGACAGGCATCGTCCGTCTCCTCTCCCGGCTATTCCAGCTCAATCACGGCCGCCACGACCTTGTAACAGAGTTCGGGAAGGTTGAATTGCGGAAAGGCAACCGGCTCTGTCAGGCTGACAGTCAGCAGGCAATCGCGTGAGAGCTGTTCGCCGGCATTCAATCGCCCGGTGGCGATGGGGTCGCTGACTTTGATCTGGTAGTCCGATCCGAACCTGCTGAGTGAGAATTCCGCCACCCAACGTGAGTCATTTCGTGGGTCTTGCCGAAAGACAACATTCTTCGCATGCACCAACTGAAGCGAAACCCACTGCTCTTGCGGAAGGCCGGCTAGCACAGACGGCTCGACAACCTTCAAATGATTGTGCAACACGGTCGGTGATGCGCTGCAGTATGGCAGCACATCATCAACGGCAACCCTGCCGACGATCTTCCAGTCCCAGTCGAGAAGCTCGCGGTTTTCGATCTGGAATCGGGTGATTTCCGCTGGACGCCTGACACGCATTTCGACCACGTCCAGCGGCGCAAGCTCGCCCCCGTCAAATTGAATATTCTGCGAGGGGATGGCACCACCACCCTTCGGGACCGGACGAATCCATTCCCCAGACGACTGACGAATGCCGGCGACGCAACGCCCGTGTTCCCTCCACGAGTTCGCCAGGCAGATCATGCGAGTTGGCATCATCGATCTCCACTCTACAGGTGAACCACTTTAATGCCGCGCCAGTGCCGTTCGAGGTGTTCGGTCACCAGGCGACGATGACAATGCTGGTGTTCGTGTTCGCTGCACAACAAGCAGCCGTGATCGAGTTCGTCCGGCGTCAGTTGCGATTCGGGATGGCGTTCTTCCAGCAACTGGTTGAACCGCAGTTCGTACTCGGCCCAGTCCATCTTTTTCTTTTTGTAGGCGTCGAGAATGTCCTGCGTCGGAGCGAGCGACTTCTCATGGACATACTCGATGCCGGCGATCTGCTTGAGGAAGTACTGCAGATCCTTCTTCTTTGCGAATCCCGCGAGCTGGGACACGTTGTTCAATCGCACATCGAAGAGCGTCTTCACACCGGCTCGCTGCAACTTCGTGAAAAACTCCTCAGCCGAGTGGCCGGTGAAACCAATCGTGAACAGCGTAATCGGTGGACGGGGCTGGTTCGTTTCGGTGGGATTCATTCCGTCGCTCCTTCGTGCGTCGTGCGGTAGGCAATCTGCAAGGCCCGTTTGTCATAGGCCTGCTGAATCAACTCTTCCTCGCTGACATTCGGCTCGAACAGCGTGCGTTCCACGCCCATCCGCTTAACGAGCCGTCGCTCGGCCTCGGCCTGCGGTTCGAGTTCACCGTCCGCCAGGATGTGGGCGATGGTGACTCCGCGACGGGACAGATGACGGCAGACCAGAACCATGCGGTGGCAATCGAGCGGGTCTTTCTCGGCGCACATGAGGGCAATGACGTGGGTTTGCGCGCCGCGCTCGATCCGTTCCAATCCGGCGGCGAACGCCGGGAGCCGGGCGATCCGGTCGTAGTCGGCCCGGTCATCGATGTAGCACTCTGGCTCGTCGCGACGGGCACCCAACTCTCTGCCGAGGAAGACATACTGCAACCCCTCGGCCTTGAGGCCCGCTTCCAGCGCCGGCCGGCAGAATTGTTCCAGGCGGCTGCGCGGCTGGGAGCGGACGTCCGCCACGGCGGTGACGCCGTGCCGCTTCAGCAACTCCACGAACGCGGGGAGTTCGTGCGTGGAATGGCCGATCGTGAGGATGGTCCGCGTGCCGTTCATCGGGGCATCTCCCCACGAACGTCGATCTGGCCGGTAACGGCTGCGGAAACCAGCGCGGACCGATACTCTACAAGGCGATCAATCACTGATTGAACACGGGCAACAAGACCATCGATTTGAGCCGTTTTCTCGCGTAAAGTCTGCATGATATAACCCTGCTCCTCGGACGGTGGCATCGGAAGGGCAATATTCCCGACTTGCCGGAAGTTTAGCCCCTCTCGCGACGTGCCATTCTCCTCAGCCGAAATCCAATCCTTGATTCCCTTCGAACACAGCACGGCATGAAGAAATGCCGACCGCATCGTTCTCGGCCGGATGATGCACACATGCTGATTTACGTTGGCAGAGGGAAACTCCTGCGGAACCAATCCACAGCGACCGATTGACGCGCCGGTGATGTTCAGGAGCACGTCCCCTGGCTTGACTCGTGTTCCGGACATCTCGTCGTCAGTTGCTTCGGTGATGAATACAACATCATCGAGTCGCAGCCCGTCGTCATAGATATTCTGGCTGCGAAGCAGCATCACACCGGCGGTGACGTATACTTGGGAGCCCCCCTTCGGAGTCTTTCCACTTCCGATCTTCGAAACGGAAAACTTCAGCCGTGAAATCTCCCAGTGTGCCGGCACGTCACCGAGCCAGACGATGCCGCTGGGTTTCATGGGGGCGTCGGGGGTGAGGCCCTTGGTGACAGCGCGGCTGATGAGGGCGGTCCGCTTCTCCTGCAGCAGTTCGATCAGCCGCCGCTTCTTCGCCACCAGCGAATCGATCTTCGCCGTCTCCCGATCCAGAAACCGAGCGATCGCTCGCTGTTCGTCGAGGGGGGGAAGCGGTGTGCGAAAGTCCTTGATAAACGAATCTGGCACGCGCTTCTGGCCGCCGGCTCCGTACATTTCCCCGGTGCCGAGACTTCGAAACTGCTGACTCATCGTCACGTAGAACAAATACTGACGATCCAACTTCGACGGGATCGGCCGGACGACATGAAGTTCCGTGGTGCCAAAACCGATTCCATTTACGAGTTGGTCGGCAATGCTGCCTTTCCCGTTTTCAAAACAGGGCGTGATCTTGGCGATCACGATGTCGCCGTTGCGAAAATAGGTGTACCCCTGCGTTACTGTCTCCAGTGGCCGCGTCTGGTCCAGCTGCACCCCGCCGAATTCGTTCACGGCCTCCATCGGCACGAATGAAACCAGGTCGTCTGCCAACAATCCAGCAATCTCCGATTTCGTCGGATTAATCGCGGCGACAAATCGAAGACGTCGAATCCCCCAGTGCGCCGGAATGTCCAACAACCATTTGGAGTCACTTTCACGGTAGGTGGGATAGCGAGGAAATCGCCGTCGGTCTGAATCGACCTCGGCCAAGAGCTCTTCAGCTTCATTCAGAGCGGCCACGTCACTCACGCCACCACCTCCTTCAGCTCAGCAACGATCGCTTTTTCGAGTTCGGCGATCTCCGCCTCGATGTCGTCGAGAGGACGCGGCGGCTGATAAACGTAGAAATGGCGATTCAGCGGGATCTCGTAGCCGACAATGCCGACCTCGCCATCCTGCTCGTCCCGCTTCGATTCATCGATCCAGGCATCGGGGACGTGCGGCTTCACTTCACGTTCGAAGTATTCATAGATGTCCTGTTTGAGCGGAACGTATTCGTAGTCGCGCAGCTCCGGATCGGGCTCGATGTTGCCGTCCTTGTCGCGACAGATCTCGGCGGCTTCGTCGCGCTGGCCGAACGCGACCACGAGCGCCTTCTTGATAGGAGCAGAAAGTTTCACTTCGGCATCCGCAAACGCCGTCGTGATATCGGCGAGGAACTCTTCGCGGTCCATCCAGATTCGCTCGCGGTCGAGCGATTCGAGCAACGCAATGATGGCTTTCTGATGCTCGCGGCCGGCTTCCTCTTGTTTCGCTTTGGCCTTCTTGTCCTTCTTCTTGCTCTTGGCGAGGTTCACGAACGGCGTTGCCTCGCGAAACGCGTCGAGCCCCTCGGCCGTGATCTGGAACCGCAACCGCAGCGGGCGCTCGATGGTGATCTTTCGGTAACCAAAGTCTTCGTTGTCAAAGATCTTGCTGACGACCAGTTCTTTCACCTCGCCGTTGGACTGCACGCGTCGTAGGTCGTCGTGGCGGAACTCGCCGTAAATCCGCGTTAATTCTGCGATATGGTCGGGTTTGCCGTCGCGACCGTCGCCGATTTCATTCCGCTTGTTCCCCAGGCTTTTCCGCATCTTGCAATAGAACGATGTGGCGTCGATGAGTTGGACCTTGCCTTGGCGGTCGGGGGTCTTGCGGTTGGTGACGATCCAGATGTAGGTGAAGATCCCCGTGTTGTAAAAGAGCTGGTCCGGGAGTGCGATAATGCACTCCAGCCAGTCGTTCTCGATGATCCAACGACGAATGTTTGACTCGCCGCTACCAGCGTCACCGGTAAAGAGCGGAGATCCGTTGAAGACGATCCCGATGCGGCTGCCGCCGTCGTCGGGCTTCTTCATCTTCGAAATCATGTGCATGAGGAACAGAAACGATCCGTCGTTGATGCGGGGGAGCCCCGCGCCGAACCGCCCGGAGAAGCCTTGGTTCTCATGCTCTTTGGTGACCGCGTCCTTCTCGGCCTCCCATTTCACGCCGAACGGCGGATTGGCGAGCATGTAATCGAACTTCTCGTGGGGAAAACCGTCGGTCGTCTGGCCATCACCAAGGACATCGCCGAACACGATGTGTTCGACGCTGTGCCCCTTGATCAACATGTCGGAACCGCAGATGGCGTAGGACTCGGGGTTGTAGTCCTGGCCGAAGATCTCGGGGCGGGCGTCGGGATTGAGTTCGTGCAGGTACTCTTCAGCCGTCGCCAACATACCGCCCGTGCCGGCCGTCGGATCGTAGATCGTCGGGGCGATACCCTTTTTCGTGAGAATGTGGCCGTCGGGAGCAAAAAGGATGTTGACCATCAGGCGGATGACTTCGCGAGGCGTAAAGTGATCGCCCGCCGTCTCGTTGGCATCTTCGTTGTATTTGCGAATCAACTCCTCGAAGATGTAACCCATTTCCTGATTGGGCACCGTCTTTGGATGCAGGTCGACCTCCGCGAATTTCTTGACGACAAGAAACAGCCGATTCGCTTTGTCAAGCTTTTCGATGTGCTCCTGGAAACCAAAATGATCCAGAATGTCGCGAGCACGAGGCGAGAACGACTTGATGTACTTCGTCAGATTGCGGGCGACGTTGTTAGCGTCCGCAGCCAGCGAGGCGAAGTCGAGTTTGCTCGTGTTGTGGAACTGCTGGCCAGCGGCGCGGTTGAGTAACTTCTCGAGGACTTCGGGACTCTTGTCCTTGTGCTTGGCGTAGGCGGCGAGCACTTTTTCGCGGGTATCGGCCAGGACGCAATCGAGCCGGCGCAGGACAGTCAGGGGCAGGATGACCTTTCCGTATTGATTGGGCTTGTATGGCCCTCGAAGGACATCGGCGATGCTGAAAATAAAGCTGACCTTCTCGCCCCATTTATTCATGTCGCTGTCCTGTGATGGGTTGCCGTCAGTTGTTTACCGAACAGTGAACGACAGCATAACCCCGCAGTCAGCGAGAGACAATCCCCGCCACAAGAAAAACCTAGCAGTCCGTTAAGTCATGTTGCATCAACCAGTTGTGCCCACATCTCCCGCTGCTTTGCCCAGTTGATTTGGGCGGTGAGCGGCCGCAGCATCTTCTCGTGGATAGGGTCGTTCCCCTTCAGAACGGGGGGCAGGAAGAGAATTTGCTCCTGGATGTCGGCGGCGAGG
>Ga0180217_1002865_pt1 | contig 15210 bp, 9 predicted proteins | sample eDN3rd37CBELigOP_FD_128521 | JGI IMG/M metagenome (GOLD analysis project Ga0180217, IMG submission 128521) | Enriched Organic Plus compost microbial communities from Emeryville, California, USA - eDNA 3rd pass 37_C BE-Lig OP (version 2) (version 2) ... | reverse complement strand
TCCTTTGCGGCTGCATTGCGTGGAGCCCTGCGCGAGGACCCGGATATCATTCTCGTCGGTGAAATGCGCGATCTGGAAACCATCGAGCTTGCCCTCACGGCCGCCGCCACCGGGCATCTGGTTTTCGGAACGCTTCATACGTCCAGCGCCCCGAAGACGATTGACCGTATCATCGACGTTTTCCCCACGAACCAGCAGAACCAGGTGCGCGCGACGCTTTCGGAATCGCTCAAGGGGGTGATCGCGCAAAACCTTTTCAGGCGGATCGACAAGCCGGGCCGCGTTGCCGGGCTGGAAATCCTCGTCGTCGACAGCCCGATCGGGAACCTGATTCGCGAGGCCAAGACGCACCAGATTCCGGGTATGATGCAGGTTGGCAAAAAGAAGGGCAACCAGCCGCTCGATGACGCCATCATGGAACACCTCCGGGCGGGGCGGATCTCGCCCGAGGAGGCGTACGAGAAAGCCATCGACAAAAAGAAATTCCGCGCCCTGCTCTCGACCCCGCCGGATGACTGGGACGAGTAAAGCGCCGTCGCCTTTTAGAATTCACCGCGAACGAACCGTTTCCCCCGCCCGCCCATGAGAAAGCCTGAACTCGACGCGATCCTCTCCGGGATGATCGAATCCTACGACGGAATTTCCGATTTGATTTTCGCCGTAGGCCGCCCGCTCCAGGTGGAGTCCCAGGGGGTGCTGCGCCCCGTGCGGACCCAGCCGAACATCCCGGCATTGACGGCCTACCAGATCGAGCAGATTGCCCTCACGATTGTCGGTGACGACCGCCGCCTCATTTCCGACCTGCTGTGCAGCGGTTCCTGCGACTGCGGGTACGGCTTGAGCGACCAGGTGCGGTTCCGCGTCAATATCTTCCGGCAGCGCGGAAACTGGGCTATCGTGATGCGGCGATTGCAGACGGAGATGCCGACCATCGCCAGCCTGAATCTTCCGACGATTTTCGACGATGTCGTCAATCAGAAGAACGGGCTTGTCCTCGTCACCGGCGCGACCGGCAGCGGCAAGACGACGACACTCGCCGCCGTGCTCAACGAACTGAACATGACGAAGGCGGTTCACATCGTCACGCTGGAGGACCCGATCGAGTTCGTGCACAAACACAAGAAGGCCACCTTCAACCAGCGGGAGCTTGGGACCGATTTCGACAGCTACCCGAGCGGCCTGCGGGCCGCCCTCCGGCAAGCACCGAAGGTGATCCTCGTCGGCGAAATGCGCGACCGCGAGACGGTGGAGATCGCGCTCACGGCGGCGGAAACCGGCCACCTGGTGCTCAGCACGATCCACACCATCGACGCGGGGCAGTCGATCAACCGCATCATCGGCATGTTCCCGCGTGACATGGAGAAGCAGCTTCGCCCCCGGCTCGCGGAGACGCTGCGCTATGTCGTCAGCCAGCGCCTCGCCCCCCGAGAGGGCGGCGGGCGCACCCTCCTGCTGGAGCTGATGGGAAGCAATCTTCGCACCCGGGAGGCGATCATGCTGGGCGAGGGGGAAAACCGCGATTTCTATGACATCATTACCGACAGCGTTTCCTTTGGCTGGGTGACGTTCGACCAATCGATCTGCCGCGCCTACGACGCCGGGCTGATCAGCGAGGAGACTGCGCTTCTCTACGCCACCCGCAAAGGGGTGGTCCAGCGCAACATCGACCAGATCAAGAAACAGCGCGGAGTGGCGGTGGAGATGAGCACCGGCCTGCGGCTGGATACCCCTTCGGCCGCTCCCGGGGATTCGCCGCGTCCCAAAAAGGGAATTTTCGGTTTTTGAACCGGTCGTGAAGGTACGAGATCGGAGACATCGGAGGATCCTCAGAAGCACCAAATCCCGTGAGCACACTTCAAACCCGCAATGATTCCTTTGAACACGGCGACCTCGCCGCGCTCCTCTGCATCGACGATCCGCAGTTGCAGCAGACGGCGATCGACGAGCTTTCGCAACTCGGCTTCGCTTTTCACACGGCGTTGTACCCTGAAGAGGTAGCGGTGCGTTTGAGGGCGCGAAGCTATGAAATCGTCGTCGTCTCCGAAAACTTCGGCGGTGCCGATGCCGAATCCAACAGCGCCCTGCACGAGCTTTCGTTGCTGCCGCTCGACCAGCGGCGGATTTCGTACGTTATCCTGATTGGATCCACGATGGAAAGCCGCTCCGAAATGCAGGCGTTCGTCCACAGCGTTGATCTCACGTTGAACCTTGCCGACGCAATGAACCCCGGAGGCCTCAAGGCGCACGCCGGGCGCGGCATCGTGCGGCAGGAGGAGTTCTACTCTGCGCTTAAGGGAGTCATGCAGATGATTCGGGGCGGGAAATAGGTTGAACGTTTTTGCGGTTTCGGCCTCTTTCCCCGTTTGTCTTCCCTCTCTCCCCCCCTTGTTCCGAAACTCCAGTTTCGGAATGCTGATATCGGCGAATCTTCTACGAACGACATACAAACCTATTTGGGACGACCAGCCGTCCGGGCATCCTCCTTCGGCAGGTATTCTTTTAATCCCGAACTCCGATGTTGGATCGGATGAGACTGTGCAAGAGCTTGGAGCAGAAACGGTTGATGAGAAGTGAGCCGTATCTTTACGACGCGGTGAACTTCGACTAAGCCGTTTATGCCCAAGAAATTGCGCAAGATCGCCATGAGCAACTTCGGAATTCGGGTTAAGCCTCCGATTTGACAGGTGCTATCTGACATGGTGTGATTCAGTGTTAAGGAACCGTAGGCTGGTCATTTCGGCTACGCTTTCGTCGGGCTTCGTTTAATGGCCAATAGGAAGATCCCCCGGCTTTGCCGGGGAGACTATCAGGGGGCCTGCTTACCGGTACTTTGGCGGTTGAAGCGGAGACAGAAATAGGCATTGAGGGGTGGTAGGAGCCAAGCGCGAGGGCCGTGCAGAAGCGCGCACTTCCAAGAGGCTGGCGCGCAGTACCTTACGCCATGTGGGCGAAATGGCGAAATGGCGAAATGGGCGGAGCGGTGCGGCGCTGCCTCCTCGTTCCTCTTTTTTTGGGAACGCTACTGTCCGGGAAACTCCTTTTCGCAAACTGCCGATTCAAGACCGGGTGCTGAATTCGCAACGGCGATTACGATTCGGAGATTCGAAGACAAAGGCATTCCCAATCGGGAGATTGGGAACGAGGCTAACGAGGCACAGCTGCCATCGCTCAAGTTGAATGTTTATTTGACTCTGTGATTCCTTAAACCGATTCGCAAAACTTGATAAAATTTTTCTGTTCCAACCGGGTCGCGTGTGGTGAAATCACCGGGCATGAAGGAAGGGATTCCTCGGAACGAAGTTGCGGACCTTTACGCGCATACTTGGCCGGGTTCATTGAACTGCCGGGATTGGGAGCCTCTATTTACTCCTTTCGGGAATGAGTCCAATCAGTGTCAGGGGCGGGAATGCGAGAAATGCCGGCGGAGAGATCCCCGCCACGGCCATGCGAACAAGGTGGCCTGGTGGTGTTCCCGGTTTGCCGAAGCGATGGTTCCCGCGGGCAACCCGGATGCGGAGGCGCTTGCGGAATGGGGTTATCTACTTGGACTCTGGCATGACCTCGGAAAGTTCACCCCCGAATGGCAGGCTTATCTGAGGCGGAAGGCCGGGTGCGACCTGGAGGGGGACGAGGCTTCGGGGAGCGAGGATCATTCGACCGCGGGCGGGCAGCTTGCCATCCGGAACAATCCTCTATTGGGCCACCTGTTGGCATTCGCCATTCTCGGGCACCACGCCGGGCTGCCCGACGCGGGGGACGGACGAGCTGCATCCGGAGCATCCGGAACGCTGGGGGAGCGGCTCCAAAAGGCAATCCGGGACTATTCATGCGCGCCCTCCTGTCTTTTGACGAGGCCGGTGCCAGCCTTGCCACGTTTCGTCTCCGACCGCCTCCGATCCGGAAGCACGCCAGCATTCTTTACGCGGATGCTTTTTTCCTGCCTGGTGGACGCTGACTTTTTGGCCACGGAGTCTTTTATGGCCCCGGTCCGCGCCCGCCTGCGCGTCGCGGGCGACGGCGACATTTTGCGCCAGATGGAGGTGTTGCTGATGGCGCGGATCAACGCCTTCGGCGAGCCTGGCTCCATTGTCGCTCGCGCCCGGCGTGACGTGTACGAAAGCTGCCTTGAAATGGCCGAAAAGACACCCGGGCTTTTCTCATTGACGGTGCCAACCGGGGGCGGAAAGACACTCTCCTCGCTCGCTTTCGCGTTGCGTCATGCGATCCGGCATGGGCAGCAGCGGATTATCTACGTCATCCCGTTCACCTCGATCATCGAACAGAACGCCGCGATTTTTGCGGACCTTTTTGAGCCGCTGGTGGCTTCCGGCAGCGGTCCTGTAGTGATCGAGCATCACTCCAATCTTTCGCCGGAAAAAGAAACGACGCAGTCGCGCCTGGCGACGGAAAACTGGGACGCGCCGCTCGTCGTGACCACGGCGGTGCAGTTCTACGAATCGCTTCACGCTGCGCGGACCTCCCAGTGCCGGAAACTGCATCATATCGCCAACTCCGTCGTCATTCTCGATGAAGCGCAATGCCTTCCGGTTGATTACCTCAAGCCGTGCCTGGAAAGCTTGCGTGAACTGAGCGGCAATTACCGTGCAAGCATCGTCCTTTGCACCGCGACGCAGCCGGCGATTGCCCGTTCGGACGCGTTTCCCATCGGGCTTGAGCAGGTCCGCGAGATCATTCCCGACAGCAGAAAGCTCTTCGAGACGCTCAAGCGCGTGAAGGTGATCGACCGGGACATCCTGCCGGACAACCTTCTCGCGAGCGAGCTCGCGGCGCTGCCGCAGGCGCTCGTGATTGTGAATACCCGTTTCCACGCGCAGAACCTCTTCCGACAGCTGCCGCCATCGGGTGAGAACTTTCACCTTTCCGCGTTGATGTGTCCGGCCCATCGGCGCGAGGTGCTGGAAACCGTCAGGCAGCGGCTGGAGGATGGATTGCCGGTTCGGCTGGTTTCCACGCAGTTGATCGAGGCGGGCGTCGACGTGGATTTCCCGATTGTTTATCGCGCGCGGGCGGGGCTTGATTCCATTGCGCAGGCGGCGGGGCGGTGCAACCGGAATGGCCGGTTATCCGGACTTGGGGAGGTTCATCTGTTCCGCTCCGAGCATCAGCGGGCCGAAGCCTATTTCCGCGATACGGCAAACGTTGCCAGCCAAGTGCTGGCCTGTTACGAAGACCCGCTCGGGCTCGCCGCGGTCGAGCATTTTTTCCGGCTGTATTACCATCAGCATCGGCCATCCGACGGCCCTCAATGGGACACCAAGAACATCAGCAAAGACTACGAGCTGGCGCAAAATCGTTCGCTGCCGTTCATGTTTCAGTTTCGCTCCACCGCGGAGCGGTTCCGGCTCATTGAAAACGAGCAGGTGTCGATCCTGATTCCCTACGGCGAATTAGCTCGGGAGCGAATCGCGGAGCTTCGGAACGAATCCGTCCCACTCCACCGGGCGCTCCTTCGTGATCTCCAGCGCTATGCCGTCCAGATTCATCGTCCCGCCTTTAACCGGAACGTCGCGCAGTTTGAGTCCATCCGGGAGGGGCAGTTTCACATTCTGGTCTGCCCGGAAACGCACTATTCGGCTGCCTTCGGGCTTCATCTTGGAAACGATAACCTGGCCCCGCTGATTTGCTAAAAGCGACCCTCATGCCGGCCGCCCTCATCGCGAGGGCGACCGGGGTGATGCGGTCGCTTTGGTAGAGCACAACATCATATTTCAATCCGCATGCGGGGCATGACCTCTAATTCCTACCCACAAATGGTGCGTCAGAGAAGGCCGGCCTCATCGAGACTGAATGATTTTGCTTGATATAAATTTTATTTTGGTAGACACAAGATCATGAAAGATGATTTGAAGTCAGCGAATTGAACCCATGCAAGCAAAACCCTTTGGTATTCTCCTTGAAGTCTCGGGTGATTACGCCCTCTTCAGTCGCCCCGAAATGAAAACGGAGCGGGCGAGTTACGATATCTTAACGCCTTCCGCGGCTCGTGGAATTTTGGAGGCGATCTATTGGAAACCCCAAATCCGCTGGGTGGTTGACAGGATTGGCGTATTGAATCCGATCCGGTTTGTAAACATCCGGCGCAATGAGGTCGATGCAAAAATTCCGGTAAAGGGTGGCTCCGGCGTGAACGCCGCGATGCAGGCGGGTGAGGGGATGCTCCGCATGGCCGTGGACGAACATCGCCAGCAGCGCGCATCCTTATTGCTTCGGGATGTGCGGTACTGGATCCAGGCGCATTTTGAAATCCTGGAGCCGCGTCTGGAAGCCGGGGGGCCGAAACTTCCGGAGAACGAGGTTGCCGGAAAGCATCTCGATATTTTTAACCGGCGGGCGCGGGCAGGACAGGCCTTTCATCAGCCCTATTTCGGATGCCGGGAATTTCCGGTTCGTTTTCGGCTTGTGGAGCCGGGGGAGGCATATCCCGAGCCTCATGAAAGCCTCAAGGGCGAACGCGACCTTGGTTTTATGCTGCACGAAATCGAGTTCGACCAGGATTTTCGCACCAAAAGAGTGAGATCGACCACGCCGCATTTCTTCCGTGCCGTGATGCGTGACGGCGTTGTCGAAGTCCCGCCGCTGCCACGCACGATGAAAGCCCCCTCCGCCGTATGATCCTGCAATCTCTCTACGCTCTTTACGACCGCCTCGCCAAGGATCCCGCCTACGATCTTGTCGAAACCGGGTTTTCTCCCCAGCAGATCGCATTCAGGATTATCCTCCACCCGGACGGGCGCCTTTTTGAATTTCAGGATGCCCGCGTTCAAAGCGACAAAGGGAAGCGGGTGCCGGTGAAGATGCGCGCGCCTGGCGAAGCAAAGCCTCCCGGCGCGGGGATCAATCCTTGCTTTTTATGGGATAACCAAACCTACCTTCTCGGTCGCCAGCCTGAAGACAAGCCGGCGGGGTTCGCTCAAAAGCGTTTTGAAGCATTCCGGGACCGCCACCTTGCGCTGGAGAAGGAGATCGCTTCGCCCCGTTTTGCCGCCGTCTGCCGCTTTCTGGAACAGTGGACTCCGGAGCGCCTCTCGGAAGCCGAGTATGGAATCCTCGAAGAGGTAGGCCCGGGCTTCGGTGTTTTTCAGGTCGTGGGTGAGGCCGATCCGGTCCATGAAGATCCCGCTGTTCTCGAATGGTGGAAAAAGAGCCAAGCCAAGAATGACACCTCGGTGGAGGGGCAGTGCCTCATTACGGGCGAAATCTCGGCCATTACCAAGCTCCATCCCAAGATCAAAGGCATCGCTGGGGCTCAGGCGGCGGGTGCATCCATCGTCTCCTTCAACGATACCGCCTACGAATCGTACGGAAAAACCCAGGGATTCAACAGCCCTGTCGGTGAGGAGGCGGCGTTTCGCTACGGCGCGGCATTGAATAATCTCCTGAACGGTCCGCAGGCTTCCCGGCACCGCATTCGGATCGGGGATACCGCGTGCGTTTTCTGGACGGACAAGCCGCACATGGTGGAGGACATTTTTGCCGCGATCGCCACCGGCGGCGACCGCGCGGTCGAAGAGGCGCAGGATGCCGGTGTCCGCAAGAAGATGGAGGTTTTCCTGAAGGCCGTTCAGCAGGGGAGAGCCGCCTATTCGGACCTCGGTTCAAACCCGGATGAAACCCGCTTCTTTCTCCTCGGCCTCGCGCCAAATGCCGCCCGGCTCTCCGTTCGCTTTTTCTATCAATCAACCCTCGGCGAACTGCTCGACCACCTGCACAAACACCAGCGAGACTTGGAGATCGTTCGCGAGTTCGAGCAGCCCGTCGGCAAACGGTGGGCGGACCCTCTCTCCCCTGCCTATTGGGAACTCTTGCGCGAAACCACCCGCCAGGGAGACGATCCCTCACCCCTGCTCGGGGGGGCGCTGATGCGCGCCATCCTCGAGGGGAGCCCTTACCCCGAGGCGCTTCTGACCGGAATCATCCGCCGTGTTCAGATCGAACGTTCCATCAATTACTTGCGTGCCGCGGCAATCAAAGCGGTCCTCACCCGAAACCATCGACTCGATATCCCCGTTATGCTCGATCCCAATAACACCAATCCTGCGTACCTCCACGGACGGCTTTTCGCCGTGCTTCAGAAAATCCAGGAAGAAGGCGGTTTTGAACAGACCGGACGCGTTCCTGAAAAGACGATCCGCGACACCTATCTGGCCTCCGCCTGCGCCACGCCCGCAAGCGTTTTCCCCCGCCTGCTACTCCTTTCCACGCATCATCTTCGCCACCTGCATCCGGGCCGGAAAGTGCAGTTCGAACAGCTCGTTGCCGAAATCAACTGGCCGCTGACGGGCAACGCCAGGCGCATCCATACCCTGGAGGAGCAAGGCTTGTTCCTGCTCGGCTATTACCACCAAAGAAAGGCGTTTTTCACGAAGAAAGAAGGCACCGCCGCCGCATCCATTTAACCCATTATCCACCCAAGAAACAGAACCATGAATAACCGCTACGACTTCATCTTCCTCTTCGACGTTCAGGACGGAAACCCGAACGGCGACCCCGATGCCGGGAATCTTCCCCGGCTGGATGCCGAATCCGGCCAGGGTCTCGTGACCGACGTTTGCCTGAAACGGAAAGTCCGCAACTTTGTGCAAACCACACGCAAGGACCAGCGGATTTACTTTATCGAGGGTGCCGTGCATAACCTTCAGCACAAGGAAGCCTACGATGCCCTGAAGCTTGATCCCAAAACGGCCAAGCAAGCCGAAAGGGACAAGACCCGTGCCTGGATGTGCCAGAACTTCTTCGATGTCCGGACCTTCGGCGCGGTCATGTCCACCGAGGTCAACTGCGGGCAGGTGCGCGGTCCCGTGCAGCTTTCCTTCGCGCGATCCATCGATCCGATTGTTTCCAGCGAACACGCGATTACCCGTACCTCAGTGACGAACGAGAAGGATATCGAAAAGGGGCGGACGATGGGGCGCAAGTTCACCGTTCCGTATGCGCTCTACCGCGCGCATGGGTTCGTGAACCCTTTTCTTGCGGAGCAGACCGGATTTTCCGACGACGACCTGGAAATCTTTTTGACCGCTTTGGAAAATGCCTTCCAGTTCGACGCTTCGGCCGCCCGACCGGCGGGTTCCATGGCGGTGCGCGGGCTGCTGGTCTTCAAGCATGAGAACCAGCTTGGCAAGGCTCCCAGCCATGCTCTTTTCGACGCGGTAAAAATCGTCAGAAAGCCGGAGGTTGCGGTTCCCCGTTCCTTTGAGGACTATGAAGTCTGTATCGATCAGGCCGCCATTCCGCAAGGTGTGACGCTGATTCGCCGGGTATGATGATCCGTGGCTGATCTCCTCCCCATTTCCGCCCTTCAACATCTGCTCTTTTGCGAACGGCAGTGCGCTCTCATTCACATCGAGCAGGTGTGGGCGGAGAATCGGTTTACCGCCGAAGGCAAGGTGCTCCATGAGCGCGCCCATGGCGGGGTGGATGAGAGGCGGCCCGGGGTTCAAATCACCCGCGGGCTGCCCGTCGTTTCCACCCACCTCGGGCTCAGCGGCGAGTGCGACGTTGTGGAGTTTTATAAAGAGCCGCCTTCAGCGGGGGCAGTCGTTCCCGTGGAATACAAGCGGGGAAAGCCGAAAGATCACCGGGCAGATGAAGTCCAACTCTGCGCGCAGGCGCTTTGTCTGGAAGAAATGCTTGGGTGTCCCGTTCCGACGGGTGCGCTCTACTATGGCGAACGTCGGCGGCGGACTGATGTTCTTTTTGACGAAGCCCTTCGAGCGCTCACGCGCGACACGGCTGCACGCCTGCATGCATTGATCGACGCACGACTTACGCCCCCAGGTATCAGAGAAAAGAAGTGCGAGAGCTGTTCTTTGATATCCCACTGCATGCCCGCCATTTTTACAGCCCCGCGCAACGTGGGTGATTGGTTTGCCCAACAACTCAGTTTTCCTGCATGAAGCAGCACCTCAATACCCTCTTTGTCACCCAGGAAGGAGCGTGGCTGGCCAAAGAAGGCCAGGCTGTCGACGTCAGGCATGAGGGAAGAAGCAAGCTCCGCGTGCCATTGCATAACCTCGATGGAATCGTTTGTATGGGATGGGACATCAGCGCCTCCGCTCCGTTGATGGCCGCCTGCGCGGAGGCGGGTGTCAGCCTCTCGTTCTGTTCGCCCCATGGCAAGTTCCTTGCCGCCGCGACTGGGTTTGCCTCCGGTAATGTCCTTCTGCGCCGCGAGCAATACCGGCGCGCCGACGACCCGGCGGCAACGGTTGGCATCGCGCGGAATTTTGTGGCCGCCAAAATCATGAACAGCCGGGCCTCGTTGCTTCGGGCGGTCCGCGATCGGCCGGAATCCGCCGGAGTTCCCGCGCTTAAAGCCGCAGCCCAATGGCTTGGGAGACGCGCCGCCGCCGCGGCGTGCCAACCCTCCCTTGGTTCCCTGCGCGGGATTGAGGGCGAGGCTGCCGCGACCTATTTCGGCGTCTTCCCGATGCTGTTGACCACAGACGATCCATTCCTCGCGATGAAGGGGCGTTTGCGCCATCCTCCGCCCGATCCGGTTAACGCCCTGCTTTCCTTTCTTTACGCCCTTCTAGCTCACGACTGCCGCTCGGCTCTGGCGGCGGCGGGGCTGGACGCCGCGGTAGGATTTCTTCACCGTGACCGGCCGGGGCGTCCTTCGTTGGCGCTTGATTTGATGGAGGAACTGCGGCCCGTCTTGGCCGATCGTACCGCATTGGCGCTGCTGAACAGGCGGCAACTCGATGCCTCCGACTTTGAGGCGCGTGAAAACGGCGCGATATTTCTCCGCGAGGCGTCACGCAAGAAGGTGCTTATGGAATGGCAGGAGAGAAAGCGCGATGAGCTGCTGCATCCATTCCTTCGGGAGAAAATCACCTGGGGACTCGTGCCTCACCTGCAGGCCCGCCTCCTGGCGCGCCATCTTCGCGGAGACGTCGACGCCTATCCCGCATTTCTCTGGAAATGATTGCGTATGAGCATGCAAGTACTGGTCACGTACGATGTTTCGACCGTTGACGACTGCGGCAAACGGAGGCTTCGCCGGGCGGCGAAGGTTTGTCTCGATTATGGGCAGCGCGTCCAGAATTCCGTATTCGAATGCCTGGTTGATGGAGCACAGCTCGTTGAAATGCGTACCGAGTTGCTGAGAATCATCGACCCGAACGTCGACAGTTTGCGAATCTATCTCCTGGGCAGCGATTGGAATCGACGTGTTGAACATCACGGTGCAAAGGAGGGATTCAACCCTGAGGGCGCACTGATTGTCTAATGGGGCGGTGGGGCTTCCCAAAATGGAGAAAATCCTTGATTGGGGAGGAATCGCCCTCGTTCCATGCTGCCACCTCGGCTACAATGGTTTTGCGAACCCAATGAGCCCGAGCCTCGTTCCATCGGTTCGCGCGAGATGCAAGTGCCTGCATTTCAGTTCTTTGACATTTTCATCGAAACCCGGACACACCCGACTAGGCGCAGACGAGGATGGTTCGCGCTAACAGTGCCCTTGCCCACTGTGTGGGAACGGGTTATGAGGATGGAGTCGCTCCCCACGCGGGAGCGTGGATTGAAACTGCGCTGCATCGCCAATGCCCACCAATCCCCACTGTCGCTCCCCACGCGGGAGCGTGGATTGAAACCCAACTCTCCTGTTCCTGATCTTCTTAATCCTCAAGTCGCTCCCCACGCGGGAGCGTGGATTGAAACGACCCGGTGTACCGCTGCCATTTCTACCGCCAGAGTCGCTCCCCACGCGGGAGCGTGGATTGAAACTCTGGCCACCCGACACCGCAGCAGGCCGCCGAACTGGTCGCTCCCCACGCGGGAGCGTGGATTGAAACTCATGCGCAACGCGGATGCGTTCAACTACCGCATGGTCGCTCCCCACGCGGGAGCGTGGATTGAAACCTTGGGGGTCTTTGCGGGGTTCGGGCGAAAATTGTCGCTCCCCACGCGGGAGCGTGGATTGAAACATTGGAGATATAATCAACTCCCTATACTTACGACCGTCGCTCCCCACGCGGGAGCGTGGATTGAAACCGGCCAAGGCAGTTGCATGAGATTGCTCAACGGGGTCGCTCCCCACGCGGGAGCGTGGATTGAAACACGTCGCCTGCCAGCTTGGACTGGATTACCTGATGGTCGCTCCCCACGCGGGAGCGTGGATTGAAACTTTCGTGAGAGGGTTGAGGTTGTACTCATTTGAGTCGCTCCCCACGCGGGAGCGTGGATTGAAACATCGGTCCACTCTTCGATGTTCTCGAAGCGCTTGTCGCTCCCCACGCGGGAGCGTGGATTGAAACCGTCCGCCGCTGCCGTGGAAGAAAAGTGCTGCTCTGTCGCTCCCCACGCGGGAGCGTGGATTGAAACTCGCGGAGTCAGACGGGGCCGCAATCTACGGAGGTCGCTCCCCACGCGGGAGCGTGGATTGAAACGACGATATACTCGTCGCCATCGATTGTGACATTGGTCGCTCCCCACGCGGGAGCGTGGATTGAAACGTGACCGAAAAGCTTTTGCCAAACACCGAGAGCGCGTCGCTCCCCACGCGGGAGCGTGGATTGAAACTCTCGGACGTATTCCGCATGTCCAGTGCTCTTCCGTCGCTCCCCACGCGGGAGCGTGGATTGAAACACGATTTTCGCCGCCCAGGGCGCAAGCTTCTGGGGTCGCTCCCCACGCGGGAGCGTGGATTGAAACTCCAAAAACCTGTTGAGGAGTCTGGTGGCCTCGGGTCGCTCCCCACGCGGGAGCGTGGATTGAAACCCTTGGGGGGTCACGGGAGCGCCGCGTACCAGCTGGTCGCTCCCCACGCGGGAGCGTGGATTGAAACTTGCGGCTTACGCCGTCCTCGCTGATGACGTACCGTCGCTCCCCACGCGGGAGCGTGGATTGAAACTGCCAACGCCCGATCTCGCTGCCATGATACCCCTGTCGCTCCCCACGCGGGAGCGTGGATTGAAACGATCTGGTCGATCACTGTCGGTCCCTCCGTTTCCGGTCGCTCCCCACGCGGGAGCGTGGATTGAAACCCTGAGGTCTTGGAAGTCAACCCTGCTTAGTGATGTCGCTCCCCACGCGGGAGCGTGGATTGAAACATAAAACACCCAGGACTCACGGATATCCAGAGGGGTCGCTCCCCACGCGGGAGCGTGGATTGAAACAGGAGTTTGGCGGTGGATTTCGGCTTTGCCATCAGTGTCGCTCCCCACGCGGGAGCGTGGATTGAAACCCCTCGCTTGTTTCGGGTGGCCCCCTTGAATCCTCGTCGCTCCCCACGCGGGAGCGTGGATTGAAACCAGCTCGTGCGCGCCGGGCGGCGCATCCCTATTGTCGCTCCCCACGCGGGAGCGTGGATTGAAACCGAAAATCTGCGCGAGGTTGAGCAGCCAGTCCGGTCGCTCCCCACGCGGGAGCGTGGATTGAAACACGAAGATCCCGTAAACGAATGGGACAAGGTTGAGTCGCTCCCCACGCGGGAGCGTGGATTGAAACTCCTGAATCGGAAAGTGACGATCTAGGGCACCCGTCGCTCCCCACGCGGGAGCGTGGATTGAAACGGATCCATTAACCTGCCAGAATTTGACTATCCAAGGTCGCTCCCCACGCGGGAGCGTGGATTGAAACTCCGGCGCATGGGAGCAGGCTGGCTATAAAGCGTCGCTCCCCACGCGGGAGCGTGGATTGAAACAGCGCGCCCGGGCAACGGGAATCGCGCTCCCGCGGTCGCTCCCCACGCGGGAGCGTGGATTGAAACATAAACCTCGTCCGTTGTACGCAGGAAAACTTTCGTCGCTCCCCACGCGGGAGCGTGGATTGAAACCACGCCCTGGATTTTCCGGCAACCACGTTTTGCAGTCGCTCCCCACGCGGGAGCGTGGATTGAAACTGGTCGCGTCAGCAAGAAGATTCGACGGCCCTGGAGTCGCTCCCCACGCGGGAGCGTGGATTGAAACTCCTCGTACGTGCGCCACGGGCCAGCCATCGCGCGGGTCGCTCCCCACGCGGGAGCGTGGATTGAAACCTCAAGTGCCTCGAAATGAGCGAGTTGCGATGAAGGTCGCTCCCCACGCGGGAGCGTGGATTGAAACGTAGAAGTCGCCGCTCGCCCCGCGCGCCGTGCTCGTCGCTCCCCACGCGGGAGCGTGGATTGAAACGCTATGGAAGCAGTTCCTTTGATCCGAACCTACGGTCGCTCCCCACGCGGGAGCGTGGATTGAAACAAACAAAATTGAATCTTGCCTTTGCCGTCCGTATGTCGCTCCCCACGCGGGAGCGTGGATTGAAACGAATCAAGAACATCGGCACCGCCAACGGAAAGACGTCGCTCCCCACGCGGGAGCGTGGATTGAAACGAGCGTAATGCTATCCTATGCCGAGGATCATCCAAGTCGCTCCCCACGCGGGAGCGTGGATTGAAACATCTGTCAATCTATTTTGATCAGAATGGCCTCTCAAGTCGCTCCCCACGCGGGAGCGTGGATTGAAACTCTAACACCAACGACTTCAGCAAAAATGTTTATCGTCGCTCCCCACGCGGGAGCGTGGATTGAAACGTTTGTTGCTGGTGCTTACGGCGTCGAGTACGAGGTCGCTCCCCACGCGGGAGCGTGGATTGAAACAGGAGGTTGGCGCGCCTTCGTAAAGGTCGGTTGCCGTCGCTCCCCACGCGGGAGCGTGGATTGAAACATTGAAGGCCGGGCCCAAGTTCTCATCCTCTCCCGTCGCTCCCCACGCGGGAGCGTGGATTGAAACGATTGATATATCCCCGAAGAAATACTGGCCCTATGGTCGCTCCCCACGCGGGAGCGTGGATTGAAACAACCGCTCCGGCTGCTTTCCCGATCCGGTATCCGGTCGCTCCCCACGCGGGAGCGTGGATTGAAACACCGGGCGGCACTACGCTGTGCGCGACCCGAAGGCGTCGCTCCCCACGCGGGAGCGTGGATTGAAACATTCGGTGATGGTCGGAAAGCCCCACCGCGTCACGGTCGCTCCCCACCCGGGAGCGTGGATTGAAACCTCGCGCTCTACAAAACCTACAAAGCCGACAAGCAGTCGCTCCCCACGCGGGAGCGTGGATTGAAACTTTTTTAGCGTCCCGGTTCCGCCGGGCTCGGTCGTCGCTCCCCACGCGGGAGCGTGGATTGAAACTTGTGGAGGTGGAGGGGCACCGCTACGTGCTGGAGTCGCTCCCCACGCGGGAGCGTGGATTGAAACGCGCAAGGTGGCGCG
>Ga0180217_1002861_pt1 | contig 15220 bp, 8 predicted proteins | sample eDN3rd37CBELigOP_FD_128521 | JGI IMG/M metagenome (GOLD analysis project Ga0180217, IMG submission 128521) | Enriched Organic Plus compost microbial communities from Emeryville, California, USA - eDNA 3rd pass 37_C BE-Lig OP (version 2) (version 2) ... | reverse complement strand
TTCGTAGCGCTCCATCGAGCGGTCGTAGCGGCGCGTCTCGCGATCCTCGGCGACGAAATATTTCACCGTTTCATAATTGAGCAGCGAATCGATGGCCTTGGTGTTGGCCTCGGTGTCGCTGTCGTTCATCTTGCGGCGAATCCCGATGCGCCATTCCGTGGCGACATAGGTGAACCACATGTAGACGGCGACGGTGACGAGAACAACGGCGACGTAGCGCCAGTCGAAGACCCACAACAGGACCCCGACCATCAGCAGCACCTCAACCAGCGTCGGTACGGCTTGCAGGATCACCATGCGCACGATGATCTCGATGCCGTTGCGACCGCGCTCCAGGACCCGCGTCAAGCCGCCGGTCTTGCGCTCCAGGTGAAAGCGCAGCGAGAGGCGATGCATATGCTCGAAGGTCAGGATCGCGAGACGCCGCACGGCATGCATCGCCACCTTGGCGAACAATCCGTCGCGAACCTGCGTCAGAATGGCCATGACGGCACGCAGCACGCCGTAGGACACCGTCAGAAGGACAGGCGCAGCGATCGCCCAGGCCAGCCACGAATCGGGAGCAATCGGCGCGGTGTTCTCGCCGGCCAGGGCATCCGTCGCCCATTTGAAGGCGAACGGGACCGCCATCGTGGCGACTTTGGCCAGAATCAGCATGACCGCCGCCAGCGCCACCCGCATTTGCAGATCGCGCCTGTCATGGGGCCAGATATACGGCCAGAGCCGCTTCAGCGTCTCAAGGAGCGCGCCGCGGTCGGCCGTTATCTCCCGCCTCATGGCCTGAGGCGATCGCACATTGAATTCGCTCATCCAAAGCCCGGCAATGGCTGCGGGCCGCAGAATGCCGGACCGCCGAACCCTTCATATAGGGAATTTCTGTCTCCGGGCCATCGCGGCGGGGAAATTTCCCTGCACTTGGGCGTTATTACGGTCCGCCGCTCGGCGACCGTCCGCTCCAGCCCCTCGTGCCGACCCACATGATGACTATATAAGACCCGAAAACCTGCCATGCATGCACCGCGCACCTCCTCCATGACCGATATTCGAAACGTCTGTGTCTATTGCGGCTCAGGCTCCGGCTCCCACCCGATTTTCGCCGATACCGCCCGCCAATTCGGCACCCTCCTCGCGAAAGAGAACGTCGGCCTCGTCTATGGCGGCGGTTCGATCGGATTGATGGGAGAGGTCGCCATGGCCACGGCCGAGAACGGCGGCCGGGTGATCGGGGTGATCCCGGAGTTCCTGATGTCGAGGGAACACGCGGCGCGCCTTGGTGAGATGATCGTCACCCGGGACATGCACGAACGAAAACGCATCATGTTCGAGCGCGCCGACGCGTTCGTCGCCCTGCCGGGGGGCATCGGCACCTTGGAGGAGCTGGTCGAACAGCTCACCTGGGCCCAGCTCGGCCAGCACAAAAAGCCGATCCTCCTGTTCAACGTCACGGGTTTCTGGAATCCGCTGTGCGTGCTGCTCGACCACATGACCGAGACAGCCTTCATCCGCGGCGACCTGACGGTGAACTACCTCACGGAGGACCGGGTGGAGCGCATCCTGCCGCGCCTGCGCGAGGCCGCGGCAGCCGTTTCCGAGGACGAGAAGGCCATGAAGGTGCCGCTGGACCGCACCTGAACGCCGCCCTCATGCGACCCGCCGAAATCAGATCGGCGCGCTCGCGCGCACGAGCTTCGTCACGATGGAATCCATCAGCGCCTGGAACGAGGCGTCGATGATATTCGGCGACACGCCGACCGTGATCCAGCGATCCCCGCTCTCGTCCTCGCTCTCGATAAGGACGCGCGTGACGGCCTCGGTGCCGGAATTGAGGATACGCACACGGTAGTCCACGAGCTTCAGCCCATCGATGAAGGACTGATAGCGGCCGAGGTCCTTGCGCAGAGCCACATCAAGCGCGTGCACCGGCCCCGAGCCCTCGCCGGCCGAGATCAGCCGCTCATCGCCGACCTTGAGCTTCACGACCGCGAGCGAAACCGTGACCGGCTCGCCGACGGCGTTGATGCGGTGCTCCACATTCACATCGAACTGCTCGACCTGGAAATAATCCGGCACCGTGCCGAGCATCCGGCGCGCCAGAAGCGCGAACGACGCATCCGCCGATTCATAGGCATAGCCCATCGACTCGCGGGACTTGATCTCGTCGAGAAGCCGCGGCAGGCGCGGATCATCGCGGTCAACCTTCAGCCCGATCCGGGACAATTCGGCCAACAGGTTGGAGCGCCCGCCCTGATCGGACACCAGCACCCTGCGTCGGTTTCCGACGGTCTCCGGCGCGACATGCTCGTAGGTGGCCGGGTCCTTCAAGATCGCCGAGGCATGGATGCCGGCCTTGGTCACGAAAGCGCTCTCGCCAACGTAAGGGGCGTGACGGTTCGGCGCCCTGTTGATCAATTCGTCGAACTGCCGCGAGACGCGCGACAGGCCTTGCAGCCGATCGTCGCCGATACCGGTCTCGAAGCGCTCGGCGAACTCCGGCTTGAGCTTCAACGTCGGGATGATCGAGACCAGATTGGCGTTGCCGCAGCGCTCGCCAAGTCCATTCAGTGTCCCCTGGATCTGGCGCACGCCGGCCCGCACCGCCGCGAACGACACCGCCACCGCCTGTTCGGTGTCGTTGTGGGCATGGATGCCCAGTCGGTCGCCCGGAATGTGCTTCGTCACCTCGGTCACGATCGCCTCGACCTCATGCGGCATCGTCCCGCCGTTGGTGTCGCACAGCACGACCCAGCGCGCGCCGGAATCGTAGGCCGCCTTCGCGCAGGACAGCGCATAATCTGGATTGGCCTTGTAGCCGTCGAAGAAGTGCTCGCAATCCACGAGCACCTCGCGACCACGGCCCGTGGCGGCCGTAACGCTGTCGCGGATCGACGCCAGGTTCTCGTCCAGCGTCGTCTCGAGCGCCACCCGCACCTGGTAGTCCCAGGACTTGGCGACGAAACAGATCGCATCGGCCTTGGCGTCGAGCAGTGCCACGAGGCCGGGATCGTTCGATGCCGAGCGGCCAGGACGGCGCGTCATGCCGAAGGCGGTGAAGGTCGAGCGAAACGAATGCTCGGTCTCGAACAGCGCCGTATCGGTCGGATTGGCGCCGGGATAGCCGCCCTCGATGTAATCCACCCCCAGTTCGTCCAGCATCGCGGCCACCGCGAGTTTGTCCGCGAGTGAGAAGTCCACGCCATTGGTCTGCGCCCCGTCGCGCAGTGTGGTGTCGAACAGGTAGAGTCGCTCTTTGTTCGCTTTTTGGCTTGTGCTCTGGCTCATGATCGGGGTCCGTCCGAAGAAAGCGGCTTCTTCATCGTGGTGTTCGCCAGCCATTCGCCGGCCAATGATATGGTGTTGCGCTTCTCGGGAACGAAGCCACGGCGCGCGAAGAAATCGCGCGCCGTGTCGCTGGCATCCACGATGAGCGTCGTTGCGCCGCGGGCGGCCGCGAGCTTCTCGATGGCGTCGCAGAGCGTGGCGCCAACGCCCTGCCCGACTGCCCCCGGATGCACATAGAGCATGTCGATATGGTCCTTGCCTTCGAGCGAGATGAAGCCGACCGGCGCCCCGCCAAGGGTCCCGATGAGCGTCAGGCGCGATGCCAGACGCTCCGCGAAGGCGGTCTCGTCATCGGCCGTTGACGCCCAGGCGTCCTGCTGCGCCGTGTCGTAATCGTCGCCGGTCAGCTCCTCGATGCTGGCGCGGAAGATCGCCACGCATAACGGCGCATCGTCGGGCAGATACGGGCGCAGCGCGGGTTTGGGATTGGCTGCGGCCATTATCGCGCGATCTCCCAGGTGGTGCCGTCCTTGGAATCCTTGAGCACGATGCCCATGGCGGCGAGTTCGTCGCGGATGCGGTCGGATTCAGCGAAATCCCTGGCCTTGCGGGCCGCCGCGCGCGCCTCGATCCGGCTTTCGATCTCGGCCGGCTCCAATGCTGGCACGGGCGCATGGCTGTCGCGCCACGCCTGAAAATCCTCGCGGCGAAAGCCAAAGAACGCCAGCGTCCCGGACAAGGCCTTGCGACCCGCCGCACTGCGCAGGCCATGCATCTCGGCCAGGGCCTTCGGGGTGTTCAGATCGTCGGCCAAAGCATCGAGCACGGCCGGAGCCGGTCGAGGCTCCGCATCGGCGGACGCGGCATCGAAGAAGGCAGCCAGCGCCTTCTCCGCCTCCTCAAGCCCCTTCAGGGTCCAGTTGATCGGCTGGCGGTAATGCGTCCCGAGCATCGACAGACGGACGACATCGCCCGGCCAGTCCGCCAGCACATCCCGGATGGTGATGAAATTGCCGAGCGACTTCGACATCTTCTCGCCCTCGACCTGAAGGAAGCCATTGTGCATCCACACCTGCGCCATGCGCTCGGTATGGAAGGCGCAGCAGCTCTGGGCCACCTCGTTCTCGTGGTGAGGAAACACCAGATCGATGCCACCGCCATGAATGTCGAAGGTCTCGCCGAGGTGCTTCCAGGCCATCGCCGAGCACTCGATATGCCAGCCTGGCCGGCCGGGCGCGGCGATGCCCGCCGGCGAAGGCCAGGACGGATCGCCGGACTTGGATGGCTTCCACAGCACGAAATCCATCGGCTCGCGCTTGTAGGGCGCGACATCGACGCGGGCGCCGGCGATCATCTCGTCCAGCGGCCGCCTGGATAGCGCCCCATAGCTCTTCATCGACGAGACGCTGAACAGGACATGGTTCTCGGCGACATAGGCATGGCCGTCCGCCACCAAGCGGTCGATCAGAGCCTTCATCTCGTCGATATGTTCGGTGGCGCGAGGCTCCACCGTCGGCGGCAGGCAGCCGAGAGCCGCCACGTCCGCCTTGAAATCGGCGTAGGTCTTCTCGGTCAGTTCGCGGATGGCGATGCCGCGCTCGGCGGCGCGGACGTTGATCTTGTCGTCCACGTCGGTGATGTTGCGCACGTATCTGACGTGCTCGGCGCCGTAGAGATGCCGCAGCAGCCGGAACAGCACGTCGAACACAATCACCGGCCGCGCGTTGCCGATATGCGCGAAGTCGTAAACCGTGGGCCCGCACACATACATGCGCACATTCGCCGGATCGAACGGCTGAAAGGGGCGCTTGTCGCGCGTCAGCGTGTCGTAAAGTCGCAATTCCATTGACCACCTCAGGCCGTCTGGCCGGGCGTCGATTCGTCTCGATTTCGAGAAAAGACGGCCACAGCCAGCGTGACGCTAGCCGATAATCTCCCGGCAAATGCCGCAGATTGGGTTAAAGCCGTTCATGGGCCGGCACATTGGTCCAGGCCCCGCCGCCCGTCAAGGTCCCTGGCTGATCGCCCCTGACAATCACGCCCTCAGGAACCGCCAAGCGCCATTCAGGCGGGCAGGCCGGCCGCTCATATGGGACAACTGCCAGCCTTTTGGTTGAGTTGCCCGCCTATTCCCCGTAGGATTTTCGTCTAATTCACCCTCCCCAGCCGGCCCGCGCGGACCCTTGATGCAGCGGCTGTTCCAATACATCGCTCAAACGACCGGGCTTCTGCCCGATCCGACCGCGCGCCCGCATAGTGCCGAGCGGCCGATCCGGATTCTGCTCACCGCCTCGGTCATCATCCCGATCCTTCTGTTCATCGCCACCGCCTGGATTTCATATAACCAGCATCAAGCGGAGGCTCTCGACCGCATCCAGCGCAATCTCGGCATCATTCACGAACATGCCGCCAAGGTGTTCGAAACCTTCGAACTGACCGAACGCTATCTGGAGCAATTCTTCGGCAACGCGACCGACGACGATCTCAGAGCCAACGAAGCCATTTACAGCGCAAACCTGCGGCTGATGGTCGATGCCCTGCCGCAGTTGCGCGATCTGTGGATCGTCGATCGCGACGGCGTCCCCATACTCTCGGGCACGGTTTTCCCGATGCCGAAGTTGAACGTATCGGACCGCGACTATTTCACCGCCCATCGTGACCGCAGGGTTCAGGATTATTACGTCAGCGAGATCCTGCAATCGCGTGTCGAGGACGCACGCTTTTTCTCGATCAGCCGTGCTCGGACGGCAAAAGGCCAGTTTAACGGGGTGATCGTCCTCTCGGCGTCTCCCGAGTATTTCACGAGCTTCTATAAGACATTGCCTCCCCCCGCGATTTCGCTCCTGCTGCGCGAGGACGGCGCGGTTCTGTCGCGCTTTCCCGAGCGGCCGGAGTTGCCGGACCGCCTGCCGGATACGGCTCCGTTCCTGGAAACAATCAAGTCCTCGCCGAACATGGGCATTGTCGATGCCGCCTCGTCTCTCGACGGCCAAGACCGCCTTTTCGTCTACCGGCGCCTTGATCCCCTGCCGCTCTATGTCGCCACCGGCATCAGCCGCGACGTCATCGTTCAGGCCTGGTTGCGCAACATGGCCGGTTATCTGGTGTTCGGCATTCCCGCGATGCTTGTCATGATCGGTCTCGGCGTGATCGTGCTGAATCGCACGAGGCGCCTGGAGATGGAGATCCTGCGTCGCGAGACCACCGAGCAAGCCTTGCGCCAAGCCCAGAAGATGGAAGCCGTCGGCCGGCTGTCCGGCGGTGTCGCCCACGACTTCAACAACATGCTGACGGTCATTCTTGGCAATATCGACATGGCGCTGAACCGGCTGGGGCCCGATAGCGAGCGGGTGCAGCGTGCCCTGGAGGCGTCCCGTCAGGCCTCGCAACGGGCCGCCACGCTGGTGCAGCGGCTCCTGGCCTTTTCACGGCAACATCCGCAAGAGGTCCGCGCCGTCGAAGTGAACCGGCTCGTGCAGAACATGTCGGAATTGCTGCGCCGGACGCTGGGCGAGACGGTCGTGATCGAGACCGTCCTGGCCGGCGGGCTCTGGCGCGTCGAGGTCGATCCCAACCAACTGGAAAACGCACTCATCAACCTTGCGGTCAACGCGCGCGATGCCATGCCGGAGGGAGGCAAGCTGACCATCGAGACCAGCAACGCCTATCTCGACGAGTCCTATACCGTTGCCGTTGGCGACGATCTGCCGCACGGCCAATACGTCATGGTGGCGGTGAGCGACACCGGGACAGGCATGACCCGCGAGGTGATGGAGAAAGCCTTCGAGCCGTTCTTCACCACGAAGTCGGCCGGCATGGGCACAGGTCTCGGCCTCAGCATGGTCTACGGCTTCGCCAAGCAATCGTCCGGCCATGTCAAAATCTACAGCGAGCCCGGCGAAGGCACGACGATCAAGCTTTACTTCCCTCGCCCCGCAGAGCATCGCGAAGTGCCGAGTTGGAGCGGCGAAGAGCAGGCGCCGACGATGCCCGATGGAGCCTCAAGCAACAGCCGTGAGACCATCCTGCTCGTGGAGGATGACGCGGACGTCAACCGCTTTTCATGCGAGGTCTTGCGAGAACAGGGATACCGCGTGATCTCGGCCGGCGATGGCCCCACGGCGCTGGAAAAGCTCGAAGCCGAACCGACGATCCAGCTTCTCTTCACCGACGTCGTCCTGCCTGCTCGGATGAATGGCCGTCAGCTTGCCGACGAGGTTCTGCGGCGCAGGCCGGACATCAAGGTCCTGTTCGCAACCGGCTACACCCGCAACGCCATCATTCACCAGGGGCGGCTCGATGCCGACGTCGAGTTGCTGACCAAGCCATTCACCGCCGATGCACTTTGTCGGAAGGTGCGCCAGATCCTCGATGGCCGCCCTGTCCCCGCACCGGGCGAGCCCGCCGGGACGGCAAAGGATCCGCAATAACCAGCCCGCCAGCCGACAGGCCGGCGAACAACTGGTCCACGTCCTGGGCAATGCGGCCCGACCCTTCGGGGAACGCCACGGTCAGCATGTGGATCAGTTCGGCCGGACTGTGCGGTTCGGCGAGCAGATTCCAGACACCGGCTCCCAAGGCATTGAGATGCCAGATCGCCTGCCCCTCGACTGATGCAAGAAACAATTCGCCGTCGATCTCTCGCACCGTCACATCCGGATTGCGCCGGTAGAGCTTATCGCGACGCACGGCTTTCACCGGCCTCGGATCGCCATTTCCGGCAGCAGCCGGCGCTGCCCCGACGGCCGACGGGATCGCGCAGTCGGCCGGCCAGACGCCGAAGGTGTTCAAAATCAGCGACGTGGCATCCTCAAGGTCCGAATATTCGAGCCTCAGACAATGCGCGCGCTCCATGATCCCGCTCAGACGATCCACGATGGCATCCGCCGGCGCCTCGCGCGCGACGTTGCGTCGGATCAGATGCTGAAGAGCCTCGGAACGGCCCGCAGCCACCAGATGGGCGCCCGCGACCGGGCGTCGATCCAGCACCACAACGGCGCCGATCGGGGCGCTCGCTCCGAAATTCGCGAAGCGGGACGTGTCGAGATAGAGATAGCGGCTGTCCCTTGGCCCGGAATGACCGGCGACGAACCGGCGGAAGTCCGCACCGCAGCCCTCGGGCAGGGGCAGGCGAAGCCGCCCCCGAATGCCGAGCGAACGGCCATGATCCTCAGGACCAGCCAGCAACAGAAGATCATCGGAGAAGATGGTCACGCCAGCCGCCGCGAGCCGGCCGACGAGCGTGCTTTTCCCCGCACGGCCAGAACCGGCGAAGACCACCAATCGGCCATCCAGAAGCGCCGCTCCGCAATGCAGGCAAAGAAGATCACGATTGGCCGCGATCAGCCCTTCGGCGAGATCGACGGTCAGATTGCAGACGGTGGAGGCAACGCTGGCATTCCGCAGTTCGTCAGCAGACCAGGTGGTGGTGGTTCGATAGCCGCGCCGGTCGCGTGCGATCTCGATATGGGAACCACCCGCATCGATCTCGGACGGAGGGACCGGCTGGTATCGCCAGCCATGGAGAACCCGGCGCAAGCCTTCCATAACAGCCGGACAATTCTGGAAGACGACTGGAAACGCAACGCCGTCAAACCGAACCGCCGTGACTTGTTCAGTGCCGATGCCGGCGACGTCAATGCCGGCGACCTGGGCCACCGGCATCGGATGCGTTCTTGTCACCACGCTCATCCGCGTCAGTTAAAGACGGTCTGACCGCGGGCGAACGGAACGTGGGCGGCTTGGCCGACTTGGCCGGCTCGGACGGGAGCGGCTTGGACGAGATCGGCTCGGGCGGGATCGGCTCGGACGAGACGGCCTGCTCCGGCTCTGCCTGTGCTGCGCATCGGCTTGGCTCAGGTTGAGCAAGGCCGGAGCCGAATAGAGGGCGCCGGCCGCCAGCCCCAGACGCGCCAACATCTGTCGACGCGTGGTCTGTTTGATCTTGTCGGCCTTGTCAGCTTCGTCGGGCATGTCCTCTTCCTTTTCCACTTGCCTACATCAACGGGAACGCTTCCATTTCACACGAATTGGGCTGGATTGTTGCGAATAGCTGAACCCCGGTTCATCGAGCGCGGGCCGGCCCAATTCCTCACATCGGTCCATCTGCCATAGCGTCACACTCCGGTCGGCATCGAAGCTCTCCCAAGGCATTCAGCGTCCAACAGCGATGCGGGCATCAACCCGGTCGCGTGGCCAATGACGCAACAGCGCCCCCGCTCTCACCGATGTGTGGACATTTATGCACACCCGCCGACCCCCGTCCGCCTTTAACGAAAAAATATTGTTTTGGACTCTCGACAAGAGAGTCGGCGTCGATTCAAATCGATGTGATTCGAAGTCGCTGCGATGCGCTTCGGATGCGTGGTCAGGGACAATCCAAAACGGGGGCGGCTCGATGGCGCGCGCCGAAACGGCGGGTGTGTCCACGCGATCGGATTCGATCTCGGGATTGGCACAAGCAATTGCCAAGCCGGCTTACCGCCGGCTTCTGACCGCAGAGCCGGTTCTAAGGCGCGCGGTTCCGACATTGATCGTGGCCTTTCTGATCACCATGGCCGTGGGCGCCGTGGTTCAGGTGCTCGATCATCGCCGTCAGGTCCTGGCGGAGGCCGCTCGCGACGTTTCGCTCACCGCGACATTGATAACCGAACGGCTGAGCCATCTCGCAGCGCAAACCGGAATCCGCACGAGCCGCGCCGACCTTCTGACAAAGGCCCTTCCCGATCATGTGGAAGAGCGCGGCCTTCAAGTGATCCTCAGCGGCACCACAGGCATGATCGTGGCCAGCGTGCCAGAAGCCACGACCGCAGGCCGCCGGCTGACGGACCTCATGGGCGCAGAGCAGCCGCTGACCATCCTCGGCGATAGCGCCGGCGTCATGGAAATCGGACTGCCGGACGGGCGGACGGTGCTGGCCACTGTGCGCAATCTCTCCATTGGACCGGCCCAGTCCAACCTCGGCCAGGTGACGGTGTTCCAGGATCGCGACCTGACGCTGGCGCGCTGGCGCGCCGATACGACTCTGACGATTACCCTGACCGCCACCACGGGCTTCGTGCTCCTGATCCTCGGCTTTGCCTTTCATTGGCAGGCCACCCGCGCACGCGAAGCCGACATGATCTACGAGACCGTCCGCAGCCGCATCGACACGGCGCTCAACCGAGGGCGCTGCGGATTGTGGGACTGGGACTTGGCCCGCGGACGCATCTTCTGGTCGCACTCCATGTTCGCGATCCTGGGACTGGACCCGCGCAACGACCTGCTGGCCTTCGGCGACGTCTCGCGCCTGGTTCACCCTGACGATATCGATCTGTACCAGCTCGCCGCCGAACTGGCCGACGCCAAGGCTCATTCCATCGATCATGAGTTCCGAATGATGAATGCGGATGGACGATGGACCTGGTTGCGCGTCCGTTGCGAACTGGTCCGCCCGCCCGGTGCGGACGACCAACATCTGGTCGGCATCGCCGTGGACATCACCGAGCAGAAATCATTGGTCGAAAAGACCGCCGCCGCCGATGTCCGCCTGCGAGATGCAATCGAAACCATTCCGGAGGCGTTCGTTCTGTGGGATGCCGAGAACCGCCTCGTCCTGTGCAATTCGAATTTCCAGACCCTGCATAACCTTCCCGATGACGCCATCGAAGCCGGAACATCCTACGAGTCCGTGGTATCGGCCGGCCGCAAGCACGTGATCCGCACGCAAACCACCGGCGGCGACAAGGCGCAGCCCGGAGCGCGCACCTTCGAGGCTCAGCTCGACGATGGCCATTGGTTGCAGATCAGCGAGCGGCGCACGAAGGACGGCGGATACGTATCCGTCGGAACCAATATTACCGCGCTGAAACGCAACGAAACCAAGCTGATGGAGAGCGAGCAACGGCTGATGGCGACCATCGTCGATTTGCGCAACTCACAGCACAAGCTGGAATTCCAGGCCGAGCAACTCGCCGATCTGGCGCGCAAATACGCTGAGGAAAAAAATCGCGCCGAAGAAGCCAATCAGACCAAGTCAAAATTCCTCGCCAACATGAGCCATGAGTTGCGCACCCCGCTCAATGCCATCATCGGTTTCTCGGAGATCATGGCATCGGGCATGTTCGGCCCTCTGGGCGCGGATCGCTACGAGGAATATTGCCGGGACATCCACAAGAGCGGCCAGTATTTGCTCGATGTCATCAATGACGTGCTTGACATGTCGCGGATCGAGGCGGGCCGCTTCACGATTTCGCCCGAGGCCGTGGATCTGAACAATGTCCTGTCGGACGCTTTGCGCGTCGTCACGGTGCGCGCCCAGGGCAAGAACCTCACCGTGTCGGCAGACGTCGACGACGACATCCGGATTCGCGCCGACCGGCGGGCGCTCAAGCAGATCGCCCTCAATCTGCTATCCAATGCCGTGAAGTTCACACCGGGCAACGGTCACATCGAACTGCGCAGCCGCAGTGTCGGACAGGCCGTGACCATCGCGATCCGCGACACCGGCATCGGCATCCCCCGCGAGGCCCTGCCCAAGATCGGACGGCCTTTCGAGCAGGTCGAAAGCCAGCTCACGAAGACGCATCACGGCTCTGGACTGGGCCTGGCCATCGCAAAATCACTGATCGAATTGCACGGCGGCCGGATGCGCATCGTCTCGACGGCCGGCGTCGGCACGATCGTGGCGGTCCGGCTGCCGGCGGCGGGGCCAACCCACTAATTCCGTTCCTCTATGCGCAGCCTTTTTTGAAAGCGCTCGGGCCATTCCAGACCGCTCTAAGGCGCCCGGCCCAGAAGACGCGTGAAGACCGCCCTCACCCGCTCCTGCGTTTCGGCCAGGTGAGCATCAAGGGTCGCGAAATCCGGCACGTCGCCGGCGCGCGCCAGAAGCCCGAGCAGGCCGGAACCCGCCGATTTCGGATCGAACGGCGCCGAAAGGCACAGCCGCAGGATCTGCGTGAGGTTGTGATAGAGCCGCGTCGCCGGCCGCAGAACCTCGGCATCCTCGGGCGACAGCAGCCCGAGCCGCAGCGCCTTCTCGAACACCCGTCCGGTGTTGGTATCAAGAATATCGGGCGTGGTATGGGCGTGGATGAGTTGCAGATATTGCGCGATGAATTCCAGATCCACGAGACCGCCGGCCACATACTTTAGGTCCCAGCGAATCTGGTCGCCCTTTTCGCGCGCGATGGCGCGGCGCATCTCGACCACGTCCTCCGCGACCAGCGCCGCATCCCGCTCCCTGCATAAGACGGCGTGAATGCTCGCCTCGACCTGCGCCGCGAATTCCGGCGGGCTGCTGACCACCCGCGCACGCGTGAGCGCCATATGCTCCCAGGTCCAGGCCTCGTTCTCCTGGTAATCACGGAACGAGTCGAGCAGCGTCGCCACCGGCCCCGAGCGGCCCGAGGGGCGAAGCCGCATATCGACCTCATAGAGCGCACCGTAATTGGTCTGCGCGGACAGCGCGCTGATGAGCCGCTGCGTCAACCGCGCGAAATATTGTGCGCCGTAAAGCGAGCGCGAGCCGTCCGACTGCGGCTGATCCTGATCGAAATCATAAACGATGATGAGGTCGAGATCGGACGTCGCCGTCATCTCCCGTCCGCCGAGCTTGCCGAGCGCGATGAGAGCCGTGTGCTGGCCTGCGATCCGGCCATGTTGTTCGACGAAGCGCGTCTCCACGGCTCTGTGCAACGCCCGCAGCACCACATCGGCGAGCCGCGCGAAACTGTCCGCCGATTGCTCGGCGGACGCCGTTCCCGACAGAATGCGCGCGCCGATCAGAAACATCTGCTCTTGGCCGAAGAGCCTCAACCGGTCCAGCAGATCCTCATAGGAGAGCGCCTCTCCCATGGTGCGGGCGAGATCGGCACTCAGCGCCTCCTCGCCCGGCAACGCGCCAAAGAAGCTCGGATCGAGCAGCGCGTCCATTGCCTCGGGATAGCGTGCGAGAATGTCGGCCAGCCTCGGCGCCGTGCCGAGCATGAGCGCCACCAACGCTACGAGGTCCGGGTTCTGCCGCAACAGGGCGAACAGCCGGGCACCGCCGTGCAAACCGGTCAGGAAGCGATCGAACGCCGCCAACGCGATGTCCGGATTCTCGGCGCGTGCCAACCGTTCGAGCAGCATCGGCACCAGCTCGATGAATTGCGTCCGTGCCTGCTCCCCCCGCAGCGACGGATAGGAGCCATTGGCCAGCCATCCACGCACCGTGGCAGAGGCCTCCAAAGGCTTGCGAAAACCCATCGTGCCGAGACGGTCGAGCGTTTCACGGTCGTCCGCATCCTTTGGGAAGACAAGCGTCTCGTCACGATCCGGCGCGGCGATCTCCTCGAACAATTGCGCGTAATGGCGCTGGACGTTGCGCAGATGGCCAAGAAGCGCGTCGGCAAAACCGGTCCGGTCGCGATAGCCCGCGAAGCGCGCAAAGCGCTCCAAGTCCTCAGGATTTGACGGGAGTGTATGGGTTTGCTCGTCCGCCACCATCTGCAAACGGTGCTCGATCGTGCGCAGAAAACAATAAGCTTCATGGAGGTCGCGGCAGGCGTTCTGATCGATCCAACCATCGTCGGTCAGCCGGTCAAGCGTGGCGAGGGTTTCGCGGCCGCGCAGCTCCGGATGCCGGCCGCCGGCGATGAGCTGCTGGGTCTGAACGAAAAACTCGATCTCGCGAATGCCGCCCCGGCCGAGCTTGATATTGTGCCCCTCGACCGCGATGGCGTCATGGCCGCGATAGGCATGGATTTGTCGCTTCATCGCCTCGATATCGGCGACGGCCGCGAAGTCGAGATACTTGCGCCAGATGAAGGGCGAGAGCTGCCGCAGCATCGCTTCCCCGGCGACAAGATCACCGGCGCACGGCCGCGCCTTGATCATCGCGGCCCGCTCCCAGTTCTGGCCGACGCTGCCGTAATATTCCAGGCCGGAATCCACCGAGATCGCCACCTGCGTCGATGCCGGATCCGGACGCAGACGCAGATCGACGCGGAACACATAGCCGTCCGGCGTGCGCTCCTGAAGGAGTTTCACGAGCCCGCGCGTCAATCGGACATAAAGCGAACCGGGATCGTCGATTCCGGACAGCGCGGGCGTCTCGCGGTCGTAGAAAACGATCAGGTCAATGTCACTGGAATAATTCAGCTCACCGGCGCCCATCTTGCCCATGGCCAGCACGATGTAGCCCGAGCCGATGTCCGGCTGATTCGGATGCGGCGCGTGGAGCCGGCCCTGCCGAGCGGCCTGGGCGAGCAGATATCGCACGGCCGACCCGACCGCCGCGTCAGCCAGGTCGGTGATGGCATGGGTCGCGCGCATGACGGGCCACACGCCACCCAGATCCGCCAGCCCGATCAGAAGCGCGGCCTCCGCCTTCATGCGCCGGAGGAGGCGCATCACCTTACCTTCGTCGTCCGAAGCGGCCACCGCCGCCGTGGTCTCGGCCAGCAGGATTGCCAGACGCTCGTCCGGGTCGCAGTCCAGAACCGACACAAGACGCGCCGGCTCGGCCGTTGCCAGATGCCAGAGAAACGGCGAGCCGTCGGCAAGCCCTGCCAGCAATGCGCTGGCGGCAGGATAAGCGAACAGCGTTTCCTGAAGCACGGGATCACCGGCCTCCGACAGCCATTCCTCCAGCCGGTCCCGTCCCCGCTCGGCCGACGAGGGGTGCATCGTCGGAACGAGCCGCTTCTTGAGCGGACCTGAGGCATCACCCATCGGCGATGACGGAGAGGATAACGGTGACGGGCGTGGAGGTTGCTTCATCGCGGCACAATACGCGCGAGACGGCCGAAATTGCCATCCCGCGCGACGGATTGATTCAAACGGGTTGAATCAATCCCTTCGCTTTCTCGTCGGCAGACCCGCGATCGTTCACGCTTGCTCCTCGGAGCGGCCGGACGCGGGCAGCGCGGGGCCATTCGTCGGCAAGGAGAGCACGGAGCGCAATCCTGGCGCGTTG